>Ga0209943_1000570_pt1 | contig 25341 bp, 20 predicted proteins | sample SalPonR1_B_D2_MG_FD_185698 | JGI IMG/M metagenome (GOLD analysis project Ga0209943, IMG submission 185698) | Salt pond soil microbial communities from South San Francisco under conditions of wetland restoration - Salt Pond MetaG R1_B_D2_MG... ... | reverse complement strand
GCCCCGGGCGACGCCCTCGTCGCTGATCAGCGCTTCCAGCGCGGCGGCGAATTCCGCGAAGGTCCGGGCCCGCCGGCCGCGGGGCGGAAGCGTCATGGACGGCTCCGGTCAGGCATAGCCGATCTCGTCCAGGTGATCGTCGTCGATGCCGAAGTAGTGGGCGATCTCGTGCAGCAGGGTCTTGCGGATCTCCATCAGCAGCTCGTCGCGCGGCAGACCCATCTCCAGATGGGGGTTGCGGAAGATGTAGACGATGTCCGGCAGCTCGGCCACGTCCTCGACACTGCGCTCGGTGAGCGGGATGCCGACGTACAGGCCGAGCAGCCCCCCGCCCTCCGGGTCCAGCTCCTCGTCGGCGTCGTCCATCACCATCACGTCGATATTGTGCAGCGCGTCGCGCACCCAGTCGGGGAGACCGTCGATGGCCTCGCGGACCACGCCTTCGAATTCGTTGCGTTTCATCGTCCGGCGAGTTTACCAGCGGGGCCCGAATCTGGTATTCAGAACATCGGACAGGGATCTGTCGATCGGGGGATCGCAATGCGCATATCGATGAAGGCCGTCGCAGCCGTGACGTTCATGGCCGTTCTTTACCCGCTGCACGAATCTCGGGCGTCGCCCGCCGCACTCCCGGCCGAGGCATTCGCGCGCCTGCCGGCGATCGAACACCCCAGGATCTCGCCGGACGGCGACAAGCTCGCCTACTTCCGCCTGCTCGACGGCGAGCCGACGCTGATCATCCAGGGGCTCGACGGCAGCGGCCTGGTGACCGTCCCCGCCGGCCAGAACTTTCGCTATCTCTGGGTGGAATGGGCGAACAACGACCGGCTGGTGTTTTCCATCGGCTTCGCCGCGGCGCGCCGTACCGTCGAGACTCAGGAGACCCGGCTGGCCGCGATCGACAGCGACGGCTCGGATTTCGCCTTCATCGTCAAGCCGGACACGGAAGTGCCGGTGGGCAGCCGCGTCGCCAGCCGTGAGCTCGCGCCGCCGCAGATCCAGGACGACATCGTGAGCTGGCTGCCGGACGAGCCTCACCATATCCTGGTGGCGGTGGACGGCAACCACGACGCCCGATCCGAGGTCCGCAGGATCGACATCCGTGACGGTGACTACTCCATCGTGCAGGGCGGCCGTCGCGGGATCCAGCACTGGGAGGTGGACCGCGAGCACGTCATCGCCGCCGGCTGGGGCTACGACCTGACCGGATTCCGCATCTCCCTCAGGGGGTCCGACGGCGAATGGCATGACAGCGCAGATCTGGCGTGGGCGGCCGCCGGCAATACGCCGGGTGCCTTTGCCGCCGATCGGCGCTACCTGTATGTCTTCGGGCCGTCCGAAGCGGGCCTCCAGGCGTTGAAGATGGTCGACCTGGAGACCCAGGAGATCACCGAGACCGTGTTCTCGCATCCCGAGGTGGACGTGTCCTCCCTGCTGCTCGCGCCCGACGGCGATCGCGCCATTGGCGTCGCCTACACCCACCACGAGCCCGAGGTGCATTATTTCGACGACGAGTACGGCGTGCTGCAGATGTCGCTGGACCGGGTACTGAAGGAGACGACCAACCGAATCGTCTCGGCCAGCGAAGACCGGCAGAAGATCATCCTGGCGGCCTCCGGCGACACCCAGCCGACGATCTACTATCTGTGGGACCGCGCCAAGGGGCAGATCGCGATCGTGGCCGAGACCCGGCCCGGCCTGACCGCGGAGGCCCTGAGCCCGATGGAACCGGTGACCTACGAGGCCCGGGACGGGGTGGAGATCCCGGCCTACCTGACGCGGCCCGGCAACGCTTCCGGAGACGAACCGCTGCCCGCCGTGGTGCTGCCCCACGGCGGGCCCCATGTCCGGACGAGCCGGGACTTCGACTACCTGCGCCAGTTCCTGGCCAGTCGGGGCTATGCCGTCTTCGAGCCGAATTTCCGCGGCTCCGGCGGCTACGGCGAGACCTGGCGCGCGGCCGGCGAGCAGCAATGGGGCGGCCTGATGCAGGACGACGTCACCGACGGCGCCCTTTGGCTGGTCGAGGCCGGCATCGCAGACCCCGAGCGGCTCTGCATCGTCGGCGGCTCCTACGGCGGATACGCGGCGATGATGGGCGCGATCAGGACACCGGACCTCTTCCGCTGTGCCGTCAGCATCAACGGCGCACTGGACCTGCCTCACCTGATCATGGAAGCCCGCAATTACATCGGCGGACGGGAGTGGACGAAATCGATCGGCCTGTCCGACGAGAAGGCCGCAGCCGTCTCGCCCCATGACCGTGCCGACGAGATCGATATCCCCGTGCTGGTCGTCCAGACGGCGGACGACCGGGTGGTGCCTCCCGATCAGGCGCAGCGCTTCGTGGACAGGCTCAGGGGCCTGGACAAGGACGTGCGGTTCGAATGGATCGATGCCGGCGGGCATGACCTGTATGACGCCGACGCACGGCTGCGGCTGCTCGAGGCACTGGAGAATTTCCTGGCGGCGACGATCGGAGCGGACTAGGACTGCCGCCCCTGCGTCGCGATCCGCTCAATCGGCGTGCGGAATCCTGGCGACCAGCACCTTCAGGCACTCCGTGCGCATCGCGATGTCCTCTTCCAGCAGTTCGATCTCGTTCAGGATCTCCTGGGTGATCGTCTCCTTGCTCGTCTTGGCTGCCATGATGCTGTCGAGCTCTTCCAGGGCCGCGCGGAGCTTCGGATGAGTTCTCATGACACCCGATGCCTCGCCGTCGTCCTGTACCCGCGGGAACTTGTAGGTGCGGCTCGACGGCAGTATCGAGCCCTTCGGGCGCTCGTAGGTGACCCTCAGGACATCAACATAATTCAGGCTGGAGATGTAATAACGGGCAATCTGCTTCGGACTCTCCACGCCCATTTCGGCAAGAGTCGGATAAGGGCTTGAACTGGTCTTGGTCATCTCGTCTGCTTCCCCCGTGCAATCGTCGGGCCGGCCCCGGCCCGGCTATAGTGGCAAAAACTGACAACGCTGTCATCTGCCGGCCGTGCATCAGCTCCGCTCCGGCACCGACCAGCGCCTGAAGAGGTCCGCGATCGAGAACTCGCTGAGGTCGGAGAACTCGCCGGCGTCGAAGAACGTGCCGAGGCAGGAACCGCATTTCTCGTACCAGATGTGGGGTTGGCGCGGATCCACCATCCTGACCATGCCCCCTCCGCAACGCGGACAGCGGTATCGGTCCACCGGGTTCTGCGCCCTGCCCACGGCCGCGTCGCCGATATCGATCGCGGCCGCGGCGCGCTTCTTCCGCATTACCCGCTCCGCTTCCCCCGCATCGAACCACAGCCCGCGGCAACGAAAGCAGCGGTCGATCTCCGTGCCGTCCACGTCCAGCACTTCCATGTCGGCGCGGCATTTCGGGCAGCGCATCGCGCCGGACCAGAACACGCCGCCGCCCTCGCCGGCCCCCATGCCCACGGTGTAGCGCGGCCCGGTCTTCGTCGCGGGCCCTGCAGCCCGGTGCCGGTAAAGGAGCAGCGTCACGATCAGGAAAAGCGCCAGCAGGCCCATCAACAGGTACGACTGGACGTAGGAGGTGGTCTCGGCAATCAGGCCGTAAGTCTTGGAACCCGCGGCGCTGCCCAGGTTCGCGATCGACATGTACAGGGCGAACTGGGTCGCCGAGGCTCTGCTCGCGCAGATCGCCATGGCCAGCGCGATCATGCAGACCATGACGACGGGGTTCATCAGGACCCAGATCGAGAGCATGGACCTGACGTACAGCGTGTCCTCCCAGAGGTGCTGGGTCTGGGCCAGCAGGAACGCATGCGCGGCCACGAGCACGACCGTGGCCAGCATCATGCGCCTGGCGCCGTAGCGGTCGATCAGCGGGCCCAGCGCCAGTGCCGCGACGGCGCCGATCAGGCCCATGACGGCGACCAGCTGCGACCATCCAGGGGTGGAGAAGCCGAACACGTTGATGGCCGCGATCGGCATCAACGCGTGACCGTAGCCGCTGACGAGACCGTCGAAGAACATGATGCTCATGACGATGAGGCTCGCCGGCTTCCACAGCACGGTATTGAGCTCGCCGAACATCGACCGGAACGACTGGGCGGGCCGGTGCACCGAGGCCGCGGCGCCCTCGCTCCAGGGCAGGCGCCGTTCGCCCCGGCGCTCGCGGATCAAGACGAAAGCCAGCAGGATGAAACCGGCGACCGACGCACAGGCGATGGCGGTGACGCCGGTTCCGAAGGTCACCAGCAGGACGCCGGTCGCAGCCGAGGCGGACGCCCACCCGATCGACTTGCCGAAGGCCATGAAGGCGTTCAGGCGTCCCTGCTCCTCGACCGGCGTGAGATCGATGGACATGCCGTCCACCGCCACATCCTGACTGGCCGCGAAGATATTGATCAGGACGCCGAGAAGCATCAGCAGCCCCATCTGCTCGCCGGGCCGTTCGACGAGCGCGAGCCCGAGGAGCGACAGGGTAAGCCCGAGCTGCATGGCGAGAACCCAGGGACGGCGCCTGCCCATCGCCAGGAACTCGTAGCGGTCCATCAACGGACCGCCGGCGATCTTGAAGGCCCAGGGCAGCGTGATCACCGCCAGGAAAGAAGCGATGTCTCCGGCCGCGACTCCCTCGCTGGCCAACCAGGCCGGGATCGCGATGCTGAGCAGGCCATAGGGGATGCCCTGCGCGAAGTACATCATGGAGCCTGTCAGGAAACGGACGCGCGGACTCTCGGCAAGCACGAGACTCGTCATGATCGTTGTTCTTCTTTTTTGACCGCGCGCCATATTACAGGTTTTTCGCGCGGACGTGCCCGCCCGGGCGGCGGCGGGGCGGACCGGCCATCCCGTCCGCGGCCCGGCACTGACAGGCCCCGGCCGCGCGGTTAGTATTGCCGCTTTCGAGCTGCAGGACGTCACCGGATGAAGCCAGCGCCGTGTCGCACAGCGATCGTGACGATCATGGTGACGGTCATGGCGACGGTCATGGCAACTGCCCTTTTATCGGCTGCGCCGGTTTACGCGGCGACGGCAGAACGGACCGCCGACACCCGCGCCACCTCCCGACCGGTCGAGGAGATCGAGGAGATCGTGGTCACCGCCCGGCGCCGCACCGAGAACCTGCAGCAGGTGCCGATCTCCGTCACGGCCCTGAGCGGTGCCGAACTCGCGGCGCGGCAGGTCGATGCCATGGACCAACTCGGCTTCGTCGTGCCGAATCTGCAGTTCGACAAGGCTGCACCTTCCTCGGGCTCCAGTTCCGTGGGACAGATATTCATCCGCGGCATCGGCCAGGCGGACTACACGCCGGTCACGGATCCCGGCGTCGCGCTGTATGTCGACGGCATCTATATCGGCCGCTCGCCCGGCAACGTACTGGACCTGCTCGACATCGAGCGCATCGAGGTCCTGCGCGGTCCGCAGGGGACGCTGTTCGGCCGCAATTCCATCGGCGGCGCCATCAAGGTGCACAGCCGGCAGCCCGGCTTCGACGACACCGACAGCAGTGTGGAGCTGCGAGTCGGCAACGACGACCTGCGCGGACTGAACTTCCGCCTGAACCTGCCGCTGAACGACACGCTCGCGGCCAGCTTCGCGCTCGGCCGCGTGGGGCGGGACGGCTACGTGGAACGGCCCTTCGACGGCATATGGACCGGCGACCGCGACCGCTGGTCGGCCCGCGGCGCGGTGCGCTGGGAGCCGACGGACCGGCTGACGGGGTCGCTGGTGATCGATTACACCACCATCGACGAGAACGGAGCGCCGGTGGTCTCCGGCGGGGTCAACGACCGCCAGCCCTTCGCGACCTTCGGCAACGCCGTCCTGGCGAGCTGCGATGCCGTGGTAATCAACCCGGCCTTCGACGCCACGCCTGCGAGCGGACCGCCCACCTTCCCGCCGCCAGGTGTTGCCACCGGCGACGCGCCGGGCTGTTACGGCGCCGACTCGGTGCCGGGACCGTTCGTCTCCGAGGGCACCTTCCCCGTCACCTCCGAACTCGACAGCGGGGGTGCGGCATTCTCGTTCGACTGGACGCTGGACGAACGCTGGAGCATCCGCTCCACCACCGGCTATCGGGAGATGGGCATGCTCTCGTCCCGGGACGGCGACAACACACCCGCCAACATCTTCGCCACCCGCGACGACTTCGAACACGAGCAGTTCAGCCAGGAGCTGCAGCTGCGTTTCACCGGCGACGACGCGGGCCTGTCGGCGGTGCTCGGGCTCTTCTATTACGACGAATCCGGCTTCAACCTGGTCGACGTCACGGTGCCGGCCGGCGCCATCCAGAGCGGCGGCTTCTACGACAACCAGTCCTACGCGGCCTTCGCCCACGGCACGCTCGACCTTACCGAGCGCCTGGCCTTGTCGATCGGCGCGCGGCACACGGAGGACCGCAAGGCCTACCTGCCGGACCAGATCTCGCTCGGCGATGCCTCAGCGGGATCGGCACCCGGCTTGTTCCCACCGACCTGGCCGGAACTCGACGGCTTCTATCTGGCACCCACCGGGCCGCTGGCGGCCGGCGAGCGCATCCTGGACTACCGCGAGAGCGAGCTCGACTTCGACGCCACCGACACGACCGTCGATCTCAGTTACCGGCTGGCGGACAACGTGCTCGCGTACACGACGTTCGCCACGGGCTACAAGAGCGGCGGTTTCGACCAGCGCTTCGTCGGACCCACTCCCGACCGCGCGCCGAGTTCGTACCGGCCGGAGTCGGTGGACAGCCTCGAGTTCGGCCTGAAGACGTCGTCTTTCGGGGGTCGCCTGAGGGCGAACCTGGCCGCGTTCGATGCCGACTACGACGACCTGCAGATCATCGTGCGCGAGTCTTTCAACCCGCTCACCTTCAACGCCGGCGACGCCCGCGTGAGAGGCGGAGAACTCGAGCTGGAGTGGTTCGCGTCCGCGGACTGGGAAATCGGCTTCTCGGCGGGCTACCTCGACACGGGTTACCGCCGCCTCAATCAGGCGGCGCAGGACTCGGGCGTGGAGCTCGGCAACCGGCTCGCGAACGCGCCGATGTGGAGCCTGGCCGCCGGCACTGCCTACCGCCTCGGCCTGGGGCGCCTGGGCGAGGTGACCGCGCGTGTGGACTGGTCGTGGCAGGACAGCGAGTACCACGATGCGGTGAACAGCATGCGCATCCGCCAGTCCGCGTTCCACCTGGTCAACGCCTCGTTCGCCTTCGTGCCGCCCTCCGGCCGCTGGCAGCTCACGCTGGCGACGCGCAACCTGTTCGACGAGACCTACATCGTGACGGGCAACTCCGCTTTCGACACACCTGCCGCCTACGTGGAACGCGTCTACGGCCGGCCGCGGGAGTTGCTGGCCTCGCTGCGCTACGATTTCTGACCGGCCCCCATGATGGCGACACCAGGCAACACCCGCAAAGGCGGCCCCGGCGCGAAGTCGCCGAACATCTGGCTGCTCGGCATGCGGCCCCGCACCCTCACCATGGCCGCGGTCCCCGTCGCCGTCGGGGCGGCCCTCGCGTGGGCAGAGGGCGTGAGCCCGGACTGGCTCACGTTCGCGGTGACGCTCGCCTGCGCGGTGCTGATCCAGATCGGCACCAACCTGTTCAACGACGCCCGCGACGGGGAGCGCGGGGCCGACGGGCCGGACCGCATCGGACCCTTGCGCATCACCGGCGCAGGCCTGGCGGAGCCGAAGCAGGTGCGGCGCGCCGCCGTCGGCTGCTTCGTCGCGGCGCTGCTCGCCGGCATCTATCTGATCGTGGTCGGCGGAGTACCGATAATGCTGATCGGTCTCGCCTCGCTGGTGGCGGGGTATGCGTATTCCTCGGGTCCGCGGCCGCTGTCGCACGGGCCCTTCAGCGAGGTCTACGTGATCGTCTTCTTCGGGCTGATCGCGGTGGCGGGCAGCTATTACCTGCAGGCAAAGACGCTGCCGGGCACCGCCGTTCTGCTGACCGGTGTCGCCATCGGCAGCTACGCCGCCGCCGTGCTGCTGGTCAACAATCTCCGTGACACGGCCGCGGACCTGAAAGCGGGCCGCAGGACGCTGGCCGGCCGGCTCGGCACACGCGGCTCCCGGTGGCTGTACGGCTTCCTCCTGCTGGCGCCGTTCCCGCTCCTCGCGGCCGCGTGGGGCGTGCGGCCCCTCGGCCTGGTCTGGCTCGCCCTGCCGGTCTGCCTGTGGGCTATCGTCCTGTTCGCCCGCCTGCCGGTGGGCCCCGGGATGAACGCGCAACTCGGCCGGACCGCCATGATCCAGGTGCTGGTGGGCGTGCTGCTGATCGTGGAAAAGCTCACGTGAATCCGGTGCTCTCGACGCTGCTGCCGGCGGGACTCGCCTTCATCATGTTCGCGCTAGGGCTGAAGCTGAGCATCGCGGACTTCCGCCGCGTGCTGACCTTCCCGCTGGCGGTGGGCCTGGGCCTGGCGGCGCAGACGCTGCTGCTGCCGCTCACGGCGTTCGCCATCGCCCTGCTGTTCGATCTGTCGCCGGAGGCGGCCGTCGGGCTGATGATCCTGGCGGCATGTCCGGGCGGCGTCACCGCGGCCATGATCACGGATCTGTCGCGGGGAGACACCGCCCTGTCCGTGACGCTCACCGCCTGCACCAGCCTGCTGTCGTTCGTCACGGTGCCGGTCATCGTCGGTCTGTCGCTGCAGCACTTCCTCGGCCAGGCGGCACCGGTCGACTATCCGCTGGGCCAGGCCATCGGCAGCCTGTTCCTGATCACGCTGCTGCCGGTCGCGGTGGGCCTCGCCATCAATCAGGCCGGCTGGCTGGCACCCGCGGTGGCGGAGGTGATCGGCAAGGTGGCCACGGCGGTGTTCCTGATGATCGTGTTCGTGACCTTCTACACGGAATGGCCCAGCATCACGGAACATTTCTCGAAGGTGGGTCCGGCGATCCTCGTGCTCAATGTCACGACGATGGCGACCGGGGCGCTGCTCGGTGTGATCGGCCGCCTGCCTGCCGCCGGCCGCATCGCGCTGGCGGTGGAATGCGGCATCCAGAACAGCGCGCTGGGCATTACGGTGGCGGTCAGCCTGCTCAGTGTGTCCGGGCTCGCGGTACCGAGCGTAATCTATGCGTTCCTGATGAATATCACGGCGCTGGGGTTGATCGTGGTGAGGCAGTTGCAGGTGGGAAGGGCCGAAAGATCAGGAGCCTACTGATCATCGGGCGCCGAAGGATCGGCTGCGCAAATTGACCGCTCTGCCATAGTGAGCGACCGAGGGGGTGGGATTGATTCGCGCCTGAGGCGCTCACCCTCCGGGCGGCGGCGCGGGGCGCCGCCGTCTGTCGCGCGGCTGTGCCGCGCTCGGTTCGAACCCGGTGGGTTCGTCCACACCACCCCCTCGAAAAATCAAAAAAGGGGCCGCGAGGGCCCCTTTTCCGATTTTTGGCGGAGGGGGTGGGATTCGAACCCACGGTACGCTTACGCGCACACCTGATTTCGAGTCAGGCCCGTTCGACCACTCCGGCACCCCTCCGTACTTGAAAAGCGGGCAAGCGGCCTAATTATATCAACAGGTTAGGTGCCGCACCGCCTCGTTGCACGTTTTCGGGGCGGGCCGCGCCCGGTTGCCGCTTTGCCGGGAATGGGCTGCGGATCATGGTCACGTGTGAGACGGCTGTCAAGCCGAGCCCCCGCGTGACGCCTATAATGGAGATACGGCCGGGGACACGGCGATGCGTCCGCCGCCGCCAAGAGCAAGCAGAAGATGGCGGTCGGGCGACGAAGGAGATTGATGATCATCAGAATCGGCATCTATCTGGCGATCGCGGCACTCCTCGGCACCTGCCAGGAACTCCCGCCCCAGCTCGAGCAGGTGAAGACCCTCGGCGAGCTGCGCGTTGTCACCCGCAACAGCCCCACCGCGTATTACATCGGCGTGAACGGCCCCGTGGGGCCGGAGTACGACCTGGTGAAAGGCTTCGCCGACAGCCTCGGCGTGGAGCTGAAGATCACCGCGGTGGAGAGCTTCGACCAGATCCTCCCCACCATCGCTGCCGGCGAGGCGCACATGGCAGCCGCGGGGCTCTCGGTGACCGAGTCCCGCAAAGAGCGCGTGCAGTTCAGCATTCCTTATCACGAGGTGACGCAGCACCTGATCTACAGGCTCGGAACCGGCAAACCCCGCAGCGTGGAAGAGCTGACCGGCGGCCGCATCGCGGTGATGGCCGGCAGCAGCCACGTGGAGACGCTGGAGTCGCTGCAGCAGGATGTCCCCGCGCTGGACTGGTCCGAGGAGCGCAGCGCCGAGGTGGCCGACCTGCTCATGAGCGTCGCCGCCGACGAGATCGACTACACGGTGGCCGACTCCACGGATTTCAACATCATCCGCAACTACCATCCCGAGCTGCGCGTGGCGCTGGACCTGGAGATGGCCGACCCCATCGCCTGGGCCTTCCCGGCCGATGCCGACGACAGCCTGGTGGAGGCCGCCAACCGGTACCTGCGGCGCACGGAGCAGGGCGGCCGGCTCGCCCGCATCCTCGAGCGCTACTACGGCCACACGGACAAGTTCGACTACGTCGGCACCCGCGCCTTCATGCGCCACTTCGAGAGGCGCCTGCCCCGCTACCGCGAGATGTTCGAGGAGGCGGCCGACGAGAACGCCATCGACTGGCGCCTGCTGGCCGCCATGGGCTACCAGGAATCCCACTGGCGGCCCGGCGCCGTGTCACCCACCGGGGTGCGCGGCATCATGATGCTGACCGAGGCGACGGCGGACTATCTCGGCATCGAGGACCGGGTGGATCCGGAGTCGAGCATCTCCGGCGGCGCCCGTTTCCTCCGCCGGCTGAAGCAGCGGTTGCCGGATTCCATCAAGGAGCCGGACCGCACCTGGATGTCGCTGGCCGCCTACAACGTGGGCTACGGCCATCTCATGGATGCCCGGCGTATCGTCGAGATCCAGGGCGGCAACCCGGACGCCTGGATCGACGTGAGCGAGACGCTGCCGCTGCTGGCCCAGCGCAAGTGGTATTCGCGGCTGATGTACGGCTACGCCCGGGGCTGGGAACCGGTGCTGTACGTGGAGAACGTGCGCACCTATCTCGACATCCTGCGCTGGCTTACCGAGCGCGAGCAGCGTGAGCAGGAGCGCAAGGACGGGACGGTACTCGCGCAGGGAGACGGTGAGGAAGCGCCCGCCGACGAGGCCGGTGGTGAGGACGAGTCGCAGGCGGCGGCGGTCGATTAACCGCCGTCCTGCGCCCCGCCGCCCGCCGCCGACCGCCGCGCCCGGAAGAACGTCCGCAGCAGATCCCCGCACTCCTCCGCCAGCACGCCGTCCGTAACTGCCAGGTCGTGGTTGGCGCCGGGGCCGCGGCACAGATCCACCACCGTGCCGGCCACGCCGCTCTTGGGATCGGCGGCACCGAAAACCAGGCGCTTGACCCGCGCATGACGCATGGCGCCCGCGCACATGATGCACGGCTCCAGCGTGACGTAGAGGGTGGTGCCGGTCAGCCGATAGTTGCCCAGCCGCCGCGCCGCCTCCCGCAACGCGCCGATCTCCGCATGGGCCGTGGGATCGCAGGAGCCGATGGGTGTATTGCGCCCGCGGCCGACGATCTCGCCGTCTTTCACGATGACGGCACCCACCGGCACCTCGCCGAGACGCTCGGCTTCCCGCGCCTCGGCGAGGGCGAGGCGCATCATGGCCTCGTCCGTTCTGTCGATGCTGTCCGTCGTCTCGTCCATTGTCTTGTTGATGTTAGCGCTTTTGGCTAAGTTTGCCCTCTGCGTCCCGCCTTTCATCCGCCACAGGAGACCCCCATGGGCACCCTGCGACTCGCACCCGCCTCCACAGAGGACTACCGCCGCCTCGCCGAGCGGCGGCTCCCGCGCTTCCTGTTCGACTACATCGACGGCGGCGCCTACGACGAGGTGACTCTGGCGCAGAATGTCGCCGACTTCCGCGCGCTCGGCGTGAAGCAGCGGGTCCTGCGGGACGTCTCGCGCATCGACACCGGCATCGACCTGCTGGGCGAGCAGTGGACCATGCCGATGGCCCTCGCGCCGGTGGGCCTCGCCGGCATGATGGCGCGGCGCGGGGAGGTACAGGCAGTGCGCGCCGCCGATGCCCTCGGCATCCCCTTCTGCCACTCCACCGTGGGCATCTGCTCCGTCGAGGAAGTGGCCGAGGCGGCGCGGCGCCCGTTCTGGTTCCAGCTCTACATGATGCGCGACCGGGGCCACGTGAAGGAGTTGGTGCAGCGGGCCGGCGCGGCCGGCTGCCGGACGCTGGTGTTTACCGTGGACCTCGCCGTGGTCGGTGCCCGCTACCGGGACGTGCGCAACGGGCTGAGCGGCGGCACCGGGCTGTGGGGCAAGCTGCGCGGCAAGCTCGGCGAGATCCTCTTGCACCCGCGCTGGGCCTGGGACGTGGGCGTGAACGGCAAGCCGCACGTGTTCGGCAATCTGACCGAGTACGTGCCGAAGGCGTCCACGCCCGACGACTTCCGCGAGTGGGTGGACTCCCAGTTCGACCCTGCCGTCACCTGGCAGGACATCGAGTGGCTGCGCTCCATCTGGGACGGGCGCATCGTGATCAAGGGCGTGCTGAGTCCGGAGGACGCCGTGGCGGCGGCGGAGGCCGGCGCCGATGCGGTGATCGTCTCCAACCACGGCGGCCGCCAGCTGGACGGGGTCTCCTCCACCATCAATATGCTGCCGCGGGTGGTCGAGGCCGCGGGCGACAGGACCGAGGTGCTGGTGGACAGCGGCGTGCGCAACGGCCAGGACGTGGTGCGCGCGCTGGCCAGCGGCGCGAAGGCGGCGCTGATCGGCCGGCCCTGGATCTGGGCGCTGGCCGGCCGGGGCGAGGCGGGGCTGCGAGCGCTGTTGAAGACTTTCCACGCCGAGATGAAGGTATCGATGGCGCTGACGGCCTGCACGTCCATAGCCGATCTCACGCCGGAGATGCTGGAATCCAGGGACGACTAGACCGGCCGGCGCCCTACTCCCACTCGATGGTGGCCGGCGGCTTGCCGGAGATGTCGTAGGTGACGCGGGAGATGCCATCCACCTCGTTGATGATCCGGAGCGAAACCCGCTCCAGAAACTCGTACGGCAGGTGCGCCCAGCGGGCGGTCATGAAATCGATGGTCTCCACGGCCCGCAGCGCGATCACCCAGTCGTAGCGCCGCCCGTCCCCCATCACGCCGACGGAACGCACCGGCAGGAATACGGCGAAGGCCTGGCTGGTCCTGTCGTAGAGATCGTGGGCGCGCAGCTCGGAGATGAAGATCTCGTCGGCGCGCTGCAGCAACGCGGCATATTCGCGCTTCACCTCGCCCAGGATGCGCACACCGAGGCCGGGCCCGGGGAACGGGTGGCGATAGACCATCTCCCGCGGCAGGCCGAGTTCCACGCCGATGCGCCGCACCTCGTCCTTGAACAGCTCGCGCAGCGGCTCGACCAGCTTCAGGTTCATCTTCTCGGGCAGGCCGCCCACGTTGTGATGGGACTTGATGACGTGGGCCTTGCCGGTCCTGGCACCGGCGGATTCGATGACGTCCGGGTAGATGGTGCCCTGGGCCAGCCAGTCGATGCCCGCGAGCTCGCGGGCCTGCTCGTCGAAGACGGCGATGAACTCGCGGCCGATGATCTTGCGCTTCTCCTCCGGGTCCGCGACGCCCTCCAGCGCCGCGAAGAAGCGCTCGGCGGCATTGACGCGGATGACGTTCACGCCCAGGTGGCGGCCGAAGGTGTCCATGACCTGGTCGCCCTCGTTCAGGCGCAGCAGGCCGTGGTCGACGAACACGCAGACGAGCTGGTCGCCGATGGCCTCGTGCAACAGCGCGGCCACCACCGAGGAGTCGACGCCGCCGGAGAGTCCCAGCAGCACGCGGCCGTCCCCTACCTGCTCGCGCACGGCGGCTATGGCGTCGGCGACGATGTTGCCCGGCGTCCAGTCACCCGGGCAGCCGCAGATATCCCGCACGAAGCGGAAGACGATCTGCTCGCCCTGCAGGGTGTGAGTCACCTCCGGGTGGAACTGCAGCCCATAGAAGTGACGCTCGTCGTCCTCCATGGCGGCCAGCGGTGAGTTATCGCTGGACGCCGCGGCGGCGAAGCCGGGCGGGAGCGCCTCGACCCGGTCGCCGTGGCTCATCCAGACTTTCAGCACCGCCGTGCCGTCGGCGGTGTGCTCGTCGGCGAGGCCCGCCAGCAGCCCTGATTCAGCGGGACGGATCTCGGCATAGCCGAACTCCCGGTGCGCCGAGGCCTCCACCCGGCCGCCCAGCTGGGCCGCCATGGCCTGCATGCCGTAGCAGATGCCGAGCACGGGCACGCCCAGCCGGAACAGGGCCTCGTGCGCCCGCGGCGGATCGTCCAGGTTCACGGATTCCGGGCCGCCGGAGAGGATGACGCCGCTGGCGCCGAAGCCGCGGATCTCGTCCTCGTCCGTATCCCAGGGATGGATCTCGCAGTAGACGCCGGCCTCGCGCACGCGGCGGGCGATCAGCTGGGTGTACTGGGAGCCGAAGTCGACGATCAGGATGCGGTGCGCATGGATGTCCCGTGACATCGGCGGCTCACTTGGTGCGGTAGTTGGGGGCTTCCTTCGTGATCGCGACGTCGTGGACGTGGCTCTCGCGCATGCCCGCGCCGGTGATACGGACGAACTGGGGCTTGGTGCGCATCTCGTCGATGGAGCTGCAGCCGGTATAGCCCATGGCGGCGCGCACGCCGCCCATCAGCTGGTGGACGATGGCGACCATGCTGCCCTTGTACGGCACCCGGCCCTCGATGCCTTCCGGCACCAGCTTCTCCAGTTCCTCGGTGGCGTCCTGGAAGTAGCGGTCCTTGGAGCCCTTGGCCATGGCGCCGATGGAGCCCATGCCCCGGTAGGATTTGTAGGAGCGGCCCTGGTAGAGCTCCACTTCGCCCGGCGACTCCTCCGTGCCGGCGAACAGCCCGCCGATCATCACGCAATAGCCGCCGGCGACCAGCGCCTTGGCGATGTCGCCCGAAAACCGGATGCCACCGTCGGCGATCAGCGGGATGCCGCTCGGCGCGAGCGCATCGGCCACCTCGGCCACGGCGGAGATCTGCGGCACGCCGACACCGGCGACCACCCGGGTGGTGCAGATGGAGCCGGGGCCGATGCCCACCTTCACCGCATCGGCACCGGCCTCGACCAGCGCGAGGGCCGCGTCCCCGGTGACGACGTTACCGCCGATCACCTGGGTGTCGGGATAATGTCGCTTTATCCAGGAGACCCGGTCGAGCACGCCCCGCGAAAAACCGTGGGAGGTGTCCACCACGATGACGTCGACGCCGCTCTTCACCAGCAGCTCGACGCGCTCCTCGGTATCCGCGCCCGTGCCCACCGCGGCGCCGACGCGCAGCGCGCCGCGCTCGTCCTTGCAGGCCAGCGGGAAGTCGGTGGCCTTCTGGAAGTCCTTGGCGGTGATCATGCCGCGCAGACGGAAGTCGTCGTCCACCACCAGCACCTTCTCGATGCGGTGCTTGTGCAGCAGGGACAGAACCTCCTCCTTGCCGGCACCCTCGCGAACGGTGACCAGCTTCTCCTTCGGCGTCATCACCGAGGAGACGGCGGAGTCGAGCTTGGTCTCGAAGCGCAGGTCCCGGTTGGTGACGATGCCGACGGTCTCGTCGCCGTCCACCACCGGCACGCCGGAGATGTTCTTCGAGCGGGTGAGTTCCATGACCTCACGGATGGTGAGATCCGGCGAGACGGTAATGGGATCGGAGATGACGCCGCTCTCGTACTTCTTGACCAGCACCACCTGGCGGGCCTGCTCTTCGGGCGTCATGTTCTTGTGGATGATGCCGATGCCGCCTTCCTGGGCGATGGTGATCGCCAGCCTGCCCTCGGTGACCGTGTCCATGGCGGCGGAGGTCAGCGGGATGTTCATCCCTATCTCGCGGGTCAGCCGGGTGGCCAGGCTGACCTGCCTCGGCAGTACCTCGGAGTAGGCCGGCTGCAGGAGGACGTCGTCGAATGTGAGCGCTTCCTTCGCTATGCGCATGGGTTCCGCCTGAGGGGTGAGGTTAAACCGACTATTGTATGCCTCGCCGCTCGGCCGGTAAACCGGATGGCCGGCCCGCCGGATCCTGCATCCGTGGCCTATACTGTCGCGCCATGGAACCCGTGGATGCCCTCCTGCCCGGCGGCGGCCGGGAACGCCCGCTCACCGTATCCGAGCTCAACCGGGACGTGCGGACGCTGCTGGAGACCGAGCTGCCCCGCCTCTGGGTGGAGGGCGAGATCTCGAATCTCGCCCGGCCGGCCTCCGGGCACGTCTATTTCAGCCTGAAGGACGACGGCGCGCAGATCCGCTGCGCCTTCTTCCGCCAGCGCCAGCGCGGCCTGGCCTTCCGGCCGGAGAACGGCCAGCAGGTGCTGGTGCGCGGCCGGGTGAGCCTGTACGAGCCCCGCGGCGACTATCAGATGATCGTCGAGCAGATGGAAGAAGCCGGCGAAGGAGAGCTTCGACGCCGCTTCGACGCGCTGAAGAAGAAACTGGCCGCGGAGGGGCTGTTCGACGAGGCGCTGAAGCGGCCCGTCCCGCGCCTGCCGCGGCGCATCGGCGTGGTCACCTCGCCCACCGGCGCGGCGGTCCGCGACATCCTGCACGTGCTCGCGCGGCGTTTCCCGGCGGTGCCGGTCATCGTCTACCCCACCGCCGTGCAGGGCGACGCCGCGCCGGCGCAGATCGTGGCCGCCATCGAGACGGCCGGCCGGCGCGCCGAGTGCGACGTGCTCATTCTCGCCCGTGGCGGCGGCTCCCTGGAGGACCTGTGGTCGTTCAACGAGGAGGCGGTGGCCCGCGCGGTGCGCGCCAGCCCCGTGCCGGTGGTCGCCGGCGTCGGCCACGAGATCGATTTCACCATCGCGGACTTCGCCGCGGACCTGCGGGCGCCCACGCCCTCGGGCGCGGCGGAACTGGTGGTGCCGGACTGGCGGGAATGGTCGGTGCGGCTGGATCAGGCCGCCCGACGGCTCGCTACGGGCCTGGGCCGGCGGCTGGAAGACCGCGGCCAGACCCTGGACCGCCTGGCGCGGCGCCTGACGCTGGCGAGCCCGGCCCGCCGGCTGCGCCAGCAGCAGGAACGCCTGGACTCGCTGTCGCGCCGCATGACGTCCGCGCGCAGCGCGCTCCTGATCGCGGCCGGGCACCGTCTCGAGCGACTGGAAGCGCGCCTGCTCGCCGCTTCGCCAGCGGGCCGGCTGAAGGAACTGCGCGGCCGCTGGACCCTGGCGGACCGAACGCTGCGCCGGGCGATGCCCGAGCGCCTGCAGATTCTCCGCACCCGTCTCGCCGGCGACGCCCGGGCGCTGAACACGGTCAGCCCGCTCGCCACACTGGAGCGCGGCTACGCCATCGTCACTGCCGAACCGGGCGGCACGGTCCTGCGGGACGCGGCCGGTGTCGAGCCCGGCACGCAGATCCGTGCGCGCCTCGCCCGCGGTGCGCTGACCGCCGCCGTGCAATCCGCGGAGCCGCCGGAGGAGGAGGAATGAGCCTGCAACGGACTCCGCGCGCGATGGCGGGCCCGCTGGCCGCTGTCATCCTGAGCGGCCTCCTCACCGGGCTGACCGCGCCCGTGCCAGCGCAGGCCGTGCAGGCCGCGCAGGCCGACGACGTGCCGCTGCCGCATGCGCCCCGTCCGGGCGGCGTGGCGGCGGTGACGCTGCCGGACACGGCCGCTCCCGCCCGGGCCTTCCTCGGCGAGCGCCGGGTCATGCTGCGCCAGCGGGACGGGCAATGGGTGGCGATCGCCGGCATCCCGCTCGATCGGGAGCCGGGCACGGCAACCCTGTCGATCGAAACCGCCGACGGCGAACGCACGGAGGTGGCATTCGAGATCGGCGCGGCGGACTACGCCACCCAGCATCTGACGGTGCCCAATCGCCGTCACGTGACGCCCGACCCGGCGGACCTCGAACGCATCGGCCGCGAGCGCGGGATCATCGACGCGGCCCTCGGGCGCTTCAGCGAATCGCGGGAGCCCGAACTCGCCTTCGAGGCCCCGGTGCCGGGCCGGCGCAGCTCCAGCTTCGGCCTGCGCCGCTTCTTCAACGACCAGCCCCGCTCCCCGCACAAGGGCATGGACATCGCGGCGCCGAAGGGCACGCCGATCGGGAATCCCCTGCCCGGCCGGGTGGTCGCCACGGGCGACTATTTTTTCAACGGCAACACGGTCATCGTCGATCACGGCCAGGGGCTCGTCACCCTGTACTGCCACCTGGAGCGCATCAACGTCGAGGAAGGGCAAGAGCTGGAGGCAGGCGATCAGCTGGGCACCGTCGGCGCGACCGGCCGCGTGACCGGTCCCCACCTCCACTGGGGCGTCTACCTGAACGCCACCGCGGTAGACCCGGCCCTCTTCCTGAGGTAGGAGGGCCTTCAGGCCCGATCCGCCCTGCCAGACCGCCGTTCTTTTGTGGGCGCCCTGCGGGGGTATCCATCTTGCTCCCGACAAAAGGTCGCGGCGATGGATACCCCCGCATGACGGCCGTGCTCGCGGTGGCGCGAAGGAGCTGCCAGTCAGAGACGCTCACTGACACGCGCCAGACCTCAGGGCTACGGGCCCGTCAGCGGCTGGGGTGGACTGCTGGGGTCGTCCGGGCCGACTGGAGCCATGACGGCGGGAAGGAGGCCCGGCCGAAGCGAAGGAGGACAGGACGTCCGACTGAGCGTCCCCAGCAGTCCACCCCAGTCGATGACGGGCCTACGCCAGCAGAAAGCCGGATCGGGCCTGAAGGCCCTCCTACAGGGGTTAGCTGCAGGTCTCGAAGAAGCGGCAGATCACCGGCCGGAACGAGTCCATGTCCACCAGGAACGAGTCGTGGCCCTGCAGGGAATGCAGCCGCACGAACTCCACGTCCCGGCCCGGTTTGCGCAGGCCGTCGGCCAGCTCTTCCTGCTGGCGGATGGGGAACAGGAAGTCGGTCTCCACGCCGATCACCATCGCCCGCTCGAGCTCGATGCGCGAGAACGCGGCCTGGCGGGAGCCGCCGTGGTCGCCCAGATCGAACAGGTCGCTCGCCCGGGAAAGGTAGAGATAGCAGTTGGCGTCGAACTGGCCGGTGAACTTGCGGGCGTGGTTCTCCAGGTACGACTCCACGGAGAAGTCGATGCAGAAGGGATCGCCGGAGAGATGCTCCTCGGAGACCCGCTCGCGGCCGAAGCGCTGCTCCCATTCCTTCGCCGAGCGGTAGGTGATCATGCCGAGCTTGCGGGCGAGCTGCATGCCGGTAATCGGCCCCTTGCCCAGTTCGTAGTTGCCCTCGTTCCACGCGGGGTCCTTGCGGATCATCTCCCGCTGCAGCGAGCGCAGGGCGATGGAGAACGGTAGCGCCCGGTCGCAGGACGAGATGGAGACCATGTGGCGCGCCCTGCCCGGGTACTGCAGGCAGTAGGCGAGCGCCGTCATGCCGCCCATGCTGCAGCCGATCACCGTGTGCAGCCGCTCGATGCCGAGGTGCTCGACCACGGCATGGCCCCCGCGGGCGACGTCCTCGAGGCTCAGCACCGGGAAGTTCAGCCGGTAGGGCTCGCCCGTGGTCGGGTCGACCGATGCCGCCCCGGTGGAGCCGTAGCAGCTGCCCAGCGAGTTCACGCAGACGACGAAGTAGCGCTCGGTGTCCACCGGCCGATCCGGCCCGACCATCTCCTCCCACCAGCCCGGCGCAGGGTCTTCCCGCGAAGAGGTGGCATGGGCCGAGGGCGAGAGCCCGGTGAAGATCAGCACACCGTTGTCGCGGGCGGCATTCAGCCGGCCCCAGGTCTCGTAGGCGATCTGCGGATCCGCCAGCACGCCGCCGCGGCGCATGGGGAACTCGCCCTCGATGCGGTGAATCTTCCTGGCGCTCGGCCTCGGTTCCTGTCTCGGTGCGTCCATCAGGCTTACATTGTGCGGCGAGACGCCAACGCTTGCCACCGGCGGCCACCGGCGGCCGCCGGCGCGTGATCAGCGCAGGAACTTCTTCGCCATGCCGAAAAGGTCGTCGGTGACCGAGCCGTCGCGGTCGCCGTCGAGCATGCCGGACAGGAGTCCGCCGAGCCCGCCGCGGCCGCCGCCCTGCTCCTGCCCGAGCGCGCCGCCGTCGGCGCCTTCCCTGCTCAGCGAGCCCATGGCCATCGCGGCGACCAGCGGCAGCATCTGCTTCAGCTTGCCGACGTCGATGCCGGTCTCCTGCGCGGCGTCAGCCGCCACCCGCCGGCTGACGTCCTTGCTGCCGAGGAGATGGCCGAGGATGCCTTCCCCGTCGCGCACCGTCTCTTCGCTGGCAAGCCGGGCGGGATCCTCGACGTAGCGGCGGTGGGAGCCGTTCTGCAGGGCCGACAGCAGGGCCTCCGCGCCGCCCGGCGCCGCCGCGTTCTTCTTCAGGCCCTCGGTCAGTGCGGGCAGCAACTTTGCGATCGCCGCGCCGGCCTCGGCGTCGCCCAGGCCGAACTGGGAGGCCAGCTGCTTCACGGCACCGCCGTTACGGGCCTCGAGTATGTCTTGCAGTATCTTCATGGTGGAGTCCTTTGTTCTGGTTGGTATCTTCCTATGGGTGTCCTGCCATGGCTGTCCTGCCATGGGCGGGGTCAGCGCTTGACGTGCTTTATCAGCCGCTTGCGGCGTCGCTGCTGTCGCGGCGTGAGTTTGTTGCGGCGGCCCTTGTACGGGTTGTCGCCGGTGCGCAGACTGAGCCGTATGGGGGTCCCGTCCAGGCCGAAGGTCTGGCGGAAGTGGTTGATCAGGTAGCGCTTGTAGCTGCCCGGCAGCCGGTCGGTCTGGTTGCCGTGGATGACGATCACCGGCGGGTTGCGGCCGCCCTGGTGGGCGAAACGCAGCCGGATGCGCCGGCCCCTGACCAGCGGCGGCGGATGGGCGTCCACCGCCGATTGCAGCGCCCGGGTGAGATCCGGCGTCGGCAGGTCGCGCCACGCCGCGGCATAGACCGCGTCGACGCTAGCCATTAGGTCGCCCACGCCGGTGCCGTGCAGCGCCGAGATGAAGTAGCGCGGCGCAAATTCCATGAACGGCAGCCGCCGGTCGAGTTCGTCGCGGATCTGGCGACGCCGGTCGCCGGCGAGACCGTCCCACTTGTTGATGGCGACGATAATGGCCCGCCCGCGCTCCACCGCCAGCCCCATCAGGGAGACGTCCTGCTCGGTGATGCCCTCCCGGGCGTCCACCACGGCGATGACCACGGCCGCCTCTTCCATGGCCTGCAGCGCCTTGACGATGCTGAACTTCTCGATGGACTCGTGCACGCGGGCGCGGCGCCGCACGCCCGCGGTGTCGATGAGCGTATAGTCCCGGCCGCCGCGGCTGAAAGGCACGCGCACGCTGTCCCGGGTGGTGCCCGGCTGGTCGAAGGTGACCAGGCGCTCCTCGCCCAGCAGCCGGTTGATGAGCGTGGATTTGCCCACGTTGGGCCGGCCGATGACCGCGACGGCGATACTGTCGGCCGCTGCCTCGGCCGGCTCGGCCCCGGGCTCGAAGCCGGCCAGGATGGAATCCATCATGGCCGAGACCCGATCGCCGTGGACCGCCGAGATCACCACCGGATCGCCCAGCCCCAGCGCATGGAATTCGCTCGCCGCCATGTCGCTCGCCAGGCCCTCGCCCTTGTTCACGGCGATGGTCACCGGCACGTCCCGGCGGCGCACCAGGTCCGCCACGTGCTCGTCAGCGGCGGTGAGGCCCTCGCGGGCGTCGACCAGGAAGACGACCCGGTCCGCCTCTTCCAGTGCCTTCAGCGTCTGCTGCTCCATGAGCTCGTCGATGCCCTCGCGGGCACCGGCCAGGCCGCCGGTATCGATGACGATGTAGGGGACGGGGCCGAGTTTGCCGAAGCCGTACTGGCGGTCCCGGGTGAGGCCCGGGAAGTCGGCCACCAGCGCGTCGCGGGAACGGGTCAGCCGGTTGAACAGGGTGGATTTGCCGACGTTGGGTCGTCCGACGAGTGCGATGACGGGCAGCATGATGTGATACCGGCGGTCCCTGGCGTTACCCGGACCGGCGGCGGCCCCTTACTCCCCGCCGCCGTCCGGCAGGGCGAAGCCGACCAGGCGGCCGCTCTCCGTCTGGGCGTAGATGCGGCCGTCCTGGACGTAGAGATCGCCGCTGATGCGGGAGTTGTCAACCCGCTCGCGGGCCTGCATTTCGCCGGAGCGCGCGTCCAGCCAGTGGAGATAGCCCTCGAAATCGCCCACCACGACCGAACCGGTCATGGGCGCCGGCGTGGAAAGCCCGCGGCGCAGCAGCGCGTCCTGGCGCCAGTACTCGGTGCCGTTGGCGCGCGACAGTGCCACCACCTCGCTCTCGTCGGTCACCAGGTAGACGCTGGTGAAGTCCACGCCGAGGCCGGAGTAGCTCGACAGCTCGCGTGACCACAGGGCGGAGCCGGATTCCAGCGCCAGCGCCGCCACGCGGCCCTGGTAGCCGGCCACGTAGATGTCCTGGCCGATGGCCGCGACCGCGCCGTCGATGTCCACCAGCCGGTCGAGATCGGTGCTGCCCTGGGGCGGCGTGATGGTCTGCTCCCACAGCACCTCGCCGTCCAGCAGGGAGGCCGCCAGCAGGCGGCCGTTGTCGAAACCGCAGACGACGGCGTCGGCCACCAGCACCGGCGCGGAGGTGCCGCGCAGGGTCAGCGGCGGCACGCTCTGCTCGAGCTGCCAGAGCTGGCTGCCGTCGTCGCCGGCCAGCGCGAGCAGGCGCCCGTCGGCGGTGCGCAGCACGACCCGGTTGCCGCCCACGGCAGGCCGGGCGAGCACCTCGCCGGCGATGCGGACACGCCAGAGTTCCCGGCCGTCGCCGGCGGCCAGCGCGATGACGTCGCCGTCGCTGCCGGCGACCACCACCCGTCCGTCACCGACGCCGGGCCCGGCGGAGAGCTGAACCTCGAGCCGGGTCTCCCACAGCCGGTCCGAGCTCTCGCCCTCGAAGGCGTGCACCCGGCCGTCGCGGCTGGCCGCGAAGACGCGCGTGCCGTCGCCGGCAGGAGCAAGCGCAAGCCGCAGATCTTCCGCGCCGTCGCCGAGACCGACGGAGAGTACCCGGCGCGTATCCAGCGTGGGCCGGAAATCCACGAGTTCCGCCGGCGGCGCGACGGCCTCGTCGCCGCCGCCGAATATGCCGCAGCCGCCGAGCAGCAACGCGGCGGCCAGCGTCGATACGCGCGCGGGCGCAGCCCTCACGGTGCGCCTCCCTCCGGCGTCCCGGTGACGGCCTCGGCCACCGCGGGTGCGCCCAGCTCGTCCAGTTTCATCTGCACGAGCCGCGTGTCGACAAGCGGCGGGTCCCCCGGCTCGGCGATCGCCGCCGTCCAGGACTCCCGGGCCTCCCCGGCGCGGCCGAGGGCGAACTGCGCATCACCCCGGAGCTCGAGGAAGCGCGGCCGGAACGCGCCGGCATCCGGGACGTCCAGCACCGCGAGCGCCTCCTCCGGCTTGTCCTGGTAGAGCAGCACCCGCGCGAGGCGGTGGCGCGCGATCAGGCTGACGGGCGGCTCGCCGTCCTGCACGAGGGCGCGCAGCTCGGTCGCCGCCGGCTCGCTCTCGCCCTGGTCCATGTAGAACTTGGCCATGGCGAGGCGCGCCTGCAGCGCATAGGGCGTGGCGGCGTATTGCTCGGCAAGGGTGGCCGCATGGGCCTTCGCATCGTACTCGCTGCCGTTCTCCACCGCGGCGACGAGCTTCTCGAACACCGCCGAGGCCGACTCGGCCTCCTCGGCCTCGTGCGCCTGCCACTGATTCCAGCCCACCAGGCCGCCCACGCCCAGCACGATGCCGGCGATGATGAATTTGCCGTTCTCCTGCCACCAGTTGCGGATGGCTTCGACGGTTTCCTTCTCGGATAGATCGTTCACTGTCTCTGACCCTTTCTCGTTGAGTGCCGGCCGCGGGGGGCCGACATTCTAAACCTTCTCACCTTGCCGCGTCCCGTCGCCGTCCAGCCGCTCGGCGAGCACCGCCGCCAGCTCGTCGAAAGCGACGCTGCGCTGGGGTTCGTCCGTCCTCAGCGGCTTCAGGCCCGCCTCGCCGGCGGCGATCTCGTTCTCGCCCAGGACGACCGCGTAGCGCGCACCGCTGCGGTCGGCGCGCTTCAGCTGCGACTTGAAACTGCCGCCGCCGGCATTGACCTCGACCGCATGCCCCGGCAGGCCGTCGCGCAAACGCTCGGCCAGCGCGAAGGCCGTGGCCGCGGCCGTCTCGCCCACGGCCACCACATAGACGGCCGGCGCGCTGTCGGGTTCCGCGCCGCCCTCCTCCTCGAACAGGGCCACCAGCCGCTCCATGCCGAGCGCCCAGCCAATGGCCGGCGTGGGAGCGCCGCCCAGGTGCTCGACCAGGCCGTCGTAACGCCCGCCCGAGCACACGGCGCCCTGGGCGCCGAGCGCATCGGTCACCCATTCGAAGACGGTGCGCGTGTAGTAGTCCAGGCCGCGCACGAGTCGCGGGTTCACGGTGTAGTCGACGCCGGCGGCCGAGAGGATACGCTGCAGCTCCGCGAAATGCGCCGCGGACTCGTCGTCCAGGTGCTCGGTGATGTCCGGCGCACCCGCCACGACATCCTCCATCCCGGCGTTCTTGCTGTCCAGGATGCGCATGGGGTTGGTATCCAGGCGGCGGATGCTGTCCTCGTCGAGCCGGTCCCGATGCGCCCGGAAGTATTCCACCAGCACTTCTCTGTAATGGCCCCGCGAGGCCGGCGTGCCCAGCGAGTTGATCTGCAGCCGGATGCGGCGGATGCCGAGCCGCCGCCAGAGACGCGCCGACATCAGGATCATCTCGGCGTCGATGTCCGGCCCGGGATAGCCGAGCGCCTCGACGTCGATCTGGTGGAACTGCCGGTATCGCCCTTTCTGCGGCCTCTCGTAGCGGAACATCGGGCCGGTGGTCCACAGGCGGTGGCGCTGGTTGTGCAGCAGCCCGTTGCTGATGGCCGCGCGCACGACGCCCGCCGTGGCCTCCGGGCGCAGGGTGAGGCTGTCGCCGTTGCGGTCCTCGAACGTGTACATCTCCTTCTCGACGATGTCCGTGACCTCGCCGATGGAGCGTCGGAACAGCTCGGTGTACTCGAGCAGCGGCAGGCGCATCTGGCGGTAGCCGTAGGACTCCAGCACGTCGCGCACCGTGTCTTCCAGGTGCTGCCAGCGGCCGGTGTCCGGCGGCAGCACGTCGTTCATGCCCCGGATCGGGCGTACCTTCGCGCTCATGGATGCCCTCCGACGGCCGGGCCGCTCACGAGCCCGGCACCGTGATCCGTGCCGTACGGCCCCGCCGGTCCGCCGGGTCGATGGGATAGGGTTCGCCGTCCACCTCGATGCTCGCCGCATCCGCGTTGCCGAGAACGAGGGATACCGGCGGGACCGCGCTGAAACGCCGCACCTGGCCGCCCCGGGCGATGCC
>Ga0209943_1000562_pt1 | contig 25490 bp, 27 predicted proteins | sample SalPonR1_B_D2_MG_FD_185698 | JGI IMG/M metagenome (GOLD analysis project Ga0209943, IMG submission 185698) | Salt pond soil microbial communities from South San Francisco under conditions of wetland restoration - Salt Pond MetaG R1_B_D2_MG... ... | reverse complement strand
TTTATAAATGATTTCTAATGATACAATATGTACTATGTATATATCGTTTATAAATGATTTCTAATGATACAATATGTATATAGTATATATCGTTTATAAATGATTTCTTCTTATCCAATATGTAGTACATAGTATATATCGTTTCTTGTTATATTGTATTTACATATTATTATGTAAATTTATTTGTTTATCTGTAACGAAAAAGCTTTCCCATGTTAATAGGTTGATCGTTTTCGTCAACAGTACTGCATTCATCAAAAATATCGATTGTCTTCTTTTGAGTAACGACTTGTTTCGTGATTTTTTCTTTTCTCGATAATGCTTTCAATATCTTGTATTCTTGTATCAGAGTATTCATATATAATTCATTCTTACAATATACAATAATTACGTAAAGGGGTGATTTAGTGTTTATTCTATAGCCTCTGCCGATAGCCTGGTAAATAGAATAATAGGAATAAGAAGGAGATATGTAAGCATAACGAGGACAATCTCCTACTTTATCGTCCAAATCAATACCCACTCTTGCAACTTGACCTATGATAACTAATCTACAGTTATCGTCTGTTTGAAAAGCATTTATGTATTCATTTCTCAAAGATTCTGGTGTCTTGCCTATTATAGTTAACGGTTTTATCGATTCGTCAAGTTCTTGTATTTTTAAGTTTACTAATTCTATACTATCTAAATAGTTTAAGAATATAATTACTTTACATTTACTCTTTTGAAGACGATTAACGGCTGCTCTAGCAAATATGTTAACTTTAGATTTTTCGATTATACGAAGTTTACTGTTGTTGCTTATTTCGTTTCCAAATTTAGCTACTCCATTATTGTCGTACTTAATATCTCTTTGAAGGTCCTGAATACATTCCGAGATCTTCTTGGCTTCTTTATCACTCGTTTCATAGAAACAGTTTGTTATAGTTCTCTGTTCACTTCTAATATATTCTTCCATAGAACACGAGAAATAAAACTTCAGAATGTTTGTGTAAAGATTGTACAAAGTAAAGATAGCAGATTTAGATTTTGCTACTTCCGGTAGAAATCTGACCTCCTTTTCATTGATTGTTCGAACCAAATCTATTATATCTTTATATATACCTCCTTCTGACGGATTCTTAGTATCTTTGAAGAGCTTGTCGTTCTCTGTGATACATAAAAGTTTAAATATATTAACGACTGATTTAACATCTGTAATAGATGTTTCGGATAGATATATTACTCTACTCTTTCCATCTTTTCTATTTCTAGCTAAACATCTAACCAATTCTATAGCAGCCTTATGTTGAAGAGAATTATTCTTCAAAGCTTGAAATTCGTCAAATATTACGAATACACCATTTCTAACCATTTCAACAAATTTCGGTGTAACTTCGTAAACATCTTTAGATTTGGTTAAATAATCATGACATACAACATTTGTGTGAGAACCCCTCAATCCATGATAACTATAGATCGAAGCTTCTATTTCAAATATTTCGCAAAACTTCTTGAATTTCTCTTGCATTGTTAAATTACAAAAGATTACAACTTCAAGATCGTTCTTCTTTGCATAATGAAGAGCCGTTACAGACTTTCCACGACCCATGGGAGAGCTATCTATCACGCAAGTTGAATAAGAAAGAATTTTCTCAATGTTCTTTAGATGTTCCTTCTGAGAATCATAAAGTTCCATTTTGTCCTAATTTATACTACATATTATCCACGAAATTATATATTTATCAGTTTAGTCTTACACTTCCTGCTCAAGTTGTTCTTGAACAGATTCTTCCGAAACCTCTTCTAAAGCTTCAGGTCTTACTATTTCTGTAGTTTCTTCCAAAGCTTCAGGTCTTACTATTTCTGAAGAACCTTCGTAAGTACTCGTAGATTGGGATATAGAAGGAAACATTACTACATTAGAATTATCATTACATTTAGCCAACCATACCATTTTCTTACATGCTTCACACTTACACTGATTTTCGTTCTTTCGTACCATCGCAGGACTAGGTAACCAATAACCAACAACACCACTCATCATTGCTACTCCAGCTGTAAAAGAAGCACCAGAAGTAGTAAACAATAAGTAGCCAGATATGAAAACTACACTGACAGTTACAAACACTTGAACATAGAAGTTTGCTCTTCTAGCTTTAAATTTGCCAAATTCACCACAACATGCCATTGTTTAAAAATGCAACTCCGTTGACATTTATTTTTCTTTCTCACAAATATTAAAATGTCTTATTCTTATGAAAATTCGTTATATTCTATATCGTTTCCGAATATATCAGACTTTAAAACGATTATCGATACACATGTTAAAAATACCTTTATTCATTGTGGAAATACATATTTTAGAAATCATTACAGTCCAGACATTTTTGACACTAAGAACTGGACTGATGTAGCATTTATGTGTAAGAAAACACGACTGAGCGATAGAAAGACGCATTTTTATGCAATATTCTATTTCTACAAACTTTATGTAAAAATTAACATTGCAGAAGGAGAAATACCAAGAGTTACGAGCCTAGATGGTATAACAGGTGTTATGAATGAAATATCAAATATATGGAAATCAAACGAATAATATTTGATATTTCATCGGAAAAAACTATATAGATACGTGTATTTCTAGTTGATTAGTCTATATAAATACCGAAAAGACATTTAATAAAAGTAGTTATTTCCAATATATTTTGATATGAATCGTGGGAGGAATACTTCACTAACAGACTTTTGTAATGATATTATAGCCATGTTAGTTATTGGGGCATTGATAATAGTTGTGATAATTTTTTTAATTCGTGCAAACACACCAGAAACAGAAAGTATTGAAAAAGAAACATCTTTAATTCATTATTCTAATGTTACAGAACAATTATATAATAACACTAACTATTTATACGAGATTCCATATTTCTTGTAGCGTCACTCGTTCAGATTAAATATTGAATGTTTTACATATTAATATATTAATATATTAATTCTTAAGATTAGCCGCATTGATTACATTTGTTAGATCGATTAGATGCGTTAGATCTGTTAGATCGATTAGATGCATTAGATTGATTAGATCGATTGGATGCGTTAGATCTGTTAGATTTATTAGATCGATTAGATGCATTAGATTGATTAGATGCGTTAGATTGGTTAAATTGAGTTATATCAACTATATTACTGTCACTGTTTTTGATTGTAAATATTCTATTGTCTGTACTACTTCCAGCACCCACTAAAGGTTCAGAGTTTATATCTCTATATACATTCTTTACAAGCCTATTGTTTTTGTATATAGAAAACTTTACTGCTTGGTTTTGATACATATAAACACCGTAATTGGGAGTACTTAAATCTAACCAAGAAACGTTGTTTCTAACAAATCTTGTACGATCTCCGACAAGTTGAGGTAGAAAATCAGTACCTGTAGTAGTATCTATACCTGTACCTGTAGCAGTGCCTGTATTAGTAGCTGTAGCAGTTCCTACACACATATTATTAGATCTAGTTCCTGCACCTATATTAGTACCTGTATTAGTACCTGTATTAGTACCTATATTAGTACCTGTATTAGTACCTGTATTAGTACCTATATTAGTACCTATATTAGTACCTATATTAGTACCTATATTAGTACCTATATTAGTACCTGTATTAGTACCTGTACCTGCAGGAGTACCTGTATCAGTTCCATAAATTATTGATATAGAAAACATATAATCTGTATTGTTGATGACTTGCCATCCTATAGGTTCTGCAACTTCCACCATTAAACCTTTCTCGTACTGTTCAATATCGTATTTTACATGTTTTGCTACGTATGTAGTATGACCATTCAGGCTTTCTAATGGCGGTAAAGCTAATTCAGATGCATTTGTTACAGTCTTCGAACTCGCTTCATCATCTTCAGTGCTAGAACTACTACTACTAGTGCTAGAATTAGAAGTAGAAGTAGAAGTTGAAGTCGATGCTGTAGCGCTCGTCGAAGAAGAATCATTAATGATCAATATTATAATAAATATACTGACTACTAGTATGGCACTAATTATCAAGAATATAATCGCTCCTCTTTCCCAGCTTTCCATATTTATATTGTTCTAATAATAGATAAAAATTATAGAAAAATACATTTCTATAATGTGTACTACATAAAGATTATGCATGTACCTATTTTATTATTCCTATTAGTTTGTATACTATTTGGAATTTTCATTTATTTTATGTATGCGGATTGGACAAGTTGTAGATGTTCGCCTGATAATGTATGTAAAGATGGAAACGGAGAAATACACTATAAGGGTAGAAAAGATGAAAATGATACAGTAGAAGATTTACTTAACAGAATTGATTGGGTCTCGTCTTCTGGTCTGAGAACTAATAATATCATGAGGTCCTTTAATATAGCCTTTTTATGTAGTGTTTTTATAACAGCTATTCTTTGGCGTAAATGGCCCAAGATATACGAATTTCTGATAGTATTTGGTATTATATTTATTGTTACTTTATCTTTACTAAATCTTTACGAATTTCATTCAGGTATATACCCTATATATTATATAAAGGATGATATACAGGAGATTAGAAAGATTTTAAATACATCTGCTAAAGATCCACCAAAACCCGGAGAGTTAAAAGAAGTACCACATCACACTATTGTACGTCAAAAGATAGAAAAGAACTATAAAAATCTAGACAATATAAATGAAATATAGTTCAATAATTACAATAGGAGTTTATACAGCTATTATTATAGCATTTCTTCTGGCTTTGAAGAATGAAAGAGAAGATTTATATAGGCCAAATGCTAATTCTGATATATACCAAAGAGGAAGAGGATCCGCTTACTCGCAAGGAATACCTGATTCAGAAGACAACAATTTTACACTCTATAACAAATTAAGGATAGCATGCAGATACGATTTAAACACTGTTATCTGGAGAAGATGTTTGTTACTATCTATTGTTAGTGGATTTTTAGTAAGTTTTTTCTTACTCAGAACATTACCAAGTGGAGGACAACTTCTAGTCTCCATATTAACGATTTACATATTTTGCTATTTAATGTGTGAATTCTACAAAAGGGAAGTTTCTAAAGAAGCGGTAAATCATATAGATAAAACAATTCATATGTTAAATGACAGAGAAATTCAAAAACGAAAGAAAGATAAGAAAATTAAAAGAAAGAAGAAATCAAAATGGTGACCTTTCTAACGATAGGAGATCCTCATTTTAAGGTAAGTAATATACAAGAATCAAGAGAAATGATAGATAAAATATGCGATCTCGTGGAAAAGAGAACTCCGGACTTTGTAGTTTGCTTGGGAGATATTCTTCATACTCATGATAAGATACACATAGAAGCTTTATGTTTAGCTAATGAATTTATAGAACGCGTATCAAGACTTTCACCCATTTACGTTCTTATAGGAAATCATGATAGATGTAACAATTCCGATTTTCTCACGACTAAACATGCTTTCAATGGTATGAAAGAACGAAGAAATATAGAAATTATAGATGTAGTGAAAGAATTTATTATTAAAGGTAAAAAATATATTATGGTTCCCTACGTGCCTCCAGGTAGATTCATGGAGGCTCTAAACACAATAGACGATCCTCTAGAAAACACTTCATGTATTTTCGCACATCAAGAATTTAAAGGTGTTCAAATGGGTAGTATTGTATCTGAGCATGGAGATGAATGGGACGAATCGTATCCGTTAGTGATATCTGGTCATATTCATTCATATTCGAAACTTTCTCACAATATTCTATATGTAGGTACACCTATGCAACACACGTTTGGAGAAGCTATGGACAAGACTGTATCTCTATTTGACGACAATATGGAAGAGAGAATAGATCTTCATTTAAAGAAACGAGTACTTATTAGAATGAATATAAAGGATTTGACAGATAGGTGGCGTCCTTCGCCCAACTGTCTTACGAAACTTATTCTTTCCGGAACTGAAAGTGAAACAAAATCTTCCTCCTTTAATATAATAATTTCCGATATAAGATCTCTAGGAGTAAAAGTGGATATAAGATTATTGAAAGACAAGAAAGATAAACCCGAAATTTCCAAACCCAACAAGACGTTTTCAGAAGTATTAAGAGAACAATGCAAAAAAGATGAGAATCTCTATGATGTATACCAAGACATATTTGATAGTTACTGATACGTCTTAATGACATTTACATATAATTATATGTAAATACCTAGAAACGTAAAAAAAAATGTACGAGTGTGCGGTCGAGTCTGAAGAACTCGTTGAATCTTTATATAAGTTTCTCGAATATTGTAAAAACGGAAATTTGCCGTGTGCTATGAAATTATATGAGGAATTAGGAATCAATGTATATTACGAGAACTGTCTAGCTTTTCGTTATGCTTGTTTGTATGGACATTTTCATGTAGCTAAATGGTTAAGACATCTTCAAGCAGACAATATAGATGAAATGACTGACAAAGAATTTGAGAAAGTTTATGAAAATGGAGGTTGGAAAATGGTTACTTGGCTAACAAGATGCCACTACAGAATCAACCTTCCCAAAGAATATAGAAGGGTGCCTTCGAGACTCTGATCTATAATGAAATTAAAATAAAAGATATAAACATAATATAACCACAACAATGCTAACTATAAGTAAAATTCGAGAAGTTTCGGAGGAACATGATTTATCTGAGATAATTCGTTTAAATATCAGAAAATACAATGTAAGAGACATTTCAGTTTTAAAACCCTTTACCAATTTACTTGAATTGAATTTATCTAATAACCAATTAACAGATGTTTCAGATTTGAGGAATCTTAACAAATTACAACAATTAGATCTATCGTATAACCAATTAACAGATGTTTCAGGATTGGAAGGATTTGTTAATTTGCTTGAATTGAATTTGTCCAATAATCTGTTAACAAGTGTTTTAGAATTAAAAGAACTTACTTACTTGTTGTCCTTAAGTGTAAAGGATAATAAACTAACAGATATTTCAGGATTGGGGTTTCTGAGTGATTTAAACTCTTTGAATTTACATAACAATAAATTAACAGATGTTTCAGAATTAGAAAATCTCACCAATTTAAGATTTTTAGATTTACATAACAACCAATTAACAGATTTTTATGAATTAGAATACCTTATCAGTTTATCTGAATTAAATTTATCGAATAACCAATTAACGGATCTTTCAGAATTAAGAGAAATTATCACAACTTTAGAATATTTAAATTTAAGTGGTAACCAATTACCGTTAGAAATAAATAAAGAACATACAGATACAGAAAAGATAAAAGAATATTATATCGGAAAATTAACAAATGCTACCTTTTAAACTCATAGACAGATTTACAATCTAATATATTAATTTAATATATTATTAACAAATGATTACATAGAAATTGTATATACAATATACTTATTAATCTTTACTCTTGAGTTTAAGAAGTATATTCTCTATTCCTTCTTTTGTATATTTCTTATATAAGGATAATTTAAAGAACCATTTGTTAGTTTCTAATTGTTCCGAAGACCAATTCCACCATTGAATATCTTGAAGCATGTCTATCACTTCCGATGAATATCTATAACCAACCACTTTATTATTCATTACTATAGAATAACATGGTACGTCGTAATTTATATAATTATTCTTTCCTATTACACATCCGTTATTAACGGTAACTCCATCTAATAATGTAACGTTTTCGTCTATATATACATCATGTCCTATCGCTACAGATTTTATTTTGTCGTTGTCTATATTTCTTTTTTCTGTATTGTATTGTAGCGACACACCTTTATTTATTACAGAGTATTTTCCAATGTATACATTTTCATAAACGTTTGTATCATTTATATGTTTTCCGTTAAGATTGATAATTCGTATAGGTCCACTTATATATGATTTATTGTGAGATAATGTACACCTAAATGTATAAGGAAACATATAACACTTACTGATAAACTTTTTACTTTTATGGTACATTATCAATACAAACAAAAAAGTTTACGATAAAGCAAATAAATACCAATAAAAATGGGTGTTATAGGTTTGAACGGAGCTATCAAAAGATTATTATATAAGAAGAAATTCCACAAGAAAGCTTATCCAACGGACGTAAGTACGTTAGCATTAGATTTCAATGCTATACTGCATCCTATAGCACAATATGTGTACTCTTATGGAGACAACGTGTCTCCCGACAGAACAAAAGAATATGTTAAAAGTAAATCTTCGTCTGAACTTTTTGAAGAATTCATTAATACACTTATAAGTAGAATAAATGCTATCATTCAAAGTGTTAATCCTACCGACATGCTTATTCTAGCTGTCGATGGTCCTGTAAATCAAGGAAAGATTGCGCAGCAACGATCCAGAAGATACACAAATGCTTCTTTTGAAGACGAAAGCGTTCCTACATTTGACTCTAACGCTTTGACACCTGGTACAGAATTCATGACTTTGATAGATAAAAGAATAGAGAAATGGTTATCTGAAAATATAAACAGCAAAAATAGTGTTTTACCTTCTACTGTCATATATTCAAGTCATCTCGTACAAGGAGAAGGAGAACACAAAATTCTGGACATATACAGAAATAAGGATATTTTCGTTGATGTCTCGGGAAATAGATTTAAAGGGTACCATGTTATATTTGGTAATGATGCAGATCTAATGCTGTTGACTGCTATCTGTCCAGTTCAGAAAATAATTAATGCTAAAATAGTTCAATACAAACCTGGAGAAGACTATTTGAAAACTCTTAAAGAAAGATCTTCAAGGGGAGATAGAAAATCTCAAAATGTTCTGAAAATATATGAAAACAGTAAAAACAAAACATTAACTAAAACTGAATTTGTAGACATAGATTCCATGAAGTCTCACCTTAAAACCCTTTTCAGTGATAAGAAATTCAACAATGACGCTGTACATGATTTTGTGGCAATGGTTAGTTTGTTAGGAAACGATTTCTTGCCAGGCTTGACCGCTCTTTATGATAAGAATCTCGCGCTTGAAACTATGAAACAAGTTTACAACAAATTGAGAAAACCTCTTACATATTATGATAGAGACGAAAAAGTAAGAAAGTATGATTGGAGAAATTTAAGTAGTTTCATAGAAATTTTATCCAAGTCTGAAACTTTACTTCTAAATGAAATATACAATAGATCTGAATCTTATTACAATTACCCTTCGAAAATTCTCAAAGAATCCGTAGAAATATCAAACGAAACAACTACTGTTAATTTCGAAACCTATAGATCCAGACATTATCAAAATGCACTATTAAACAAAAAGAGAAAGACAGACGTTAAAGTGTCTCGTAGAATGGTTTCTGAAATGTGTTTACATTATATAGCAACTCTTTCTTGGGTATACAGATATTATCAGTTAGGTACTAAACATGTTGATACTGAATGGGTTTATAAGTACTTTCAATCTCCACTTATTATGGACATGGCTAAATCGTTAAGATATGTAACGAAAGATACATTTTCCAATTTCGATAGAAACGAAGAAAGTCCCAAGATAACTCCATTAGTTCAATTACTATGTGTTTTACCCACTACATCTGTTGCATTGTTACCAGAAGGTTCTAGAACATTGATGACTCCTAATAGTCCAATATACTATATGTATCCATCTCAATTCATTTATGAATTAGATGGTGTAAAGCAGCATTATGAAGGTCACGCCATCATTCCTTTTGCTAATATTTCGGATGTAGAAGCCGCAGTTACAAGTCTTATGATGGTCGAGAACGGAAACGAACTTACTTCTTATATAGAAGAAATACCCTTGAAAAATATATATGTAAGACAAGAAGACGTTCAGCGTAATATTCGAGAGCAAGAAGTAATAAATGATACAATTCAAGAAGAACTTCAAAGAAAGAGAGGTAAGAAATATTACAAGAAGAAAAGAAAGGAAAAGAAAGGTCTCGAATCTAATATCATCACAAATAATTGCAGTTGGAGTAACAAGCTTCTTTTGTAAACAATAATTGCTAAACTGTTACAATATTTAACATCCAAAAAAGTAGACGAAGTAGCGTAAAAATGAGGTTTAATAAAATATACTAACACTTATATTAGTATATCTTTGACATATAAATATTCTTTTCTTTATGTTATATATAGAAACCATGACGAAAGTATCTGAGAATCATGATAATCAGTTGAAAAATCCTTTTTCACAAAAGGACTCGATGGAAGGTCAATTAGAAAAGTACGCTTTCAATAGATTTGAAGACGAAGAGTTAGAAGTTGTTGAAAAATCCAGATATCCATCGTCTCGAGCTCCCATCATTTTTACTGATAGTGATTATGTAGAGGAAGAAATTGATAGTGATTATGCAGAGGAGGCAATAGTTACTATTAAGATGCTTAAAGAGTATACAGCGGAGGGCGACCTATCAAAAAATCATTAAATTGTATTTGAGTAGTAGCGAATTGGAGAATGTTTCAGGTTTCGAGAAACTTACGAATCTAACTTACTTGGATTTGACTTATAACAATTTGCAGGATGTTAGAGGCTTGAAGAATCTTACGAATCTGACTGAATTGTATTTGGGTGATAACAATTTGGACGTTGTTTCAGACTTGAAGAATCTTAGGAATTTAACTATATTGAATTCGAGTGATAACAATTTGGACGATGTTTCAGACTTGAAGAATCTTAGGAATCTAACTATATTGGATTTGGGTGGTAACAATTTGGACGATGTTTCAGACTTGAAGAATCTTACGAATCTAACTGTATTGAGTTTGGATAGTAATAATTTGGAGGATGTTTCAGAGTTGGGGAATCTTACGAAACTAACTATATTGGATTTGGGTGATAACGAATTGGATGATGTTTCACCATTAAAGAATCTTACGAATCTAACTAAATTAATTTTAATTGCTAACAATTTGGAAGATGTTTCAAAGTTGAAGAATCTTAGGAATCTATCTGAATTGGATTTGAGTAATAACAATTTGGAAGATGTTTCAAAGTTGAAGAATCTTACGAATCTAACTAAATTGAAATTGAGAGGTAACAATTTGGAGGATGTTTCAAAGTTGATGAATCTTACGAATCTAACTGTATTGTATTTGGGTAATAACAATTTGGATGATGTTTCAGTGTTGGATCCTCTTAGGAATCTAACTGACTTGGATTTAAAATTAAACAATTTGGAGGATGTTTCAGGGTTGGAGAATCTTACGAATCTAACTTACTTGGATTTAAGTCATAACAATTTGGAAGATGTTTCAAAGTTGAAGAATCTTACGAATCTAACTAAATTGAATTTAAGTCATAACAATTTGGAAGATGTTTCAAAGTTGAAGAATTTTACGAATCTAACTAAATTGAATTTGTATGCTAATAACAACTTGCCAGAAAACTTAAATAAACTAGGCGGCACTTCTATAAAAGTATTACAAAAATATTATAGAGGAAGGTTTACTAAAGGAGCCCTCTAAACTGATATAAAAAAACTATACGTTATTAACAACATATAGTGAATATGCTTACCATTAAGAGAATTCAAGAGATTTCAGGAGAGAATGATCTATTAAAAATCATCAGTTTAAATTTGACTAAAAAGAAATTGGAGGACATTTCGGTGTTAGAGAAACTTCCAAATCTAACTATATTGGATTTAAGTTATAACGAATTGGAGGGTGTGTCGGTGTTAGAGAATCTACCAAATTTAACTGAATTGTGTTTGAGTTTTAACAAATTAAAGGACACTTCAAGCTTGCAGAGTGTTACAAATCTAACTATATTGGATTTAAGTTATAACGAGTTGGAAGATGTTTCAGAGTTGAATAATCTTATTAATCTAACTGAATTGTATTTGGGTGATAACAAATTAAAGGATGTTTCAGGCTTGCAGAATCTTACCAATCTAACCGAATTGTGTTTGGGTTATAACAAATTGAAGGACATTTCAGCGCTCAAGACTCTTACGAATCTAACTAAATTGAATTTGAGTTATAACAATTTGGAGGATGTTTCAGTGTTAAAGAATATTATGAATATAACTGATTTGTATTTGGGTTATAATAATTTGGAGGATGCTTCAGGATTGGAGAATCTTACAAATTTAACTGTATTGATTTTGGATAATAGCAATTTGGACGACGTTTCAGCACTGAAGAATCTTACGAATCTAACTGAATTGAAATTGTATAATAACGAATTGGAGAATGTTTCGGGCTTGGAGAATCTTATGAATATAACCTATTTGGATCTGAGTTGTAATGATTTGGACGACGTTTCAGCACTGAAGAATCTTACGAATCTAACTGAATTGATTTTGAGTGATAGCAATTTGGAGAGCGTTTCAGCTCTAAAGGATCTTACAAATCTAACTACATTGCGTTTGAGTAATAACAATTTGTATGATGTTTCAGAGTTGAAGAGTCTTATGAATCTAACTTATTTGAATTTGAATGATAACAATTTGGAGGATGTTTCAGAGTTGGAGAATCTTACAAATCTAACTAAATTGTATTTGAGATATAACAACTTACCAGAGAACTTAAATAAACACCACTCTTCTACAAAAGAATTACAAGAATATTATAGAGGAAGATTTACCAAAGGAGCCCTCTAAACTGATATAAAAAAACTATATGTTAGTGTTAATAACATATAGAAATGTTGACTATTAAGCGTATTCAAAACATATCGGGAGAAAATGACCTATTAAAGATCACTGAGCTCAGTTTGTGTCATCAAAATCTGAAAGATGTTTCAGTATTGAAGAATCTCACGAATCTAACTAAATTGTATTTGAGTTATAACAATTTGGAGGATGTTTCAGGGTTGGAGAATCTCACGAATCTAACTAAATTGTATTTGAGTTATAACAATTTGGAGGATGTTTCAGGGTTGGAGAATCTTAATAATCTAACTAAATTGTATTTGTATAATAACAATTTGGAGAATGTTTCAGGATTGAAGAATCTTACGAATCTAATTTATTTGGATTTGCATAATAACAAATTGGAGGATGTTTCAGGGTTGGAGAAACTTCCAAATCTAACTATATTGGATTTGAGTTATAACAAATTGGAGGATGTTTCAGGGTTGGAGAAACTTCCAAATCTAACTACATTGGATTTGAGTTATAACAATTTGGAGGATGTTTCAGTGTTAAAGAGTCTTAAGAATCTAACTGTATTGTATTTGGGTAATAACAATTTGGAGGATGTTTCAATGTTGGAGAATCTTAAGAATCTAACTATATTGCATTTGAATAATAACAATCTGGAGGATGTTTCAGTGTTGAAGAGTCTTAAGAATATAACTATATTGCATTTGAATAATAACAATCTGGAGGATGTTTCAATGTTGGAGAATCTTAAGAATCTAACTATATTGCATTTGGGTAATAACAATCTGGATGATGTTTCAGTGTTGGAGAATCTTAAGAATCTAACTATATTGCATTTGGGTAATAACAATCTGGAGGATGTTTCAGTGTTGGAGAGAGTTACGAATCTAACTATATTGGATCTACGAAGAATGTGGTTTTGATATGATTCTGGAAAATATTAACAAGACACTACAGAATATACCTGAATCGGTTGGTTATTATATAGAAGACGTAATAGAACAAAAAAAAAGAAGTGAAAGATGATGACAACACTTTTGCCGACCTTATTATAACAGTTTAGATTTTAATAATAAAAAAACAATATTCTATTGTTTTTAGTTGAGTTTTGTTACTCGAAATGTATAGATTATACGTTATTTCTTATAGAACATCTACATATGTATATATCGTTTATAAACGATTTCTTCTTATTCAATATGTACTAAGTATATTATTTGAGTTATAACAATTTGGACGACGTTTCAGGATTGAAGAATCTTATGAATCTATGTATATTGTTTTTGAGTGATAACGAATTGGACGATATTATACAGGAGTATTTACCAAAGGAGCCTTCTAAACTGACATAAATAAAAAACTGTATGTTAGTGTTAATAACATATAGAGATGTTGACTGTTAAGCGTATTCAAGAGATATCAGGAGAAAATGACCTATTAAAGATCACTGAGATCAGTTTGTGTCATCGAAATCTGAAAGATTTTTCAGTATTGGAGAATCTCACGAATTTAACTATATTGTATTTGAGTAATAACAATTTGGAGCATGTTTCAGGGTTGGATCCTCTTAGGAATCTAACTGAATTGGAATTGAGTAATAACAATTTGAAGGATGTTTCAGGGTTGGAGAATCTTACTAATCTAACTATATTGTATTTGAGTAATAACAATTTGGAGGATGTTTCAGGGTTGGATCCTCTTAGGAATCTAGCTGTATTGTATTTGGATAATAACAATTTGAAGGATGTTTCAGGGTTGGATCCTCTTAGGAATCTAGAAGAATTGTATTTGAATAATAACAATTTGGAGGATGTTTCAGAGTTGGAGAATCTTATGAATCTAACTGTATTGGATTTGAATGATAACAAATTGGAGGATGTTTCAAAGTTGGGGAATCTTACGAATCTAACTGAATTGCATTTGAATAATAACAATTTGGAGGATGTTTCAAAGTTGGGGAATCTTACTAATCTATTTTCAATGAATTTGAATGATAACAACTTACCAGAAAACTTAAATAAATACAATACTTCTGTAGAAGAACTACAAGAATATTATACAGGAGTATTTACCAAAGGAGCCTTCTAAACTGATATAAAAACTGTGCGTTATATACTACAAACCAATAAAAATAATAAAAGTTTATTATTTTTAATTGCTAGAACCTTAATTACTAATTGACATGTAAAATATGTATACAGTATGGTGTAAATCTATAAGAATAGAAAGGAAAAGATGGCTTTCAATACTACATTTACCAATGAATTTACACGTTTAGTTTCTAAATATTCTGTACCAAAGTCTACCCAAGAGGAAAGGTCTGAAGAATTAAAGGCCGTGAAGTGTGACGGATATGCTATTCGGTTTATCAAGGACCCAACTCCTGAAATGTGCATGGAGGCTGTAAAAGAGAACGGATGTGCTATTAGATATATAAAGGACCCAACCCCTGAAATGTGCCTAGAGGCTGTTAAGGAGGATGGATGTGCTATTCAGTTTATAAAGGACCCAACTCCTGAAATGTGTATGGAGGCTGTAAAAGAGAACGAATTTACTATTAAATATATAAAGGACCCAACTCTTGAAATGTGTCTAAAGGCTGTAAGACACAGTGGGTATATTATTGAGTATATTAAAGATCCGAGTTTTGAAGTGTGTCTAGAGGCTGTGAAGAATGACGGATACGCTATTCAATACATCGAGAATCCAACTTCTGAAATATGTCTAGAGGCTGTCAAGCAAGATGGAAACACTATTCAGTATATAAGGTATCCAACTTGTGAAATATGCTTGGAGGCTGTAAAACAGAATGGATGGGCTGTTCAGTTTATCAAGAATCCTACTTCCGAAATGTACTTGGAAGCTGTAAAACAGAATGGATTGGTTATTCACTATATCAAGGAACAGACTCCTCAGATGTGTCTAGAGGCTGTTAAAAAGGACAGACACCTCATTCGATTTATCAAGGATTCAACTACTAGATTGCTAATTCAATCTTTCATCCAAAACGATTAAACGGACCTATATACTAGAAACATATTAAAAAACAATAAACTTTTACTGTTTTTTTTTAACGCAATGTATAATATTATAGAAGAAATCGTTTATACATATTAAAGACTATACACAAAATTGTTTTGTGTATATTTGTGTTGTATTTTATTTAGACATCTAACGTCATTACTGTTTCTGAAGTATCATTGGAAGACTGAAATGGTATTTCTTGACTCCCTCCTTCCGAATTCATGCATTTTCTTATTCCATGGTTCTTCATTACTGAATGTTGGTCTTCGGTCATCGAAGGTGCCAACACGGGTTCTTGTTCGTCGAAGCTTTCGATCGGTTCATCGTAATCCAACACAGTAGCGACCTCTTCTAATTCATCGTCTTCGTCTTCGTTCCATATATCATCGTCTACGTCTCCTATATTATTGTATGCATAGGTAACATTATCTGTTCTGACTTCTCCTTTACGTTGTAAATGGTTAATAATATTTGAAAATGAACTTTCATCGTATACGACATTTTCAGTCTCCTCTACATATTTTCTCAAATCTCCTCTATCAGATGTAGTTTTAACCATAGCAGGTCCTATTTGAGGTATTTTACCTACATGAATAGAAGCAGAAACAGGACCGCTTACATTTGGACCAGCTACATTCTGTACTTCACCCATTAGAGCTGAATTATTAGCTATTATCATTTGCCTGTTTAGAGCACTTTCATCGATGAAACCTGTGTCCAATTTCTTTATACTTGAATGAGTAAGACCCATCACCGTTCCCTTGTATGTCATGAAATCACAGAGAAGAATAATGTGTCTAAGATCTATCGAAAGATCCCCACCTCCAGCAAGAACAGTATATATGTCTACGATCTGTCTGTTACGAGCAGCCTCTATTCCGAGCAACCTTTGATCTTGAATACAAATATTGCTATGAGTTCTAGTACCGTCCACATGTTCTGCTACCATGATATCTCTTAAATTAGTTCCGATAGTTTTCATGTAATACAGTCTTGAAGCGTTTTGTATTTCAGTGGCAACTCTTCTTGAAGGTATAATCTTATTTTTAATATTTTCTTCTTGTACATCTGATGCATTTTGGTTGTCTTCACTTACAGCTTTTCGAATAATGTTTTCTATACATTCGTCTTTAAATGTTGATGGTACCTCTACATCCAACGTTAACTCATCTTCGTATAAATCGATTATATTAAGTCCTACAGCTTTACATAATCTACCAACATGAGTGTTGTTGACTCCGTGAAACACACTTGCTCTTTGTCTGATGACTATTCTCCATATTCGAGATTCTATTCTATCAAATGACTCTACGGCTTCCCATACACCAAAATAGGTAGAATATATTTCTTCAATATTTGGTATTCCTTGAATGGAAATATTGGCAAATGCAGGTTGTAGAATTCGAGACAAGAAGAGAAATTTATTGTTTTCGTCACTAACATCTGAACCTTCGACTACTTCTTCGACTTTATCCGTAGGAAATATATCAATATATGCTTTTCCTTCTGTAAAAATGGATATAGGACTTAACACAACGTTTATAGAATCATCATTACCTATACTGTTAGATACTTCTTCCAAAGTTAGATTATATTTGTATAGTTTAAATGTGTCTATCGTCAATCTCATATACCATTCTGATGTTGGAATTTCGGTTTCGTATATTTGTGAAAAAGATTTATACCATCTTGGCGTATTTTCAAAGAGTTCATCGGTACTAGATATTTCGGGATCTTCGAGAAATAGATCCTTTATTGTAATGTGAACAAAGTCTGTATATTTCTTTAAGACTTCGTCGAAACCCCAACCGATTTCTTTGATAAGATTTTGATCGTTTTGAAGTAGAGCTTCTCTAGCATCTTCAAAATGCAATCTCTGTTCCAAGAAAACTGTATCTGAAGGACTTTTCGTTTTAGCAGTGTTACTAGCTCCCGTAAGTTCTTTGATTCTTTCGATACCTGAAGTCATATTCAGAGCACTTCCAGCAGTGTGAAAACTGTTGAGAGTTAATTGAGTAACAGTAGCTCCTATTGCCGACACAGCTCTAGCACCCACAGGAGTTCCGGAAGACACAATAGCAGAATGAGCCTGTCGAGAAATTCTTTCTTTCAAATCAGGAATAGCCTTTGGTGTGATTTTATATTTTTCAATTTGTTTTGAAATCTTGTATATAATAGAGTTCCAAGAAGCTTCAGAAATAGATTTTTCTGCATCCGGATATGGAATGTACGAAAGTATATCAGATATTTCTCTGTTTGTAAGTTTCCTCGGCATGTTATCAATATAATCGTTAACAAAATCATCTACATCAGTATATATTGTAATATTTTGAAGTACACCCTTTATCGATTGAACTTTCTCGTCGTAAGTCCCTTTGGAGGCTTCCGAAAGCATGTAGAGTATGTCTTTATCACTTAGAAGATTCGTATTTGCTTGGTTATTAACAGCCAATATGTATTTTCTTATGTAATCAAATACACCTTCTTCGATAGCTTTTCTGATTTCTGCAACGCTTTCATCGTTTTCTTCCAACAATTCAATAATAGTATCTGGAGACTTGTCGATACCCTTAAATGCTTCCATCAATTCCGTCACATCAGATCCGCTAGTAAGTAAAAGTTCAAATACAGAATTAGAAACATCATTTGTAAATTCTTCATTTAAATAATCCGTAAGACGATAAATTTGAATATCTGAATATGGTGTATGTGTAGATAGAATATTCAAAATGTTATCGTCGGATTTTACATAAGAAACGTTTAATAGTTTATTTACTCTAAACTTGTTTGGTATTTCTCCTTGAGGTATGTCTTGAACAATTTCTTCCAGATCTGAAGAGCCATTGTTTTGAATCCAAAATTCCATCTGTTCTCTTAAAGAACGGTAATCTCCTCTATTTCTGTTAAATATTTCAATCAGTTCTTCATTTTCTTCCATACCTTCAATATACTCGTACAGAATTTGTTCAAACTCTTCAATGTTTATAGTAAGAGCTTCATTAACCTCTTCGTCATCGGGTAAATCAGGAAGAACAATTTCCAATCTCTCAGTATAGGAAACGTCTTCATGTAGAAGTTTTACTATTTCCAAAACTTTTGAATCATTTGAGAATTTACCATTTTGAAGAAAAGCTTGAACATTTCGAATTTTCTGTTCGTTTGTTTCGTTGTCGAAAATAAACTTCTCTATGGAAGGAATAGCATCTGTTATGACTCCTGTTGATAGCAATATATTTCTAATGTTTGAAACTCTATTTATTTGGTTTTCACTTTTGCTTAAATTCTTTGTAATTTGAGGAATAATTACATCATCTATTTCTCTCAATGTAAGTTTTCTTCCAGATTGCATATTTATGTATATGTAATTAAAACTTATGGTATAAGTTCTTATTGTATCATGTCATTTTCCAGACAAAACGAATATGTTCTTATAATTTTACAAATAAACGATAGGTTTATATCTTACACAAACTGATATAAAAATATATATATATATACATTATTAACACATAGCAAACATGCTTACTATTGAAGATATTTCAGAAGGTTATGGTGGTCTACCAGAGATGACTCGATTGGATTTGAGTTTTAGAGGATTGGGAGACGTTTCAGTATTGGAGAATCTCACAAATCTAACTGAATTGTATTTGGATTGTAACGATTTGAAAGATGTTTTGGGTTTGAGAATCTTACCAATCTAACTTATTTGAGTTTGGATGGTAACAATTTGAAAGATGTTTTAGGGTTGGAGAATCTTATGAATCTAACTGTATTGTATTTGAATAATAACAATTTGGAGGATGTTTCGGGGTTTGAGAATCTTACCAATCTAACTTATTTGAGTTTGAATGGTAACAATTTGAAGGATGTTTTAGGGTTGGAGAATCTTATGAATCTAACTTATTTGAGTTTGGATAATAACAATTTGGAGGATGTTTCAGGGTTGGAGAATCTTGCGAATTTAACTATATTGTGTTTGAGTCATAACAATTTGGACGACGTTTCAGCGTTGAAGAGTCTTAGGAATCTAACTGAATTGTTTTTGCGTGCTAACAATTTGGATGTTGTTTCAGCGCTGAAGAATTTTACGAATCTAACTGAATTGTATTTGAATAATAACAACTTACCAGAAACTTAAATAGATACCACTACTCTGCAGAAGTATTACAAGAACACTACACAGGAAGATTTGTCAAAGGAGCCTTTTGAACTGATAATAAAAAACTATACGTTAACAACATATAGTGAAGATGCTTACCATCAAGAGAATCCAAAAGATTACAAGAGAGAATGATCTATCAAAGATCGCTAAGTTGAATTTGAATGATAAACATTTGATCAATGTTTCAATGTTGAAGGATCTTCCCAATTTAACTGAATTGAATTTGAGTTATAATTGTTTGCATAAGAAGAAATCATTTATAAACGATATATACTAAGTATATATTGCATAAGAAGAAATCATTTATAAACGATATATACTAAGTATATATTGCATAAGAAGAAATCATTTATAAACTATATATACTAAGTATATATTGCATAAGAAGAAATCATTTATAAACGATATATACTAAGTATATATTGCATAAGAAGAAATCATTTATAAACGATATATACTTCTATAAATATGTATAACTTATACATAGTTTTTTAATAGTTTTTTTATTCAATTGCTGTAGAGTAGAATACCCTGATCAGTACCCCATTCCACCATCACATCGTCTGGATGATAGCAGTCATCATCAATATCTGTAAGTGTATCATCCACTATATTCTCTGTACCAGTCACAGCAACAGATACACCATCGCGTATCTCAATCTCTCTGACACATCTGCTATGTGATAGATCGAGAAACTCTATGTCCTGAGGAATAACAATTCTCTCAAATTTAGTACTTCTCAAAAACACTTCTGTAAGATTCGGCATGTCTATGCCAGATAAATCAAAGGAACCAGTCATATCAGATCCGCAGAGGTCAATAGCCTCTACATCTGCTAGAGTATCAGAGTCGCTATGTCTCAGGAGAAAGTCTACAGATACACTCATTCTAATGAAGTCTCAATTATACTATATGTATGATATATGTATTAGTATACGATACATTTTATTTTAATGTCATATTGATAGACTTTATGGTTAATTCGTGTAAAATATGTATAGTTTATACATAGTTTTTTTATTAATTGCTGTAGAATAGAATTCCGTTGTCCTTCTTCCACTCTACTTCTATGTCATCGCCTCCAGATCCATACTCATCCTCTGAAAGTCTTGTACTATGATTCATAACACCTTCAGTGTTCTATAAAAGATCTATATTTGTTAGATAAGAAGAAATCATTTATAAAGAATATATACTAGGTATATATTGAAGAATATTTCGGGGATGAAGGATCTTATAAATCTAACTACATTGGATTTGAGTGACGTTTACGAGTTGAGGAATCTTATAAATCTAACTGATTTGGATTTAGGTTATAACCATTTAAAAGGCGTTTCAGAGTTGAAAGATTCTACGAATCTAACTGTATTGCGTTTAAATCATAACGAATTGGAAGAAGCTTGGGACTTGAGGAATTTCATAAATCTAACTAAATTGGATTTGGGTGATAACAAATTGGAAGATGCTTCAGCGCTGAAGAATCTTATCGAGATAACTGATTTGGGTCTGGATAATAACAACTTGCCGGAAAACTTAAATAAACACCACACTTCTACACAAGAACACTACACACGAAGATTTGTCAAAGGAGCCTTTTGAACTGATAATAAAAAACTATACGTTAACAACATATAGTGAAGATGCTTACCACCAAGAGAATTCAAGAGATTTCAGGAGAAAATGATCTATCAAAAATCGCTGAATTGAATTTGAGTCACAACCAATTGGTGGACGTTTCAGGTTTGAAAAAACTAGCAAATCTAACTGAATTGGATTTATGTGGTAATGATTTAGACGATGTTTCAGCGCTAAAGAGTCTTGTAAATTTAACTAAATTGTATTTGAGTGGAAATAAATTGGAAGATGTTTCAGCGTTGAAGAATCTTACAAATCTTACTGAATTGTATTTGAGTTATAACAAATTGAAGGATGTTTCAGGGTTGAAGAATCTTACAAATCTTACTGAACTGTATTTGAATAAAACCAATTTGAAGGGCGTTTCAGAGTTGAAGAATCTTACGAATCTAACTGAATTGCATTTGGATAATAACAAATTGAAGGATGTTTCAGAGTTGAAGAATCTTAAGAATCTAACTATATTGCATTTGGATAATAACAAATTGAAGGATGTTTCAGAGTTGAATAATCTTAGGAATCTAACTACATTGTATTTGTATAATAACAATTTGAAGGATGTTCCAGACTTGAAGAATCTTACGAATCTAACTACATTGGATATGGATGATAACAATTTGAAGGATGTTCAGACTTGAAGAATATTACAAATTTAACTAGATTGTTTTTGAGTTATAACAAATTGAAGGATGTTTCAGCGCTCAAGAATCTCTCGAATCTAATTTATCTGTATCTAGATAATAACAACTTACCAGAAAACTTAATAAATTTTACTCTTCTACAAAAGGATTTCAAGAACACTACAAATGAAGACTTATCAAAGGAGCCTTTTGAACTGATATAAAAAAAACTATATGTTAATAACATATAGTGAAGATGCTTACCACCAAGAGAATTCAAGAGATTTCAGGAGAAAATGATCTATCAAAAATCGCTGAATTGGATTTGAGTCATACCGAATTGAAGGACGTTTCAGAGTTGAAGTATCTTACGAATCTAACTGACTTGGATTTGAGTCATAACGAATTGGAAGACGTTTCAGCGTTTGTGAATCTTACGAATCTAACTGAATTGCGTTTGGATAATAACAATTTGGATGATGTTTCAGTATTGAAGAATCTTACGAATCTAATTTATTTGGATTTGAATGAAAATAAATTGGAAAGCGTTTCACCACTGAAGAATCTTATGAATCTAACTTATTTGGATTTGAGTTGTAACGAATTGGAAGATGTTTCAGCGTTGGAGAATCTTACGAATCTAACTGACTTGGATTTGACTCATAACGAATTGGAAGACGTTTCAGCGTTGAAGAGTCTTACGAGTCTAACCATGTTGGATTTGACTCATAACGAATTGGAAGACGTTTCAGCGTTGAAGAGTCTTACGAGTCTAACCATGTTGGATTTGAGTCATAACGAATTGGAGAACGTTTCAGTGTTGGGGAATCTTACGAATCTAACTTATTTGAGTTTGGATTGTAACGATTTGAACGATGTTTCGGGGTTTGAGAATCTTATCAATCTAACTTATTTGAGTTTGTGTGGTAACAATTTGAAGGATGTTTTAGTGTTGGAGAGTCTTATGAATCTAACTGTATTGTATTTGAATAATAACAATTTGAAGGATGTTTCAGTATTGGAGAATCTTACGAATTTAACTATATTGTGTTTGAGTCATAACAATTTGGACGACGTTTCAGCGTTGAAGAGTCTTACGAATCTAACTGTATTGTTTTTGGGTCATAACAACTTACCAGGAAACTTAAATAAACACCACATTTCTATAAAAGAATTACAAGAATATTATTAGGGAAGATTTAGTAAAGGGACCTTCTAATTGGTATAAAAAACTATATGCTATGTTTTAGCATATATCACTATAATAGTAAATGTGTAGAGACTGTATGATGCGAAAAGTATATATCTAAAAACGATTTAAGGGATATATTAGTTTATTATTAATATATTTACTGTTTTATATATACCTTCCAGCGTTATCATTTTGTTCTTGTTGACGTCTCTGTACACTTTCTGGAGTATAATATCTTACATATTCTTCTATATCTCCATATTCAACTTCGTGAGGAACAGTTATTAAATATACTCCATGTTTGTCGCACATATCTACTTTGTATTGGTCTCTTTCCAATTGAGACTTAAACTCTTCGGATGACTGACCTGTAAAATTGGGCCAATGATAATGTTGTATTCCATTATATTCAGCAGCTATTTGAAGTTCCGAATTATAGCAGTCTAACTCCAAATTTTCGCCTGTTTCGGGATTTTGAAGAAAATCTGGTCTAAATCTTTCGAAAGGTCTTTCGTATATTTTTTCTAGAGCCTTGCGAGTTAGATATTCTCCCTTGCTTTCGTATTCTTTCTCTACTTTATTTACACGTTTACGTTCAATATCTTTTGTATCTATTATAGGAAGTCCATTATACTTCTTTCTTATACTATTCGATTTTGTATTATTCTTTGTTTGATATTTTTGTTTTCTATAACTTTCGTTCATTTTATTATTTTCATTTATATCTATAAAATCAAAATCATATTGTTTGCCACCAAAAAACAACCAGAATACAAAAATAAATAAAACAAATATTAAAAGTAATATTTTCCAATTAACAAAATCAATCAACATCTTTAGAGTAGCACTAAAAATAGCTCAATCAATATAAATGAATAAAATAAATGAACCTCGAATAAAATCGATAAAAGCCATAAACAGCTCAGTGTTTCTAGTATTATATTCTACAATATACGATAAAGAAGAAATAGCATGTGCTCTAAGCATACAGAAGAACTTAAGCAGTAGATCTTTTCTTTATATAACACAGGACAAAGAATCAATATTGAATGCTCATCCGTTTCCAAGAAAAAATCTACCAGATGCATTGTTTTTGGATTATACTTACAATGATACAATGAAGAAAGCTATGAATGATGGTGTTTGTATTCTTTTCGACGATTTGAGTACTCTATTAGAAACTACTATAACTGATAGATTTGAGAAGAATCTACATAAACAGTCTACTATCATAATAATAGCACCAGAAACAATACATCAAAAAGAAATAGAAAGAATAGAAAGTAGATGTTCAAATATATTTATTAGTTTCTTTTCCTTTACACATAATCCATTAGAAGTTCAACATAAAAAGTTAACTATACCTATAAGTACTATTCAAGAAAAACATTATGAAAAGAAACTCTTATGGGAAAAATCTTGTATTGCTAGATTGGAGAACAAAGAAAACACGACAGAAAAGGATGAAAATAGATTATACAAAGCAAGAAATAGTTTGTATTCAAGACCAACAATAAACTTCGTGTATCCAGAAGACATTCAGAACGTATACGATTCAAGAGGAAATGTAGTCTATAACATACCACCAGATATAGATATAAATAAGCATGGGTGGGTAACTAGAAATATTATATCGATACTACACAGATTAAGTCCCAAAATGGTTAAGCTGTTCACTAACATTTTAGTTTATAGAAACGTTAAGCAGGTAGTATACACTTCTTATTACGACCACCACGGAGCATTAATAATTAACACAATTCTTTCATATTTAAACATTTCAAGTGTTATTTATAGAAAAGATGATAAGATGATAGATAATTTCAACGATTCTGTTTACAATAAGGTATTGATATTGACTACTATTCCAAATAAAAACATAGAAAACGTTTATAAGGTTCACTTTTTCGACAATTATACACTAGATAACATAAAACATCTTGAAAGCAAAATAGTTAAACGAAAGAATTACACTTTAATAGTAGACACTTTACAATTCTTCTATTATGTAGGAGTGTCTGATAAACTAGTCACTATAGATGAAGATATGTATAAAGAATACGAAAAGATAGATAGAAAATTGCCTAAACTAATAAGTAAAGGTTCAGAAGGAGTTTCTTTTCAATACGATTAGAGTTAATCTAATAACTTCTTACATATATTCTTATGTAATCTAATAACTTCTTACATATATTCTTATGTAATCTAATAACTTCTTACATATATTCTTATGTAATCTAATAACTTCTTA
>Ga0209943_1000559_pt1 | contig 25565 bp, 23 predicted proteins | sample SalPonR1_B_D2_MG_FD_185698 | JGI IMG/M metagenome (GOLD analysis project Ga0209943, IMG submission 185698) | Salt pond soil microbial communities from South San Francisco under conditions of wetland restoration - Salt Pond MetaG R1_B_D2_MG... ... | reverse complement strand
TGGCTATTCGCTCACCTGGTCGGGGCAGTACGAGTACATGGAGCGGGCGAAGGAGCGTCTCGGCCTGGTGGTGCCGGCCACACTCGCCATCATCGCGCTGCTGCTCTATCTCGCCTTCCGCAAGGTGACCGAAGTGCTGATCGTCCTCGGCACGGTGCCGATGGCGCTCACCGGCGGGGTCTGGCTGCTGTACTGGATGGGCTTCGACCTGTCGGTGGCCGTGGCCGTCGGCTTCATCGCGCTGGCCGGCGTCGCCGTCGAGATCGGCGTGCTGATGCTGGTCTACCTGGACCTGGCGCTGGGGCAGCGCCGGCAGGAGGGCGGAGCGCTGGACCGGGACGGACTCCGCGACGCCGTGCGCGACGGCGCGCTGCGGCGGCTGCGGCCGATCGTGATGACCATGGCCTCCATCACCATCGGCCTGCTGCCGATTCTCTGGGGCGGCGGCACCGGCGCCGAGGTCATGCAGCGTATCGCCGCGCCCATGGTCGGCGGCATGGTCAGCACGCTCGCGCTGGCCCTGCTGGTGATCCCGGCGATCTACCTCATCTGGAAGCGCCGCAGCCTGGCCGCCGGCTGAACCGGGTCAGGCGGCGGCGCTCTCCGGGCGGTTGGAGTGGCGGCCGAGGAACTCCGCGATGCGCTCGATGGCCTCGCGCGCCTCGGCCGAGACCGGCTCGAAGATCTGCCACACGTGGACCATGTCCGGCCACAGCTGCAGCTCGGCCGGCGAGCCGGCGGCCCGGGCCTTGTTCACGTAGCGGCGGCAGTCGTCGGTCAGCATCTCGCTGGTCGAGGCCTGGATCAGCGTCGGCGGCAGGCTGGAGAGGTCGCCGAAGATGGGCGAGATGAGGGGGTTCTGGGGCTTCATGCGGGCCAGGTAGAGCGTGGCGTAGGCCAGCAGCCAGCGCGGTGTTTTCATCAGCGGCCCGAGCATGGGGCCCAGCATCTCGTCGGTCACGATGTTCGAGCGCATGCTGGGGCTCGAGTACGTGCTGTCCGTAATGGGCGACAGCGCCACCGCGGCGTCGGCCTGCCGCAGCCTGTGGTCGCGGATCCAGGCGATCAGCGCCAGCGTGAGGTTGCCGCCCGCCGAATCGCCGGCCACGTAGGCATCCGCCGGTTCGCCTGCGCCGTCCGGGCCGTGCCCGAGCATCCAGCGCCAGGCCGTCTGGCAGTCCTCGATGCTGGCGATGCGCGGGTGCTCCGGCATCAGCCGGTAGTCGACGGCCAGCACCGAGACACCGCAGGTGCGCGCCAGCGCCGCCGTCAGTGTACGGTGGCTCGACGGACTACCCACGTAGAACGCGCCGCCGTGAATGTAGAGCAGCCGGCGGGCGGGATCACTATCCGGCGCCAGCACCCATTCCCCGGGGACGCCGTCGGCGGTGACGGTGCGACGCTCGACGCCCAGCTTGTCGTCCGGCGCGATGTCCGGGAAACCCTGGTCCACCAGCTCACGGATGGTCTGCAGCCGCTGCTTGCGGGGTGCTGCGTCGATCTGCGACCCCAGTTCCTGCAGCATGCGGGATATCTCCCGGTTGTCCTCGCCCGGCGTCTCGCTGGCACTCGCCAGCTTGCCGGCGGGAATGTCCCAGCGGCCGAGGTCCGGGCCGCGCAGGAACACGCGGGCGCCGAGCCACAGCAGCGCGATGACGAGAATGACGTAGAGGATGATCTGCAGCAGGGTGTCCATGGGGTCTCCGTCGGCGAGTGTTCCGGGCAGTTTACCGGAACCGGGGCGGTGGCTTCAGGCAGCCGGCCAGCCGGTGCAGAGACCCCTCGCGGAGCCGTTTCCGGGCAGATTGCGGAAATTTCCGGGTGGCGCGCTGCGGCCGGCCGAGAGAAGATGAGCGATGCTCCGCGAAGTCACGGCCATGGGTGGGTGTGGTCGGCGATTGCGTCCAGGGCTAAGCGCCGGCGGCGTCCGGCGGACCGCGTCTCGGGTTAACTTGCGAGTCGGAGTTCAAGTGGATTCGAGAAGATGTTTCAGCGGAAACGTGGGGGGCGAGGTTTCCGTCCTGTCCGCTTCAAACCGTGAAGCGGACCAACGGTCTCATTGTGGTTCTCTCGTGTGCTTGCTTCGGCTTTCGGCCAGGAGCCGTCGCCATCTCAATTACCGAGCCGTTCGATCTCCGCACGCAGTGACTCGAGAATCTCGTCACAGTATTCTCTCGCGACTACCAGCTGTCGGACCTGATCGGAGTAGGCTTCTTTCCAGCTGTCTAGGAGATTCCAAAGCGGGAATCTTACCTCGGAACGACGCTTCGATCGCTTTGCGGCTAAAAACAGACATACTTTGCGGGTCATGATGGCTTCCTTAATGACCGTAGGGAGGGGAGCAAACGACGAAAGAAGAACCAGCAGCCGAGATGCTATCCCTGCACCCGCAGCGGTTTTCGCGTGGAACACTAGAAATCGCTGCGCTTTGCGCGGAGGTCATGGAGCCGTGGCAGTCGTGTTTACGCTTGGCTTGCTGGCGCTACAGATTTCTGCGAATAACAAGCTTCTGGAAAGGCAGGCTTACTTCAATTGTCTGGAGCCTGATCACCATCCTATCGCAATGTCGATCCAAGACGCCGCGTTCAACACACTGCTGTAAAAATGCGGTCAAGCCTCCTACGAAACACCGCCGGACGAGTGGGAACGCTGTGGCAGCTTCGACTTCATTATGCATAACAGCTGGGAATACACTGACTGCAAGGATGCCAAAGACGCTCTGCCTCAGGGTTTGCACGATGGAGCGGATGCTTATTTTAGGAGCTTTCTGAGCCAGCCTGGGTATCGAAGGTTCTGGCCGGAGTATCGAATCGCCTATGGCGAGCCTTTCAGGTCGTACGTGGAAGAGGAGTTCATGGCGGCTGCATCAGCACCAATTCTGGAGGGAGACGAAATCACCGAGTGAGGTAACAACTGGTTTTTCTTGGGTTATTCGAATCCAACGTTCGCTTTGGGTCATTCCAGTCTCGCGTTGGTTTACTACCTCGGCTACTATGTCCTGTCGCTCGTTTGGCAATCTTCCGGAGCCCCCGATGCCCAAGAAAATCGTCGTGTTTGCCGTGCTTTTGATCGCGCTTGGCGTCGGGGCTTTCCTGATGTCTTCCAGCCGTACCGCCCTGCTGCCCGCCTACGTGGGCGGCGTATTGGTAATCGTCGGGGTCCTGGCGATGGGATTCGCTGGTTTTCGCAAGTATATGCTTCCGGTGGCCGGGCTCGTCGCACTGCTCGGCGCTCTGGCTCCGGCGGCAGCGCTCGCTATCCGCGCAGCCGCCATGAGCCCGCTCGCCCTGACGGTCAACGTCGGCATGCTGGCTTTGAGCGCGACGCTTTTCGCCCTGATCGTCCGCGAGTTCATGACTGCGCGGCGCGCCTAGCGGACGGGCCGCGGCTGCTGTGTCGGTCGGCCCTAGTTAAACAAAGGTGGGTCAACAATTTTGTCCGAAAAGGGTCAGTTTCCTATGTCCGCTGACAGCGTACTGGTAATTGCATCGAAGAATTCTTTGAATGCAGCGCCGTGCAACTCTGAAAAGAGCCTGCCACCAGGTCATGAAATCCACTCAAACTACATCTCGGTGTAACACAACGCAGTGTAACGCTCAGAACCACTTTCAGGCGGAAAGCGGCCAAACTGGCGCGTCAAGGTTCAGCCGATGCCGTGCGCATCCGGAATGGGCGAGGGAGGCCCTTCGGGGCGCGCCGTCAAATCCGCTTCGCCAGCGCCCCCACGATACCGTGCCAGGAGCGCTTCCGGGTCCACCTCTACCCCCACGGGATTGTTTGCAAACGCCTCACTACGCATGTAGTCGAACGCAGCTTCGGAATTGCAGGTCTCAACTTGAAGCTCGATTCGGTTGCCGTCCGGGTCCTTGTAGTAAAAGGAAAGGGTAAAGCCGTGATGAACCGGCCAGTAGGGAGTGAGCCCCTGTTCCTTGAGTCTGACGTAGGTCTCCAGCAGGTCTGCGGCTGAAGCGTAGGTGTAGGCGATGTGGTTGACGCCGATCTCGCCTTGACCGGAGTCCGCGGGAGTTTCCGGCTTCAGCACATCGAGATTCGCGATGGCGAAACGATGACTTTCATCGTCATAGGTCAAGAAAGCCAGGGCAGGATCGCCCTGGACGATCTCCGCGCCGAACACGTTCATGTACCAGGCCTTCATCTCTTCGAAGCGACGGGTCATGAATACAACGTGGGAAAAGGTCGGAGGCGTAGCCATTTCTTCAGTCCCTGCAATCAAATTGACTGACTGTTACGGGTCGAGTCCGGGAATGCTGCCTCACGACGCCGCCAGACCGCTTTGCGGCCAGGAACGTACCGAGTGGCGCCGCGACCGTCTATCAGCGGACGTCGGGGTCCTGGACGAGTCCTTACGCCTGGGTCGATGCCGCTCCGGATAGAACGGCGGCGGGCATTGCCCGCCGCCTTCGTGCGTCTATCGCTCGTCAGTCACGGATCTTCCCGGACCGTATGCTCTCCACCACATACACCCGGGCATCGTCACACTCGTCGATCCTGTCGAAGATATCCTGAGACACGGCGCGTCCGCCTCCATTGGCGAAGCTCTCTATGTCGGAGCCGACCTCTTCGAAACTGGTGTAGGCCGACACGACCTTGTAGTCGAATTCGGCATCGCCGCCGCCGAACATCGGCATCCAGTGATAGTAGGCAGCCTTGGAACCGGACTTCGCGAGGTGATCCATCCATTTCAGCTCCGCGGCCCTGACGTCGGTGTATCGGTATCCCTCATTGAGCTCGCAGTCCATGATGCTGATGATTCCCGAGCCGGGTGCCCCACCGCTCGGGGGTGCTTTGTACATGGCGGACGAGTAGGCGACGTGCGCGCCGCAATGCAGCACCTCCTGGAATGCGGCATTCATCTCCCTGCCGTCCGTTATCCAGTTCTGCAGGCTCGTACCCATGGCATTGCCATCCGCGTAGGCGCCCAGCCAGAGGATGTCGAAATTCTGCGTCGGCGTGTAGAAGAACGGCCTGAGCAGCCAGGCCGAATAATCGTCCATGTCGTTGTCGTCGGCGAAATCGTTCCACCGTTCGACCACCTTGGCCAGATCCGCATCGTCCTTACCTTCCTTGAAGTCGCACGCATACAGCTCGACCGGTAAGACCTTGCCCATGCCATCGGCGCTGACCTGAGCCAAACCCGGTGTGGCGCTCAGCAGCATGCTGGCAACGGCCCAGCAGATTACCGTTCTAGGACTGTTCATGACTCTCCCCCTGTGCCTGTTCGGCGTTTTGTTGTAACCGCTCACAGGCGGTCGGTTTTCTTGCTCCCCGCTACCGCCGGATGTGCGGTAGCGGGGCGGAGCAGTAAAAACTAGTTGAACACCTGGTCAATGTCCAGCGAAATCGACGATGATTGTGCCTCGGTATGCCCCTTCAGGGAGCCCTGTCGTGTTCGACGAAGATCAGTTCGGAGGTGTCGAAGCCTGCATCCTCGGCCTTTGAGACCAGCTCGTCGAGTACCGCCCGGGGCAGCTCCGGTTCCCTCGCGAGAATCCAGAGATAGGAGCGGTTCGGGCCGGCAACCATCGAGTAGCCGTAGTTTTCGCCGAGCTCGAAGATGTTGTAAGCGCCGTAGAAAGGGCCGAAAAACGAAACCTTCAGCCGCCCGACGCTGGGGTCGCCGATGAAGTAGGCCTTGCCTTCGGCCTGGTCCCACTGGCCGCTCTCGTCGCGATAACCGCGATTCAGTACGCGGACGCCGCCGTCCTCGCGCAGCGAGTAGTGGGCAGTGACATTCGACAACCCGCGCTCGAAACGATGATCGAGACGCGCTATCTCGTACCAGGTGCCGAGGTACGGTTCCAGCTCGAAGTCTTCGACCGGCTCGATGCTTTCGGGAATGCCGGTACAGCCCGCCAGTGCGAACACGGCAAGCAACAGCAGCCTTTTCATGGAACTCTCCTCGTGGATGTGCGAAAGGGATCGAGTCCCGGAATCATACCTCGGGGCAGCGACCCGGTCGCCCGGCCCGCGGGAGCCGCCGTTATCAATCCGCGGCAGCGCGTGGAAACAGGCCGTCAGAGTGTGTTCGTCGGTTCCGTTTGCTATCGTCGCCCCTGCGCGATCGATCAGTACATAACGGACAGGCCCCATGAGCACGAATGTTGACCTTTACGATAGCTCTTACAGCAATTATGCGCTCGAAACCTATGGCGAGATCCGGCGCGAGACCTACGGGGAGGACTATGGGCAAACCAGCTGGGTCTCCACTGCAGAGTCTCATGAAATACCCGAGTTACTTCAGTTGTCACCCACCTCATCGGTGCTGGAGATCGGGTGCGGATCCGGGGGGTACGCCGTAGGTCTGGCGAAACGTATAGGCTGTCGAATCACAGGGTTCGAGATCAATGCGTCGGGAGTGAAAACGGCGACCGCTCTGGCGGAGGAAGAAGGCGTCAGCGACATCGTGAAATTCGAACAACACGACGCCTCCAGGGAACTGCCTTATGAGGACAGCTCATTCGACGCCATTTTTTCGACTGACGTGCTGTGTCACGTGCCCTTTCGAAAAGACGTCCTCGCCAATGTACGAGGTCTGCTCAAGACCGGCGGACGGTTCGTTTTCAGTGATGCCCTGGTTATCGGTGGCGTGGTTTCACACGAAGAGATTGCGACTCGAAGCTCAGTGGGGATGTATTTCTTCAGTCCCCCGGGCGTAAATGAGCAATTGATAGAAGAGGCCGGCCTCAAGCTGATTGAAGCTCGTGATACCACGGAGAATTCCGCTCTTTTATCAAAGCGCTGGCACGACGCGCGCGAACAAAGAAAGGAGTCGCTCATCGCGTGTGAAGGTGAGGATAATTTTCTGGGAGTGCAGCAATTTCTGGGGTGCGTTCACACCCTGACTTCCGAGAGGCGTTTGTTGCGGTTCCTGTATACCTGTGAGAAATAGCCTTTCGTTGATTCTGCCGCAGGTCCGTGCCGGACGCGATCACACCGTCGATTCAGGATCAGGCGCGGGGCCCGGGCATATCGATCCCGCGCTCGATCGTCACGCAGGAGGCATACGCTCGTAGCACGGAAGAGCATCGCCGAGATCGACCCACGGCTGTTTCGCCACGGTGAAGATGTGCATGTCGGGTTTCACCCATCCGGCGTCATCGAGGACGCCCGCTTTCAGGAATACGTATCCGGGATCCGAGTCACATTCGATCCAGAGGCCCGACCCGCACCGCGCACAGAAATGTCGATGTACGTTCTTGCCCGAGTCGCCAGGCACCGTGTAGCTCTGCGACTCTCCCTGCAGGTGGAACGACTCCGACGAGACCATCAACTCCACGGAGAAGGGGCTGCCGCTCGCGCGCTGGCAGTCGGTGCAATGACAGTAGAACGTAAAGGCGGGCTCTGCACTGCAGGAAAAGCGGATGCTGCCGCAGAGGCATCCTCCGGTGTATTCGCCAGTCATCGTGATCTCCTCGTTGCCAGGCGCGGTCGGGTTCAGAGGTTGCCGTTGACCCGGTCCCAGAACTCCTCGCGGTGATTGGTGCGCGGGAACTCCTCGTCGGGTACCGGTACGTCCAGGAACGCGCACAGTGGCTCCCACCCGTCCTTGACCTCGAAGACGAGCAGCCGGCTGGCGGGAATGGTCTCTCTGACCGCGTCGTTGTGTGCGGTGAAGGCCGCAACCAGGCCGTCGCGATCGAGGCCGGGAGGAAAGCCGGTTCTGGCGATGACGCCGGCGGCCATGTCGAGCCAGTCCCGAATCGCCGGCGGTGCCTCGTCCCTGCCTGCCAGCAGCGTATAGATGGTTGCACCGAAGCTGTCGGCCCAGCGCACAGGGTCGCGTTCCGTCAGAATGAACTTCGCCGAGGGGTATTCTGCGACCAGTTCGCGGAAGAAGCCGGCAGTGGGCCAGTCTACTGCGCTCGCGTAGCCGTCGTAGATGCGCTCCCAGTCCGGTTCGCCGGCGGTCGCTGCCGACCAGAGCGGTACCTGCACGGGCATGTTGTGCAGGACCTCCTCCATGTGGTGGCATGGGCCCAGACCGAGCCTGTTCAGCGCCAGCTTGAGTGAGTAGGTACCGGTCCGGCCGACGCCGGCGCCGATGATGCTCGTTGTCATTGTTGTTCTCCGCCACCAATCGATGCCATACCCGCCACGGATCGGCAGCGGTGTGGCGGTCGAGTATAAGCCAGATTCGAATCCCGCAGGTGGCCTGGGGTGGCGCGCGAACAGGATCGCTGCTTAGATTGCACAACTCCCGTTACCGAGAGCGACAACCGTGGACGACCTCCAGCTCCTGATCGATCTGCACAGGGACGGCCGGCGTCAGGGCCCGGGCGGCGACGACGAGACCCGCCTGGCCGTGACGCTCTCGGGTCTGCAGGGGGCGGCGGATTTGAAAATCGCCGACATCGGCTGCGGCACCGGCGCCTCGACGCTGGTGCTCGCCGCGGAGCTGGATGCGCAGATCACGGCCGTCGACTTCCTGCCGGAGTTCCTGGCCGGACTCGAGGAGGCCGCCACCCGTGCCGGGGTGGCCGACCGTATCACGACGCTGGCGGCCCCCATGGAAGCGCTACCCTTCGACGAGGAGTGGTATGACGCCATCTGGGCCGAGGGGGCGATCTACAACATGGGTTTCGCCGCCGGGGCGGAGGCATGGCGCCGATTCCTGAAACCGGGCGGCGTGCTCGCCGTCTCGGAGCTCACGTGGCTGACCGCCACGCGGCCCGCGGAGCTGCAGGCCCACTGGGACGGCGAGTATCCGGAAGTGGACACGGCCTCCGCCAAGATGGCCGTGCTGGAGGACCTCGGCTTCTCGCCGCTGGGCTACTTCCCGCTGGCCGAACGCTGCTGGCTCGACAACTACTATCGGCCGATGCAGGCGAGGTTCCCCGCCTTCCTGGCGCGGCACGGCAACTCGGAGGCGGCGCGGGCAGTGGTGGCAGCCGAAGAGGCGGAGATCTCCCTGTACGAGCGCTACGAGGCCTTCGTCAGCTACGGTTACTACATCGCCCGGAAGACCGGCGGCTGAATCGCAGGCCGGTCGCCAGCGGGGTTGCCGACCGGATGCGGGCGCAGTCTGCCTGCGGTGCGTCCTCAAGCAATTCCGAAGGGTTACCCGCAGGCAGAATTCCGTAGAATGACACCATGAGCACGGACGCGCCCACCTTCGACCCGAGCCTCGCCTCCCGCGAACTTCCCGACGGCGCCGGCCGCATCGTGGTGGTGCTGGGCGCCAGCGGCTACATGGGTTCCAACCTGACGCCGGCGCTGGCGCAGGCGGGCTGGCACGTGCGTGCAGTCGCGCGGAATGCCGCCGTGCTGGAGGCCCGCGAGTGGGAGGGCGTGGAGTGTATCTCCGCCGACGTGCTGAAGCCGGAGACCCTGGCCCCGGTGCTGGACGGCGCGGACGTCGTCTACTACCTCGTGCACATGATGTGGAGCGGCGGCGACTTCGTGCCGGTGGAGCAGCGTGCTGCGGAGAACGCACGCAAGGCCTGCGAGGCCGCCGGCGTGCGTCGCATCGTCTATCTGGGCGGCATCATGCCGAAGGAGGAGCGCTCCCGGCACATGGAGGGCCGTGCGGTGGTGGGCGATGCGTTGCGCGACGGCTCCATCCAGGTCATCGAGCTGCAGGCGGCGATGATCGTGGGGCCGGGTTCGGCCGCCTTCGAGGTGATCCGCGACCTGGTCAACTACCTGCCGGTGATGATCACGCCCAAGTGGGTGCGCCGGCGCTCGACGCCGATCGCGCTGGAGAACGTGCTGAACTACACCATCGCCGCCGCGGACCTGCCGCTGGAGGGCGACTGCACCTTCGAGCTGGCCGGGCCCGACGTGCTGACCTACCAGGAGATCATGGATATCTACGGCGAGTTCGTCGGCAAGAATCCGTTCGTCATACCGGTGCCGGTGCTGACGCCCAAGCTCTCCAGCTACTGGCTGTATCTGGTGACCTCGGTACCGCCGACCACGGCGATGTCGCTGGTGGAAGGACTGGCCCACGACTACGTGGGCGACGACACCGAGATGCGCAAGCTGGTACCCCAGCGGCTGCTCACCTTCCGAGAATCCGTGGCCGCCACGCTGGAGGCGGAGAAGAAGCACGACGTACCGGCCCGCTGGGTGGAGGGCTCCATCGCGGCCCGGGACTGGAATCCGGAATATTCCTTCTACGCCAAGAGCTACTGCCGCAAGGCGGAGACGACGGCGAGCCGGGAGTCCGTGTTCCGGGTACTGGAGACCTTCGGCAGGGACGGCGACTTCTTCTCCTACCGCTTCCTGTGGTGGCTCAGGCGCGCCTTCGACTGGCTGATCGGCGGGCCCAGCTTCCGCACGGGCCGGCGGGACCCGGACAGCGTGCGCATGGGCGACGTCGTGGACGGCTGGCGCGTCATGGGAATGGAGCCGAACGAGCGCATCACGTATTCCATGCTGATGCGCGCGCCGGGCTCGGGCCTGCAGGAATTCACCATCCGCGAGCGGGACGGCAGGCGGATCGTGGAAGCCTGCGCCTACTGGCATCCCGCCGGCATCTGGGGGCTGCTGTACTGGTACGGGCACCTGCCCTTCTACGGTCCGCTGGTCGGCAGCGCCGTGCGCGAGATCGTGCGACGGGCCGAAGCGCTTGAGGGCTGAGCGGAGCGCCAGCGGGGGCTCACCCGTCGGCGCACCGCGCCGCGCTATTCGCCGAAGCGGATGCGGACGCCGGCGTTCGCGACGAAACCCTCCAGCGGTGCCCAGGCATCCACCGTCCACCGACCGTCGGGTGCGCGGGCGGGGCGAAGCAGCGGGTCCTCCCGGGTCTGGCGGACGTCGAGCAGGTTCTCCAGGTTCAGGAACAGCCGATAACGGCCGAGTACGATCTCCCCGAGCAGGCCGAGTTCGAAGTACGGCTTGCCCTCCGTGCGGTAGGCGTTGTCCTCCAGCGGCTGGGTGCCCGTGTAATAGACCTCCAGGCCGATGCGGCCGCGGTCGTGCTCTTCCCACATGGCAACCAGCCCGGCCGAGTGCCGGGGTGTCAGCGGCACCGCGCGCCTGCCCGCGCCGCTGTCGGCCGGTTCGCGTGCGTCGACATAGAGATAGCTGGCGGTCAGCACGTACGGCCCGCGGCGCCAGCGCAGCAGCCCTTCCAGGCCCCGGGTGCGGGTGACGCCCTCGACGTTGATCAGCCGCACCCGGTCCGGCGCCACGGTCTCGAGCCGCACGGCGTCGTCGATCTCGGAGCCGAACAGCGTCAGGCCGGTCTCCCAGCCGCCCGCCGCGTAGCCGAAGTCGAGCGATGCCGTGTGTGCCGTCTCGGCGCCGAGGCCGCTGAGCGGTTCGAGACGCGACAGCCCGGCGGCCTCCGTCTCCTCCACGAACGGTGTCGGCGCATAGAAGCCCCGGCCCCAGGAGGCGCGGATTGTCCAGGGTCCGGGCCGGTACAGGAGTGACAGCCGGGGACTGAACTGGCCGCCGTACTCGCTGTGGTCGTCCCAGCGTGCGCTGGCCGCGATGACCACATCCGTGCCGAGGTCGCGATCGACCTGGGCGAACACCGCGGGCGCCTCATAGCTGTAGTCGAATGCCGGGAACGTATCGGAGTCGTAATCGTCCGTCTGGTAGGCCAGTCCGCCTACCCAGGTCGTCCCCGCCGTTTCGCCGGACAGGGAGGCCTCGGTCAGGAGGGTCCGGTGTCGGTCCGTCTCGAGCAGGCTGCCGAAGCGGTGATCATGGGACTGGCTGACGGCCGAGGCGCGTACCTGCGCGAAGCCCCAGCCGCCGACCGGCCGCTCGTAGACCAGACCGGCGTCGAAGCGATCCGTGTCCTGGTTCTGCGGGAACGGTTGGCCGTCCGGCGCCAGCGCACCCCCCGACGTGCCGCCCTCGCGCTCCTCGGTCATGGCGCCTGCCGTCAGGTAGGCAGTGGTGCCATCGGTGCCGTTCCAGTAGAGGCGGGGCCGCGCCGACCAGCGCCGGTAGCCCGGCATGTCTATCCAGCCGTCGTCGTCCAGGTCCTGAATCTCCTGGCGATTGTAGGTGGAAAGCAGCGAACCGCCCCAGCCGGCGCCCAGAGGCGTCGCGCCGTAGGCCGAGACGTCCTGGCCGTCCCGTGTGGTGGCATTGAGGATGACCTCGCCGCCCGCTTCCTCGCCGGGGCGTTTGGAGATCAGGTTGATTACGCCGCCCAGCGCCTGACCGCCGTACAGCGCCGAGGACGAGCCCTTGATGATCTCGACCCGGCCCAGGTCGCTCGGCGGAACCTGCAGCAGACCGAGCGAGGCGGCCTGGCCGCCGTACAGCGGCAGACCGTCTGCCAGCAGCTGGGTGTAACGGCCGCGCATGCCGTGGACACGGATATTGGCCGAGCCGAGAGCGGGAGAGGTCACCTGGACGCGCAGACCGCCGGTCTCGGCGAGCAGCATCGAGATGTTGCCCGGGCGCATGAGGAGCTTCTCCTCGATCTCCTCCTGACCTATTACCTCGACCCGGATGGGCTCATCGCTGACCCGTCGGCGCGATCGGGTCGCCTGTACCGTGATCTCCTCGATCTCGGCGGTTCCGTGGCCGTGGGCATGGTCCTCCCCGGCATCGGCCGGGGGCGGCGACACCAGGAAGACGCAGGCGCAGAGTGCGGCCGTGAAGAAGCGACGATCCATGTGCTTCCGATGCTGCTCGCCGGGCTAGTCGGCCAGGCTCGAAGCCTCGCGCATCGGCAGCACCAGGATGTTGCAATACAGGTCGTCGATGACCTTCTCGGCGGTGTGCCCGAGCTTCGTGGCGCCATCGGGCTGCGAGACCCGTGCGATGACGACCAGATCCGCCCCGACCTCCCGGGCCGCGGTGGCGATCGCCTCTTCCGGCTTGCCCATCTCCGCCCGTACCTGGTTGCGCGGCAGGCCGCAGCGGTCCGCGAAGCGCTGCCGATCCGGGTAATCGCTCGTGTCAGGATAAACCGTGACGACGTTGAGTTCCGCACCGACGTTGTCGGCAATCCTGCGCCCGGCCTCGAGCAGGCGCTCGTTCGCGGTGTGATAGGTGTCCGTCTCCGGCCGGTGCTTGATGGCGACGAGAACCTTCCTGATGTGCCGGCGGGCGTAGGACTTCACCAGCAGCACCGGGCAGCTGGCATCGCGCAGCAGCCGCCAGTCCGAGGTTTCCTTGAGCCAGCGCCGGAGGCGCGACTGATCGGTCATGTTCTTCACCGCCAGCGTGCTCGGCTGGCGTGCGATGGCCTCGGCGATGGCCTCGCGCCAGTTCGCCCTGATCTCCACCTCGGTGTCCACCGTGAGGCCCTCGCCGCGGCCGTGTTCCGCCAGCCGCTCCACCCAGCTCTCCAGGCGGGAGAGTTCCTCGGTAAGTGCCGTCGCCTCGTCCATGCCCGGCGGCCGCCGCACCTGGTCCTCGCCGATGCCGCAGTACAGATGCAGGTCCACGTTGCCGGTGCCCGCCTCCCGCTCTTCGGCGGCGATGGTCTCCGCCATGACCAGGGAAGGCTGGTTCATGGTGGTGGGGTCCAGGATGACGAAAATCTTCTGTCGGTCGGCCATGCTTACTCTCCCGAATTGACGTCGCGAAGGATAGCAAAATCGCGCTCGGAGGGCTGAAGGATCGGCCTGCGGATCGCAGTAGGAGCGCCTTCAGTCCCGAATCGGGGTCGCGCCTGAAGGCGCTCCCACAGGGTGCCCAGGGGAGGAGCTTTAGCCCGATTCATTATTCGATCGGGCCTGAAGGCCCTCCCACATCGGGCTACGCCAGGCCGTCGATGTTGCCGTCGGCGTCGATGCGCATGTTGCGTGCCGCCGGCCGGCGGGGCAGGCCGGGCATGGTCATGATGTTGCCGCAGATGGCCACCAGGAAGCCGGCGCCGTTGGCCAGCCGCACCTCCCGGATGGGCACCACGTGGTTCTTCGGGATGCCCTTGACGTTCGGGTCGGTGGTGAAGCTCAGCGGCGTCTTGGCGATGCAGACCGGGAAGCGGCCGTAGCCGGTCTGCTGGTAGCGGGCGATCTGGTCGCGCACCTTCTGGTCGGCGATGATGCCCTGGGCGCGGTAGATGTTCTGGGCGACGGTGCGGATCTTGTCCCACAGCGGCATCTCGTCGGGATAGCCGTAGCGAAATTCGGCGCCGTCCCGCTCGACCAACTCCGCCACCGCCTCGGCGAGTTCCGTGGCGCCGGCACCGCCTTCCGCCCAGTGATCGCAGCCCACGCAGAGGATGTCCAGTTCGGCACAGGCCTGGCGCACCATGTCGAACTCCGCTTTCGTGTCGGTGGAGAACCGGTTCAGCGCCACCACCACCGGCACGCCGAAGCTGCGGGTGTTCTCCACGTGGCGGGCCAGGTTGTCGAAGCCTTTGGCCACCGCCACCAGGTTCTCGTGGTCCAGCTTGTCCTCCGTAACACCGCCGTGCATCTTCAGCGCCCGGATGGTGGCGACGATCACGGCGCAGTCCGGTTTCAGGCCGGCGCTGCGGCACTTGATGTCGAAGAACTTCTCGGCGCCGAGGTCCGCCCCGAAACCCGCCTCGGTGACCACGTAGTCGGCGAGCTTCAGCGCCGTGCGCGTGGCCAGCACCGAGTTGCAGCCGTGGGCGATGTTCGCGAACGGACCGCCATGGACGAAGGTGGGCGTGTGCTCAAGGGTCTGCACCAGGTTCGGCTGGATGGCGTCCTTCAGCAGCACGGCCATCGCGCCGTCGGCCTCCAGGTCGGCGGCGTGGACGGGATTCATCGCGCGGTCGTAGCCCACGATGATCCGGGCCAGGCGCTCGCGCAGGTCGGTCAGATCCTCGGCCAGGCAGAGAATCGCCATGATCTCCGAGGCCACAGTGATGTCGAAACCGTCGGTGCGCGGATAACCGTTAGTGACACCGCCGAGGCCGGCCGTGATCTCCCGCAGGGACCGGTCGTTCATGTCCATCACCCGGCGCCAGACCACGCGCCGGCTGTCGATGTCGCGCTCGTTGTCCCAGTAGACGTGGTTGTCGACCAGGGCGGCCAGCAGGTTGTGGGCCGCGCCGATGGCGTGCATGTCGCCCGTGAAGTGGAGGTTGATGTCCTCCATGGGCACCACCTGGGCATAACCGCCGCCGGCCGCGCCGCCCTTCATGCCGAAGCAGGGTCCGAGCGAGGGCTCGCGCAGGCAGACCGCGGCGTCCCGGCCGATGCGCCGCAGCGCGTCGCCCAGCCCCACGGTGGTGGTGGTCTTGCCTTCGCCGGCCTTCGTCGGTGTGATGCCGGCCACCAGGATGAGCCGGCCGTCGGGCCGATCGGCGAGCGAGCGGATGAAATCCAGTGAGACCTTGGCCTTGTCGTGGCCGTAAGGCAGCAGGTCCGCCTCGCCGATGCCGAGTTCGCCGGCCACCTCCACGATGGGCCGGAGTTCGGCCTGCCGGGCGATCTCGATATCCGGCCGGGGTGATGTGTGCTGTTCGCTGCCCATGAGGATGGCTCCGGCGGGTCCCGGCCTAGCAGATGCGCGGCAGGGGGTCGTCCTCCAACTCTTCCAGGTAGCGCTCGCCGCCCAGCTCGGTCTCCAGCACCACCCGCTGGCTCGCATCGGTGACGTGGCCGATGCGAGCGGCCAGGTCGCCGCCGGGCAATTGCCTGAGCGCCGCCACCGCCTCGTCGGCCTCGGCCGGGTCCATCACCGCGACCACCCGGCCCTCGCAGGCGAGGTAGTAGGGGTCGTAGCCGAGCATCTCGCACACCGCCTGCACCGGTTCGCGCACCGGCACGTGCGGCTCGAGCAGGCGGACCCCCAGCCCGGTGATGGAGGCGATCTCGTGGGTTACCGTCGCCAGGCCGCCGCGGGTGGGATCGCGCATGAACCGCAGCCCGTCGAAATCCAGCAGCCGGGCGGCCAGGTGCGCGATGCTGGCCGCATCCGACTGGAGGTCGCCGCGCAGGCCGAAGTCTTCCCGTGCGAGCATCACCGCCGTGCCGTGGTCGCCGATGGGTCCGCTGACGATGAGCGCGTCGCCGGCGCGGATGTGGTCGAAGGACGGCCGCACGCCGGGCAGGCGCACGCCCACGCCGGTGGTGGCCAGGTACAGCCCGCCGCCCTCGCCGCGGCGCAGTACCTTGGTATCGCCGGCGGCCACGCGCACGCCGGCCTCGGCGGCGGCCTTTGCCAGGCTGCCGATGATGCGGTCGAGCACCGCGACCTCCAGGCCCTCCTCGATGAAGGCGTTCAGGCTGAGGTAGCAGGGGCGGGCGCCGGCGACGGCCAGGTCGTTGCAGGTGCCGTGCACGGCCAGGGCGCCGATGTCGCCGCCGGGGAACTCCAGCGGCTGCACCGTGAAGCCGTCGGTGGTGAACAGCACCTCGCCATCGTCGAGCTTCAGGGGTACGGCGTCGGCGCGCACGTCCAGGTCGTCGTTGGCGAGGTGACGCGCGAAGATCTCGTCGATGAGCTCGCGCATGAACCGCCCGCCGTTACCGTGGGCGAGACTGATGCGATCGTCTTCCATGGTTCTCCCGCAGGGCCTGGGCCCTTCCGTTATCGATGTGTGGTCAGGCGGACCGCGCTGCGTGCTCGGCGGCCTGGCCGTAGCAGATGGCGGCGTCGTTCGCCGGGATCGCGGTGCCGAGCACCGCATCGTGTCCCGCCGCCGCGAGGCGCTCCAGCACGGTATCCGCCAGCAGGCGGTTCTGGAAGACGCCGCCGGTGAGACCGATCTGCCGGAACCCCTCCCGTGCCGCGATGATACCTGCCTGGGCGGCCAGTGCCTCCGCCATCGAGGCGTGAAAGTCGGCGGCGCGCTCGGCGGCCGGCCGGCCGGCGTCGCAGAGCATCGGCAGGAGCGGCGACCAGTCGCAGCGCAGGATGCCGGCCTCGTCCGGTCTCACGGGCAGCTCCGGCGGGCGGCCCGGGCCCGCCGCGGCCGCCAGCGACTCCAGCAGCATGGGACCCTGGGCCTCGAAACTGGCCGCACCGATACCGCAGACCATGGCGGCGGCGCCGTCGAACAGCCGGCCCACCGCGCTGGTGACGGGGCAGTTCAGCCCCTGTTCCCAGGCGATGCGCGCGAGATCCATGTTCTCCGGCCCGTCCGCGTAGTCCAGCCCGCAGGCCCAGTGCATGGCGGCGGCGCTGCGCCAGGGCTCCCGTCCCGCCTTGTCGCCGCCGGGCAGGGCGATGGTGCGCATGCTCGCTGCGCGCCGCCAGTCGCCAGGGCGGCCGAGGAACGCCTCGCCGCCCCACAGGGTGCCGTCCTCGCCGTAGCCCACGCCGTCCCACGCGAATATCAGCCAGGCCCCGTCGCCGCCGTGTTCGGCGGCGAGCGCTGAGGCGTGGGCCACGTGGTGGAAGACCGTCTCCATGGGCAGGCCCGAGCGGCGTGCCCAGCGGTGGGTGTCGTAGCCGGGATGCGCATCGGCGATGATCCGGCGGGCCTCCACGCCGTACAGCGACTGCAGGTCCGCGGCCACCTGCTCGAAGACCCGCATGCTGCGCGGCGTGCCCATGTCGCCGATGTGGGGAGACACCACCACCCGGTCCTCCCAGGCCAGGGCGAGGGTGTTCTTCATGTGGCCGCCGACGGCCAGCACGGGTTCGGGCTGGTGCCAGGGCAGGGTGAGTTCCCTCGGCGCGCAGCCGCGGCCGATGCGGATGGGCCGCACCCGCCCGCCCACGCGTCGGAAGACCGGGTCGTCGGCGGGCCGCACGATGGGGCGGTCGTGCTGCAGGAAGGCATCGGCGATACGCGCCAGCCGGTGCTCCGCCTCGTCGTTGTCCGTCAGTACCGGCTCGCCGCTGATGTTGCCGGAGGTGGCCACCAGTGGGGCGCCGAAGTCCCCGGTGAGCAGTTGATGCAGCGGGCTGTAGGGCAGGAACACGCCGAGTTCCGCGAGGCCCGGCGCGAGATTTCCGGCCAGCGGGCAGTCGTCGCGCCGGGCGGCGAGCACGATGGGCCGCACCGGGCCCAGGAGTTCCTCCGCCTCCTCCGGGCGCAGCGCCACGGAACGGCGCACGCCGTCGAGCCCGTCTTCGCCGGCCAGCGGAAACATTACGGCCAGCGGCTTGTGGGGCCGGGGCTTGCGCTCGCGCAGGCGCGCGACCGCGTCGGCGTCGGCGGCCGCGCACATCAGGTGATAGCCGCCGATGCCCTTCACTGCGAGGATCTCGCCGGCGCGCAGCCGCGCCACCGCGGCGGCGATGGCGTCCTCCCGCTGCGCCACCGTCTCCCCGGCTGCCCGCAGTGTCACCGCAGGGCCGCACACCGGGCAGGCCACGGGCTCGGCATGGAAGCGGCGGTTCGCGGGATCCAGGTACTCGCGCTCGCAGTCCGCACACAGGGGGAAGGCCGACATACTCGTGTTCGGCCGGTCGTAGGGCAGGGACTCGATGAGCGTGTAGCGGGGGCCGCACTGGGTGCAGTTGATGAAAGGGTAGCGGTGGCGCCGGTCGGCGGGGTCCGCCAGCTCCCGCCGGCAGTCCTCGCACATGAAGTAATCCGGCGGCACGAAGATTCTCGGCGCCTCGGAGACGGCGCTCTCCAGGATGCGGAAGCCGTCGAAGCCGGCTTCCTCCACCGGCTCGTCCGCGATGAGTTCCGGCCGCGACAGGGGCGGTGCATCGGCGATCAGCGCGTCGCGGAAGCGGGCCACCGCCTCCGGCGAGCCCTGGGCCCGCAGTTCCACCTCGCCCAGCTGGTTGCGCACCCAGCCGGTGATGCCGTGGGCGTGGGCGAGACGGAAGACGAACGGGCGGAAGCCGACGCCCTGGACATGGCCCGTCAGGCAGATCCGGCGTGTCTCGCGGGCCGCGGCGTCCGCCGCCCGCTCAGCCGCCCGCGGACCCGGCTTTCTTGCGGCCTTCCCAGACATTCTCGCGCATGCCGGCGGACCACCAGATGCGGCAGGCACCCTCGTCGGAAACCATGCACGGCCCGATCGGCTTGCGCGGTGTGCAGGCGGCGCCGTACAGGCGACACTCGTTGGGATAGATCTTGCCGAGCACGACCGACGCGCAGTCGCAGCCGGGCGGCATCTCGCCCACCCGCTTGCGGGAGTCGTCCGCATAGGAGGGGAACGTGAGGCGTGCGTCGTGGGGCTCGTATTCCTTGCGCAGGCCGTAGCCCGACTTCGGGATGGTGCCGATGCCGCGCCAGGTGGCGTCGCGCACCTGCATGACCTGGTCGAGACAGCCGCGCGCCATCTCGTTGCCGCCCGGGCGCACGACCTCCGGGTAGCAGTTGTCGAGGAAGCGCTTGCCCTCGATGAGCTGGCGCAGCACCGAGTACATGGCCGCCAGCAGCGTGTCGGCGCGGAAGCCGGCCACGGCCGCCGGGATGCCGTGCTGCTCGGGCACGAAGGCCCACTCTTCCGGGCCCATGACGGTGGAGACGTGACCCGGCGCGATCAGCGCGTCGAAGCCGGGCTCGCCGGACTCCAGCAGCATCGCCACCGCCGGCCAGGTGAGCCGGCCGGAGAGCAGCACGCTCAGGTTCTCCGGCGCCCCTTCGGCGAGCATCGCCGCCACGGGGGCCGTGGTGGTCTCGAAGCCGGCGGCGAAGAAGACCACTTGGCGGTCCGGGTTGTCCCGGGCGAGGCAGGCCGCCTCCGTGGGGCTCGCGACCGGGCGGATGTCGGCACCCGCTGCCTTGGCCTGCTCCAGCGAGCGCGGTTCGCGCTTCGGCGCGTTCACCGGCACCCGCAGCATGTCGCCGAAGGCCACCAGGATCACGTCTTCGTTCAGTGCGAGCTGCATCGCCTCGTAGACGTCTTCCTCGGGGCAGATGCAGACCGGGCAGCCGGGCCCGGGAATGAGTTCGATCTGCGGCGGGATGGCCGTGCGCAGGCCTGCCGCGGTGATGGAGCGTTCGTGGCCGCCGCAGACGTTCATGATGCGGACCCGCTCCGGCAGCGGGAGGGCCTTCAGCTGGTCGAGCCAGTAGCGCGCGTCGTGTGCCATGTCGTATCCCCCTGTCTCGTCGGCCTGTCGACCGGCCGGGGCCGGCCGGGGCCGGTTGATGGGCCGGCTCAGCGGGCGGCGGGCGCCTCGGCATGCAGATGGGCGCCCTCCGGCTGCACGGCCGGACGCGCCGACTCGCCCCGGGCGATCCGTTCGCCCTGCGCGGCGAACTCCGTGCGCAGCCAGTCCAGCCACTCGCTCATGCCCTCGCCGCTCTTCACCGAGACCGCCTGCATGACGGCCGGCGTGGCCAGCTCTCTGACGCAGGCCTGCGCCCGCTCCGGGTCGAACTCGTCGAGCACCGGCAGCAGGTCGCTCTTGGTCAGCAGGATGTGGTCCGCCGCGCGGAACATGACCGGGTACTTGGCCGGCTTGTCGTCGCCCTCGGGCACCGACAGCAGCGTGATGTTGCGATGCTGGCCCAGGTCGAAGCTGGCCGGGCAGACCAGGTTGCCGACGTTCTCGATGAAGACGATGTCGAGGTCCGCCAGGGACAAGCCGTGGACGGCGTCGTGGACCATGTGGGCGTCCAGGTGGCAGGCCGTGCCCGTGGCGATCTGGATGGCCGGCACGCCGTGGCGGCGGATGCGCTCGGCATCGTTCTCCGTCTCGAGGTCGCCTTCGATGACGCCGATGCGCAGTTCCCCGCCCAGCGCCTGAATGGTGGCTTCCAGCAGCGCCGTCTTGCCGGCCCCGGGCGACGACATCAGGTTCACGGCCAGTACGCCGCTGCCGTCGAAGTGCTCCCGGTTGTGGCCTGCCTGGTGGTCGTTCTCGCTCAGCAGGCCGCGGAGCACGTCCACGGACTCGGCGCCGCTCGCCGTGCGCTCGAACTTGCCGCCGGGGCGAATGAGGTGCTGGTTGCCGGCCGTAATGTTGCAGCCGCAGGTATCACACATGTCTGGAGTCCTCCGTGGTGGCGCCGGTGTCCCCCGGTTGGACGGCGCCGGTTCGTTCGAGTTCGAGGCGTGTCAGCAGCATCTCCTCGCCGCTGACCACCCGGGTGCGCCAGTCGCCGCATTCACCGCACAGCAGGCGGTTCGCTTTGGCGTCCGTCTCGCTGCCGCACACGGAGCATTCTACCCGGATCGGGGCTGCATCGATAAGCAGTTCCGCTTCCTCGGCGATGGTGGCGCCGGCGGCCAGCGGCCAGGCGCGGCGCAGCAGCTCCGGCTCGATGCCGGACAGCGGACCGATGGCGAGGTGGATGGCGGTTACGCGGGCCGCGGACTCCCGCCGGGCGATGTCCTCCACCTGCCCGATGAGCGCCTGGCAGACGGAGAGCTCATGCATCGGCTGCCGCGAGCACCTGATCGAAGAGCTCCCAGCTGGAGGCCGCTTCCTCTTCCGTCACCTTCTGGATGGCGTAGCCGACGTGCACGAGGACGTAGTCTCCCGGTTCGACGGTCTCGTCCCGGAGCATGAACAGGCTCACCTCGCGCTCCACGCCCTTCGCTTCGCAGCGAGCGCTGAATTCGTCGACGGACTGGATCTGCATCGGAACTGCGAGACACATGCGTAAAACCCCCTTCACGCGGTACTGGCTTGCCGTTGGCGCGAGAATGCACCGAGTGGCGAAGGATAACCAGCCGGGGCGCCGCCAACCGTAAGTAATAACGCCTATTCTCATACGCGATCCGGGCGGTAACGTACCTCTGACTAGAGCAGCGGGGGCTCTTGTCCCGTTTTTCCGGCGGCCGAGGGGGCTGATGCCGGCGGGTCCAGACAGCAAAATCCATTACACTGTGCCCCGCGCCGCCGGGCGGGGGGCCGGCTGATTGATTTTGCGTGGAGGACCCGCGGATGGACAGAGACTGCAGGATCTGGATGGTTTCGGCGAGGATTTGGCGATGAGCACCGACGAGACAGCCGTCATGGAGCCCCGCGCCGGCGATTTCGGCGGCAGTCGGCTCAAACGCCTGTTCCACGCCACCCGCCCGAAGTTTTTCCCGGCCTCCGTCCTGCCCGTGGTGGCAGGCACGGCCTGGGGCGCGGTGCAGGCGGGCGGCATCGACGTCGTCGTGGCCGTGCTCGCACTGCTGGCGACCCTGCTGGTGCACGGCGCCGGCAACGTCCTGAACGACGTGGGCGACGAGACCGGCGGCAGCGACCGGCGCAATACGGCGCGCATCTATCCCTACACGGGCGGCTCGCGTTTCATCCAGAACCGCATCATGTCCACCGCCGAGATGGCCCGCTGGGGCATCCAGCTGCTCGCAGTCGCCGGGCTGATCGGGCTGGTACTGATCGCGCTGCGGGGCACCGGCGTGCTGTGGTTCGGCCTGGCGGGCATTGCGCTCGGCATCGTGTATTCCCTCGGCCCGGTGCGCCTGTCGTCGCTGGGCCTCGGGGAACTCGCCGTCGCCGTGGGCTTCGGCGTGCTGCCGGTGAGCGGTGCGGCGTGGCTGCAGACGGGCACGGTGGATCTGCCGCTGATCGTGTTCGCCCTGCCCGTGAGTGCCTGGGTGGCCGCCATCCTGCTCATGAACGAGGTGCCCGACATCGATGCGGATGCCGCGGTGGGCAAGGCGACCCTGCCGGTGCGCTTCGGCTGCACGGCGACGGCGGGCATCTACGTGGGGCTGCACCTGGTGGCGGCGGCCTCGGCCTTGTGGCTGACCGCCGAGGGCTATCTGCCGCTGCTGGCGCCCGCCGTGCCGTTCATCCTGCTGGCCCTGTCGCTGCGGGTGGCGGGCGCCGTGCGCCGTGCCGCCTCCGACCCGGCCGGCGTGCGCGGCGCGATCGAGTCCACGCTGGCCGGTCATACCATCGGTTGCCTCTGGGCGACCGCCTGTGTCCTGTTCACTCTCTGGTAGTCATGATCCCGTGACAGAAGCTAGCCGTTCCGAAATACGCAAATTCAGGATCCGCAAGGGCCTGGACATCCCCCTTGCCGGCAAGCCGGAGCAGGTGATCGAGCCTGCCCGCAGCGTCGGCAGCGTCGCGCTGGTCGGGCTCGACTACATCGGCCTCAAACCGCGGATGGCAGTGCAGCCCGGCGACCGGGTACGCCTCGGCGATCCGCTGTTCAGCGACAAGCAGACGCCGGGCGTGACCTACACGGCTCCCGGCGCCGGTGTCGTCCGTGACGTGAATCGGGGTCTGCGCCGGGTGCTGCAATCCGTGGTCATCGACCTGGACGGCGACGATGCCGTGGACTTCGGCAGCGTCGCCGCCGGCGAACTGGATGCGCTGGACGGCGCCGCCGTGGAGGAGAAGCTCCTGGCCGCCGGCCTGTGGCCCGCCCTGCGCACGCGCCCCTTCAGCAAGGTCCCCGCGCCGGGTACCCGGCCCCGCGCCATCTTCGTCAAGGCCACGGATACCCATCCGCTGGCGCCGGACGCCGAGGTGGTGGTGGCGGATGCGGCGGAGGATTTCGCCGCGGGCCTGCGTCTGCTGGCGAAGCTGACCGAGGGCATCGTCTACGTCTGTACCGGAGCGGAATCCCCCATCGCGGTGCCGGGCGACGAGCCCTTCGTGCATGCCGAGTTCTCCGGGCCCCATCCCGCCGGACTGCCGGGCACCCACATCCACTTCCTGGAACCGGTCAGCGAGAATAAGACCGTGTGGACCATCGGCTCACAGGACGTGATCGCCTTCGCCCGGCTCTTCGCCACGGGCCGGCTGCCCACCGAGCGCATCGTCTCCATCGCCGGCCCCATGGTGCGCCGGCCCCGGCTGCTGCGCACCCGGGTGGGGGCGAGCACCGAGGACCTCATCGCCGGCGAGCTGGACGAGGACACCGACACGCGGGTGATCTCCGGCTCGGTGCTGAGCGGCCGGCGCGCGAGCGACTGGGCCGCCTGGCTGGGCCGATATCACAACCAGCTCACGGCGCTGCCGGAGGGTCGGGAACGGGAGTTCCTGGGCTGGGCGTTGCCGGGATCGAGGAAGTTCTCGGGCATCCGCGCCTACGCCGGACCCGTGCTGAAGAAGGGCAGTTTCCACCTGACCACCTCCCAGAACGGCAGCCCCCGGGCCATGGTGCCCATCGGCAACTTCGAACGGGTCATGCCGCTCGATATCCTGCCGGCGCCGCTGCTCAAGGCACTGGTGGTGGGCGACACCGATGCTGCGCGCAAGCTCGGCTGTCTGGAGCTGGACGAGGACGACGTGGCGCTGTTCTCGTTCGTCTGCTCCGGCAAGTACGACTATGGCCCCGCGCTGCGCGAAAACCTGACCGACATCGAGAAGAACGGCTGATGAAACCACTGCGGCGATTCCTGGACCGGCTGCACCCGCTGTTCGCCAAGGGCGGGCGTTACGAGAAGTACTACGCGCTCTACGAGATGGTGGACACGCTGCTCTACACTCCGTCGGACGTCACCCGCAGTGCGCCCCACGTGCGCGACGCGCTGGATCTCAAGCGGGTGATGATCATGGTGGTGTTCGCCGTGACGCCCTGCGCGCTGGTGGGCATGTGGAACATGGGCCTGCAGGCCAACACCGCCATGGCCGACATGGGCGTGGCCGGCCTGGACGGCTGGCGCGGCGCCATACTCGCGCTGCTCGGCGTGGGTTACGACCCGGCAAGCTTCTACGACAACTTCATGTACGGGGCCGCGTTCTTCCTGCCGCTGTACATCGTCACGCTGGCCGCGGGCGGCCTGTGGGAAGTGATCTTCGCCGGCATCCGCAACCACGAGATCAACGAGGGCTTCCTGGTTACCTCGCTGCTGTACGCGCTGATCCTCGCGCCCACCACGCCGCTGTGGCAGGCCGCGCTCGGCATCAGCTTCGGCGTGGTCATCGGCAAGGAGGTGTTCGGCGGTACCGGCAAGAACTTCCTGAACCCGGCCCTGACCGGCCGCGCCTTTCTGTACTTCGCCTATCCGGTGCAGATGTCCGGCGACGCGGTGTGGACCGCGGCGGAGGGCTTCACCGGGGCCACGCCGCTGGGTCTGGCGGCCATCGACGGCATGGCCGGTATCGCCGAGGCCGGCGTCACCTGGAGCCAGGCCTTCGTCGGCTCCATCCAGGGCTCCGTCGGCGAGACCTCGGCGCTGGCCTGCCTGATCGGTGCGGCGATACTGATCTATACCGGCATCGCCTCCTGGCGCATCATCGTCGGCTGCATCATCGGCCTGGTCGTGCCGGTGCTGCTGTTCAACCAGATGGACGCGAGTTCGAACCCGATGCTCGCGATGCCCTGGCACTGGCACCTGGTCACCGGCGGTTTCCTGTTCGGTGCGGTGTTCATGGCCACCGATCCGGTGAGCGCGGCGCAGACGGATACGGGCCGCTGGATCTACGCCATACTCATCGGCGTGCTGACCGCGCTGATCCGGGTGGTGAACCCGGCCTATCCCGAGGGAATCATGCTCGCAATCCTGTTCGGCAATATCTTTGCGCCTGTCATCGACTACTTCGTCGTCCAGGCCAACATCAAGCGGAGGGTGAGACGCAGTGTCTGAAGAGCGCAAGGCCCGGGACGCCGGCAGAGGCGCCCGCAAGGGATTCAACCGGGAGAGCATCAAGAACGTGCTCATCGTCGCGGTGAGTCTGTCGCTGGTCTGCTCGGTGCTGGTCTCCGCCACCGCGGTGATCCTGCAGCCGATGCAGGAGCGCAACGAGGCGCTGAACATGAAGAAGAACGTGCTGCTCGTGGCCGGCCTGCTGGAGCCGGGCGTCGACGTGCAGCAGCGCTTCGGGATGATCGAGACCCACATCGTGGATCTGTCCACCGGCGAGTACACCGA
>Ga0209943_1000558_pt1 | contig 25567 bp, 19 predicted proteins | sample SalPonR1_B_D2_MG_FD_185698 | JGI IMG/M metagenome (GOLD analysis project Ga0209943, IMG submission 185698) | Salt pond soil microbial communities from South San Francisco under conditions of wetland restoration - Salt Pond MetaG R1_B_D2_MG... ... | reverse complement strand
CGAGCGGTAGCGAGAAATCTTTAACAATCAAGATTCCTCGTCACTTTCGTTTCTCGGAATGACAGCAGCGGAAGCTTCTAAGATAATATTAAATATTGTCGAGTTCCTTGGAAGTCCAATATCTGTATGGCGCTCCATTCCTCGGGATTTTGCGTACCTTGATCCTGAACTTTTTACTTTGCCACCCTAAAGACGACTTTTTACGGGATTGTCGTATTTGTTAAGATAAAAAAAGATTTTTTAATAAGGAATAATGGATTTGTCAAGACCAATCCCACCGTTATCAACAAATATCAAATCGACAGCATTTCGTGGCTATCAAGATAGCGGACGCTTGTTCGGAAGTCTTCCCGCCGATGCGGTTCCAGGGTAATAATTGGGACGGCTCGAGGGCCGGACAGGAAATCGGCTACCGGCTTGAAATCGATACTTCCGGAACCCATCGGCAGGTGGGCGTCGAAATCGGCGTTATTGTCATGCAGGTGCAGGTGTCCGATCCGGGGCCCCAGCTTCTCCAGCCATTCAGAGAGTGGTTTTTGGCTGAAGACGTATTGATGGCCGACGTCCAGGCAGCATCCGATAAGCTCCGGATCAAAAGGGTTCAAAAGCGCCAGCAGATCCTCCGGCGCCTGTTCATATACATTCTCCAGCATGAGCCGGGAGCCCCTTTCTTTAATCGCGTTTGCGACCCACTGCCAGGTTTCTATGCTATTGGCATACCATTGCTCCCGGCAGAAATCATAGCGGTAGGTATCATAGGCGGCATGGCAGACGACGCTTTCTGGCTTGAAAATATCGACGGCTTCGATCATTTGTTGAAAACGTCGGCCTGTCGCCTCACGGATGACCGTATCCGGCGAGCCCGGCGATAAATCGAGAAACGGCCCGTGAATGGTAACGGTTAGGCCATGGTTATGTAATTTTTCGGCCACTTCCGAGAAGTCCGATGCCGTAAATTGATCCAGGGCGGTGGCATCCAGGCCGATCTCCGGGTTTAAATCCAGGGCGAACACCAACTCCTGCCAGGAGGCTTCCGCAAGCATGATAAACGGGATATTTACCTGAACCCGGCGGATGATATCCTGCTGGGATGGCGTATAGAGTTGATCTTTTAGATTCATCGTCTGCGCTCAGTTTAGGTAAAAATTTTATTTTTTTACCCGTATCCCCAAACTGTCAAGGGAAAAATCGATATCATGGATTTTTGTGGGCGTTTTTAATGCGCACCTCATCAAATGTTTTAATCTCCGCGAGCACCCGGGTGGCGGCATCCAGTATCTCCATGGCCAGGGCCGCCCCGGTGCCTTCCCCTAAACGCATGTCAAGATTTAGTAGGGGCTGGATGTTGATGCGGGACAGCATGTATTGATGGCCGATTTCGACGGATTGATGCGCCGCAAACAGGTAATCCTTTACTGCCGGCGCCAATTCGGTGGCGATCAGGGTGCCGGCAGTTGATATGAGGCCATCGGATAAAACAGGTATTTTATTGGCCGCGGCACCGATCACAATGCCGGCGATACCGCCGATTTCATATCCGCCCACTTTGGACAGGACATCAATCGGATCCCCCGCGTCAGGTGCATGTCTTTTTATGGCTGCGTCAATTACTGCGGTTTTATGCGAAAGCCCGTTATCATCCAGTCCCGTTCCCCGGTCGGTAAGCTGTTTAACGGGAATCTTCGAAAAAGCCGCGATAATTGCGGTGGAGGGCGAGGTGTTGCCGATGCCCATGTCCCCGGTGCCGATCATATCCACTGGCGACGGGTCACAAATTTCGTTGACGGTTTCAATACCTGCCTCAATGGCGGCGATGGCATCCTCCCGGCTCATGGCGGGTTCTTTAAAGAAGTTATTCGTGCCTTTTCGGATTTTTTTATGAAATATGGGCAGTTCCGGCTCAAAGCTATGGTTGACCCCAAAATCAGCCACCATGACACGGGCACCGGCATGCTTGGCCAGCACATTAATTGATGCCCCCCCGTCTAGGAAATTATAGACCATCTGGGCGGTGACCTCCTGGGGAAAGAGGCTCACGCCCTCGGCTACAATCCCGTGATCCCCGGCGCAGGTTAGAATATATTTATTCGGCAGCCGCACATCCAGAGTTTTTTTGATTGCCGCCAGGCGCGCAGAAGCTTCCTCAAGCATCCCCAGGCTGCCGGCCGGTCTGGCCTGATTAGCCAGCTGGTCCAAGGCTTTTTCATAAAAGGTTTGATCAATGGCGGGGATTTTTTGAATGGTTTCGGATAATAATGACATACAAGGCTCCTTTAAAAAATTTTAGCCGGTGTCAAGCCAGTTGGGAAAGTATCTTCAGGGAAGCGTCAAGATGGGGATAGGAGAAAACTTCAAGGCAGAGCGTGCCGTAAAACCGGTCGAGTATTTCTGCAACCGATTGGCGGATATCGGCCGAGAGCTGGTCAAGACCCAGGTGTTCATGGGCCTTGCGGAACCCATATAGATGAATGATCGGGATTTTCTCGGCATAAAGCTCATAGAATGCCTTCCAGTCGAGCCCATGAACTGCCATATGGCAGATATCCAGGCATATGGAAAGATCAAACGCCCTCAGGAGGCCATCAATCCATTCAAGCGGATAGGAAAGGGTCTCCACCGAGAACATAGAGCCCTCGATATAGGCGGGAAAAAGCTGGCTGAGGCTCTCGCCGGTTCGGTCCAGCCAGTCGTTAAAATCATCGCCTTCATCCTCGTAGGGCAGGTGAATCGTCCAGGTGGTGGGCGATAGGCATCCGGCCAGGTCGATACAATATTTGATGGTCTCAACCGCCTGCCTCCTCTCGGCGGCTGCCTTTGCCGTCAAAGAAATATCCAACGGCAGATGAATATTATAGGAAAGCCCGTATTTTTGTGAGAGGCTTTTCAACTCATGAATCTCTTGGGGCTGCGGAAGGCTTCCCGGATGCCTGCTCTCAAAAAACAGCAGTTCCATCTCATCCAGGTAGGGTCCCAGCATCCGGGCATTGGGCGCCATATAATCCGGATATATGAAAGAGGTGGCGGCCAGAGAAAAGGGATACGCTGACTTAAAGGATCGGGGAAGATATGGATAGGGCCTCTTCAAGCGATCAGATGCGGTCAAGACGGGTGATTCCTTCTTCACGGGCGGCATCGATGGCCGCTTTGAACTCTTCATCTGTAATTCGGCGCCGGAGCTCCGGAACCCTATGCGCATTACCACAAGGCCGGTATTGGGCCATGATGTTGACATACGTGTCCGCCGAAACGGCCTCGTAAATAAACTTCATGATATGGCGGGTGCCGGCCAGGTCTTCGGGCAGAACGAGATGCCTTACAAGGAGTCCGGTGCGGGCGATGCCGTTTGAATCGATACGGAGCTCGCCAACCTGCCGGTGCATTTCCGATATGGCGGCTTTTGCTGTATCCGGATAATCCGGGGCATGGCATGTTTTTTCAGCCACCGCGGCGTCCCAGAATTTAAAATCCGGCATATAGATATCAATCACGCCCTCGAGGAGCTGCAGCGTCTCAACCCGGTCATAACCGCCGGAGTTATAGACAATAGGAAGATTGAGTCCGGCATCTATAGCTTTTTCAAGGGCGGATAGAAACTGGGGAACTACATGCGAGGGGGTAACGAGGTTGATATTGTGGCAGCCCTCATTTTGAATGGCGATCATAATGGCCGCCAGCTCTTCATCTCCAACCGGCCGGCCCGAGCCCTCATGGCTGATATCAAAATTCTGGCAGAAACAGCACATCAGGTTGCAGTGGGTGAAAAATATCGTGCCTGAGCCGTTTTTCCCCACCAAGGGGCGTTCTTCTCCGAAGTGGGCGTTAAAGGAGGAGACAAAGGCTCTTTCTGCCGTTTGGCAGATGCCGGTTTCCCCTGAAATGCGATCCACGCCGCACTTTCTCGGACAAAGCTCGCAGTTTTCCAGTATTTTCCAACTTTTCTGGATTTTTTCGGACAGCGCTCCGCTTCTGGCGGTTTGAATATAGGCGGGCTCACTCAATCCCATATTATTCTGATGACCGAGGCGGACGCCCTGTTTCCTGGATAAATTCCTGGATGAGTTTTGCCGCCTGGGCAAAATCGACCGACGGCTGTTTTTCGAGGACCAGGTCTTCATTGGCATGCCTGAGCTTCTTGAGCAGGCTTAACACAATCAGCATCAACAGCTTGTTGCCGGCGTGCGGATGGGTTTTGAAAAAGTAGATCAGGTCCTGGCGGCTGATCTGTATAACGGTCGTCTCCTCACGGCAGGCAATCGTGGCGGTTCGTTTTGAAGCCAGAAATATGGCCGCTTCTCCAAAGATTTCCCCTTCACCGATATTACAAATCACCACTTTTTGGTCATTTTTGTCTTTAATGGAGACTTCCACCTCGCCCTTGATAACCGCATAAACATGGTTGCCGACGTCTCCCTGGTTGATGATGGTCTCTGCCTTGTCAAAGTGGAGTATGGTAGAAATGATCAGGAGCTTTCTCAGTTCGGTTTCATGCAGCCAGTGAAAAATCTCAATGCTCTTTAACTCCGGCAAAAATTTTTCAAGTTGGACTTCTTCCTCCATGATTTCTCCTGTTTGGTGATAGGGGGGTTAGGATAAGACCGCTCATTTGAACCGATGTCCGATAAACGCTTTATTCGTCACCCGCCAAAACCCGGATGACCCATGTAGACAATCATTCCTAAACTGAAACGCTTAACTTGGGTAATTATATAATCAGATAATCAGACAGTCAATAAAAACTCCGAAAGCGCCCCGCATTGAGCGTTTCAATTTTTTGAAGATTTAATTTTTATTTTATTTTTAGGATATTGGATCATTTTTTAAATCAAAAAATTTGAAACCCTCCGGGATTTCCAATTTCACCGCATCTACTGCGTCAAATGATGTCTCGCATAGGCGCCTATCGCCCGGACATCATTTTCCTTGTATCTGCGGCAAACTTGAAAATCGCTCAATTTAGGTTTTTGAAACGCTCGATTTAGGTTTAACCAAGTTGGGAAGGGGGATACCGGCCATGGTCAACAGGGCAAAAGGAAAACGGGCTCCGACGGGCAACGGCTCCTAACCGGCGATCAAGGGGCGGGGTTTAATGGGACTCAGGCATTAACCAGCCGATCTTGCGTTGTATCTTCGTCGAGTAAAAAATTAGCCTCTTCCAAAGAGCCCGCCTCCTGTGAGATCCTCCCCAGGTCGGTTCCCACAAGATTGAGCAGTTGTTTGCCGTGCTCGCTGCCGACCCGAACCACGCGACGCATTCCGCACGCGAGCAGCCACGCCTGGATTTTTTTAATTTCGGCGACATCGGACGCATTGATGTCCCGGGCGTCAACAATCCGCGTCACGCAGCTGAAACCCGGCGCAAGCTTTTTGACTGCGCCTTCAATAGCGTCCAATACGTTTTTGACCTTATTATTCGGGATCCGGCCCAATGTAAGATAGAGCCTGTTTTTGATCAGGTCAACCCTGACACTCCACATACTGGCATCCTTAATCCATCGATAGCAAATAAATCCCCATCGTTTGACGAATTTTTATGAAAATAGCCTGATTTGGCAATTTTCTAAAAACAAGCCCGGCTGTTGTCAAGATAGAATTTTATCGGCCCCCGGCCCCGGTCCCTGTAAAGCCTTTTCCCTTTTCCCTGTCCCCTTTCCGCGGCACTGAAAAAATGATTTGGCGTTGCGTTTTCTCTGTCGCCTTGGTATAGGGCTATGTAAAACTATAACTACTCAATTTTATTAAGCCTATTATTTCGGCGGGCGCTCTCCACGCAATGGCGTATTGCAAATATTGTAATCAATCACATAATGTCGGTTTTGTGTCCACGCGATTTATGGGGACCGATGGCGTCTCCCTTGAAACAGTCAAATGGGCGGAGGTCTTTGAAAGCCGATGTTTTTCCTGCTATTATTTTGCCGGCAGATTGGATCGGCCCTCAGAGCGGTCGTATTCTTGTGCGGAGGCCGATTTCAGGCATCCGGTGATTGCCGAAATCTACCGAAGCGTATACGGCGTCTGCGAGCGGGGCCGCTTTATCACTGAAAAGATCCAATCAGTAAAAAACCATATCAAGGATGCCCTCTACGAGTTTATCAGCCGCTGTGAACTGGATCTTTTCGTTATTGAAAATGCACTGGCCATTCCTCTGAATATTCCGTTGGGTCTGGCGATAACCGAACTCCTGTGTGAAATCAATATCCCGGCGATCGCCCATCATCACGATTTTTTCTGGGAGCGTCAGCGGTTTTTGACCAATGCGGTCTCTGATTATCTTAAAATGGCCTTTCCGCCGCATCTGCCCAGACTCGAGCACGTCGTTATCAGTTCGGCCGCGGCTGACCAGTTAAGCCTTCGCACAGGCATATCTTCACGCATGATACCGAATGTGATGAATTTTGATGACCCCCCGCCGCCGCTGGATGATTATGCCGCCGACGTCCGGGAGTCACTGGGCGTTGGCGAAGATGAGCTCTTTGTTTTGCAGCCGACCCGGGTCGTAAAGCGCAAGGGTATCGAGCACGCCATCGAACTGGTTCACCGCCTGAAACAGCCGGCCAAGCTGGTCATTTCACACGCTTCCGGGGACGAAGGGTATCAGTACGAACAGCGCATCAGGGAATACTCCCAATTGATGGGCGTGAATACGATTTTTGTATCCGATATTATCAATGACCAGCGGGGCGTGACATCGGACGGCCGCAAAATCTATACGCTCTACGACATTTATCCGCATGCGGATCTGGTGACCTATCCGTCGAATTACGAGGGTTTCGGCAATGCCTTTCTGGAGGCGGTTTATTTCAAAAAACCCATTGTGGTCAATACCTATTCAAACTATACGGTGGATATCAAACCCAAGGGGTTCTCCGTGATCGAACTCGATGGATTCGTCACCGAGCAAACCGTGCGCGATACGCAGAAGGTCCTTGACGACCCGGATCTGAAACGCCGGCTGGTGGCACATAACTATGAAGTCGCACGTACTTATTACGCTTATAATGGGCTTTATAAAGAGTTGGGCAATTTGATCACCAAGACGACGGGGTGTCAGGGGGGCGGCGGGCAGAATTAAGGACAGGGTGCCAATGAAACTGATCTCATGGAATGTAAACGGTCTGCGGGCGGCCTTGAAAAAAAGCTTCCGGGAGGCGTTTGAAGCGCTGGATGCCGATGTCTTCTGCATTCAGGAGACGAAGCTGCAGGCCCACCAGCTGAGTGAATCCATTAGGGATATACCGGGCTATGAATCCTACTGGTCGCATTGCGGCGTCAAAAAAGGCTACTCAGGAGTAGGGGCATGGACAAGAATCCCGCCGAAATCCGTTTCCTACGGAATCGGTGTGCCGGGCTACGATGATGAGGGGCGAATACTCGAGTTCGATTTCGGCGCATTCATTCTTTTTAATGTATACTTCCCCAACGGCCAGATGAGCGATGAACGTCTGCAGTATAAACTGGATTTCTATCGTGACTTTTTTGACTATGCCAACCGCCTGAAAAATACCGGCAGGAGCCTGGTTATCACGGGCGATTATAATACCGCCCACCATGCGATCGATCTGAAAAATCCCAAGGCCAATTCAAAGATATCGGGCTTTTTGCGGATCGAGAGGGACTGGCTGGATGCCCTGGAGGCGGACGGCTATGTCGATACCTTTCGCTATTTTTATCCGGATCTTGTCAAATACTCATGGTGGAGCTACCGCTTTAAGGCGCGGGAACGCAACGCGGGCTGGCGCATCGACTATTTTTTTGTTACGGCCGACATGATTGAGGCCGGCCGGATAAAAGAGGCCTTTATTGCCGATGATATTTATGGCTCGGACCATTGCCCGGTGGGGCTTGTTGTGAATGACACGGGAAATGGGTGAAAAACCATGTATGACATTGCAGCATTGTATGGCAGCCCACGACGTCAGGGCAACACGGCCACTCTAATGCAACGGGCGGTCGCCGGGGCCACCGATGCCGGAGCGGCCGTGGATGAGATTATTTTGCGGGACTACAAGATCTCTCCCTGTTTTGAAATTTACGGGTGCAAAAAGGCGGGGGAGTGTGTTATTAAGGACGACTTTCAGGAGGTGAGGGATCGCGTGCTCGCCTGCAGGGGGGTAATGATTGCCACGCCGGTATTTTTCTACACTGTCAGCGCGCATTTGAAAATGTTTATGGACCGCTGCCAGTCGCTATGGATCAAAAAATACTGGATTGAGCAAACCCCTTTTAACCAGTGGACGCCGGTTCGAAAGGGCCTGTTGATTGCCGTGGGTGCGACAAAAGGGAAAAAGCTGTTTGACGGGATGCTTTTGACGATGAAGTATTTTTTCGATGTTTTCGATATGAATATGTGGGATTCATTTTTGGTGCGGGGCCTTGATCTGGCTGGTGACGTTCTTGAGCATCCCGAATATATGGACGAGGCCTATCAGAAGGGGCGCGCCTTTGCCGAAGCCGTCCGGGAGGATAAATGAGGCTTACCTTCCAACCCGTCAGTCTTGCGCATCAGCCGTTGTATGAGGCGTATCTTTCGAGCTGCCCCGAGGTTTCATCCGATTATGGCTTTATCAACCTTTTTAGCTGGGCGACGGTATACGGCCTCGACATCGCCTGGACCGATTCATTGGCCTGGATCCGGCAGCGCTTGCCCGAACCGGTGCTATGGGCGCCGGTGGGTGATTGGCATGGGGTGGACTGGCCCGCCCTGCGATCGGATTATCCGGCACGGTTTAAAGAGTTCACCCGGGTGCCGCGGACCCTTGCCGATATCTGGCAGCGCGAGTTCAACGACAGCGTGAGCCTATCCGAGGATCGGGGCCAGTGGGATTATATCTATGACGCCAGCGAATTAATAAATTTAAAGGGAAACCGGTTTCATAAGAAAAAGAACCTGGTCAACCAGTTTAAAAAAAATAATGCGTATACCTATGTAGGAATGACCGATGACATAGCGGATCACGCCATGGCGCTTCAGGATGATTGGTGCACATGGCGGCTATGCGAATCATCAAGCCAGCTGGAAGCTGAAAACCAAGCGATCATGAGGACGCTGACGAATTGGGAGGCTTTAAACGGCGTGTTTGGGGGCGTTATTTTCGTGGATGATCTGATCGTCGCCTATACCATAGGTGAAATGCTGGCGCCGGATACATTGGCCGTTCATTTCGAAAAGGGCTGTCCGGATTACAAGGGCAGCTATCAGGCAATCAACCAGTTGTTTCTCAAACATCAGGGGGAAACCGTGCAGTGGGTCAACCGGGAACCCGATCTAGGGGATGATGGGCTCAGGAAGGCGAAACTCTCTTATCATCCGACTGATTTTTTAAAGAAATACCCTGTTCGTTTTCAGCAGGCCCGTTGATAGGCATTCCGGTTCACGGAGGAAGAAAATTATGGGTGGTTTTTTTGGATGTGTGTCCAAACAGGACTGTGTAACGGATGTTTTCTACGGTACCGACTATCATTCGCATCTGGGCACAAAACGCGGCGGTCTGGCCTTTCAAAACCGTCAGGGGATGACAAAATCGATTAAAAATATCGAGAACACGTATTTCCGGACAAAACTGGAGCCCGACCTGCCGAAATTGAGCGGCAAAAAGGGCGTCGGGGTGATCAGCGATACGGATGCGCAGCCGCTGATCATCGGATCCCACCTCGGGACATTCGGTATCGTCATGGTGGGCAGAATCAACAATATGCGCGATATCGCCCGGGGGGCATTCAAACAGGGGCTTCACTTCTCGGAGGTCTCCGAAGGCGCGGTCAACCCCACCGAGCTTGTGGCCATGCTGATCAACCAGCAGAGGTCCTACGAGGAGGGCATTGCCTATGCCCAGGAGGTTATCCAGGGATCCTGTTCCCTGCTCCTTTTGACTGAAGACGGGATTTATGCCGCCCGGGACCGGCTCGGGCGAACGCCCGTGATCCTCGGTAAAAAGGCGGGAACATTTGCGGCCACTTCTGAGACCTGTGCGCTTTTTAATTTGGGCTATGAAGTCGTGAGGGATCTTGGCCCCGGTGAGATCGTATGTTTTACCGCCGAGGGCTATGAACAGCGCAAAGCGCCGGGCGATGAGCTTCAGATTTGTTCATTCCTATGGGTCTATTATGGGTACCCGGCATCCAGCTACGAAAATATCAACGTCGAGCAGGTCAGGTACCGATGCGGTCAGGCGATGGCCGAACGGGATGATATTCCGATTGACTTTGTCGGCGGGATTCCGGATTCCGGGATCGGGCACGCCATCGGCTATGCCAATAAAAAAGGGGTCCCCTACCAGCGGCCCTTCGTCAAATATACCCCCACCTGGCCCCGGAGCTTTATGCCGGCGGACCAGCGCATGCGGGATCTTGTGGCAAGAATGAAGTTGATCCCCGTACCGCAGATGATTTCGGGAAAACGGGTGGTATTTTGCGATGATTCGATCGTCCGGGGGACCCAGCTAAAGGATAATGTCCAGATCCTATTCGATTTCGGGGCTAAAGAGGTGCACATGCGAACTGCGTGCCCGACCCTGATCTACCCCTGCGAGTATCTGAATTTTTCACCCTCCCGATCCACCCTGGATTTGCTTGGACGCAAGGTGATCTATGAGTTGGAGGGCGGCAATATGGACGCTATCGAAGAATATGCCACCTGCGGCTCGGAAAAGAACCAGGCCATGGTGGAAAGGATTCGGGAGCAGCTGCGGTTGACGTCGCTAAAATTCCAACTGTTGGAGGATATGATAAAGGCCATTGGATTGCCGAAGGAGAAGCTTTGCACGCACTGCTGGGACGGGAGCAGTCATTTTTAGGTGTTAGGTGTTGGGTATTAGGTATTAGGTGTTGGGTGTTGGGTGTCGGGTGTCGGGTGTTAGGGGAGAGTATAGTAAAACATTTTAGCTCAAAGCCACAATACCCAAAACCCAAAACCCAATACCCAAAACCCATTTTATAAAGGAGCGAGTATGCCCAAGCTTGAAGATATACACAAGGTCATGATCATCGGCTCCGGGCCGATTATTATCGGGCAGGCCTGCGAGTTCGACTATTCCGGTACCCAGGCGTGCAAGGCGCTGCGCGCCCTGGGCTATGAAATTGTGCTGGCCAATTCGAACCCGGCCACCATCATGACCGATCCCGGAATGGCGGATGTGACCTATGTGGAACCGCTAAATGTCGAAACCATGAGCTGGATCATTGAAAAGGAGCGGCCGGATGCCTTACTGCCGAATCTCGGGGGCCAGTCCGGGTTAAATCTGACTTCGGAGCTGCATCGGGCGGGCGTGCTTGACAAATACGGGGTCCGTATTATCGGCGTCAATATTCATGCCATTGAGCGGGGCGAGGATCGGACGGCGTTCAAGGATACCATGGACCGGTTGGGTATCGAAATGCCGATGAGTAAGGCGGTTACCTCTGTGGATGCCGCTGAAAAGGTAGCCGAAGAGCTGGGTTATCCCGTGGTTATCCGGCCGGCCTACACGATGGGCGGTACCGGCGGGGGACATGTCTATAATGTGGAAGAACTGCGGGTCGTTGCCGCCCGGGGTCTGGCTGCAAGCTTGGTCAATCAGGTGCTGGTTGAAGAATCGGTTCTGGGATGGGAGGAGCTGGAGCTCGAGGTGGTGAGGGATTCAAAAAATCAGATCGTAACCGTCTGTTTTATTGAAAACGTGGATGCCATGGGGGTGCATACCGGGGATTCCTATTGTACGGCGCCTATGCTGACCATCGATCAAAAGCTCCAGGAACGGCTTGAAAGCTACTCATACGCTATTGTAGAGGCCATCGAGGTGATCGGGGGGACCAATATTCAGTTCGCCCATAATCCCCGGACGGACCGGGTGGTCGTCATCGAAATCAATCCCCGCACTTCACGTTCCTCCGCACTGGCCTCAAAGGCAACGGGGTTTCCCATTGCCTATATCTCATCACTTTTGGCCGGCGGCCTGACGTTGGATGAAATCCCCTACTGGCGGGACGGAACATTGGAAAAATACACGCCTGGCGGGGATTACGTGGTTGTAAAATTCGCCCGGTGGGCGTTTGAGAAGTTCGAGGGGGTTGACGACAAACTGGGCACCCAAATGCGTGCCGTGGGCGAAGTCATGAGTATCGGCAAAAATTATAAGGAGGCGCTGCAGAAGGCCATAAGATCGCTGGAAAACAATCGTTACGGCCTGGGGTTTGCCGGGGATTTCAATCAGAAGTCGCTGGATGAGCTGATGATGATGCTAAATACCCCCTCGAGTGAACGGCAGTTTATCATGTATGAAGCCCTTCGCAAAGGCGCAACCGTTGACGCGCTGCATGAGAAGACCTGGATTAAAGCCTGGTTCATCGAGCAGATGCAAGACCTCGTCGCCCTTGAGGAGGAAATCCTCTCGCATGCAGGGGCGCTGCCGCCCGATGATCTGCTGATTCGGGCCAAAAAGGACGGGTTTGCCGATAAATACCTCTCCCAGTTGTTAAAAATTCCGGAAGTCGATATCCGGGCGAAGCGCAGGCAGCTCGGCATGGTTGAAGCCTGGGAGACGGTGCCGGTAAGCGGGGTGGAGAATGCCGCGTACTATTATTCTACCTATAACGCCCCGGATACGGTCGAAGTCACGAACCGCAGGAAAATCATGGTTCTGGGCGGCGGCCCCAACCGGATCGGTCAGGGCATCGAGTTCGACTACTGCTGTGTCCATGCGGCCTTTGCCATACGGGATGCGGGCTATGAATCCATTATGGTCAACTGTAATCCGGAGACGGTCTCCACCGATTATGACACTTCGGACAAGCTGTATTTCGAGCCTCTGACCGTGGAAGACGTCTTGAGCATATATGAAAAGGAAAAGCCGGAAGGGGTGATTGTGCAGTTCGGCGGCCAGACGCCGCTCAATATCGCCCAGGAGTTGACGGATGCAGGGGTTCGAATTCTCGGCACATCGCCCGAGACCATCGAGCAGGCGGAGGACCGGGACTGCTTCCGGCAGGTGATGCGGAAGCTGGGTATCCCCCAGCCGGAGTCCGATATGGCCTTCTCAGCCGAAGAAGCCCTTAAAATCGCCAGGCAGATCGGATATCCCTTGATGGTCCGGCCCTCCTATGTCTTGGGGGGGCGCGCCATGATGATCGTGCATGACGAGGAGATGCTTCGGCGCTATATGGCGATGGCGGTCGATGTCTCCCCGGAGCGGCCGATCCTGATCGACAAGTTCTTGGAGAATGCCATTGAGGCCGAGGCCGACGCCATTGCCGACGGCGCCGATGCATTCGTGCCGGCGACCATGGAGCACATTGAGCTTGCCGGGGTGCACTCCGGGGACTCCGCCTGTGTGATTCCGCCGGTCAGCATTCCGGTCAGACATATTGAAACCATAAACGAATATACCCGTAAAATCGCTATGGAGCTGGGGGTCGTCGGCTTGATGAATATTCAGTATGCGATTGTCGATGATAAGGTCTATATCATTGAAGCCAATCCCCGGGCCTCCCGAACCGTGCCCCTGGTCTCAAAGGTGTGCAGCGTCTCCATGGCGCGTATTGCCACGCAGATAATGATGGGCGGGAAACTCGGGGATTTCGGGTTGGAGCGGAAAGTGATCCCCCATTTCGGGGTCAAGGAGGCGGTCTTTCCCTTTAACATGTTCCCCGAGGTCGATCCGCTGCTCGGCCCGGAAATGCGCTCCACCGGTGAAGTCCTGGGCATGGCCGATTCCTTCGGGCTTGCCTTTTTCAAGGCCCAGGAGGCCACGCAGGCCCCTCTGCCGCTGGAGGGCACGGTTTTGATTACGATCGCCAATGCGGACAAACCCAGGGTGATGGAGCCGGCCCGGCTGTTCAAGGATTTGAACTTTAAAATACGGGCGACCAAGGGCACACACGATTTTCTGGCCGAGCATGGCATTGAATCCGAGATCGTTAAAAAACTGGGCTACGGCCGTCCGGACATCGTGGATGGGATTAAAAACGGGCAGGTCCAGTTGGTGTTGAACACGCCCTCCGGCCGGGAAAGCCAGGATGATGACTCCTATATCCGAAAGGCCGCAATTAACTACAAAGTGCCCTATATTACGACCACCGCCGCGGCGATGGCGGCCGCCAGAGGAATCAAGGCCCGGCTGGAAAGCCGATCACTGCCCAAGTCGCTTCAGGAGTATCACGTGGACATCAGATAATCCGGTTATCCGGATATTTCCGAGGTCTTTGTTTTGATCTCGTCATGGGCCCTGGTCATAACCCCTCTTACCATGTCTGCCGTCTCTTCTACTGTTAGGTGGGCAAAGGATTCATAGGCAATGGGTTCAAGCACCCGCATGTGTATATCTGTGCGGCCGTGGAAATTTATGCTGTATTTGGGAAGGGCGGCGTTGGTTCCTGATATGACAATCGGCAGGATGGGCGCTTTCATTTTTAGGGCCAAGATGAAGGCACCCGGCTTGAATGCTTTGATCTGTCCGTCAGGTGAGCGGGTGCCTTCGGGAAATATCAGTACGGAGCTGCCTTGTTCCAAAGCCTTCTCGCAGTCCTCCAGCATCTTCGCAACACTTTTTTTGTCGCCCCGGGTGAGTCTAACGTATTTGTTTAAATACATATTCCAGCCAATCAGCGGAACCTTGAAGATTTCGATTTTGGATACGAATTTGAAGTGAAAAAACAGGTTGAAGAGGACCAGGATATCGAGTAGGGACTGATGATTGGATACCACTACATGGGGTGTTTTTCGGGGCAGGTGTTCCCGGCCGTCAATTCGGATCCGCCACGCCGGGACAATCCACGTGTAAAGGGCCGCCCAGAAGCAGGTAAACTGCTGCAGGACAACCTGTCGACGGTCCAACGGCCATGTGGCGATCCAGATAAGCAGGGCGATCAAGAAAAACAGAACGGATGTAAGGCTAACAAATGTGAACCATCCGGCGGCAATAAGGCGTTGTTTCATTTTAGCAGCCCATCATTTTTTTGATTCCCGAATTTCCCAAGAATATTGAAATTCTTACGTAACCATTTGTTTGCGGTCAACAGAAATTTTTTGCCGGCGCTATATGCAGAAAAATTTTATCAATGCCTCTATCGATACGCTCTTTTCCCATCCCAGGCGAATCCTGGGATTCATTTTAGTCTTTACGCTGTTTTTCCTCTACTGTTTTTTCCAGCAATCCCATAATAACCACATCAAAGTATTTTTTGAAGCCGGCGACAGCCGCTATGGCACCTACCAGAAATTTCAGGAAATTTTTGGTAATGAGGAGTTCTCCGTTGTCGCCCTGGCGCATGAAAACCTGTTTTCCAATAGGCATTTAAAAACTATCCGTCGGCTGACCGATGCGCTCAAACGGGTGGCGGGTGTGGACCGGGTGGTCAGTATCACCAATGTGGAGGAGTTCTTCGGCACCGAAGATGCGATCGTGCTCCGACAGATCGTGCCCGACGGCGAACTTTCGGCCCGGGAGATAGAAAAAGCAAAAGCCCGGGCCCTTTCCAACCGGTTTGTAAGCGAGCACATATTGACGCCGGATGGTCAGATGACGGCGGTTCATGTGGAGCTCGAGTCGTTGGGGGAGAAAGAGAAGCGAAGGGCCTCGTATGCGATTTTGGATGTTTCCAGGCGTATTGCGGGGGATCATTTCAGCATGTACTGTTCCGGGCCCTCTTTTGTCGAAGTTGAGATGAACCGGTTGTCTGAAAAGGATTTCAAAACCTTTATTCCGGTGATCCTTATCCTCATATTTATTTTTATTATTCTTCTTTTACGGCAGCTGAGCCTGGCCCTTCTATGCGAAGTCAATCTGCTGGTGATTTTGATCTGGGGCGTGGGGTTTTATGTTTTCTGCGGGGAAAAATTCAATATCATTACAAACACCATGGGCGCCATTTTGCTGGCCATCGCCATTGCCGATTCCATACATATTCTCTCCCACTTGAAGGAAACCATCCGCAGGCACCCCATGGATACGACCACCGGACTGCGCAAAACCATTCGACAGGTCTGGTTCCCCTGTCTGTTTACAAGTCTTACCACGGGAGCCGGTTTTCTATCGTTTTACACCAGCGATATCCGGCCGGTCGCTATCCTGGGTATATTTACGGCCATCAGCGTCATGCTGGCATTTATTCTTTCGATGGGCACGCTGCCGCCGCTGATTATTCTAAATGAGAAGCGTGTGTCAGGGTCTCTTGAAAAAATCAAGGCACGACAGGCCCCAGCGGCCCGGACCGACATCTTGACCCGTGCGTTAAAATTTCTTGGCCGGTTTGTCACCCGGCGAAGGTGGATCCTGCTTGTTTTCTTCGTCGGGGTGATGATTCTTGCCGTTTTTGGAATGACCCGCCTGAAATTCGAAACCAATACGTTTAACTATCTGCCGGATAACAACCGGATCAAATCGGATTTTACCGTCATTGAAGATCATTTTGGCGGTACGATCCCTTTTATTGTCTGGATAAAAGCCGATGGGGCGGAGACGGATTTCGAAGACCCGGAAACCGTGAAGCGGGTGGCTGCCATCCAGCAGAAGCTCCTATCCGAGCATAAAGACCTTACCCATGCGTTCTCTATCGTCAACTACCTGAAGGAGTTCAACCAGGCGATCAATGCAAACAAGCCGGCGTATTTCAAGATTCCCGATTCCCGGCTGGATATCGTTGACGCTTACGAACTGGGCGATCCGGCGGTGCTGGACCGGACCATCTCGCTGGAGCACAAACAGATCTGCATCACGTTCCTCTCGATCTGGAAATCCAACGAGGCAGGGTATCGGCTCCATTTAAAAGCCCGTCAATACCTTGAAAAAGTTCTGGGGGATGCGTTTTCTTTCCATATAACGGGGCTTTCCTCCCTTTACTTAAGAATGGACAAAAACCTTCAGGAAGGCCAGCAGAAAAGCTTTGCCATGGCATTTATCATCATATTTTTCGTCATGCTCTTTGTCTGTCGGAATTTTTGGCTGGCCGTATTTTCGATGGTCCCCAACCTGTTTCCCATTATTATGATACTGGGATTGATGGGTTGGATCGGTATCCCCCTGGATGTGGCGACAACCATGATTGCAAGCGTTACCATCGGCATCGCCGTGGATGATACCATCCATTTTGTTTCCTGGATGCGGCGCAACAGCGGGTTGAAGAAGGATCCCGCCGAGGCGGTCGTACAGACATTCGCCGATGTCGGCAAACCGATCATGATAACGACCCTGCTCTTGTTTTGCGGATTCTTCGTGCTGGTGCTGGGCAGCATTTTGCCGACCCGGATGTTCGGTATGCTGACCGCCTTTGCCATGGTTTTCGCCCTGATCGGGGATATGTTTGTGCTGCCCCCGCTGGTTCTGATTTTTAAGCCCGGGTTGCCGCCGCTCACGGCGCACTCGGAAAACAGCCCGGTTAAAGCATGGAAATAAAAGAGGGGGGCAATTCATAGAGAGGCATTTAAAGTCCGGCGGGCCACACCCGCACGGCGCCCTTTGAAAGGGGGCCGTACGGGTCTAAAAATCAGCCCATCGATTAATCCTCTTCCCAATGGATGCATTCTGCCGGGCAGGAATCGATGGCTTCTTCAATGTCATCTTCCGGTCCGCCCTCGGGTTTGATCACATAGGCGACTTCCTTGTCCTCGTCAAAACCGAAGACTTCGGGACAAATTTCGACACAGCTCTCGCAACCTTCACATTCATCCTGATCAATAACGACTTTCTTGGCCATAATGGTCCCCCTTTTTCCGATGGTTGTTATTTATTATGGTACGCATCAAATCTTTATAAAAAAAACTAAGTGATTCCCCGGGGCATGTCAATGGAGAAGCGGTGGCGGCAAAAAAAACGGACGCAGTAATGTGAATTCGGGTCCGTCGATTTTTTCGGTCTTGACTTAATCCGTCGGATCAGATTAAGGCAGGAGTTAATAATGCCGGCCGGGACGCTGGGCCCCATTGGCTCAGTGGATGCCTGTAGGAAAGGAGACAAGCGTGACAAATATCATCAACAAACTGATACCTGAAGAAGAACAGAAGGATTTTGCCGACTTTATTTTTGTTTTGAGAAGCTCCGATCAACAGTATCTTCTCAGAAACGATATCTGGCTGGAGTGGCATCAGTGGTGCCGGGATAATAACAAGGAAAGCGGGTTCGGCCAAAATTCAAAAATCGGCAAGTTTTTAAACAAGGTTCCGGAAATCCTGTTTATGGAAAATATCGCGCTGATTCTGCATCGGTATACGCTGGCCCGTTACCGGATATACCGGCTGTCGGGATCATTCGACTATATGGAGGAGATTTCGGTCAACCGCTATCTCGACTACAAGGATGCCTATAGCCTCGGCAACCGGGTGGCGGCCAATAAAAATACCCTGGAGCTCGATTTTCTGCCGTTCTATGACTATTCCCCGGAGATACGGGATGTCAAAAATGTGGGAAACGGCATTAGCTTTTTAAACAAGCACATGTCAAGCAACATGTTTCAGCAGGTAAAAGAATGTCGCGTCAAACTCTTTGAGTTTCTGCGGCTTCATCGGATCAACGGCCAGCAGCTTTTGGTAAATGGCGCCATTTTAAATAATATGGAGGACTTTTTAGGAGCCCTTGAGGAAATGATTGAGGATGTCGAGCGGCTCGATTCAGAGACGCCGTACAAAAACCTCGAACCCCAGCTTAAAAGCAAAGGGTTTGAGCCGGGCTGGGGCCATAATGCCGGTCGGATACTGGAGACCATGCAGCTCCTTCACGGCCTTTTTCATGAGCCCAGCAGCGTCGGTCTCGAGAAATTTATCTCCCGGGTGCCCATGATATCCAAGGTGGCCATTATTTCGCCGCACGGCTGGTTCGGTCAGGAAAATGTGCTGGGAAAACCGGATACCGGGGGGCAGGTGATCTATATACTCGATCAGGTCCGGGCCCTGGAGAACCATCTTAAACAGGAATTCGAGCTCGCCGGTATTGACGTCTTCCCACGGATCATTGTGGTTACCCGCTTGATTCCGAATGCCGGCGCCACCTCATGCAACCAGCGTACGGAGGATATCGTCGGTACAAGTAATGCCTATATCCTGCGGATTCCGTTCTACGATGAGAACGGCCAGGAGCATCAGGACTGGGTGTCGCGTTTTAAAATCTGGCCGTACCTGGACCGTTTCGCCTGCGATTGTGAGCGGGAGCTCCTGGCTGAATTCCAGGGCCGCCCGGATCTGATTATCGGGAACTATTCGGATGGCAATCTCGTGGCCACCCTTCTCTCCGATCGCATGGAGGTGATTCAGTGCACCATTGCCCATGCCCTGGAGAAAACCAAGTATCTGTTCTCAGATCTGTATTGGCGGGATATGGAGGATGAGTATCATTTTTCCTGTCAGTTTACCGCCGATTTACTCGCCATGAATAAATCCGACTTCATCATCACCAGTACCTACCAGGAGATTGCGGGCACCGAATCGCGGTTCGGGCAGTATGAGTCCTATCAGTTTTATACCATGCCCGGCCTCTGCCAGGTGGTAAATGGCGTCAATCTTTTTAATCCTAAGTTTAATGTGGTGCCGCCGGGCGTCGATGAGGCCAACTATTTCCCATACTATAACACGGATAAGCGGCCGGCCAGTAAAACCACCTACTGGCGGAAACGTCTTTTCAAGGAGGAATCGGAGGATATTTACGGCTATCTCGAGGATCCGGACCAGATACCGATTTTTACTATGGCCCGGCTTGACCGGATAAAAAATATCACCGGTCTTGTCGAGGCTTTCGGTCAGCATCCGGAGCTCCGAAAGCACTGCAACCTGATTGCGGCCGCCGGCACCATTCACGAGGAAGCCTCCGACGACAATGAGGAGCGCAGTGAGATCCATCGGATGTACGAGATGATCGGAACCTACGGCCTGCACGGCCATGTTCGCTGGCTGCCCAGCATTCCCAAACAGGAAACGGGGGAGGTGTACCGCATTATCGCCGACTGCGGGGGGATCTTTGTCCAGCCCGCGCTTTTTGAGGCCTTTGGCCTGACCATACTCGAGGCCATGCAATGCGGCCTGCCCACATTTGGCCCCATATTCGGCGGTCCGTCAGAGATCATTGTCGACCGGAAAAGCGGCTTCCTGATGAATACGAGTAAGCCGGATTTAATTGCCGAAGTTTTGTGGGATTTTATAAAGGATTGCCAGGTTGATGACAACTATTGGCGTAAGATTTCTGAAAACAGTATGGAGCGGGTCAGGGAAAAATTTACCTGGCCGCTATACAGCAGCAAGCTGATCAGTTTGACAAAGCTTTATGGCTTCTGGCGCTATACGGAATCCCAGGCGGGCATGATCAAGATGGATCGTTACTGTGAACTGCTTTATCATCTTTTTTTAAAATCACGTGCCGAGGCTATAGAGAACTGATGGTTTTGAAAATGTGATCAGTGTTTTTCTTTGCCAAACGGGCGGGTCCATTTAATGAGGATCGGGGTGACGAAGTAGTCGGCCAGAAGGGCGGAGGTGATCCCCAGAATGACGAGTATGCCGAGGTTCACCATAATATTTAAATCCGAAAAGCCGTATATGCTGAAGGCCACCACGATGACAAAGGTGGTGGTGAAAAGCGCCCGGCCGACCACCTTCAATGCACATGAGGTGGCCTGAAGATAGTTTTGCGTAAAACGGTATTCACTCTTGATATAGTCAAGAAAATGGATCGTATCATCCACGGAGAGCCCGAGAATCATGGGGGCAATGGTGATGGTCAAAAAATCCAGCGGCGTATGCGTAAGCCCCATAAACCCGCCAATAACCAATAGTGGGGTGATATTCGGGATCAGGCCGATTAAACCCAGTCTAACATTCCTGAAAACGATAATCATCAGCAACGCGATGACGGCAAGCGCGATACAGACCGAATTGATTTGCCCCTTGGCCACATAGTGATTGAGTGCGGCGTATTCGGGCATCCCGCCAGTTATATTAATTTTTGCCTCTGGGAATAGTTCATGCGCCTTTTTCTGGAGGAAATCGATTTCCCGGTTGGTCTCCTGGGCATTTAAGCCATTGGTCCCCACCTGGAGTCGCAGCATGGAATAGTCGTCGCTGAGCCATCTCGACAGGTCCGGCCCCTCCGCCAGCATCTCATATTCCATAAAAAGTTCGCCAAGGGCGATAAACCCGTCCGGCAGTTTGTAATAGGCATCATCGCCATCGTGTTTGAGCCGGTTCATTTCTTTTAGAATACCAAGTATCGAGTAGGTTTTTTTTGTCAGTTTCAGATCCCGGACTTTCTGGATATAGGTTTCGAATTTTTTTAATATGTTCGGATTTTTCACCGCATTGGGGCGGTTGAAGTCCAGGAGGACATTGTAGGTATTAAAGGCGCCGAGATCGGAATCGGCGATTTCAAGCATCCGGTTGACATATGGCACATCCGGGCCGTAGGTGTTTTCCGTATTAATATTGATTTCGATTTTTGTCAGGCCATAGATGCAGAATAAAAGAATGCAGACGAATACGATTAGGACAGCCTTTGAGTGATTAAAAATCCAATGGGTCAGATTGATAAAATGTTTGTCACTCCATAGTTCCGGCGTCTTTGTCGTATCAGAACGCGCCGTTTCGTTGTTGCCGAGGCTGAGAAGGATCGGGGCCAGCGTCATAACGAGTATATAGCCGCAAAATATTAAAACAGCCGATGTCGTGCCCAGCCACTGGATGGGCAGCAACTGGATGGCCACAAATGAGAGCAATGCGCCGATGGTGGTTAGTGCCGAAAAGCAGATCGGCCATCCGGCCCGTCGAACGGCCCGGTAGACCGCTTCCTTTCGACTTCCGTTAGCGTAAAACTCCCTGTTGAAATAGTTGAACAGGTGGATCGAGTAGCCGATGGAAATCGCCAGAATCAGTACCACCGGCACACTGAAAAGCAGGGCATTGACCCTGATATTGAGATAGCCCATCATTCCGAAAACGATGACCAGGGAAATGATGGAAATCAGAAACGGCGTGATGACCCCACGAAAGGATCTGAGAAAAACCGTTAAGACGAGCACGGCAAGAACGATTGCCACGGTCATCAGTTGGGCGGACTCGTTTTTCGTAAAAATAAGCTCTTCGTAGACCATCACCGGCCAGCCCGTGGGCTGAATGTCGAATTTCTGGTATTCGGGCTGGGAGAGGATTTCCAGCGCCTTTTTTCCGACCGCATTCGTGGGGGAGAGGTGATGGCTGTTTTTCCAATTCTCCGGATAGGGCTCGAGCTGAAGGACCAGCCAAGCCTCGGTGCCGTCTTTGGATATGATTTTGTCAGCCAGGAGTTCTTTTGACAGGGCTTGCTCCCGGATATGCGCAATTTTTTCCGGATCGCTCGGAACCGGTTCGGGCACAAGCCTATCGACAACGATGCGGCCGTTTTCCGATCGGCAATAGGTCGTATCCACCAGGGAGATGACCTCATCGGCAAAGGGGACTTTGGCCTTCAGCTCGTCGCTGAGCGACTGCATCATGCGCAGAATCTTCGGCTTGAAAATATCATCCGCCCGGATCAGGCAGGCGACAAAATCACTGTTGCCAAAATGGGCGTTGAATTTTTGTTTTTTGGCAAATATGGGGGAATCTTTCGGAAAATAGTTTTCAATGGTCGTATCAAATTCGAGCCGGGGGAGGCCGAGGGCAGTTATAAGCAAAATCGTGGCGATGACGGCCAGACAGATGAAGCGGAATCGGATAATTTTTCTGCCGACGCTTTCGAACAAGCGCTCGATTGGGTCCCTATCTTTTTCTTCAGCTTGCGGCATGCGATTTGTCAATCGGATAAAGATGGTTTCAGGCTACAGGCGGCGCGGAATAAATATTGTCGAGATATACTGATATCATGTTGTATCCCTGAGCACAACGGATAAATTTGAAACGGCTGCCGGCTAAAAAATATAACGAGAGCCATCATTGTCAATTTAGCCTACTATAAAGAATTCTTTCGGATCAATGGGGGATTGCATGTATTTTGGCGGGACTGGTCAGGCAATGGGCTGAGGCCTTGCGGCCGACCGCTACCGCTCCTTGCGAAAAAGGATCTCCAGCGCTTCACTCATCTCCTGCATCATATAGGGCTTTTTAATCGCGCCTTTGAAACCGTATAACTGGAAATCCGCCATCACCGGATCGTTCGAATAACCGCTGGAAACAATCGCCTTGACATTTTTATCAATTGCCGTCAATTCTTTGATGGCTTCCTTGCCGCCCATGCCGCCGGGAATCGTCAGGTCCATAATGACGGCATCAAAAGGACGGCCCGCCTCCATCGCCTGGCGGTAAAGGCTTATGGCCTCCTCTCCGTCTTTGGCTGTTTCCACCTCAAAGCCCATTTCTGAAATCATATGGATCGAGATATCGCGGACAAAGTCTTCGTCATCCATGACAAGTATTCGCCCCCTGCCGGTATAGATTTTGCCATCCGTTTCCTCGGGTTTGTCCGGAGATTTCTCTGATGCCGGCAGATAGATAAAAAAGCTTGTTCCTCTGCCCGGTTTTGAGTCCACCGTAATTTTCCCGTTGTGTTTTTCAATGATCGAAAGCGCTACCGATAGTCCGAGGCCGCTGCCCTTTTGTTTGGTGGTAAAATAGGGGTCAAAAAGTTTTTTGAGTTTTTCTATTTCAACGCCGGGGCCGGTATCCTGAATCGTTATTTGGATATAGTTGCCCGGCTCAAGTATCATTTCATTGTTGGCCTTGATTTCGATGTTTCTGGCAAGAATGCGGATCCGCCCGCCTTCCGGCATGGCCTGGTCGGCATTGATGACGATATTGCTGATCGCCTGGCCGATCTGACCGGCATCGACCTCGGCCGCCTTTAGGGATGGATCCAGATGGAATTCACATTTGACATTTGAACCCCTGAGTGAAAAGGTAGCGGATTCACTAATCAGTTCCCTCAAATTGGTCAACGTCTTTATCGGTTTACCGCCTTTTGAAAAGGTCAGCAGCTGCTGGGTGAGATCCGTCGCCCGCTGCGCGGCCTTTTCGATTTCGTCAAGCCGTTTGTGGGTCTTTTCCTCCGGCTGGGTTTCAATTTTTAGCAAAGAGACGTTGCCCAGCATGCTGGTCAATAAGTTATTGAAGTCATGAGCGATACCACCAGCAAGGACGCCCAGGGACTCAAGCTTTTCAATTTTTAGCATTTCTTCCCGGGATTTTTGGCTTGTTGTAATGTCCCGGAACACAAGGACAACCCCTATAGTTCGGCCGTTACGGTCAATAATGGGGGCGCCGCTGTCTGAAATGGTATATTCCAGACCGTTTTTTGAAATCAGCACGGTCTGATCGCCCAGTGTCGTGATGGCATTGTTTTCAATCACCTTGGCCACCGGATTTTCGCAAGGCTCGCGGGAAGACGCTTCGATAACCTGAAAAACCTCGGACAGATATCTGCCCCGGGCGGCGTCCTGGCTCCAGCCGGTGAGATTTTCGGCTACCCTGTTAATCAATGTGACGCGTTCTTCGATGTCAGTCGTAATGATTCCGTCGCCAATGCTGTAGAGCGTTGTATCCAGCCTCTCCTTCTCCGCTGCCAGAAGATTTTCTGTATGCCTACGTTCGGTTATATCTCTGGCAACTGTACACATCAGCTTCCGTCCATTGATAGAGCCAAGGGTATTACAGCATTCCGCTTCCAAGTGCTTTCCGTCGGCACAGCGCATTCGAATCTCGTTCGTGTAAGAGAAGCCGTCATTCTTATGGTTGAAATAGTGCCGGTAGGTGTTGAGATCAAAATGTTCGGTAAAACGGGTCATGGCCATATTTTTCAGCTCTTGGGCGTAATATCCTGTCAACGAAACCGCCGCCTGGTTTAAATCCAGAATGTTTGTATTGCCATCCATGATAAAAATGGCATCTCGGGAGCTGTTGAGTATCATTTGATACCGCTCTCTATTTGTCCGGAGATCTTGTTCACCGGTGTCCATAAGAAAGACCAGAAAGAAGAAGAACCAGGCGATCGGCCAGATCGCATCAAGATAGTTTTCACTCGGCGCAAGGCCGGGATGCGATATAAGCCCCGACCATTCAAGGCTGTTGACCAGGTACTTGGAAAGGCTGACCGCCAGCAGTATACCCAGAGCAATACGGATATTTCGTATAAATGCCCGGCGAGTGCCCACCCAGAAGTAACCGAATGCAAAAATGGCGCCAGCAAGGCCGACAAGTTCAAAGACCGTTACAAAATTCATTGGCCGGGGGTATCCTTCTTTGTGTCCACGTATACAAGCCGGCACCAAATCGCCAGTAAGATGCCGCTTAAGGCGCTGGCGAAATGTTGGAGGAAATTGAGGGAAGGGTATAGGTAAAAGTGTTCAAATACGGAAAAGGCCGAAGCGGCAAAGACGAAAACAAAGCAGAGGAAAAGGAGGCTGAAATTTTGGATTCTTTTGAATTGATGCCACTGCAAAAACACAAAACCCATGACCAGACAGCTGATAATCAGCGAGATGAATTCGTGCACTGCCATGCCGCTTTGCCCTCGCAATAATTGGTGGTGGCTAAAGAAATCCTAGTAGTTGATGGCTTCGTAAAAAGTCCAATATCTGTGTTGCGCTGCATTCCTCGGAATTTCACGTACAGCTAAGTACGCTGCATTCCTCGGAATTTGCGCGCCTTGATCTTGAA
>Ga0209943_1000546_pt1 | contig 26000 bp, 25 predicted proteins | sample SalPonR1_B_D2_MG_FD_185698 | JGI IMG/M metagenome (GOLD analysis project Ga0209943, IMG submission 185698) | Salt pond soil microbial communities from South San Francisco under conditions of wetland restoration - Salt Pond MetaG R1_B_D2_MG... ... | reverse complement strand
CCGCATCGAGCGGTTCGTCACCGTCGCCAATGTCGAGACGGCGGATCACGGCGCGACCATTCTGGCGGGAAATCAGAAGGTTTTGGCGGCGCGGCTGTCGGACGCGAAATTCTTCTGGGAGAATGACCTGCGCACGGTGCGGGACAAGGGCCTCGAAGGCATGGCCGCGGGGCTGCGCGACGTGACCTTTCACAACAAGCTGGGATCACAGGCGGATCGCGTCGAGCGCATCGCGGCGCTGGCGCGCGAGATCGCGCCAATGGTGGGGGCCGAGGCCGATCCTGCGGAAAAAGCGGCGAAGATCGCCAAGGCCGACCTGCAATCCGAGATGGTGGGCGAGTTCCCAGAATTGCAGGGGCTTATGGGGCGCTATTACGCGCAGGACGAGGGTCTCGCGCCAGAGGTGGCGGCGGCCTGCGAGGAGCATTACAAGCCGCTCGGGCCGGGCGAGGCCGTGCCCTCCGCCCCGGTCTCGACCGCCGTGGCGCTGGCCGACAAGCTCGACACGCTGACGGGGTTCTGGGCGATTGACGAGAAACCCACGGGGTCGAAGGACCCCTACGCGCTTCGCCGAGCGGCGCTCGGGGTCATACGCGCCGCGATGGAGGGCAACCACCGCCTGCCGCTCGATCGCTTCATAGACGCGCAGCTCCTGCGCCACAAGATCACGCTCAATCGCGACGAGGCCAGCGACGACGAGATCGACACGCTGGAGGAAATCCTCGATGAGATCGCCGATCACGGCGTGTTCGGTGCTGCCTTCAACGCGGTGCTTGACCGGCTCTCAGAGCGGGACCGGACACCGGAAACCGACGATGGCAGCTTGATCCACAAGGTGGGCGAGGCCATGCCGGACCTGAGCGATGACCTGCTGGCCTTTGTACACGACCGTCTCAAGGTTCACCTGCGCGATGAGGGCCTGCGCCATGACGTGATCGACGCCTGCCTCGCGATGGAGGGCAATGACGACCTCACGCTGCTGGTTCACCGCGCCCGCGCGCTCGGGGATTTCATGAAAACCGACGATGGCGAGAACCTGTTGCAGGGGTTCAAGCGGGCCAACAACATCCTCACACAGGCCGAGGAGAAGGACGGGGTCGAGTACTCCTTCGGTGCGGATGTGAAATTCGCCGAGACCGACGAGGAAAAGGCGCTCTTCTACGCCCTCGACACCGCAGAGCCGCAGATCGCCGCTGCCCTTAAATCCGAGGATTTCGCCGGGGCCATGCGGGCCATGGCCGCCCTGCGCCCAGCCGTTGATGCGTTTTTCGAGGCGGTGCAGGTCAATGTCGACAACGCCGTGCTGCGCCGCAACCGCCTCAACCTGCTCAGCCGCATCCGGACCATCTGCCTTCAGGCCGCCGACCTCACCCGCGTCGAGGGGTAGCGCAGGCCCCCCCATGTCACACGGCTGTGATCCTTTCCCTTGCCATGTCCACATCGCGGCGTATGGTGCGGGCAAAGGAAAGGTGCCGCAGTGCAGCAAGACGATTCCGATATCACGCTCATCACCCCCACTGCACCCGTGCACACGGGCACGCATGGCGGACGCGCGAAATGCCTGCAGCGGCTGGTGCGGCTCGACTTACCGGTGCCGTGTACGATAGCGCTCTCGTTCCACGCCGTCCACCGCATAGCGGCGGGCGAGATGCCAGACATGGACGCGCTGCTCGCCCCTTTCGGCGAAACGCCGCTCCTGTGTGTGCGCCCCTCCTCGGAGGACCCGGACTGGGGCGGTCCGAACGCGGTGCTCAACATCGGCGTGAACGACACGCGCTATGCCGCGCTGACTGAACAGATCGGGCAGCGCGCGGCGGCCGATATATACCTCCGCTTCGTGCAGGCCTACGCGATCCATGTGGCCCGTCTCGACCCGGATTTGTTCGAGGACGTGGCGCAGGACCCGGTGCAGGGGTTGGGCGAGGCGCTGCGCGCCTACGAGGACGAGACCGACGAGGAATTTCCGCAGGACCCGGCGGTGCAGCTTGCGCAGGTACTGCGCTCGATGGCGCGCGCCTGGGAGGGGACGACGGCCCGCCTGCTGCGGCAGGCCAAGGGTGCACCTGCCGATGCGGGCCTGGGCCTCGTGGTGCAGGGACTGGCGCTGGGGATTGGCCCTGGCGAGAGCGGCTCGGGCGTTATGCAACTGGTGGACAGCCGCACCGGCGCGCAGCAGATCACCGGGCGCTACCTCAGCCAGAGCCAGGGGCGCGACGCGCTGCGCGGCGGTGAGGACGCGCTCTATCTCACCCGCGACCCGCGCGGCCCCTCCCTCGAGGAGCTTGCGCCCGATGCCTTCGCCGAGATCCGCGCGCATACGCGGCTGATGCGCGAGAAGCTGCGCGAGGAGATGCAGACCGAGTTCACCATCGAGGCGGGCCGCGTCTGGATCCTCGACGGCATCCGCGTGGCGCGCAATGCCCGTGCCGCGGTGGCCATCGCCGTGGCGCTGGCCGAGGATGGCATCATCACCCGCGAGGAGGCGCTGATGCGCGTGGAGCCGCGCGCGCTCAACGAGCTCCTGCACCGGCAGGTTGACCCCGAGGCCCCGCGGGACGTGTTGGCCCACGGCATCGCCGCGAGCCCGGGGGCCGCGGCGGGCAAGGCCGTGTTCACCGCCGCCGAAGCGCAGGCGGCGGCGGCGCGCGGCGAGCCTTGTGTTCTGGTGCGGCGCGAGACCAGCCCCGAGGATATCCGCGGGATGCACGCCGCCAGCGCGATCCTGACCGAGCGCGGCGGCATGACCAGCCACGCCGCGGTGATCGGGCGCGGCATCGGCCTGCCCTGCGTGGTGGGTGCCTCCGACATTCGCTTCCAGACCCGGCGCAAGATGCTGACCATGCCGGGCGGGCAGGTGATCCGCGCGGGCGAAACGATCACCGTGGACGGCACCAATGGCGAGGTGCTGGCGGGCGAGGCCCCGCTGCTCGAGGCGGCGCGCGACGCATCCTTCCAGACGCTCATGTCATGGGCAGACGAGACCCGTGACATCGCCGTGCGCGCCAATGCCGACACCCCCGCCGATGCCGAACTGGCGCGCAATTTCAAGGCGCGCGGCATCGGCCTGTGCCGCACCGAGCACATGTTCTTCGAGGAGGACCGCCTCACCGTCATGCGCGAGATGATCTTTGCCGACACGAGCGAGGATCGCGCCGCCGTGCTGGAGCGGCTGCTGCCCATGCAGCGCGCCGATTTCGCAGACCTGTTCCGGATCATGCAGGGGCAACCGGTCTGCATCCGCCTGTTCGATCCGCCACTGCACGAATTCCTTCCCGCCGACCGCGCGGGCCACCTGCAACTGGCAGAGGCGCTCGACATGCCCGTCTCGGACGTCACCCGTCGCGTCGAGGCGCTGGGCGAATACAACCCCATGCTGGGGATGCGCGGCGTGCGGCTGGGCATTACCGTACCGGAGATATACGACATGCAGGCGCGCGCCATTTTCGAGGCGACGCTGGAGGCCAGCCGCGAGGGCGAGGAGCCGGTGGTGCCCGAGATCATGATCCCGCTGGTGAGCGCGCGCCGAGAGGTGGAACTGGTCAAGACGCGCATCGACGCGGTGGCGGCGGCGGTGCGGGGCGAGCGACAGCGCGACTTTGCCTACCGCCTGGGCGTGATGGTCGAGACCCCGCGCGCGGCACTGCGTGCGGGCGAGATCGCACCGCTCGTTTCGTTCCTCAGCTTCGGCACCAATGACCTCACGCAAATGACCTACGGGCTGTCGCGCGACGATGCCGGTCGCTTCATGTCCGCCTATGTGCAGCAGGGCGTCTACCCGGAGGACCCGTTCCACGTGCTCGACACGGATGGGGTGGGCGAACTTCTCAGGATCGGGGCCGAGCGCGGGCGTACGGCAAACCCCGAGGTTGTGCTGTCGATCTGCGGCGAGCATGGCGGCAATCCCGAATCGATTTCCTTTTGCCGCGAGGCGGGCTTTACCTACGTGTCCTGTTCGCCGTTCCGCGTGCCAGTGGCGCGACTTGCTGCCGCACAGCTTTCGGTGCGCGACAGGATTGGCACGCCGGAGGCGACGCTCGCGCAAGATCGTTCACGTTTCGTGGGTTGAGACGGGCAGATTCGTCCATCGGCAAGGACTCGCCGGTCGGGTGGGTAGACGCGCGCGTCTTGATCGGCTATTCGCCCGCGATGATCGGGTCGATGCCACGCATCGGCAATCTAAGGAGATCGCGCATGAAACGGACTCTTCTGACCGCGGCGCTTGTCTCGGCCCTGGCCGGGACGGTGGCTGCGGACACCCCGCTCACGCAGCTCATGGCCGAGGAAATCCGCGCCTTGCGGGCCATCTCTGGCGACCGGCTTGCGGGCTACGTGGCCCGCCCGGGAACGGGGATTGAGTATTCGCGCGGCTGGCTCGCGCGGCAGCAGGTGAGCGGCGCGGACACGCAGACCGAATGCCTCGCCGAAGCGCTCTATTTCGAGGCGCGCGGCGAGAGCGTGCGCGGCCAGTTCGCTGTGGCCGAGGTCATCATGAACCGCGTCGACAGCGCGGAGTTTCCCGACACGGTCTGCGGCGTGATCCGGCAGGGCACCGGCAAGAAGTACCAGTGCCAGTTCACCTATACATGCGACGGTAATCCCGAGCACATCGCCAACCAGTCCGCCTACGGGCAGGTCTCCAAGGTGGCGCGGCTGATGGTCGAGGGCGCGCCTCGGGAGCTGACAGGCGGGGCGACCTACTACCACACCCGCGCCGTCGCGCCGCGCTGGTCGCGCATTTTCGCGCGCACCGCCTCTATCGGCGTGCACCACTTCTACCGCAAGCCGACGCGCCTTTCGCGCAACTGAGCAAATCCCGCGCCGCGCGCCACGATCCCGGTTGACTTGGTCGCTTGCGCCGGTAAAAGGCGGGGTTCATAGGATATTCGCGGATGCCGATGCGCATCCGCCGCAGGAGACGAGACATGGCAAAGCCGACCACCATCAAGATCCGCCTCAACTCGACCGCGGGGACCGGGCATTTCTACGTGACCAAAAAGAACGCGCGCACGATGACCGACAAGATGACCGTGCGCAAATACGACCCCGTCGCACGCAAGCATGTCGAGTACAAGGAAGGCAAGATCAAGTAACGATCGGCCTGTCCGGGACGATCAACAAGCCGCGCCCCCGGGCGCGGTTTTTCTTTGCGCGCCACTGGTATCCCTTGGTCCTGCGCCACCGGTTTCTTCTTGGCTGAAATCCTCCGGGGCGTTGGGGGATGGCCCGCAATGCGCACCATCCTTGCCTCAACGAGAAAGGGCCGGTCGCATCGACCGGCCCTTCGTGCGCGCGTATCGGCGCGTCCGCTATTCCTGCTGGCCCATGAACATCAACAGGAACTGGAACATGTTGAGGAAGCTGATGTAGAGATTGAGCGCGCCGTCATAGGCGGCCTTGTCGAGCCATTCCTGATCGCCCTGCGCGGCGTGGGCCACGTAGGTGTTCTTGATTTCCTGCGTATAGAATGCCGTCAGCCCCGCAAAGATCAGTACGCCGATGGCAGATATGGCGAACATCATCGCCGGGCTCTGCAGGAAGATGTTGACGATCATCGCCACGATCAGCCCGATCACCCCCATGATGAGGAAGCTGCCCCAGCCCGAGATGTCCTTTTTGGTGGTGTAGCCCCAGAGCGACAGCCCTGCGAAGGCGATCGCCGTCACCACGAAGGTCTGCGCGATAGAGAAGCTGGTGAACACCAGGAAGATCGAACTGAGCGACAGGCCGATCAGTGCCGCGAAGGCGAAGAAGCCGAGCTGCACGCCCGCCGCCGGGGCCTTGCGCAGAAGTGCACCCCAGCCGAGGAAGATGAAGGCCAGCGGCGCGAGCATGATCACCCAGCGCAGCGGCGAGGTGTAGATCACCGCCCCGAAGTCCGACAGCATCTTGCCGTTGGGCATCTGTGCCGCGGCGGCTGAGGGATCGGTCGTCACAGCAAGACCCGAGATCGCCCAAGCCGCCAGCGCGGTGATCAGCATTCCCACGGACATGGTGCCGTAGACCTTGTTCATGTGCGCGCGCAGTCCGGCGTCGATCTCCCCGGCGCGTGCGCCCGCGGCCGTGCGGATCGTGTCGTATTGAGCCATTGAAACCTCCAGTTGCGTGGCAGCCCCGATCCGGAGCTTTGCGGATAATATCGGAGGGGGCGGGAATCTTTTCAAGCTTTTCCGACCGTTTCGGGCATGTTTTTTGCGACCGGGTTGCGTGCCTGCGCGTGATCTACGCGCAGGCGGTCCCGTAGAGGTCCCAGAACGGGCGCGCGGCTTCGCGCTGTGCGTCGTGACGGCTCAGGCCGAGATCGGCCAGCATGGCATCGTCGAGTTGCGCCAGCTCGCGGCGCTGACGGGCAACGTCGACCATGCGGCGCAGCGAGAGGCTGCACGGGCGGGGCAGGGCGATGGTGGCGACACGGATGGACATGGCGGGCCTCCTTTTCAGTTTCGTGATGTTTTTCGCGGTTTGCATTTCATGTCTTGATCATATGACGGGAGTCGGACAATAATGAAAATGAATGTTCGTAAGCCAATACATCACGGAGCGTGATCCATGCGAAATCTCGACATTACCACTCTGCGCGCGCTCGTCGCGGTCGCGGATCACGGCGGGGTCACGCGCGCCGCGGCGATCCTGAACCTCACGCAATCGGCGGTGTCGATGCAGATCAAGCGGCTGGAGGAGATGCTCGACCTCGCGCTTTTCGACCGCGGCCACCGGCGCGTGTCGCTCACCGCCCCGGGCGAGCAGCTCGTGCGCTACGCGCGCCGCATCCTCGCCCTCAACGACGAGGCGGTGGCGCGCCTGACCGAGGACCGCTTCGAGGGCGAGCTGCGCCTCGGCGTGCCGCATGACATCGTCTACCCGGTCGTGCCGCGCGTGCTCAAGCAGTTCAACGCCGCTTATCCGCGCATCAACGTGCACCTGCGCTCGTCGAGCACGATGCGGCTCCACGAGGAATTCGCGCGCGGCGAGGTGGACGTGATCCTGACCACCGAGGAATCGCTCAGGCCCGGCGGCGAGACACTGACCGAGATGGCCCTGCGCTGGACCGGGGCGCGCGGCGGCGCGGCGTGGAAGCGCCGCCCGCTGCGCCTTGCCTTCTGTTCGGCCTGCATATTCCGGCCCATCGTGCTGCGCCGGCTCGAGGAGGCGGGGATCGACTGGGAGATGGCCGTTCTGTCGGAGGACGACCGCGCGGTCGAGGCGCTGGTCAGCGCCGATCTCGCCGTCGGCGCGCTGCTCGAGGACAGCATCCCGCCGCATCAGGAGGCGATCGAGCCGGGGAATTCACTGCCCGATCTCGGCGTGCAGAAGATCAACCTCTACGCCCGTCCGGGTGGTGACAGGCTGCTCGACCCATTGTCGGAGATGCTTCGGCAGGGCTTCGTCGCGCAGCCCGCGCCGCTCAGTCGCCAGACGGCGTGACCACCACTTTGCCGGTGGACTTGCGGGCGCGCAGCAACTCCAGCGCCTCGCCCGCACGCTCGAGCGGCAACACGTGGCTCACATGCGGACGTATACGCCCCTCCGCGTACCACCCGAACAGTGTGGCAAGGCTCTCGGTCACCACCTCAGGGCGGAACTTCAGATAGCCGCCCCAGTAGAGTCCCATCACGCTCAGGTTCTTGACCAGCAGGTGATTGGCGGGGATTTGCGGGACCTCGCCGCTGGCGAAGCCGATGGTCAGGAGTCGGGCTTCGGGTCGGCAGGCGCGCATCGCCGCCGTGAACTGCTCGCCTCCCACCGGGTCATAGACCACGTCCACGCCACCCAGCGCGCGGCACGCCTGGCGGATGTCGTCGGTGGCGGCGTCGATCAGGTGATTGGCTCCTGCCTGCCGCGCCACTTCGAGCTTGTCTGACCCGCGCGCACAGGCGACTACCCGCGCACCCATCAATTTGCCGATCTCCACAGCCGTCAGCCCCACACCGCCCGCCGCTCCCAGCACGAGAAGCGTCTCGCCGGACTGCAGCCGGGCCTTGTGCGCCAGCGCCACGTGGCTCGTGCCATAGGCGACCTGGAACGCGGCGGCATGGGCGAAGCTCATGGCATCGGGAAGCGCAACGGCGCGCGCGACCGGAAAGCATCCCGCCTCGGCCAGACCGCCCTGACCGCCGAACACCGCGACACGGGTGCCGGGGGCAGGGCCGTCGGTGTCGGGACCGAGCCCAGTCACCGTGCCCGCCACCTCCATACCGAGGGTGAAGGGCGGCTCTGGCGTGTCCTGATAGCGGCCCTCGATCATCAGCAGGTCGGCGAAATTGAGCCCGCATGCAGCGATGCGCAGGCCGATCTCGCCCGCACCCGGTTCCGGTACCGGGATATCCATGAGAGCTTGCAGCTCTCCTGTAGTGTTCACACGATAGGCACGCATCGGTCGGTCTCCGCTCAAAACTGCGGGTTTTCGGGGTAAGGGTCCTTCGTCGTCGTGTCCATCCGATTCGCCCGATGTGGCGCGCGGGTGGCCCAAGGTTGCGCGTGCCCGCGCACCGCAACCTATCCGAAAGACTGGGTTGCCTGCTGTTATGTCTGCCCTGTTGCCATGGGACGACACGTAATTACACATCCTGCCGCAACCGAGCGGCGAAATATCTTGAATTTCAAGGACGTTTCGCTATCCTTCAGGCACGCTGCCGGGGAGCGTGGCGTTTGGTATGGAGCTTGGTCGTGTTGGACCGCGTGGGTCCTGACCGCATATTGATTGAAGAGGAAACAAGATGCCGCATCCCGTCGACGTTCACGTGGGTAAACGTATCCGCCACCGCAGGTGGCTCACCGGGATGACCCAGCAGCAGCTGGCCGAGGCTGTCGGCATCAAATTTCAGCAGATCCAGAAATACGAGACCGGTGCCAACCGTGTGAGCGCGTCCCGGCTGTGGGACATTGCCGAGGCGCTGGAGGTCGATGTTTCCTTTTTCTTCGACGGCCTGACCAAGGATGACCATGAGGGGGGCAGCTCCCTTCCGGTCGACATCATCGCGGACAAGGAGGCGCTGGACTTGGTTCGCTCCTACTATGCAATCCCTGAAACCCAGCGTAAACGCCTTTTCGATCTTGCCCGCGTCCTGAGCGAGGTGGCTTGAGCCCCGCGTGAGCGCGCGGTATCGCTCTGGCATGACCGGAGCGGGGATCTGGCGATGGACACGAACGAGACTCGCGCAACGGCGCACAGGGTGGCAGATGCGGCACGCGCGGCCATCCTCCCGCATTTCCGCCATGCCAAACTCAGCGCCGATAACAAGCATGGCGACGGCGGCTTCGACCCCGTGACCGAGGCCGATCGCGCCGCAGAGCGCGCGATGCGCACGGTGCTGGCCGAGGCGCGCCCGCTGGATGGCGTTGTTGGCGAAGAATACGGGGCCACCGCGGGCGAGAGCGGCCTGACATGGGTGCTCGACCCGGTGGACGGCACCCGCGCGTTCCTTTCGGGCGCGCCCACGTGGGGGGTGTTGATCGCGCTGGCCGATGCTTCGGGCCCAATCTATGGCCTGATTGATCAGCCCTATATCGGCGAGCGGTTCGAGGGCGGTCTGGGCCATGCGGCCATGACGGGGCCAATGGGTGCGCGCGCGCTGGCCACGCTTGGCAACCGGTCGCTCTCCGAAGCAATCCTGTTCACAACCTTCCCCGAGTTGGACACGCCGGTCGAGGCCGCGGGTTTTGCCGAACTGGCGCGGCATGTGCGCCTCACGCGATACGGGCTCGATTGTTACGCCTACGCGCTGGTTGCGGCGGGGCAGATCGACCTCGTGGTAGAGGCGGGGCTTGCCCCCTACGACATTCAGGCCCCTATCGCGGTAATCGAGGCAGCGGGCGGCATCGTCAGCGACTGGAAGGGCGGCCCAGCGCACGCAGGCGGGCGCGTGATCGCGGCGGCAGGGCGCACGCAGCACGACGCGGCGCTCGAGATACTGTCGCGCGTCGCCTGATCCCGGTCGACGATCCGCAGCAGTCGCCTGCGAATGACCGCCCCACCTTGTGCCTATCCCGCGCGCGGCTGGCCGTGACCTGCGTCGCAGAGATGGCGGCTCTGGTCGGACATGACACTTCCTCGCGCCCGTTTCGCCGCCACAAGGGCAGTCAGGCAGGCTGTCCGGTCACGGCAAGGCATGGCTGCGCCGCAACGCGATTGTTTTCGCCTCCGTCCCTCGCTAATCACGGGGGTGTGGCGCGGCGCAGAGGGAGGGCGGAATGGCCGAGACAGAGAACGAGGCGCTGCCCGGGGCCGAGACCGGCGGGGACGAGGGCCACCCGCTCGGAGAGGCGCGCATCGCGCGTATCATGGAGGCGCTCGACGCGGGCGACCGCGACCGGCTCTGGGCCGAGATGGAACCGCTCCACGCCGCCGACATCGCCGACCTGCTCGAACAGATCAGCGGCGGCGATCGAAAGCGGCTGATCGCGCTTTACGGGCAGGAGTTCGACGGCGACATCCTGTCGGAACTCGACGAGTCGATACGCGAGGAGGTGATCGGCCTGTTGCAGCCCGAGGTGCTGGCCGAAGCGGTGCGCGAGCTCGAATCCGACGACGTGGTCGATCTCGTCGAGGACCTTGAAGACCGTCAGCAGGACGCGATCCTCGACTATCTCGAAGCGTCTGACCGGCTGGCGGTGCAGCAATCGCTGACCTACCCGGAATACTCCGCCGGTCGCCTCATGCAGCGCGAGGTTGTCATGGCCCCCGAGCACTGGTGCGTGGGCGATGTGATCGACTTCATGCGCAACGCCGAGGACCTGCCCGAGCAGTTTTATCACATCATTCTCGTCGATCCGCGCCTGCATCCGGTTGGCAATGTTATGCTGGGCCGGATCATGGCGGCGCGGCGCGGCGCGCCGCTCAGGGAACTTGTGGAGGAGACCTTTCACACTTTCGCGGTGACCGAGGCAGAGGCCGACGTGGCCTATGCCTTTAATCAGTATCACCTGATCTCCGGGCCCGTTGTAGACGAAGAGGGGCGGCTGGTCGGCGTGATCACCATCGACGACGCGATGATCGTGCTCGACGAGGAACACGAGGAGGACATCCTGCGCCTTGCGGGCGTGGGCGAGGAAGGTGGATTCTCCGGTCGCCTGACCGAAACGATCCGTGACCGGGCGCTGTGGCTCTTCGTAAACCTGCTTACCGCGATCCTCGCCTCGGTGGTGATCGAGCAGTTTGCTGAGACGATCAACCAGATGGTGGCGCTGGCGGTGCTGATGCCGATCGTCGCCTCGATGGGTGGTAACGCGGGCACCCAGACCATGACGGTGGCGGTGCGCGCGCTGGCCACCCGCGACCTGACCGCGCGCAATGCGATGCGTATGGTCCTGCGCGAACTGGCGGTGGGTGGTGCCAACGGCGCGCTCTTCGGCGTGGTGATGGCGGGCGTGGTAGGGCTGTGGTTCGGCGTGCCGCTGCTTGCCGCCGTGATCGCCGTGGCGATGCTGCTGACGCTGGTGGCTGCTGCGCTGGGTGGTATCGCCATCCCGATGGCGCTGGAGCGGTTCGGGATAGACCCCGCGCTCGCGTCCGGCCCGTTCGTGACCACGATCACCGATGTTGTCGGCTTCTTCGCCTTTCTCGGTCTTGCATCGGTGGTGCTGCTTTGATCGGTCTGGCCGAGCGCAAGGCGGCGGCGCGCAAGGTTGCCTTCGCCCGCCGCAAGATGGCGCACGCCGCGGGGCACCCCGCCCCGGCGGCGCATCTGTCGGCGGTGCTTGCAGGGCATCGCGGCGTGCCGCTGGCGGGCTACATGCCCATCCGCACCGAGATCGACCCGCTGCCCGCCATGGCCGAGGCGGCGGCGCACGGCCCCGTCGCCGTGCCGGTGATCAAGGGCGCTGGCCTGCCGCTCGACTTCTCGCTGTGGGAGCCGGGCTGCGCCCTGCGCGCGGGGCCGTTCGGCGCGATGGTGCCCGAGGTGGACCGCTTCATCGAGCCCGGGATCGTCATCGTGCCGCTGGTTGCGTTCGACCGTGCGGGCGGGCGGCTGGGCTATGGCGGCGGTTTCTACGACCGCACGCTGGAGCGCCTGCGCGCCCGTCGCCCGACGCTGGCCATCGGCTTCGCCTGGGCCGCGCAGGAGGCCGGGGAGCTGCCGCTCGAGCCCACCGACCAGCCGCTCGACATGATCGTGACCGAGGTCGGGGTGATCACGTTCTGAACGAGTAAGGACAGTCTGGAACGGCAAGGAACGCGGCCATGGCCGAACACGACTATACCGCCCGCGTCGTTTGGACCGGCAACCGTGGCGCGGGGACCCGTCACTACCGTGGCTATGCCCGCACCTGGAATGTCGAGACACCGGGCAAGCCGGTCATCCATTGCTCCAACGACCCGCTGCTGGGCGGCGACCCGGGCCTGCACAACCCCGAGGACATGCTCATTGCCGCGTTGTCGGCCTGTCACATGCTGTGGTTTCTGCACCTGGCCTCGGATGCGGGGATTACCGTCACCGCCTATGCCGATGACCCGCTGGCCGTGGGCGAGACCGACGCCGCCGGCGCGAGCCGCTTCCTGCGCGCCACCCTGCGGCCGCGGATCACCGTCGCCGCCGACACCGACCTGCAGGCGGCGGATGCGCTGCACGCGCGGGTCCACGACTATTGCTTCATCGCCCGGTCGGTGAATTTCCCGGTCGATTGCCGCGCCCGGTATCGCATCGGGACGTGAGTATTTCTGGCAAGATGAAGGGCACCGGCGCTGCCCCGCTTGCCCTCGCGTGCACCTGCGCCTAACAGGGGACCATGAAGATACTGTTTCTCGGGGACGTGATGGGGCGCGCGGGGCGCGCGGCAGTGGCCGAGCGGCTGCCGGGGCTGCGCACGGACTGGGCGCTCGATTTCGTGGTGGTCAACGGCGAGAACGCCTCGGGCGGGATGGGCCTCACGGCGGCCCATGCCAATGGGCTGCTTGAGGCCGGGGCGGACGTGGTGACGCTGGGCGATCACGCTTTTGACCAGAAGGACATGCTGCAGGAGGCCGAGCGCAACGAGCGCGTGCTGCGCCCGCTCAACTATGCCAAGGCCGCGCCGGGGCGCGGGGCGCGCGTGTTCTCCGACCGGCGCGGACGCAAGGTGCTGGTGGCACAGGTGCTGGGCAACGTGTTCATGCGCCGCGCCTTCGACGATCCGTTCTCGGCGGTGGATACGGTCCTGCGCACGCACCCGCTGGGCGGCGCGGTGCAGGCGGCGCTGGTGGATGTGCATTGCGAGGCCACGTCCGAGAAGATGGCGATGGGCCATTTCTGCGACGGGCGGGCGAGCCTCGTGGTGGGCACGCATACCCATATCCCCACGGCGGACGCACAGATCCTGCCCGGCGGCACGGCGTTCCACGGCGATGCGGGCATGTGCGGCGATTACGATTCGGTCATCGGAATGGACAAGACCGAGCCGATGCGCCGCTTCGTGACCGGCATGGGCCGCGAACGCTTCACCCCGGCGATGGGGACGGTGACGCTTTGCGGGACGTATGTCGAGACCGACGACTCCACCGGTCGTGCCACGCGGATCGGGATGGTGCGGCTGGGCGGGCGGTTGCCGCAATCCGCGCCCTGAGATGGCGGACCGGTTGCGCCTGACGGCCATTCTGGTGGCGATGGGCGCGGGCTGGGGCCTGTCGGTGCCGCTGGGCAAGCTGGCGGTCAGCACCGGGCATCAGCCCTTCGGCCTGATCTTCTGGGAGAAGGTAATCGTGGTGACGGTCCTGGGCGCAGTGTGCCTCGCGCGGGGCCGGTGGCCGGTCTTCGGGCGCGCCACGCTGGGGCGTTACCTGATGGTCGCGGCGCTGGGCACGATCCTGCCGGGCTGGGCCTACTACTACTCCGCCCAGCACCTACCGGCGGGGGTGCTGGCGATCCTGCTCTCGACGGTGCCGATGATGGCCTTTTCGGTGGCCCTTGCCCTGGGCAACGACGTCTTTCGCCTGATCCGGCTCGGCGGGCTGGTTTGCGGCATGGCGGGCATCGTGCTGCTGATCGGGCCTAAGGCGAGCCTGCCGGACCCGGCGATGGCCGCCATCATCCCCGTCGCGCTGATCGCGCCTTTCTGCTATGCCTGCGAGGGCAACGCGCTGGCGCGCTGGGGCACTGCGGGGCTCGACCCGATCCAGCTCATTACCGGCGCGTCGCTGGTGGGGATCGTGGTGATGCTGCCGGTGGCGGTCCTGTCGGGGCAGTGGATCGACCCTCTGGCCAGATGGGGCGTGGCCGAGGGGGCGCTGTTGCTTTCTGCGCTCGCACACGCGGTGGTCTACTCGGGCTATGTCTGGATGGTGGGGCGGGCGGGCTCGGTCTTTGCCGCGCAGGTTTCCTACCTCGTGACCGGGTTCGGCGTGCTGTGGTCCATAGCACTTCTGGCCGAGGTCTATTCGGGCTATGTCTGGGGGGCGCTCGGCCTGATGATGCTCGGTCTTGCGCTGGTGCAGCCGCGCCCGCGCCTCGCCGACCATCCGCGCCGGGCGACGCATTGAGCTTTGGGGCGTTGCTCCTTGTGCCGACAGCGGATAGAAGACCGCAGATTTCCAGCATCGGACAAGAGGACCTCATGGCCGGCCATTCCAAGTGGGCGAATATCCAGCATCGCAAGGGGCGTCAGGACGCCGTGCGCGCGAAACTGTTTTCCAAGTTTTCGAAGGAAATCACCGTCGCCGCCAAGATGGGCGACCCCGATCCCGAGAAGAACCCGCGCCTGCGGCTGGCCATCAAGGAGGCCAAGTCGCAATCCATGCCCAAGGACAATATCGAGCGCGCCATCAAGAAGGCGTCCGGCGGCGATGCCGAGGATTACGAGGAAATCCGCTACGAGGGTTATGGCCCCGGCGGCGTGGCGGTAATCGTCGAGGCGATGACCGACAACCGCAACCGCACGGCCAGCAACGTGCGTTCGACCTTCTCCAAGAATGGCGGCAACCTCGGCGAGACCGGTTCGGTCGGGTTCATGTTCGAGCGCAAGGGCGAGGTCACATATCCCGGGGAGGTGGGCGATGCCGACACGGTCATGATGGCCGCGATCGAGGCGGGGGCCGAGGATGTCGCGAGCGGCGAGGACGGCCACGTGATCTGGTGCGCCGACACGGACCTCAATGACGTTGCGTCAGCGCTCGAGTCCGAACTGGGCGAGAGCACCTCCACAAAGTTGGTGTGGAAGCCCACCACCACCACCGAGATGGACCTCGAGGGCATGCAGAAGCTGATGAAGCTTATCGAGGCGCTGGAAGATGACGACGACGTGCAGCGCGTCATCACCAATTTCGAAGCCAGCGACGAGGTGATGGCGCAATTGTCGGCCGAATAGGCGTGGTGGAGCGCGCCCCGACCCGGTGCCGGGACGCGCGGGGCTCAGGCTGTCAATCGGGCAGGAGAACCTTGTCGATCACGTGGATCACACCATTGGTGGCGAAAATGTCCGCCGTGGTGACGTTGGCGTCATTGACCCGCACGGCGCTGCCGTATTTTCCGCCGGCCTGTCCGTTCACGTGCACGCTCTGGCCCTGTACGGTAGCCACGCTGGCACGGGTTCCGATGATTTGTTCGGACCCGATCTGACCCGGTACGACGTGGTAGGTCAGGATCTGGGTGAGTTCGTCCTTGTTTTCCGGCTTTAGCAACGTCTCGACCGTGCCGGAGGGCAGGGCGTCGAATGCCGCGTTCGTGGGGGCAAAGACGGTGAACGGCCCGGGGCTTTTCAGAGTATCAACCAGGTCCGCAGCCTGTACCGCAGCGACGAGAGTCGAGAAATCTGGGTTGGACGCCGCGATGTCTACGATGTCGTCGCCCGGATCGGGCTGTGCGCAAGCGGCAAGAAGTCCGGCGGTTGCGCCGAAAAGGGCGGCCTTTATAAGTGAACGGCGATGCATGAGGGGGCTCCCTGAAAGTGGTCAGTAAAGGGTCCGACCGGCGTGGACTTTGCCTGACGGAACGCAAGAGTTACGACAGGCCCGGACTGATGGATCATAATTGCCGTGGCGCGCCTGCACCAGGCGCATGACTGCGCTCGGTGCGAGGAGAGGATCGCGGATGATCGAGGCATGGGTCGCTGGTTTCGCCCTGGGGTTCTCCCTCATCTTGGCGATCGGGGCGCAGAATGCGTTCGTGCTGCGGCAGGGGCTGAGGCGCGAGCATGTGCTGGCCGTGGTGCTGGTCTGCGCCGTTTCCGACGCAGTTCTGGTGGCCACCGGCGTCGCGGGGTTTGGCGCGCTGGCCGAGGCGGTGCCGGGACTGGAGCGGGTGATGCGATATGGCGGCGCGGCCTTCCTGCTGGTTTACGGCGCGCGCGCGTTTCTCGCCGCATGGCGCGGCGGGGCGGTGCTGGAGGCGGGGACAGGCACCGGCAGCCGGGCGCGCGCGGTGCTGACCTGCCTCGCGCTCACATGGTTCAACCCGCATGTCTATCTCGACACGGTGGTGCTGCTGGGCTCGATCTCGGCGCAATACGACGACCGGCTGAGCTTCGGCGCGGGGGCGGTGGCGGCAAGCTTCGTGTTCTTCTTCGCGCTGGGCTACGGCGCGCGGCTGCTCGCGCCCCTCTTTCGCCGTCCGGAAAGCTGGCGGGTGTTGGATGCGGGCGTTGGGACGGTCATGTGGGCGATCGCCGCCGGGCTCCTGCTCGGTTGATCCTGCACAGGCGCTGTGCGGGGACGGGTCTGCGCGCGCGAGCGCAGATATGCTACATTTTACAGGTCAGCATGGAGGACGCGACATGAGCTGGAACCCCGGAATGGAGCCCAACTGTCCCGATGCGGACGAGATGGATGCCATCGAGACGGTGATCGTACCGCGCGCCCGCGATATCGGCGGCTTCGAGGTGCGCCGCGCGCTGCCCGCCCCGCGACGACAGATGGTGGGGCCCCTCATCTTCTTCGACCAGATGGGACCGGCGGAGTTCCTGACCGGGCAGGGTATCGACGTACGCCCGCATCCGCATATCGGGCTGGGCACGGTCACCTATCTCTTCGAGGGGGAGTTCCAGCACCGCGACAGCCTCGGAACCGACCAGATGATCCATCCCGGCGCGGTCAACTGGATGGTGGCCGGGCGCGGCGTGACTCATTCCGAACGCACCTCGCAGGCCACGCGGCGCGGCGAGAGCAGGCTCTTCGGAATCCAGACATGGGTAGCCTTGCCCGAGCGCGAGGAAGAGCGCGCCGCCAGTTTCGAGCATCAGGAAAAGACCGCCTTGCCGGTGCTGGAAGATGGCGGCGCGCAGGTGCGCCTTGTCATGGGGCGCGGCTGGGGCGCGCAGGCACCTGTGAGTACCTTCTCGGAGATGGTCTATGCCGATGCGCGGCTCGACCCTGGGGCGGCCCTGCCTTTGCCCGACGATCACGAGGATCGCGGCATTTACGTGGTCGCCGGCGCGGTCGAGGTGGCGGGGCAGGTGTTCGAGGCGGGGCGCATGATGGTGTTCCGCCCCGGCGACCGGATCTCGCTGCGCGCAAGCGCGCAGGGGGCGCGGCTCATCGTGCTGGGCGGCGAAACGCTGGAGGGCCCGCGCTACATCTGGTGGAATTTCGTGGCATCATCCCGCGAGCGGATCGAGGCGGCCAAGGCGGATTGGGCAGCGGGCGACCGGCCGCGCTTTCGCCTGCCGCCGGGGGACGATACCGACTTCATCCCGCTGCCCTGACCCATGCGCCTTGTGAAACCCCGGCCTTGCGCTGAGCGCATGGAAAACCGCACCCCGCACGCTCGACAGATCGCGCGCGGCGTGAGTTAATGCCGACCATGAGCGCGAGTGAGGGTCTATCGGCGGAGACCGCCGCGCGTCCCGGCTGGGGCGTGTTCTGGATGGTGGTGACGGGGCTTCTCTTCGTGGGGGTCACGGCGCTGGTGAAGGTGCTCGGCACGCGCGTTCCTGCACCGCAGGCGGCATTTCTGCGCTACGCGATGGGGCTGGTGTTTCTCTTGCCGATGCTGGCCACGCTGCGCGAGCTGCGGCTTGACCGGGGCACATGGGGCCTCGTCAGCCTGCGCGGGGCGTTTCATACTGCGGGGGTGGCGCTGTGGTTCTACGCGATGGCGCGCATCCCGATCGCCGATGTGACGGCGATGAATTATCTCTCGCCCATCTATGTCACGCTGGGCGCGGCGCTTTTCCTGGGAGAGCGGCTGGCCGCGCGGCGGGTGATCGCGGTGCTGGTGGCGCTCATCGGCGCGCTCATCATCCTGCGCCCCGGCTTTCGCGAGGTGGGGACGGGGCATCTGGCGATGTTGTTCACCGCGGTCTTCTTCGGCGGCTCGTACCTGACGGCCAAGATGATCTCGGCACGCGTGAGCGCGGGGGTGGTCGTCTCGATGCTGTCGATCATCGTCACGCTGGGGCTGGCACCGATCGCCTGGGCGGTCTGGGTGCCGCCCACGTGGTGGGAACTGGCAGTGCTGTTTGCCGTGGCCTGCCTCGCCACCGGGGGACACTACACCATGACGCTGGCGTTCCGCGCCGCGCCGCTCACTGTGACGCAGCCGGTGACGTTCCTGCAATTGGTCTGGGCCGTGATCCTCGGCGCGGCGGTGTTCGGCGAGGGACTGGACCCGTTCGTGGTGCTGGGCGGCACGGTGATCGTCGCGGCGGTGAGCTTCATCTCGTGGCGCGAGGCGGTGCTGAAGCGCCGGGTGACGCCGCCGGTCTCGGCGACGAAAGTGTGACCGGTACTCCCCGATCCGTTGTCGGCCCATCCCCCTTTGCAAATCCGCGCGAAACCCCTATATTCGGATTGTTCCCGGCAACGGGGACTATGGGCATAAACGCGCTCGAAATAAGCGGATCGGACCCGGGGGCGGTACCCGGCGGCTCCACCAGATACCCGGCGTTGGCGGGACACGGGGCCGAAACAGGATCGACGAACGTGTAAAGGGGTTGCTTTGTCCCGGTGAGATACCACCGTTATCGGTTCACAAAAGCATAATTGCCAACGACAATCGTGCTCCGGTCGCAGTTGCCGCCTAAGCGGTAACAAGACCGAAACCTTGAAGCCCTTGCCTCTAGCAAGGTAAGGCGGGGTTCGCAGGCACCTGGCAACAGAAGCCTGCACTTTCATTCAAATGTCGCTTGTCCCGGTCCGCGCTGCGCGCCACTAAGGGTGCCATGAGCGCGCCGGGCTATCCCGATCTGTTGCGCAGCTTCGCGCGGATCGGCCTGCTGTCCTTTGGCGGGCCGGCGGCGCAGATTTCCGTGATGCATGACGAATTGGTGACGCGGCGGGGCTGGCTGAGCGAGAGCCAGTTTCTCGGCGCGCTGTCGTTCTGCATGCTGTTGCCGGGACCCGAGGCGATGCAGCTTGCCACCTATGCGGGCTGGCTCAAGCGAGGGGTGCCGGGGGGGCTCATCGCCGGGCTTCTCTTCGTGCTGCCCGGGGCGGTCGTGATCCTCGGGCTGGGCTTCGGCTATGCGATCTGGGGTGGCGTGCCGTTGGTGCAGGCGGCGTTCCTTGGCGTCAAGGCGGCGGTGGTGGTGATCGTCGTGCAGGCGCTTTTGCGGATCGCGGGCAAGGCGCTGGCCACGCCGGGCCACTGGGTGGTGGCGGGGCTGAGCTTTGTCGCGATGTTCGTCCTGTCGGTGCCGTTCCCGGTGATCATAGCCTCGGCGGCACTGTGGGGCTTTTGGCAGAGCCGGGGCACGGTGGCGGGACCGGTGCCCGCGATTGCGGGGGTTCAGCCCGCGGATACGCTGCGCACCGCCGCAATCTGGGCCGTGCTCTGGGCGGCACCGATTCTGGCCGCCCGGGGCATGGGGGCCGCGTTCCTTAGCGATATGGCGCTGTTCTTCTCGAAGTTGGCGGTGGTTACCTTCGGCGGTGCCTACGCGGTGCTGGCCTACATGGCCGACACGGTGGTGAGCGCCAAGGGTTGGATCACCACCGCGCAGATGATCGACGCGCTTGGGCTGGCTGAGACGACGCCCGGCCCGCTGATCCTGGTGACGCAGTTCGTCGGGCTGCTGGCGGGATATGCGGAGGGCGGCACGGCGCTCGCGCTCTTGGCCGCGCTGCTCACGCTGTGGGTGACCTTCGTGCCGTGTTTCTTGTGGATATTCACCGGTGCGCCGTATGTCGAGGCGATCCTCGCGCGGCCCCGTCTCAAGGGAGCACTGGCAGGAATATCGGCGGCGGTCGTCGGGGTGATCCTCAACCTGTCGCTTTGGTTCGCGCTCCACGTGATGTTCGGGCACGTGCGCGAGAGCGCTCTCGGCCCGGTGCCGGTCTGGGGCACGGTCTCCCGGACCGGGCTGGGGCTGACAGGGCTGGCAGCGGCACTGCTGTTGGGGCTGCGGATGCCGATGGGCCTTGTGCTGGTGCTCATGGCGGCGCTCGCAGGTCTGATGCACCTCTTGACGTAAGCCGCGCGCGCAGGCTCTTTCGTTTCGATCCGAATCCCCTATGCTGAAACGGGCCATCTTGCTCGAGGTAAGGAATGATCCGCTCCATTGATTACGGAACCCTGATGCATCGCGCGATGCGCGGCCTCATCCAGGAGGTTCTGACGGGCGTGGCCGAGAACGGTCTGCCGGGCGCGCATCATTTCTTCATCACGTTTGACACCACCCACCCTGATGCCGAGCTGGCCGACTGGCTGCGCGAGCGCTACCCGTCCGAGATGACCGTTGTCATGCAGCACTGGTTCGAGGCGCTTGAGGTAGGCGACGCAGGCTTTGGCGTGACGCTCAATTTCGGCGAGGCACCCGAGCGGCTTTATGTCCCTTACGAGGCGATCCGTACCTTCGTGGACCCGTCGGTTGAGTTCGGCTTGCGATTCGAAACCCAGGAGAGCGACGACGAGGACGAGGCGGCCCGCCATGAGGAAGTGGAGGAGGTCGATGATGCCACTGGTGAGAGCGGCGAGGTGGTGAGCCTCGACAAGTTCCGAAAATAGCGGCACGTAATTCGGTATCCCGTCGTATACAGCATTGATCTTTGCGGCACCTGCGGTATGAATGAGGCAGACCCCCAAGGAGGCCCTCCATGACCGCCACACGCACCGAATCCGACAGTTTCGGCCCGCTCGACGTACCCGCCGACAAGTACTGGGGCGCGCAGACACAGCGCTCGATCATAAATTTCCCGATCGGCTGGGAGCGACAGCCCGTGGCCGTCGTGCGCGCGCTGGGCGTGATAAAGAAGGCCTGCGCGCAGGCCAACAAGGCGAGCGGAAAGCTCGATGCGCGGCTGGCGGATGCGATCATCGCGGCGGCGGGCGAGGTGATCGAGGGACAGCTCGACGATCATTTCCCGCTGGTGGTGTGGCAGACCGGCTCGGGCACGCAATCCAACATGAACGCCAACGAGGTGATCGCCAACCGCGCCATCGAGATGCTGGGCGGCGAGATCGGATCGAAGGACCCGGTGCACCCCAACGACCACTGCAACATGGGGCAAAGCTCAAACGACACGTTTCCCACGGCCATGCATATCGCCGCCGCGATGAGCGTGCGCGACGTGCTGCTGCCGGGGCTGGAGGCGCTGGCGGCGGGGCTGGAGGCCAAGTCGGACGAGTTCCGCGACATCATCAAGATCGGTCGCACCCATACGCAGGACGCCACGCCGCTGACGCTGGGGCAGGAATTCTCTGGCTACGCGCACCAGGTGCGGCAGGGGATCGCGCGGGTGGGTGCCTGCATGCCCGGCATCCACGAATTGGCGCAGGGCGGCACGGCGGTCGGCACCGGGCTCAACACCGCGCCGGGCTGGGGCGAGACGGTGGCGGCCAACATGGCTGAGATCACCGGTCTGCCGTTTGTCACGGCCCCCAACAAGTTCGAGGCGCTCGCGGCACATGACGCGATGGTGTTCCTGTCGGGCGCGCTCGCCACGGTTGCAGGCTCCTGCTACAAGATCGCCAACGATATCCGGTTTCTGGGCAGTGGCCCGCGTTCCGGTCTGGGCGAGCTGATCCTGCCCGAGAATGAGCCGGGCAGCAGCATCATGCCCGGCAAGGTCAACCCGACGCAGGCCGAGGCGCTGACGCAGGTGGCGGCGCATGTCATGGGCAACGACGCCGCGATCAAGTTCGCCGGATCGCAGGGCCATTTTGAGCTCAATGTCTACAACCCGATGATGGCCTACAACCTGCTGCAGTCCATCCAGCTTCTGGGCGATGCCGCGGCGAGCTTCACCGAGCGGATGCTGACCGGCATCGAGGCCAACGAAGAGCGCATCGGCAAATTGATGCGCGAAAGCCTGATGCTGGTCACGGCGCTGGCCCCCACCATCGGCTATGACAATGCCACCAAGGTGGCCAAGACCGCGCACAAGAATGGCACGACGCTGCGCGAGGAGGCGATCAATCTCGGGTTCGTGGACGCGGAGACCTTCGACCGCGTGGTGCGTCCCGAGGACATGATCGGCCCGAAATGAGCGACGCGCCGGTCAACCTGAACCGGGTGCGCAAGCAGAAGGCGCGGGCCGCGAAGACCGCCCGTGCCGATGAAAACGCCGCTCGGTTCGGCCGAACCAAGGCGCAGAAAGCCGAGGAGGAGGCCGCCGCCGTCCGTGCCCGCGCGCATCTCGACGCGCATCGCCGCGAGGAGGAGTGATGCGGGTTTCTTCTGGCCGCAAATATCCCGGGGGAGTCGCGCGCAGGCGCGACGGCGGCAGCGCCCCCGCCCCCCGCTGGCCATGAGCGCGCGGCCCGTCAAGCGCTCGCTCACGCTGCAGGGGCACCGCACCAGCGTGTCGCTGGAAGAGCCGTTCTGGCAGGCGTTCCGCGAGATCGCGCGCGCCGAGAGGCGCGCGCTCAACGCGCTCGCCGCCGAGATCGACGCCGCCCGCGACCCGGAGACCGGGCTCGCCTCGGCCATCCGCCTGCATGTGCTGGCCCATTTCCGGGCACGGGCGGAGGCGGGCGGAAACCGTCATCCATAAGGGCGGCATGTCGTTTTCGGGATGATTCTCACCGCACCCGGTTGAAGGCCGGGCAAAAGCCGCGTTACGCTGCACGGACGCGCGGACCGCCTCAACGGCGGCGGAATCGTCCGGCGGCGACGGCCTGATTGCCGTTGGAACAGGGAAAACCCGGCGGCACCGGGCAGGGGCAAAGCCCTGCGAGGTGCCCGGAGCGCCGTCGGCAAAACAGGAGGGACACGGATGTCAGATGACACCGCAAATCAGGGTATCCCCGCGCCAACGGGCGACGCGGATATCATCGAGACCGACTATGAGATCGGTCAGGACAACATTCAAAGGAAGATCGGGCCGTTCGGCCTCGACATTCACAACCCGGTCTTCATGATCTCCGGTCTCGCGGTCATGGCCTTCGTGTTTTACGCGCTGGCTTTGCCCGAGCAAGCCGAGAATGTGTTCAGCTGGCTCTTTTCCTCGGTGACCAAGGGGTTTGACTGGTTCTTCCTCGGTGCCGCCAACATCTTCGTGATCTTCTGCCTGCTGCTGATCGTGACGCCCTATGGCTCGGTCCGGCTGGGCGGCACGGACGCGACGCCCGACTACAGTTATATCGGCTGGTTCGCGATGCTCTTTGCCGCAGGCATGGGCATCGGCCTGCTGTTCTTCGGCGTGTCGGAGCCGATGAGCCACTTCTCGTCGTCGCTGGGCGGCACCTCGATGGAAGACGGTGCCCGCACGGACTGGGCACCGCTCGGTGCCGCAGGCGGTGACGAGGCGGCGGCGCAGCGGCTGGGCATGGCGGCGACGATCTTCCACTGGGGTCTGCACCCCTGGGCGATCTATGCCGTGGTGGCGCTGGCGCTGGCGCTGTTTTCCTACAACAAGGGCCTGCCGCTGACGCTGCGCTCGGCGTTCTACCCGCTGCTGGGCGACCGTGTCTGGGGCTGGTGGGGTCACATCATCGACACGCTGGCGGTGTTCGCGACGCTGTTCGGTCTCGCGACCTCGCTGGGCTTCGGCGCGGAGCAGACGGCCTCGGGCCTGACGTTCCTGTTCGGCTCGGGTGATGCAGCGGAGGGTACGCGTTCCTTCATGGGCATCACCTACGGCAACAACGAGGCAACCGGTGTCGAGAACAACCCGCTCCTGTTGGTGATCCTGATCTCGGCGATTACGGCGGTGGCGCTGGTCTCGGTCGTGCGCGGCCTCGACGGCGGCGTGAAGGTGCTGTCGGAGATCAACATGGGGCTGGCGGCGCTGCTGCTGCTGTTCGTCTTCCTGGTGGGCGGGCCGATCTTCCTGATCACGCTGTTCTTCGATAGCATCTGGGCTTACCTCACGAACGTCGTTGCGCTTAGCAACCCGGTGGGCCGCGCTGACGAGAACTTCATGCAGGGCTGGACCTCGTTCTACTGGGCCTGGTGGATTTCCTGGTCGCCCTTCGTCGGCATGTTCATCGCCCGCGTCAGCCGCGGTCGCACCGTGCGCGAGTTCATCACCTGCGTGCTGATCATCCCGACGACTGTCTGCATCCTGTGGATGACCGTCTTCGGTGGCACCGCGCTCAACCAGGTGGTGGCCGACGGCTATACCGGGGCGCAGGACGCGGCGCTTGAGCTCAAGCTGTTCAAGATGCTTGCCGAACTGCCGCTGGCGACGATTACCTCGGTGATCGGGATCATCCTTGTGATCGTGTTCTTCGTCACCTCGTCGGACTCGGGCAGCCTCGTCATCGACACGATCACCGCGGGCGGCAAGGTCGACGCGCCAGTGTCACAGCGTGTGTTCTGGTGCATCTTCGAAGGTGCGGTTGCGATCGTGCTGCTGATCGGCGGCGGGCTCGCCTCGCTGCAATCGGCGGTCATCTCGACCGGTCTGCCGTTCACGCTGGTGCTGCTGGTGATGTGCTACGCGATCTGGCGTGGTCTCGCCGCCGAGAAGCGGTAAGCGCGGCCTCTACGGGCCGGAGAAGGAGGCCCCCCGGGTGTTGCACCCCGGGGGGCTTTGTTGTTTTGTGGCAGAAAAACAGGACCGGGGGACAGGATGGTGATGCTGGACAACGATTTCGTGCGGGCGCAGTTTCCAGCCTTTGCCGAGCCGTCGCTGGAGGGGCAGGCGTTCTTCGAGAATGCGGGCGGCTCCTATACCTGCGCGCCGGTGATCGCCCGGCTGGAGCGGTTCTACCGCAGCCGCAAGGTGCAGCCCTACGGCCCCTATGACGCCAGCCGCCTTGCGGGCGAGGAGATGGACGAGGCGCGGCAACGGCTGGCCGCGATGATGGGCGTGGGCACCGACGAGGTGAGTTTCGGCCCCTCGACCACGCAGAACACGTATGTCCTCGCACAGGCGTTCCGGCAATGGATGCGCCCCGGCGAGGCGATCGTCGTCACCGATCAGGATCACGAGGCCAATTCCGGGCCATGGCGGCGGCTGGCCGACGAGGGGATCGAGATCCGCGAGTGGCGGGTCGACCCCGGCACCGGGCTGCTCGATCCCGCCGACCTCGACGCGCTGCTCGACGAACAGGTGCGGCTGGTCTGTTTCCCGCATTGCTCGAACGTGGTGGGGGCGGTGAACCCGGTGGTGGAGATCACAGCGCTGGCGCATGCCGCGGGGGCCTTCGTCTGCGTTGACGGGGTGAGCTATGCCCCCCATGGCCTGCCCGAGGTCGGGCGGATGGGCCCCGATATCTACCTGTTTTCGGCCTACAAGACCTACGGGCCCCACCAGGGGATCATGGTCATCCGGCGCGAATTGGGGCGGATGCTGCCCAACCAGGCGCACCATTTCAACGGCGACACGCTTTACAAGCGGTTCACGCCCGCGGGCCCGGACCACGCGCAGGTGGCGGCCTGCGCGGGTATCGCCGATTATATCGATTCGCTGGCCGCCCATCATGGCATCGAGGGCGACCCGGCGGTGCGCAACAAGGGCGTGCATGCGGTGATGCGCGCGCACGAGACCGCGCTGTTACAGCCTTTGCTCAACCATCTTGCGGGCCGCAACCGCGTGCGCCTCATCGGTCCCACGGATGCCAAGGTGCGCGCGCCCACGGTGGCGCTGGCGCTGGACCGTCCCGGGGCCGAGCTCGCCGTCGCGCTGGCAGAGCGCGGCATCATGGCGGGGGGTGGCGATTTCTATGCGCATCGCCCGCTCGAGGCGATGGGAATCGATCCCGCCCATGGCG
>Ga0209943_1000545_pt1 | contig 26006 bp, 20 predicted proteins | sample SalPonR1_B_D2_MG_FD_185698 | JGI IMG/M metagenome (GOLD analysis project Ga0209943, IMG submission 185698) | Salt pond soil microbial communities from South San Francisco under conditions of wetland restoration - Salt Pond MetaG R1_B_D2_MG... ... | reverse complement strand
GCCCAATTTCTGTGTCAGGCTTAAATTTTAATCCTCAACATACTTCGAGTATGCCTGCGGTTAAAATTTTCGCCTTCCTTGAACTTGAACAAATTATCCTATTTATGGACGGACACGAGTTCGTGTCCATCCATAAATGGCCAATTTGCGCAATTTCTGTGTCAGGCTCAAATTCTGCTAGGTTAAATCAATAAACCTTTTTTTATTAATAATCATGATAGGGAGGCAGTCAAAACAGGTGACGATGAGTTTTGATCGTTCGGGGTTTGACAGGTTTTGCCGAAATTGATATGGCAAATATCTGGCACAAGACATAAACTGTTTGAACCCAAAAGCAAAGGATATAAACCCATGAAGCGTTTTTCCGTTTTCATTTGGGCCGCTCTTTTCTCAGGTGCCGCCCTGTTTATGGGCTGCAGTCCCAAGTGGGTGGGATCTGCGCCCGTAGTAAAACAGGCGGATCTTTTGGTCAGGCTGGAACATAAAGTGGATAAGGACAGGGTAATTGAACAGGAGTTCAATCATCCGTTTGATATCGGTTTGGGGGATATGGAAACCCTGTTAACCCATCTGGACTATCTTGACGAGTATGTATTATACGGAGAGCCGGATCGGAAACCGGTGTTTCAGAAAAAAGAGGCGGATCGGCTCGCCCCCGCCCTGTGCAGCGCCCTGGCCAAGGCGACGCCTGACCAGCGGGTGCGGTTTGTTTCCTATAATACGGGCGGCGGCTTTCTGTTTTTAAAAAAGCGCCGAAAAACCGGCGGGGTCGTTTTTGTTGAAAACGGCGGAAGGCTAAACATCGCCTTTGGCTATGTGAATCGGGAAATAAGGGAGACCAGTGATTTGAGGAAATTCCCGGAGGGCAATGCGTTTTCAGACCCGTTGGCATTCGGATCATGCGATACGCCGATTATCGCCCCCGATTATGCCGTTCATCAGCGAACGCAAGACGGTGAAGCGTATCCCATGTGGATCGTGGCTGAGGTTGAAAAGATCGAGGAACAGGCGGTTTCGGCATCCGAACCCGAAGCCGATAAACCGCAACCCGCTGCTACGCCTGACACATCTGCCAAACCGGAAGCCGGGCCTGAATCGGAAACGGCATCCGGGCCGGAAAAGGCCGTCAAAGATAAGCCGGAAGCCAAGCCGGCGCCGGAAAAAGCCGTTAAAGAAAAAAAGGCGCCGGCGCATGAGCCCTCGCTCGAAGAATCCGGGGACTCATGGCAAGGCCGCAAGAAGGATATCAAAGAAAAGCTCAAATATCTAAAAGAGCTCTATGACTCTGATCTGATTGATAAAAAAGAATACGGTGACCAGAAAAAGAAGCTGCTGAATCGGCTTTCAGAATAGGGCGGGCAGCTATTCCTGGACCATTAAATTCAGCGAATCAATATACTCGGGATCTTCCGTATCCATGACCGCAATGATGTGTTTATACATCCGGCGCTTGTGTTCGCCGAAGATGCCGCGTTTTTTCTGAAACGATTTGGCAAACGCCAGGGTTTCCTTCATCAGGTGCTCGGCATTGTCGCATGCCTTTTCGATAACGTGATGGGTTTCCAACTCCGGCGCCGTCGCCCGTCGGCCGGTGAGCTTCAATTCATTGAGCTTATACTGGGGAACGGCCTTGTCAACAAACGCATCCATGCCCGGAAGAAACGGGATGCCCAGGTCGACCTCCGGGAAGCAGAAAAAACCGCGGTCTGACTTCATGAACCGGAAGTCACAGGCGCAGGAAAGGATGGCGCCGTTTCCAAATGCATGCCCGTTGATGGCCGCGATGGTCGGGACCGGTGCCAGGAGGAGCTTTCTAAATACGTCGTTCATGCCGTAACAGAAGTCCTTGATAACCTGGAAATCCTGGGCGGTAAACCGTTCTCCGAGCCACTGGACGTCAATGCCGTTTGAGAAAAATTTTTCAACGGCGCTCGTCAGGACAATGGCCTTAATTTCCGGGTCAGCAACCGCCTCATCAAGGGCGGTATTCATTTCCTGCGCGAATTCAAGATTTTGAAGATTCTGGTCGTTATTCATTTTGATGACGGCCACGGTTTCATCCTTTTTCCAGAATACGACGGCCATGGGCTCCTCCTTGTCCAGGGTGCAAGGTTAAAGGTTAAAGGCTTTTCTCCCCGTATATCGCAAAAACACGGGGGTATTGCAACCGAAAGGTGGCATGAAGGCGGGAGGAGAATTTTTAAATCCGAAGGGGAGGGATATGATTTTTGCCTATTTAACACTGGTCTTTATCTTTTTGGGCATTTTATTATGGTCTATAGCCGGCTTTATCGACAGACGCCTCCAGCGCTCCAAAAGTGCGAGCAGGAAAAATTATCAAAAGATCGTCCGCTATTTCGGCATTTTTGCTAAAATCAGTCTAATCCTTTCAGCCGTTTCCTTTGTGGTCGCGTTTATATGGTTGCAGGGGATGCAGGGCTAAAGGGATATTTCAAAACGAGAAGAATTTTTGCAGAAGCCACATCATTTGACATATAAACAAAAAAGGGGGGGGATTTGCTCGTATTAAAGGGGGCGGGCGCGATACTGGGCGCATTTGTTGTCTACATCTTTTTTATTGAACGCTTTATTATCCGGGTGAACCATTATCAGGTGCCGGTTCCGTATCTTCCTTCGGAATTTGCCGGGTTTCGGATTGTTCAGCTTTCCGATCTTCATTACGGCCCCCTTCAGCCGCTTATAACCGCAAGGTATGCCGTCTGGCAGGCGAATCGTCAACCCCGCGATATTATCGTCGGCACCGGCGACTATGTGCTCGAGAAAGACGCACACAAAAAAATCGACGGCATCTGGCCCGTACTCTCAAGACTTCATGCGCCGGAAGGGGTCTATTCCGTTCTGGGAAACCATGATCACTGGGCGAATACCGAAAAATCGGTTGAATGGCTGGATAAGACCGGCCAGAACCTTCGGGGAAAAAGGCTCGCCTTGGAAAGGGCGGGCCGGAAACTCTGGTTGGTCGGCGGTGGGGATCTATGGGAGGATCATATGGATTTTGACGCCCTGCTGGCCGGCATTCCGCAATCGGATTGCCGGATTGTGCTTGCCCATAATCCGGATAGCGCGGATACCGCTTTTAACGCCCGGATCGATCTGATGATATCCGGCCACACCCACGGCGGACAGTTTGTGCTGCCTTTTTTCGGCCCGCCGTCGAATCCGGTTAAGAACAAGAATTACACCAGCGGGCTGAAAAAATCGAAAAACGGCCTGGGCGTCTTTATTTCCAAGGGAATCGGGTGGGGGACATTCCCGGTCAGGCTAAACTGCGCCCCCGAAATTGCCGTAATAGAGCTTATCCCTTCGGCCTGAGCGTTTTTGAAATCAATAACAAATAGTTATGATTTTTTCCGCCTTTCTCGGTTTGAAATGCCGCACAATGGTTTTTATAGTTAATTAAGATGGCAAAGAAAAAAATCCAATATCTGAGTTGCGCTGCATTCCTCGGAATTTTGCGCGCCCCCTGATCTTAACCGGGGCTTGAACTTTTTTCTTTGCCATCCCAAAACCGACTTTTTACGAGATTGTCAATTAAGAGACAATGCCATTAACTTAAGCACCTTAGACCCTGCGTAGGTTGGATTGAGCTTGCGAAACCCAACAATAGACGCCAATGTTGGGTTTCGTTCCTCAACCCAACCTACAATTGGCCGTTTTTCTCGCTAAGTTAATGACATTGAATTAAGAGAACAGAAATATAAACCTATGGGAGGGGTAAGGAGTAGGCAATGGCCAACCGTCGGGACTATTTTGACAGTTTTTGCAGGATCAGCCGGGCGTTTGCAACGGCTGAAAAAAAGGACGTGCTTCTTTCGCGGATTGTGGAAAGCGCAAAGGAGGCGGTGGATGCAAAAGCCGCCGGCTTTTTTATACAGGATAGGGACTCCGATACGTTCGTCCCGAGCGCCATTACCGGGTTGTCTGCAAACTACCTGCAGGGCCCGTTCAAGGGGGCGGCAGAAAAGATTGACATACTCAAGGAGACAGGGGGCATATTAATCAAGGACGCCGCAACCGATGAACGCACTGCCGGTGATAAGGCCAAGCAATCGGAAGGCATCGCCTCCATCCTGATCGTCCCGGTGAAGACCAACAATCGTATCATCGGCGTTTTATCCGTTTATACGGCAGTGCCCCGGGATTTCTCGGAGGATGACATCCGGTTTATCACAGCCCTGGCTCAACAGGGGGGCACGGCTATCGAGCGGGCCGGCCTGATCAATCAGCTTCATCTGAATGCCCGCCTGTTTAGGGATATTTCTGCGGCCATCAACGCATCCCTGGATGTCGCCGCTATTATGCGGGTGCTGACAGAAGAGCTGGCAAAGGGGTTGAGGGCAAAAGGCGGAAGCATCCGGCTGATAGATGAGAAAACTGACAAACTCAGGCTGATGGCCAGTTATGGGGTAAGCGATGCCTACTTAAACAAGGGGGAGGTCGCCGATGACAAGGGAATCGTAGAGGCGATGAACGGCAAGACCGTGGTGATTTCCGATGTGGCAAATGCTGAAGGCATCAAGTTCAGGGATGAAAAAAAAGCTGAGGGGATCGTCACGATTCTTACGGTGCCGATTTGTGTGAAACATAGCGTTATTGGCGTGTTTCGGATTTATTTTGGCTCCAGCAAGCGGTTCTACGAGGATGAAATCATGACCGTGGAGGCCCTCGGGCATCTCGGGGGGTTGGCCATACAGAACACCTCCTGTTACATGAGGCTTGAAAGTGACATGAAGGGGGCGGCGGGCGAGCGTTGGAACTATCGGTCCTGGTTTTAAATAGTGCCCCTCCTAAAATCGACTTCTAAGTAACTTGAAAATATATATTAATATTCCAGAATGTTAGCTCTCTGTCATTCCGAGGAGCGAAAGTGACGAGGAATCTTGATTGCTAAAGATTTCTCGCTGCCGCTCGAAATGACAATGCGGATGTTTTTTTGAGTTTCTTAAACAGGGCGGCTAACGAAACATCCCTTCTATCAGGCGCAGTTTTTTTGTTGGCACCATACCGAGGAGCGCCTGAATATGCTTGGCGTCCCGGAATCTTTTTTCCTGCCCGAAGTCCTTCATGTAGCCGACACCGCCCAAAACCTGTATACCGTCCGTCGTTAGGCCGCATGCGCTTCTCTGGATATCAATGGCCGCTGCCTCGGCGTACTCCTGCCATCCGGTTTCCTGTTGGTCAATGCCCTGGGATATCCTTGAAACCATGCATTCAGCGGTTTTTACCTTGACGGCCATTTCGGCCAGCATCATGCGGATTTCAGACCAGTCGACAATTCTTTTGCCGCCCTGGAAGCGGCCCCTGCTGTATTCGAGCGCCTCTGTAAGCGAACCCTTCATAATCCCTGCGGACATGGCGGCTGCTGCCGCCGACATCCGGCCGGCCATTTTTCCAAAGTATTGTGGGCCTTCTCCCACTTGCCCCAAAAGGGAGCATGGGACCCTATCCAGCGTGATATCCACGGCCGGACAGGCATGAAGCCCAAGGCTGGGGATGGGTGCACTGACCGTAACGCCTTCGGATGACAAGTCCAGTAGAAAAAATGAGCAGCCCGCTGCGTCCTCGGTCTTGGCGGGAACAACCGCATGCCGCGCGATATTGCCCGCAACCGTGTACTCCACCCTTCCGGAAAGCAGATACCTGCCGTCCTGCATGGCGGCGTCGGCGGCATTATCCATATCCCTGGGGTTATTAAACACGGGGGCGGCGATTAAAAAATTATATACTGAATCCGCCGGCTCTGTAACGGCTTTTAATATTTCTTCGGCGCCGGCGGCGATGTGCAGCTCCTGGGCCGCGGCATTGGTGAAGATAAGACCGCCCAGGCTGCTGTCCTCCCGACAGATATTGTACAATATGACGCACAGGGCCGCTACACCCTGGCCTACGCCGTTTAAGGCCTCCGGCAGGATTATATGAAAATATTCCAGGTCATAGGCTTTTTTTATTGTCTTCTCGAAAAGAGGGGCATCCGGGTATCGATCATTTTCCTGCCGTTCGGGGGCGAGTTCTTTCCTGGCAAACTCCGCCGATGCCTTGTCCAGCATCTTTAACTCCCTGTCAGTGCCTGCAATCATAGGCTCCTCCTGGTATTTACTCGTCAAATATAACCGCCTGCGGACAGTCCCCGGCGATCATGCATTTAAAAATGTTCAGGCGATTGAGCTGGTTGGTCCCTTCATAGATCTGGAGCAGCTTGGCGTCCCGGAGCATTTTTTCCACGCGGTAGCTGCGCCGCAGCCCATGCTGGCCCATGAGCTCCAGGGCCATGTGGCAGTTGCGGATGCCCAGATCGGTGGCCGCAACCTTGCTCAGGGATGCCCATCCGGAGGTCCGGTGGATTTCCTCATCGGTCTGCCCGTCCAGCTGAACCCTTCGAAACGTTTTGGTCATAAACGCTTTTTCCAGCATCGGGGAAACCATTTTGTCGAAAAATTTGGCGGGCATAAGCCTGTAGTAGTAGAACATGGGCTTTCTCTGGAGATCGCGGAAGGCCCCGTACAGCCCATTGGCGGAATTGGCTTCAACATACGTCAGGCGGGCGGTCATCACATTTTTAAGCATTTCGGCCAGCATGCACTGCGCCCATTCATGGTTGATCAGCCGTTTGCCGCCCACTTCTGTTTCAGCGGCGAATTTTTTGGCCTCATTGTATGCGCCGCGCGCCGCGCCGGTGCCAAACGCCCCCACGCCGGCCCGTGTCGTCGATACGACATAATCGATCATCTGCATGCCGGTCTCCCTTACCGTCCGTTTTAAGGAGCGGATCTGCTCGGGAGAAAAACAGACGTATTCATCCGGCACAAAACAGTCCTTGAAGATCAGTTCGCTGGCGGGGCATCCTTTTTGCCCCATTTTTTGTTCCTTGCGGCCGAATGAAAATCCCTTGTCGCCGGTCTTTACCGCAAGCACCACCGTATTTTCAGAGGGTTTCGAGGTGTCCGAATAGGCGATGACCATATGCCAGGTGGAAAGATGGCCGTTTGAAATAAACACTTTGGTGCCGTTTAGCTTATAGCCGCCCGGGACCCTTTCCGCGGTGCAGGTCATAGTCCCTTTATCCATCAGGTCGATTTCTTCGGCATCCGTGCCGGCGCCGGGTTCGGTGGTCGCCAGCGAAACCAGACAGGGGGTATGGGTTTTTTCACCGGCCGCCACCTGTCGACAGATTTGGTTAATCAGCCGGACGTTGCCGGTCGAGGTGAGGGTGGAGACGCCCAGATAGTGAACGCCGACCAGATTGGCCATGGCCAGGCATTCGGATGCGATCTCCTCTATAAAATATGCCAGGGACGGCATGTTCCATCCCTTGCCGCCAAAGATCTTCGGTATCCAGCCGGTATAAAGGCCCCACTCATTGGCCTGTTCGACAAAGTCCCAGGGGATATAATCCGGTGAGGCCTGGAGCTTTGAATCAAGCTCCAGCGCATAGGGTCGGACGACTTCTTTGTTGAATTTCCGGGCAAGGGCAATGACCCGTCGGGTCTCTTTGACCATAGGCTTCGGCAGTTTGGGGGCGGATGCGAGGCCGCAGGTAATATCTTCAAATACAGGCGGCATGGCCGAGTAAGCCTTGACCTCTTTTCTTGAAATCATGGGGCCTCCTAATGTTTCAACGTTTTTATTCAACCATGGGCGGCTGCCAGTGCATCGAATGTATCCGGCGTCACGCCTTCGGCCTCCAGCTCCCCTTTGATGATCCGGTGGGAAGTGGTTTTGGGAAACGCCTCAACAAAGCGTACATATCGGGGCACCGCATATTTCGCCAGCCTTTCGGATAAAAACTCCCTCAGCTCATGGCCGGTTAAGCTCTGCCCGGACACCAGCTTGACAGCCGCCATGATTTCATCCTCGCTCATTTCCGAAGGCACGGAATATACGGCTACGTCTTCAACCGCCGGATGGTCCATGATCACATGTTCAACCTCGTAGGCGGAGACGTTTTCGCCGCCTTTTCGCATGGATTCGGTATTTCTGCCCACAAAGTAGACGAATCCGTCCGGGTCCTGCCGAACCAGGTCGCCGGTATAGAGCCATCCGTCCTTTTCTTTTTCCCTGGCGGCCTCTTCATTTTTATAGTATTCCACGCTGCTGCCGCCGGTTTTGACTTTGAACAGCAGTTCTCCCACCTCGCCGGGCGGGACATCCGTACCCCTATCATCTACAATCCGGATGTCGCCGGGGCGATTCGGCTTCCCGAGGGATCCCACGGGCGCGGTGCCGAGGTTCATGATCCCCTTGCCGCCGCCATCCACGGCCCCGTAGCCCTCGTAGAGCGTTACGCCGAACCGTTTTTCAAAAGGCTCCCACATATCCGCGGGGCATGCGGCGGAAAACACGAAACGGACGTTGTTTTGCTGATCGGATGCTTTTTCCGGCTGCTTCATAAGGATGGGAATAATGGAGCCGATGGTGTTAAAAACCGTGGCATCATAGGCCCGGATGCGGTCCCAGAACCGGCTGGCGGAAAATTTTCTGGAAAGCGCCATGGATGCTTTTCGGGCCATGGACATGGTAGTGGTAATCAACAGGGCGTTTCCATGGCATAGGGGGAGGCAGGTATAATAGATATCATCCTCTTTGAGCAGTATGTAGGCGAAAAACATGAGAAGGCGCACCGACGATTTTTTATACCGGTAAACCACCCCCTTGGGTGGGCCGGTGGTCCCCGAGGTGTAAATGATCAGGCACATGTCATCCGGGTTGTAGCCGACCCCCGGATGCTCCGGGGCCATGTGGTAGGCCTCGCTCAAGTTGACATAATGGGCCGGCATCTGGCTGCCGGCGCCTCCCTCTTCGATGTCATCGACGATAAAAGTCGAGACCCTTTCGAGCGGTTCGGCAATCGTCTCCACCGATGGAACCAGCTCCGCATCGGCAGCCAGCATTTCGATGTCGCTGTGATTGATCAGGTAGGCCAGGCCTTCGCCTTTTAGCTCCGGGTTCATGGGGACCAGGTACATGCCGATTTTCTGGGCGCCAAAGAATATATCAAGAAACCGGGGCGAATTCTTCATGAAAATCCCAAGGCCCTTGCCTTTCCCGCCGCCATGGGCCAAAAGGAAATTGGCGGCCCGGTTGGCGTTTTCGTCCATTTCTTTGTAAGTATAACGCTCCTCTTCGTAGAGGAGAAACGTCTTGTCCGGCACTTGGCGCGCACGGGATTCGAGAAGCTCGGCCCAGGAAATATCCGCCGCCTCTTTTCGCCATTTTGCCGAGATATTGCGGACAAAGCGTCCCTCCCGGATATCTTCGGCGGCCATCCTGACAGCGCCGGCCAGGGCGGCCATCAGCAGCTTAAGACGCTGGATTTTCCATGCGCGAGGATCTTTTTTGGCGGCTCTGGCGGCTGAGGCGTGTCCGGCGGCATCAGAAGCCGGCTGCTTTGGGGGGGCGAAGGCAGGGGGGATATGGTTTCGGTCATATGGTTGGGGATAGGTCAGGTATGCGCTCTGGGTCAGGCGTCGGTAAAAATATCCCGGTCTGAACGACCGTTTGATTGAAATCGCCTCTTCCGGGCACGCAGCCGCGCAGCATCCGCAGGCAATGCAGTCCGTGATGCCCGGATATGAATAAATCAGGCGCGGCAGACCGTTTCGCCATGCGGCCGGCCCGGTATCCCGCTGAATGGAGCGGGCCGGGCAGATAAATGTACAGGTCCCGCATCGTTTACATTTCTCATTATCAAATTCCAGCAGGCCGGTCTGCATTTCCAGCGGGCTATTGTAATCCGGAATCCGTGTCCAACGGCTGAATCTGAGGTGTTCCATTTTATTCTCCCTGCCTTTCAATTCTTGGGGGCTCCTCCATTTGCCCTTCATACCACTCCACATGCTGCACTTCCCGGGGGACCTGGCCGTCGGATGCCACTTTCGGCCATCCCAGGGCAAGGCAGTTGTTTAGCTGATACGGATACTTGACGCTGAAGAATTTTTTCCACTTGGGATCATACATGAGCACCTTGATCATCCCGATCCAACAGGTAGCGGCCCCCATGCTGTGGGCGGCCAGCACCATGTTCTCCCCGCAGATGCCGATATCCGTAGCCGGACACGAGACCCCCCGCTGGTCTTCGAACAGTAAAATCAGCGCAGGCGCGTGATGGAAAACCGGGGCCCGCTCGTTGGCAATTGCCGCCAGCAGGCCGAACGGCACGGGGTGGAGCTCATTGTACCGGAGACGGATAAAAAATTTGGATATGGGCTTGAGAAGGATGTTACGCAGTCGGCTTCGGGTATAATCGAGAACGAACATCATTCGCTTGCTGATTTTGACGGCATCCGCCTCCATTGCCGAAAGAATCTCGGGGCTTTTTACGACGGCAAACCGCCAGGGCTGAGAGTTTCCGGCGGACGGCGCAAACCGGCCGGCTTCAAGGATCCGTCTTATCATGTAGTCGGGGATCGCCTCTTTTTTAAATGCCCGCGTACTGCGGCGGGTGAGGATGACTTTCTCGACCTCCGTCCATTCCAGGGGTTCAGTGATGTTCGGCGCGGTTGAAGATGCCATGGGGGTGCCCTCCGTGTTATAATTTTAGCCGAACCTAAACTGGGCGCTTCAATTTAGGTTTCGGTTTAACTAAAATAGTTCCGTTCGAAATATTTTGTTGATTTTTTAATATTTTCGGGGCCAAACAGGTCCAGGCGGTTGTTTACCGCAAGGGTGGAGATCACCATGATTTTTCCGAGCATCTCCCAAGAGACGACGTCGGGGTCAAACCGCTTGTTGAAAAACCCGCGCGCCCGGTCCTTTTCCAGATTGGCCTTGTTGAATTCATGAAACGCCATGCAGCATTCAAGCCCTTTTTCGCGGATCTTGGGGTCAATGGCGAACATCGCCTTCAGGATACAGGCGAACATGTTGACCTCCGGGCTCTGGATGCGCTGCAGGTATTGGGCGGTCAACTCCCGGATAATGCTTTTATGGCTCTGATCCGGCTGAAATACCGGGTTGTCCCGATAGATTTGCAGCCGGTAGCCGAGAAGATAGTCGAGGGTGGCGAGTTGAAGCTCGGTTTTACTGGAAAAATGATGGTAAATCAACGCCTCGTTCACACCGGCCGCCTTGGCGATGAGGGCGGTGGTGGCCTGATCGTAATTGAGCCGGGCGACCACATCGATTGTGGCATCAATAAGCGTCTGTCTTCGCTCATCGCGTGTCATTCGTTTATCCGCCAATCGCTTCTCCTGCGGTTTTAAAGCCGATGCCTTAAGCTCCTGGCTCAGGCATTGGGTAAAGCCTTCTATGCTTGCGATGTTTGCGAGGCGGCCCTCCCCGGCCCGCCCCAGATACGGCAGAAATGCCTTGGCGCCGTAGACCCCGCCCCAAAAGTGAATCCCGAAGATCCATTCGAAGTCTTCATATTTCCAATATATGGATACACATGGCCGCCTCGCCGACCCCGATGGTCCCGCCCCCGTTTTCAGCCAGGGCGATTTTTGGGTCCCGTACCTGACGTTTGCCGGCTTCCCCGCGAAGCTGGGTGACGAGCTCGTAAATCTGGGCCAGCCCGGAGGCACCGATGGGATGTCCCCGGGAGAGAAGCCCGCCGCTGGTATTCACAGGCAGTTTTCCGCCAAGGGCAGTGGCGCCGCTTTCTGCAAACAGGCCGCCTTCTCCTTCGGGGCAGAAGCCGAGTTTTTCCGTCTGGTAGAGTTCGCCAAACGCAGTAGCGTCATGGACTTCCGCCACATGGATATCCTCCGGCCCCACCCCGGCCATTTCATAGGCGGGTTTGGCAGCCCGCTCGGAAATCGTGTTTTCCGTCCATGACCCGGAGCGCAGAATAGAGGCCCGCACCCGGACGGCCCGGGAGGCGGAGTGCGCTCTTAAAAATTTTTCGGAGCATAAAATGGCCGCGGCGGTGCCGTCACCCACGGGTGAGCACATGGCCCGGGTCAGGGGATAGGCGACCTCGTAGTCGGCCAGCACCTGCTCCACGCTCTGGGGAAACGTGTACTGGGCCAGCGGGTTCAACGTTGAGTTGTTGTGCGCCTTGGCCGCTATCACGGCCAGCTGTCGCCGCGTGGACCCATAGGCTTTCATGTGCTTTCTAGCGCCCATGGCGTAAAAATCCATGAAAACGGAGTGCCCGCCCTTTTTTTTGTCCTTTTGATCCGGGCCCTCCGAAGCCTCTGCTTTTTCCCTGGCCGTCTGTTTCAACTGTTCGATATATTGGTTCGTGATTTCGACATCCGTTCCCGATATAAACCCCTGCATCATGAGTTTGCGGTCCTCGCTGTAGACTTTTTCCGTGCCAATGGCCAGGGCACAGTCATAAAGGCCGGCCTTTATCGCCGTCCAGGCCCCTTGCAGGGCTGTACTCGCGGATGCGCAGGCGTTTTCCACATTGGTGATGGGGATTTTGTCCAGTCCATGGGCAGATAAGGCTACCTGGCCGCGGATGCAGTGCTGGAAATCATGCATCCCCCAGCCGGTGTTTGAAAACCAGGCGGCCTGGATAGCCTCTGGGCCCAGCTCGGCGTCTTTCAGCACCTGTTTCAAGGATTCGCCCGTCAAGTCCTTGATGCTGCGTTCGAGATATTTGCCGAATTTGTTCATGGCCACGCCGATAATATATACGTTGTCGCTCATAGCACATCCTCTTTTACAGAAAATTTCCGGAGTCAGACAGAGTCAAGAAATGCGGCCGCCGACCGCCGCCCCAAAGACGGCATCCAGGGAGTCCATTAAGTAAGTAATTACTTAATTAATATCTAAAAATCAAGAAAAAAATATTGGTATAAGGTTTGGGTGTTAGGTGTTAGGTATTAGGTGTTAGGTATTAGATTAAAAAAATCAAAAGCTTAGTGCCTCAGTGCCTTAGCCCCTCAGTGTCTCAATGCCTCTTTTAAGGCGATGGCGGGCCGGTCTCTCAGGCGGCGCCGAAGAATTTTTCAAAATGCGTATCCCAGGCCCCGATTTCTTCAAACACCGCTTCTATCGCGGTTATAAACTTGGGGGGGCCGGCAACCATGTAGTAAGGGCTTTCGGGCGAGGAAAACGTCTGTTTAAGGAAACCCCCGTTGATGTGGCCCTTGGGTCCCGTCCAGTCCTCCTGGCGGGTCATGAGAAAGATAACACGGATGTTGGCGTTGTCCGTGTCGAGTTTGCTCAGTTCATGGTAAAATGCGGTTTTATCAAAATTCTGGTTGGAATACAGAAGCGTGATGGGGCGGGTATCCTTTTTGGATACGGCATGCTCGAGCATGCATTTAAAGGGCGTGATGCCGATGCCGCCGGCCACCATTACGATTTCTTTGTCCGGAGCCTCAGGCAGCTGAAATGAGCCGCCGATTTCGCTAATCCAGGCGTTCTCATCGAACGGCATGGCGGCAAGCGTCTGCTTGTATCCGGTATCCGATATGCGTGTGGCGATTTCAATATTTTCGGCGTCCGGATTGACGATCGAGAAGTAGCGCTCGTCGCCTTTTTTATCTGGATATTTGAGCGAGAGCTTCAAGCGGACATATTGGCCTGGCCTATAGGAGAGCGGGCCATCCGGTGTGAATCCGAAAAGGGTCGTGTTCTCAGCCAATTCTTTTTTGTATTGAAGCCGGACTTTCATAGAATTCTCCATAATTTTTTACCTTGCCATCCCAAAATTAATTTTTTAGTGATTATCTTATTTAAAGTAAACAGGAAGACCTCCGATGTCCAAAATTAATGAACCGCTGAAAAACTATGTGTCCCACAGCCGGATTGCCGGCGGGATCCATATCGTCGCGGAAAACGCCGTTGTCGATGTGGTTTTTTATTCAGAGGCCGTCTGTCGGGTAATGATAAAAAGGCCGGGTGATGCCCCCAAGGATTTCTCCTATGCCGTTGCCGCAGATCCCCATCCGGTCAAATATTCTATTCGGGAGGCAGAGGGGCGCATCCGGATTCAGACCCGATGCGTTGTCGCAAAAATAGAGAAGTTTCCGGTGCGGCTGGCTTTTCTGACAACGGCCGGCGATTTGATCAATGCGGACGATTCTGCCTTTGGCACCTCATGGATTGGAGAGGAAATCACGACATATAAGAAGCTGGAACCCGGTGAGCGCTTCCTGGGCCTTGGCGAAAAAACCGGCCATCTGGATCGGGCCGGCGCCTCCTATACGAACTGGAACACGGATTATTTTGCCTATCCGGCCGATGCGGATCCGCTTTATACCACGCTGCCGTTTTATATCGGCGGGCACCACGGGCTTGCATACGGCATTTTTCTGGACAGTACCTACCGGAGCACGTTCAATTTCGGGGCGGCCAACGACCGGTTTTCCTTTTTTTCAATCCCGGCCGGGCCCATGGATTATTATTTCATCCATGATGAAACCGTTGCCGGCATCCTTCGGGCGTTTACCGGACTGGTGGGGCGAATGCCGCTTCCGCCGCTATGGAGTCTGGGCTATCAACAGTGCCGGTTCAGCTATTACCCGGACCGTGAGGTCATGGCCGTTGCGCGGGGATTTCGGGATCGGGACATCCCGGCAGACGCTATTTATCTGGATATCCATTACATGGCGGGCTTTCGGGTATTTACCTGGGACCACGAGCGATTCCCGGCCCCTGTGGACCTTGCTGCTGACCTGAAAAAGATGGGCTTTCATGTGGTGGCGATCCTGGACCCGGGTATAAAAATTGAGGATGGGTTTACGCCCTATGAGGACGGAAAGGATCAGGATGTTTTTGTCAAATATCCTGATGGCGAGCCTTATGCCGGCGAGGTCTGGCCCGGCTGGTGCCATTTTCCTGATTTTACGCGGCCCGAGACAAGGAGGTGGTGGGGTGGATGGCTTAAGGATTTTGTCACCGCGGGCATCGAAGGCTTTTGGACGGATATGAACGAACCCTCCGCATGGGGGCATCATATACCGGACCTATTAGAGTTTAGTTTTGACGGGAAGGGGGCCACCCATAAAGAGGCGCATAATGTATACGGAATGCAGATGGCCAGAAGTACCTGGGAGGGGATGCGCCAATGGCGGGAAAACATCCGGCCCTTTGTGTTGACACGCTCCGGCTACACGGGCGTGCAGCGTTATGCATCGGTATGGACGGGGGATAATATCTCCGATGACGCCCACATGCTGGCCGATGTTCGTATGGTCAACAGCATGGGCATCTCCGGCATGCCGTTCTGCGGTTATGATATCGGCGGCTTTGTCGGTGAATGTTCGCCGGATTTGTTTGCCCGCTGGATCAGTATCGGCGTGTTCGCGCCCCTGGCGCGGGGCCATACGATGATCAACAGCCGGGATGCCGAACCCTGGAGCTTTGGCGAGGGGGTCGAGGCGGTCGCCAGGAACTATATCAAGCTGAGGTACCGGCTTCTTCCCTATATTTACAGCGCATTTTATGTCTGTTCACAAAGCGGCATTCCTGTCGCCAGAAGCCTTGCGGTTGATTATTTCCACGATCCGATGATATACGCCCATGCCTATGAGCATCAGTATCTATTCGGCGACGCCATCCTGGTGATACCGGTTGCCTCAGATGTTCGTATCGCAGAGCTCTATCTGCCGGCAGGCGGCTGGTATGATTTCTATTCGGACGCGCGCTACCAGGGAAGCGCCGAAATCTACAGCAAGGCGCCAAAAGAGCGCCTTCCGCTTTTTGTCCGGGCGGGGGCTGTGATTCCCATGCAGGACCCGGTCTCCTGCACGGACGAAATCTCCCAGGGGCCGCTTCAGATCCATGTTTACCGGGATTCGGAAAAAGAGAGCGCGTCTACCTATTACGAAGATGACGGGTATACGATGGATTATCAAAAAGGGAATTATTTTAAGCGCGATATCCGGCTTTCTAAAAATGCATTGATTCTTGAACCGGCAGACGGTAAATATCCATCGCGTTACAGCAGGCTAAAGATCTATTTTCACGGGTTCGATTTTAACGACCAGACAAATATCCATCTAAACGGAAGGGCGGTGCCTCTTCAGGCTGAAACCATCAGATTTTTCGAGCCGGTGTCACCGCTTGACAAAAACGGCGGCGGGATAGACCCCTATGGGGACCTGCCGGTTTTTTCAGTGCTGACGGACCACGTCAGGGCTCAGATGCGGTTCGAGTTTTAGGTTTTAGAAGGTTATGATACTTCAGGTGTTAGGTTTTGGGTTTTGGGTATTGGGTATTGGGTTAAAAAATCAAAAGCTTAGTGCCTTCCATGAGAAGGCTATTGTCAATAGACAAATTCGTTCACGAATTTACTTTTTTACATCCAATAAGTCTCAATCGTCACGCTTCCATCCGCACTCTTTTGTGGAGCTGCCATCTGCATTTAATATTATTTCAGATGCTTTCGCTGCTGTCATTCCGAGAAGCGAAAGTGACGAGGAATCTTGATTGGTTAAAGATTCCTCGCTGCCGCTCGAAATGACAATGCGGCTGTTTTTTAGCGTTACTTTCTGCAAAAACACCGCCGCGGCGGAATAAATCGCTTTTTACGAGACTGTCAAGGCTATAATATTTTTTGGGTTTTAGACAATTTTTATCTTGATATTTTTTTAATATTCTGCATAATAGAATTGTCTTACTGTTTTTAATAAGCGTCTCAATGTTTTCAATACAAAAAAAGCGAAACCCGGAAACGGTGGGGGCCGTCCCGGGTCTCTAAAAACGGTTCGTATGAACTACAAAGTGCCGCCAATATATGACCGTTTTGGCAAAAAAGCAAGGGGTTTTTGTCAAAAATTTTTGGCAGGCTTTAAACCTTGACAATCTCGTAAAAAGTCATCCTTTGAGACTCCGTCGGACGGCCCGACCGTTTCCGCAGACAATCGGAAGGAAACGGTATGATTGCAGTCAAAGGGCAAATCCGAATAGCCCCCCATCCATCAAAAGCGGTCTTCCAAGCCCATGGTATCCAACTGGCGCCGATTGCCAGGTATTTAGGCGTATGCCGGCGGCACCTGTCAGGCGTTTTGTCTGGACGCAGAAACCCTTCACAAGACCTGGACCATCGCATCAAAAAGCTGGCCAGCCAGTTGGAGCAAGAACTGGGGGCGAACAGGGGACGGATGTCGCCAACGTTTAGGCCATACGCGGAAAGCAAGTGGATTATTAAACGCCTGACGAGGCGACCCCCGGCGATAAAAACCCAGACCTCCTCGGATCGAGCCGAGTTTTCCACATCGTTTTGATTTTTGGACGCCGACACAGTCTCCCCGTCCGGCACCCGGCAGACGAGTCCAAACTTTCCCTTAAGGTAAAGAAAAAAATGAAAATTTTATCTTTACTTCAGCGCCCATCTGCTATTATATTTTTTGCGTACCAAATAGAAAGAGGCGGATTTTTTGTTCGAGGGGGTTATCATGGTAATCACCAAAGAAATGATCCACGACTACCTGGGCCATAATAAGGACGGTTGCCAGGTCAAGATCAAGCGTAACACCAATATTTACAGACAACTCAGAGAAGGCGGCCGCTGGCAGTACTATGGGGAGGCTACGCAGGTGGCGCGGGAGCTCGCCGAATTACACGGCTTAGCGGAATGGGAGATTGACGACGAAATATGGAAGGTCGGGTATACGGACTTTCTGATGATGGTCTTTCTCGTTATCGGTTTGGTCGGTGTTACCTATCTATGGGTGGGGGTAGGCCAGGAAATATTGGAGTTGTTATAGCTTGATGGCTTCGTAAAAAGTCCAATATCTGTGTTGCGCTTCCGTCCCTCGGAATTTCACGTACAGCTAAGTACGCTGTATTCCTCGGGATTTTGCGCGCCTTGATCTTGAACTTTTTACTTTGCCATCCTAAAATCGACTTTTTACGAGATTGTCATAGCTTCCTCGATACTATTTTAAAAAGCCCTGTATAATCCTATTGACTGCTTCATCATAACTTAGCCCCAGGCTCATCAGTTTCATGAGCTGGTCGTTTGCGATTTTTCCGATGGACGCCTCGTGCGTGAGTTCGGCGTCCGGATGCAGGGCCTTCAATGCAGGGATGGTCTGGTTGTTCCCGTTGTCCATGATGATGGCGTCGCATTCGATGTGCCCGTAGCACTTGGCCAGCGCCGTAAGATTGACGTAAAAGTCCTGTTTGGAATCGCCTTTCAGAACCGAACGGGATACAATGTTCGACTTGCTGTCCGTTCCGGCAAGTTCGATCTCGTTTTTTGATTCCGCCGCCTGAAGGCCCTCAGTCATTACCCGTTCGGTAATCAAAAGTACGCTTCCCGCTCCGATTTTTGCCTCGTTATACCGCTTGGCCTCATCCACGCCCCCAAGCTGGGTTAGCTCCATTTCTGCGCTGGCGTTTTCCGCCATGAAAATTTTGGTTGTGGGATTTAGAATACGCCTGCCAGTACCCTCACCGATGGCTGCATGTTTTTCGACATACCTGAGACGCGCCCCGGATTTAATATGAAACTCGTGAATGCCGGAGTGGCCCTCGGATTCGGAGCTTCCGCAGTGAATCCCGCAGCCCGCGACGATTGTAACGTCTGAGTCCTCACCGATGTTAAACGTGTTGTACACCACGTCATGCAGCCCCGCCTGGGTTAAAATCACCGGAATATGGACCGACTCGTTGACCGTGCCCGGTTTGATATCAATTATAATCCCGTCGCCCTTTTCGTTGGCCTCGATATTGATGTTGGCGGAAACCTCCCGGCCCAAGAGCGCTCCGTTCTTTCGAATATTATAGGCCCCTTTTGGCATGCCCTCGAGATCGGCGACCTCTTTTAGAATTTTTTTATCGGTAGCATCTATCATTGCCTTCTCCTTCACACGCATCACTGAATGTGCAGACGCTTAAATCCTCCAGTATCGGTTTGGCGCCCTCAAGATCGCCCTTATAGCCGATCTTGCCCTCTTTGATCAATAAAAGGGTGTCTGCAGCTTCAAGAAACGCTTTATTGTGGCTGACGACGATGGTCGTGGTATTGTTCTCCCTCTGCTCCCGTTTGAGCAGATCCACCATGGGGCCGATGGTCCATAGGTCGATGCCGGTATCGGGCTCGTCGTAAATAGCCACTTTAGGGTTGCGGGCAATTACCGTGGCCAGTTCGATTTTTTTGATTTCACCCCCGGAGAGCTTGCTGTCCACCGGCTTATCCAGAAAGTCCAGGGAGCAGATGCCGACCCGGGCGATGATATGGGCGAGCTGATCCTCGTCATCACTTCCCGAAGCAATGGATAAAAGATCCCGAAACGTCGTGCCTTTGAATCGCGCGGGATTCTGAAACCCATAGACGATGCCTGCCTTGGACCTCTCATCGATCGGCAAATTGCTGATATCTTTGCCTTCGAATAGGATTTTGCCGTCAGCAAGCTCGTTTATTCCCATGATCAGCTTGGCAATGGATGTTTTGCCCGACCCGTTGGGGCCCGTAAGGGCGTAGAATCCGCCGGATTCGAATTTAAAACTGACATCATCTATAATCGTCTTTAGTGAGGGGGCCTCCGATTCGGAATCCGAATCGGGCGCTTTAAAGACAATATTTTGCAGTTCCAGCATGATAACGATCTTCTCCGTTTGGGTTCGTTGGCGAAAGCCTGCAGCTTTCCCGGTTACATGAAAAATCGATTCAAAAATAAACTAAGCATAATTTTATCCTATGCCAACGGTTGACACCGATTTCCCCCCCCCTGGCCGGGCTACGGTTCATCGGGGGACAGGAGTCTTGAAGGCAGAGCCGAAAACGGATATAATAAAAAAACCTAATTTGAAAATCTCGTAGGGATTCAAATTTTTTGATCAAAAAATTGACAATCTCGTAAAAAGTCGATTTTGGGATGGCAAAGAAAAAAGTTCAAGATCAAGGCGCGCAAATTCCGAGGAATGCAGCGTACTTAGCTGTACGTGAAATTCCGAGGAATGCAGCGCAACACAGATATTGGACTTTTTACGAAGCCATCAAAATTGAAACACTCAATTTAGGAAGAAAGGCGTACGCAATTGTCCATATGCCTTGAACGTGTCATCATGTGGCTTATAATGGCGGGCGTGTCCATTGCTGCGGGGGTAGGCATGGATATCGCCCTGAAAACCGAGGCCTTTCCCCTTTTTTGGCGGGTAGTGGGGGCAATCGGTATCCTGTTGGCCCACTTCCCCTTGAAAAGAACGGGAAGGCTGCTCCGGGGAGTAGGCGACCCCAAGCAATGGGGGTGCACCAATCGTCTGGTCACCTCGGATATCTATCAGTGCGTCAGGCATCCCCATCATTTGGGGGTGGGCGTCTTCATGACGTCTCTTGGTTTAGTCATCGGGCACCTGTGGTCCTTCCTGTTTATCACCATCAGTCAGTGGGTATGGGTGATGGCGTTTTTATTTCTGGTGGAGGAGAAGGAGCTGAAGGAAAAATTCGGACCGGAATATGACGCATACCGAAAAAAGGTGCCCATGCTGCTGCCAAAACCGGCTTGTCTGTTAAAAGTTTTTGTAAGTCGCCGCCCCGCCTCCAGCATGCCTGATGGTCCGGACGGAGCCTGAAAACTGATGGCTTCGTAAAAAGTTCAATATCTGTGTGGCGCTTCCGTCCCTCGGAATTTCACGTACAGCTAAGTACGCTGCATTCCTCGGAATTTTGCGCGCCTTGATCTTGAACTTTTTACTTTGCCATCCTAAAATTGACTTTCATTCTATTGCCTGATGCCGTGGCCGGTGATATTTCCTTGGCATTCATGGGGGTCATTGTCAGAGCTGTTCCCGCTTATAGAAAAGCTGTTGTAATCATTGGAAAAATCATATTCCATATGGGCTGTCCAATCACCATACGTTCCGCCCGGCGCATCGCCTTGAATATCGACAATCATTGTATCACCGGATATCTCTATATGTCGTGTAATGTAATCGCCATCAGGGATAGAAAACGAATCGGATGTGGAATTCGTATGCTGCGGTATATAATAGTAGGACCAATCGCTTTGGGATTTATCATCTCCAAAAACGAAGCGCTCTTCATTGTGTTCACATGAGGCTATATCCACAACGACGGAAAAGACGCCATAAAATCTGGAGTTGTCTTGTTGCTGGCATTGCAAAGTAATCGAGTCGTATACGGGGTTTGCAAGAGAGCCGTCGGCCCTGTCATCAACACCGAAATAGAGGGTATACTCTCCTTTTGCGGGTAAAGATGAGTTATATATCGGAAAATCGGAGAAGTTAAAGACAGGCTCCTGGAGGCCTGCCGAAATGCCGGAAACCCATGCCGGCGGATACTGATAGGAATACCAGCCAAACGGCGTGTTCGCGACAAGCCACCAGTCAAATTTTTGGCCTTCGAAGTCCCGGGGATCTAAACTTACGGCTATTCTTACGGTTTCGTCTTTAGAGACTGTTAGTGACTTATCCGCGCCGTTTACCTTGATATCAGGCAGAGGCGGCATCCGATCAGCAGATATCGCATTGCCTGCAATTAAAGGTAATACAAGCAAGATAGGAACGAGAATAGCGATCAATCGTTTTTTCATTTTTGCCTCCTTTCCATTGCCATTAGCTTAGCGAGAAAATGGCCAATGTTGGGTTTCGCAAACTCAACCCAACCTACGCAGGATCTAAGGCGCGAAAACTAATGGCATTGGGATACGCGTTAGAATTGAACTTTTTGAAATCGATCAAAAATACAAATAAATTTTAATTTTACGGCCTAATCTTGTCAATAAGACGAATTTTGATTTTTTTGTCGGTTTACATCCTACGTAGCCTGGAAACAAACTAAACCAGTAGGCGGCTGAGGCCGCAGATGGGTTGAATGTCCGGAAATATTAAAATCCACCGTTTGCCGGCTTTTTGATCTTATCTATCTGGTGGTGAATATCCTCCAGAACCATGTATCCGCAGGGGACCAGCAGCAGGGTGATCAGTGTGGCAAAGAGGACGCCGAATCCTAAGCTGATGGCCATGGGGATCAAGAAGCGGGCCTGGAGGCTTTGTTCCAGCAGCATCGGGGTTAAACCGCCGAAGGTGGTTACCGAGGTCAGGATGATGGCCCGAAACCTTAATTTTCCGCCTTCAATGACCGCATCGTGGGGGGTGGCCCCTTTTTTCCGAAGGTCGTTGACCCGATGGATGAGCACCAGGGAATCGTTTACAACGACACCGGAAAGCCCGACAATGCCGAACAGGCTGATAACGCTGATGTTAAATCCCATCCACAGATGGCCGAGCACGGCCCCGACGACACCGAACGGGATGGCCGCCATGACGATAAACGGCTGGGAAAACGATTTAAAAGGCACGGCCAGCAGGGCGTAAATGCAGAAGAGGGCGATAATGAATCCTCTGCTGACGTCGCCCAGCACCTCTTTTTGCTCCTGGCCCTCGCCCTCAATGTTATAGCGCAGGCCGGGATAGCGGTTTTTTAACTTCGGCAGGTAGTCATGGACCAGGTACTGCCGGACCTCGTTGGCATTTGTGACCTTTTCATTCACATCCGCATAGACCTTGATGACGCGCAGCCGCTGGGCCCGCTCAATCGAGGCGTAGCCGCGTTCCATGGATACCTTGGCGACCGCCGAAAACGGCACCTCGGTGCCGTCCGGCGTCCGGATTCGCATCTCTTCGACGTTGCCAAGGGATTTTCGTTCCTCGTCCGGATACCTGACCAGTACCTTGACTTCATTCTTGTCCCGCTGAAAGCGCATGGCTTCAGCTCCGTAAAAGGCATGGCGCACCTGTCGGGCCAGATCCGCCAGTTTCAGACCGAGGGCGGCGGCGTTGGGCTTTAACTTCAGCTGCATTTCCATTTTGCCGGGCATGAAGCTGTCGCTGATATCAAAGACGCCGGAAAATCCCTCCAGTTTGGCCTTTAGCTCGTCTGCGGCCGCAACCAGCTGATCATGGTCCTCAAGTGAGAGGTGGACTTCGATGGGGTTGCCCCCGCTGTGGATTTCGCTTTTAAACGTGATGGATTCGGCGTCCGGTATTTTGCCGACCCGCTGCCGCCACTTCCGACTCAGCGCCATCGAGCTGATATCGCGTTTTTCACCTTCCAGCAGCTGTACCCAAATCTGGGCCACGTTTCCACCGGAGTCCCCGGAACCCCGGTGCCCGAATTGGGCCCCGATTATCGCGGCCGTGTGTTCCATGAGGGAGGGGGCGTTTTCCGGGCGATTCCGGTCCTTTTCGGCCAGCATCTGTTTGGCGTCCCGGGTTATATGGGTGACGACCTCCGTCGTGCGATGTATCGGCGTACCCGGGGGCATGGTAATTCTGCATTCCAGCGTATCGCCCTCCACTTTCGGAAAAAACGTGAACTTGATCTTTCCGGCGGCCCATACGCCTAAAGTAAGCAGCAGTATGGCCACGCCCAGGGCCAGTGTGGCATATCGCCACTTCACACAGAATTCAAACAGTCGACGATAGGGGCTTCGAATCACCCAGCTCAAGAATCGGGTCATCCGTTTCCGACGGCCTCCGCCTTTTTGTACGGCTTGGCTCCTGGCGAGGTGGGCCGGGAGGATAAGCAATGATTCGACAAGGGAGCCCAAAAGGACAAGAATCACTACCAGCGGGATATTGCGCATGAGTTTGCCCATGGTGCCGCCGGCCACCAATAGCGGCCAGAAGGCGACCATGGTGGTCATCACGGAAAAAATCACCGGCCGGCCCACCTCGAGGGTGCCGTCAACCGCCGCCCGGACTTTACCAACGCCGGTCTCCTGCTGGCTGAATATATTTTCGCCGACGATAATGGCGTCGTCGACCACAATGCCGAGCACCATGATAAAGGCAAACAGGGAAATCATGTTCAGGGATACGTCATAATGGGGCAGCAGCATCAGGCCGAACGCGAAACTGACAGGAATACCCAGGGTGACCCAGAACGCCAGCCGCACATTCAAAAATATGCCGAGCAGCAGGCTTACCAGGATGAGGCCGAGCACCAGATTCTTCATCAGCAGCTCGATGCGGCTCTTTAGAATTGTGGACATATCCTGGTAATCCTCGGCATGGACGCCATGGGGCAGGGTGGGCTGCAGCGTCGATACGTAGTTCTTGACTTTTTTCGCCACGTCAATGGCGCTCTGCTCGGCCACCCGGTAGACATTGATGATGGCTGCCGGTTTGCCCTGGAATCGGGCAAAAAGGTCCACATCGGCAAAACCTTCCTTGAGCTGGGCGATCCGGCCCAGAGTAATCCGGGTGCCGTCGGGCCGGGTGATCACGGGCACATCCCGGTATTGCCGGGCATAATAGCGTCGCCCCTTGGTCCGGATGAGCACTTCCCCTTCTTCGGCATCCACACTGCCGGCCGGAAGATCCAGGCTGCTGCGGGCCACTGCGTCAGCCACGGCGTCGAGGGTCAGGCCGTATTTCCGAAGGGTCTTTTCGGATATATCGATATGGATCTCATTGTCCCGGACCGCGGCCAGCTGCGCCACGGTAATGCCTTCAATGTTGGTCAGGTCATCCTTTGCGCTTTGGGCGATATGCTTGAGCGTGGATTCCGGGGCGTCGCCATAGATCGCGACGCTGATCACCTGCATTCGCCGGGTGACTTCCCGTACAATGGGCTCCTCGGCTTCCTCGGGCATGGTGGTGATCCGATCCACCTCGGATTTCACCTCGTCCAGGAGTTTTTTAATATCCCATCCCTTCATGACCTCTATGGTCACGCTGCCCGAGCCCTCGCGGGATACTGAATCGATCCGTTTGATGCCTTCAAGACCGGCCACATTTTCTTCAATCCGTCGGACCACCCCTTCTTCCACCTCGGAGGGCGAGGCGCCCGGATAGGCGATGGATATGCTTATTTTGTCCAGCTCGGTTTCGGGAAATACCTCCAGCTTGATATCTGAGGCCGTGACTATGCCGGCGATCAGGATAAAAAGCATCAAGAGGTTGGCGGCCACATGATTTTCCGCGAACCAGGCAATCGCCGCCCTCATGACGGCCCTCCGGCTTCGGTGGCTACATATCTTACTCGCATGCTGTCGGTCGCCTCCTTGAGCGGAGATACGACCACCCGGTCGCTCTCTTTGAGCCCGCTCAATACGACCACGCCCCGTTCATCCATCCGCGCGATCTCCACGGTCCGAAAATGCATTCGACTGTCATCGGGATCGACCGCCCAGACAATGTTTCCCTCGTGCAAAGCGGCGCGCGGAATGAGCGCGGCACTTGAAACGGTTTCCCCGTCTATCTCGACCTCCACAAACTGGCCAACGGGAAGGGGCGGCTTCGTGGCGTAAGGGTCGGGGACCCGGATGACGACATTGACCATGCGGGTTTTTGTATCGATTTTGCCCTCAACGCGCTCGACCCATCCGGACCATGTCTTCTCCCGTCCCGCGACCCGGGCCTTTACCCGGGCTTCCGTCCCGGGGTGCGTATCCGTCGTGAAACCGGGCACGGAAAACCAGTTCAGGTCTTCACTTTCCATGGGGACGACGACTTCCACGGCATCCGTGGCATACAGGGTCGCTAGGGTCTGCCCCGGCGACACGTATTGGCCAATATCCACCTCTTTGGCGCTTACCCGGCTGTTAAAGGGGGCCTTGATCCGGGTTCGCTCAAGATCCAGCCGGGCCTTTTCAAGATTGGCCTGTTTGGCCTCCAGGTTGGCCCGGGCGGCAGCCAGTTGGGGCTCTTTGGCTACCAGGGGGGGCGGCTTTTCATCCGGATGGATTCGTCTCCATTCCCTGCGGGAGGCCTCGGATTCCTGTAAGGCCATTTCATAGTTGCTTTCCGCATCTTTAAGGCTGGCTTCCGCCAGGGTGACGGCGATTTCATAATCGCGGGGCTCAATCGTCAAAAGCGGCTCGTCTTTCTTAAACGTGCCGCCGTTGACAAGCTCCTTTGATATTTGGACGATCGTGCCGCTGATTTGCGGCACGATCTGGGTTTCCGTCAAAGCCTGGACCGTGCCTTCGCCGGTAATGGTCATATCCAGTTGGCCCACACGGATCGGTACGGTCCGAACCAGGGGTAGGGGAACCTCGGGTTGATGACGGCCCAGCGCCTCGCGGCTCGATTTGAGCAGTCTGAATCCCAGTATGCCGCATCCGATCAGGGCTACGGCCACAACAGCGTGAATGATGATTCTTGGTTTGTTT
>Ga0209943_1000543_pt1 | contig 26032 bp, 20 predicted proteins | sample SalPonR1_B_D2_MG_FD_185698 | JGI IMG/M metagenome (GOLD analysis project Ga0209943, IMG submission 185698) | Salt pond soil microbial communities from South San Francisco under conditions of wetland restoration - Salt Pond MetaG R1_B_D2_MG... ... | reverse complement strand
TCTCGATGCCTCGTCCCGAAAATTCCCGGACGCGGTCGCGCGTAAAGAATGCCTTCTGCCGGTCGAAATCGTCCTGCATGCGGTCGGCGCTGTATCGGAGTTCGTCCTTTTTCAATCGATTGCCGCGATCATAGAATTCGAACGCGCGCTCGTAGCGCTCGCGGTCCTCGAAGGCCTTGCCCAGCGCAAAGCACAGGTGGTACTCGTCGACGCGGCCCAGGCCCGGGGCATCCACCTGGGTCTCCATTCGCGCCAGTTCCTCATCGCTGAACCGGAACGTCTTCATGTTGGCCAGCGACCACCACGCGTCACCCAGCGAGGGCCGCGACTGGTAGGCGGTACGGTAGGCCTGCACGGCATCGTCGTGCCGCCCGACGGTCTTGAGCGCATGACCCCTGAGCATCTGCACGTTGGCCGGGTTGTCGATGCCGTCGACGAGCCGGTCCAGAACCGTCAGCGCCTCATCGTACTTGCCCATCGCCGAGCACTGGTTGGCGTAGGCGAGCTCCGCGGCCGGATTACCCGGCATGCGCTCGCGCAGCTTGCGCGCCTCGGCGAATGCGCGCTCGAACTTTTGGCGCTGATGCAGAACCTTGACATAGTCCATACGCGCCAGATCGAAATCCGGTTCCATCTCCAGCGCGCTTTCAAGCAGGAACTCGGCATCGTCGTGAATGTTCAGCCGGCTGCCGATCTGGGCCAGCAGCCGCATCGCTTCGAGATGATGCGGGGTCTGCTGCAGAAAGTGCCGGCAGATCTTCTCGGCCTTGTACAGTTTTCCCTCGTGCATCATGGATGTGACCGCCACCAGCTCCGGCGGCAGACCGCTCAAGCGCTTGAAATTGGCCTCAGCCAGCTTCGCGCGCTCGGCCGAACCGGCCTTGCGGTGCGCCTCGGCCAGAAAGCGCCAGCTCGCGACCAGGCCGGGATTCAGTTCCACGGCATGTTCATAGGCGTCAATCGCGGCATCAAAGCGTCCAAGATCGCGATGATTGTGTCCGATCTCCTGCCATGCCCGCGCATAGTCGGGCGCCTCGACGCGCAGTCGCTCGAGCGTCTTCAACGCATCATCGAAACGCCGCTGCACGCGATAACAGACCGAAAGCAGATACAGCAATTTCCGGTTTCGAGGATCGTCGCTGTCGGCACGCTCCAACAGCGCCGTAGCCTGCGGCACCTGCTTGTCTTTCAGCAGTTGTTCCGCCTGCGTAACAGGATCGGAGACGTCCGTCTTGCTGTCTTCTGTATGTTGTTGATTTGACATGGTTGAAGTTTACCGTGACTTTCCATTGGCATTGGCGCCAGTTGCTTTTTCCCGAATAGCCGTGGCCGCCGCCCTGTCATGACCGGCCGACTGGAAACCCAAAAAAAACGGCAGCCCCGGAGGAGCTGCCGTCGATCATCGGGCAACGGACGGCGTCTGACGCCGCCCGTCATGCTTCGAGTCCTCAGTAAGGCAGGAAGCGGTACGACATCCGGATACCGGCCGTCAACGGACGGTTGGTGGTGACCCGCAAGATATCGTCCTGGTTGTTCTTGAACAACTCGGCACGCTTGTCGGTCAGGTTCTCGACGAAGCCTTCGACCGTCCAGTTATCTTTGTTGATGCCGACTCGCGCGTTGAGGATGCCGTAACCTGCCTGGCGGCGGCGTTCCTCGGCGACCAGCGAGCTGAACGAATTCTGGGCGAAAGTGCCGGACAGCTGCACGTAGCCCGAATCGGCCCAGTCGACATTCAGCGACTTCTCGTAGCGACCGCGCAGATAGCCCTGGAGTTCCGGCACCAGCGGCAGCTGACTGCCGACCGGCGCAAGCTCGATCACCTGAGCGTCGACGTCGGTCAACTCGGTGTCGTTGTACGAGATCGCACCCGACAGCGTGAAGTTCTGCGTGGCGCGCCAGGTGAAGTCTGTCTCGATACCGAAAATTTCGGAATCCGCCGAGTTCTCGATGAACGTCAGGATGGAGACGTTCTCCGGATCGAAGCGCGAGACCTGCATATCGGTCCACTCGACGAAATAGGCGCTGCCGTTGATCCGCAGCGAATTGCCGAAGAATAGCGTCTTCCAGCCCAGTTCCCAGTTGACCACGTCGTCTGTCTCGTAGGTGGCGCTGACGGTCGGGAATTCCGGATTGGCCGACGGAATACCGCCACCGCGGTTCCAGCCCGGCGGACGGAAGCCTTCCGAACGCGTCGCATAGAGCATGACTTGACTGTTGGGCGTATATGAAACGTTGACTCGGGTGATTACATCTTCCTCGGAAATCGGCTCCGGACGATGGCCGCCATCGACATCGTAGTCGCGACCGCGATCGGTGTTGACCGAACCCTGGAAAATACCGTCGGCAAAGTTCGACGAGCCCTTGAAGTCAGCTTCGATTTCGTAGACTCGCGCCCCGACCGATGCACGCAGCACGTCGGGGATGATGTAGTAGCCGAACTCACCGAACGCAGCAGTGGTCTCCTCGCTGCGGAAGATATCGTTGAAGAATGCGACGCCCGGCGGGCGTGTTTCCGGGTTGACCTGAAATGCATCCGAGATCGGCGCATTGGGCGCGAATCCGAGGTCGGACGTGGCCAGGTAGAAGAAGTCGTCCTGGGTCTCGAGCTCATAGTTGTCGTAGAACACGCCACCGACAAACCGCCAGCGGTTTTCGGCCGGCGTGGAAATCCGGAACTCGTGCGTATTGCGCGTGTGGTCCTGCTTGATCTTCACGCCCTTGGTCGGATCCAGGCACTGACGATTCTCGGTAATGACGCTCGGATCGATATCGTAGTTGACGATGTAGGCCGGGTTGTCGTATGTGCAGGTGTAGTAGGCGATGAACGCACCGGCGTTGTTGTAGCCGGTGTAGTCGACCGACTGCTCGACCTCACGATAGAGATAGCCGCCGGTATAGACCAGATCCAGCATTCCGGCACGGCCTTCGACGGTCCAGGAAGTCTGGTTGAACTTGTCTTCAAGCTCGTCGGGGAAGAAGCGCGAAACCTTCAGGTCGCCGATTTCCGGATCGTAATCGAACACGCCGTCGGCACCCAGTTCCTGGTAGGTGTTCTGGACGAGAACGTTCCAGTCGCTGTTGAACTCGTGATACACACCTGCGCGCACGCCCTTGTAGAAGCTGTCGTTGAAGTTGTCTTCAACCAGCTCGTTGTTGCTGGTGGTCTCGTATGTCGCGTCCGGACCGAGATCGATGGCCGAATCCGGGTTGATCTCCGGGTCCGTCGTGAACGTGCCGCGCACGTTGTCGATGTAGCCGCCGTAATTGACGTTGTAGAACGTCAGGCGGGCCGCGGTCTTGTCGCCGATCGGGATGTTGAGGAAACCCTCGCCCGAGCCGTTCATTTCGCCGTCCTTGGTAAACGACGCCTCGGCACTGAAGCCGGCGTTGAATTCGTAGAGGCGCGGCTTGTTGGTGATGTAGCGAATGGTACCGGCCTGTGAGCTGGCGCCGAACAGCGTGCCCTGCGGTCCGGGCAGCACTTCGATACGTTCCAGGTCGGTGGCATATACATCGAGGTTGCGTCCCGGTGCGGTCACCGGCTGCTCGTCGAGATACAGCGCGACGTTCGGCTGGGTGCCCTGGGCGCCGGAGAGCAGCACCGTGATCGGCTGCACGGCCATGCCGCGAATGAAGATGGTCTGCTGGCCCGGGCCGCGGCTGGCCGCGTTCAGACCGGGAACGCTGTTGCGAAGATCATCGAAGTTGCCGATGTTCTGCTGGTTCAGCTCTTCCGCCCCGACCGCCTGGACTGTGACCGGCGCCGCCTGCAGATCGACCTCTTCGGTCTTCGTCGCGGTGACAACAATTGTTTCGATTTCCCGGGAACCTTCGTCCTGGTTGGCATCGTTGTCCTGCGCCTGCAACGTGGTTGCGGTTGCTGCCAAACTCCAGAATATGGCCTGGGATAGCCTGTTTTTTCTCATCATGTCTTCGCTTCCACCTCTTTTAAGGAAAATGAATCGGAAAACAAAGCAGGAAAGGCGGCTCGAAAAACGCAGCTTTCGAACCTGTCCGGAACACCGATGATGAGACACGCAAATGACAAGCCGTACTGTCTGCCGATCGAATCGACGAGAAGAGGCTCAGCAAGAAATTTAACGCTCCACCGCGATGAAGAGAGCACGCAGCCGCCGGCCCTCGAAAAGGACTCATGCGAATGCAAAACGAGAAACGATCACTATCGAAGCGAATCAAGCGAACAATGATCGTATTGAGGCCGATCAACACTTGACCGGATTCGGTTTATCTGCACGACGAACAACCTGCGATCAACCAGAGCGCGCTATCATTCTTGTTAAGGCTTTACAGGTTCTTCGATCTTGACGATTCCCGCCCATCACGAATTTTTCATCAATGACTGCAAATCAGTCGCAGCCGGGTTCCGGAATATATCCAGCCCTTTGCTTTGAACTAGTCAAAATATATTAACACAAATTGAATAATTTTTTGGTTCACGCATCCATCACCCGTCCAGCGAGGCTGATAATGAATCGCTTGAATTGACTACGGGATAAACTCAATGAGCGGATCGTTTGCAACAGCAACAGCGCCTGCCAGCGTCGGAAACGCAGCAGTCGGCTTCGACCTTCTGGGACATGCCTTGAATTCACCAGTGGATCGCGTCACCGCTTCGCGCATTTCTTCCGCGACCGGCGTTCGCATCGCCTCGATTATCGGCAGCCGCCATCCATTACCCCTGGACGCCGAGTCGAACACCGCTTCACGCGCGGTGATGGCAATGCTCGAGACGCACGGCATCGACACCGGCATAGAACTGGCAATCCAGAAAGGCATACCGCTCGCATCCGGGCTGGGCGGCTCCGCGGCATCGGCGGTCGCGGCCGTGGTTGCCGCATCGGCGCTGCTGGAACTCGATCTCACGCCGCAGCAGCTCTACCCGTTTGCGCTCGCCGGCGAGGCCGTCGCCAGCGGCGCCGCGCACGGGGATAACGTGGGCTGTCAGCTCCTCGGTGGGCTGGTACTGGCCACTGCCGATCGGCTGGTCGCGATTCCCGTGCCCGAGGGCCTGACGGCGGTGGCCGTACATCCCGACTACCGGGTCAACACGCGCGATGCCCGCCAATGCCTGGCCGAGCCGTTCGACCTGGCGACGGTCGTCGCACAATCGTCCAACCTGGCTCTGACGCTGACAGGCTGCCACCAATCCAGCCTCGAGCTCATTCGTTCCGGCCTCGCCGACGTGATGGTCGAGCCGCGCCGTGCGGCGCTGATTCCCGGGTTCGCCGAAGTCAAGCGCGCCGCTCTGGAACACGGCGCGCTGGGTGCATCCATTTCGGGTGCCGGCCCGACCGTGTTCGGCTGGTTTGTCGGCGAGTCCGATGCAAAGTCGGCCGGACGCGCAATGGTGCAGGCCTTCGCCGAGGTCGGCCTGAGCGCTGAGGCCTTTGTCTCTCCGGTCGCCGCTGCAGGCGCCCGAATCGTGGACAATGGCTAGTGACTGAGGGACCACTGAAATGAAATTCATCAGTACACGCAGCGCGACACTGGAAGCTACCGTTGCCGAAGCACTGGAAGCCGGGCTGGCCCCCGACGGCGGATTGTATGTGCCCACCGCCCTGCCCCGCTTCGACGCTGGCGCACTGCGTGCCGACATCAGCCTGCCCGAATGCGCGACCCGGGTTTTGGCGCCGTTCTTCGACGGTTCGGCGCTGGCCGAACGGCTGGACTCGATTTGCCGCGACGCGCTGGACCTGCCGTTGCCGATCGAACCCCTGACGACGAACGAGCAGGACGCACCGGCCTGGATGATGGAGCTCTTTCACGGCCCGACCGCGGCATTCAAGGATTTTGCCGCCCGTTTCCTGGCACGCAGCCTGGGCGCGCTTCGCGCGGAATCGTCGCCGCCTCGCACCGTGCTGGTCGCCACCTCCGGCGATACCGGCGCCGCCGTTGCCGCGGCTTTTCACCGCCAGCCGGGATTTCGCGTGGTCATCCTGTATCCGGACGGCCGTGTCGCCGGCCGCCAGGCCCACCAGCTCGGTGCGTTCGGCGGCAACGTCCGGGCGTTTCGGGTCGACGGCAGCTTCGACGACTGCCAGCGGCTGGCCAAGCAGGCCCTTGGAAACCCGGAAATGGTCGAACGCCACGGGCTGACCTCGGCCAACAGCATTTCGATCGGTCGCCTGCTGCCCCAGATCAGCTATTACGCGCTGGCCGCAGTGCGCCTTGCCGCGTCGGGACCGCTGGACGTGGTGGTGCCCACCGGTAACCTGGGCAACGCGCTGGCCTGCATTCTGGCGCGCGACATGGGTTTCCCGATCGGCCGCGTATACCTGGCCACGAACGCCAATCGCACGCTGCCGGACTACTTCTCGGGTGCCGACTACCGCGGTCGCGCCGGGCTCAGAACACTGGCCAATGCCATGGACGTCGGCGATCCGAGCAATTTCGAGCGCCTGGCCTGGTTCTATCGCGACACCAATCCGCGCGATGCCGGCATCCATGCCGAGAGCATCGACGATGACGCGATCAAGGCATGCATCCGGCGCGAGTACGAGGCGCACGGCCGCATCGTATGCCCGCATACGGCCTGCGCGCTGGAACTGCTTTCTCGCCTGCGCGCCGACGGCCACCGTCGGCCCGCGCTGATTGCGGCCACCGCGCACCCGGCCAAATTCGAAACCGTGATTGAACCGATCATCGGCCGGGAAATCCCGCTGCCCCCGGCGCTGGAAGAATTGCTGCAGCGGCCCAGCCACGCCGACCCGATGGCGCCCGAACTGGATTCGCTTCAGCGGGCGCTCGCGGCAATAAATTGACTGACCAGGACCAAACCCGGCTCTCGCGAAGGCGCCATGGCGCGAAGAAAGGCGAAAAGCCAAAGCTGATTTTCGCGCAGAGGCGCGCAGACGCAGAAAAAGACAGAAACAGGTAAACGCGCAGATTTTTGACCTGTTCCCCTTAGCACCATCAAGAGGACTATAGTGATGAATTATCTTGTTTGTCTATCGCTTCCATACAAACAATTCATTTCACAAATTACATAGTCCCAGTGTATATTGATGCCTGGATTGATCGGCGGCGTTAATCGAACTTCACGGCCGGTCAACGACACTCTCCTGATGCTCCAACAGTCTCGCCCGGCCTCCGCGCCGGGCTTTTTTATCCACCTGAACCCGGCCGTCCAAATCCGTCAGAATCCCCCTTCCCCAAGCGCAACTCGAGCCGATGATCGACCTGTCCAACTACACCGCCGCAATCTTCGACATGGACGGCCTGCTGATCGATTCCGAGCCGCTGTGGCAGGACGCCGAAATCGCGACCTACGCACAGTACGACGTACCGGTCACGCGCGAGCTCTGCCGGGCCACGGCCGGGCGCCGGATCGACGAAGTGCTTTCGCTGTGGCACGACCGCTTCGACTGGCAGGGCCCGACCGTCGAACAGATGGTCGAGCGCGTGCTGGCCGAGGTCACGCGACTGATCCTGGATCGCGGCGAAGCGCTGCCGGGCGTGCACCGGACCATGCGCGCGCTCCACGGTGCCGGCCTTAAACTCGCCATCGCGTCTTCATCGCCGCCGGCGCTGATCGAGGCGGTAGTCGCAAAACTTGCACTCGCCGATTTTCTGGAAATGACCCATTCGGGCATGCACGAGGTTCGCGGCAAACCCGACCCCGCGGTGTTTCTGACGACGGCGCGAAAACTGGGCGTGGAACCGGGTCGATGCCTGGTCTTCGAAGACGCCCCGGCCGGCGTCGCGGCGGGCAAGGCCGCCGGCATGACCGTTATCGCCGTGCCGTCGGTGTTCGAGCCCGACGAGCCCGGCATCCAGGCCGCTGACCGGATTGTGACCTCACTTCCGGAATTCGTTGCCCGACGGTCCGGTTGAGCCGGGCTTGCGCTCGTGCAGTTCCTGAAACTGCCGCTTGAGCTCCGGCAGCGGACGTGCGTATAAGAAACCGAAAGAAAACGCACCGTCCTTCTCGTGCACGGCGTGGTGCATCTTGTGGGCCTGAATCAGGCGCTTGAGATACCCGCTTTTCGGATGCCACTTCAGCGGCCAGCGGCGGTGAACCAGGCCGTCGTGGAAGACGAAATAGCAGAAACCATACCCGGCCATGCCCCAGCCGATCCACCATGTCGGGCCGAGGTTTTCGGCGCCCAGCGCGATCAGCGACATCGATATCGCAGTGCCGACGACGGCGAACAGGTCGTTTTTCTCGAAGATGCCCGTGCGCGGCTCATGGTGCGACTTGTGCCAGCTCCAGCCCCAGCCGTGCATCACGTAGCGGTGCGTCCACCACGCCACGCCTTCCATGGCCACGACCGTACCGAAAAACAGCAATGCATTGATGAACATAGTCATTTCATTTCAAACCGGAATCTTTCGATGATAATTCTGCTGATTTCGCCTGTGTCAATAGTGCCTGAAGGATGTGCAGACTACTTTTCACGCGCCAGCCGGTGCGCCAGCCATATGCTGATCAGCATCGCGGCCAGCGCAGTGGCCAGCAGCACGCTCCAGGCCGTTGCCAATTCAGCGGGCCCGTCGCCGCGCCAGAAGATGCCGTGCCAGCTTTCGATCACCCAGGCGTTGGGGGTGAACCAGCCCAGTTCGCGCAGCCAGCCCGGCATCAGGAAGCGCGGCATCATGCTGCCGCCGATGGCCGACAGTATAAGCACAACGAATGCGGATGCCGTCTGCGCCTGTTGACGCGAACTGCACAGCGAGGCAAGCAACAGGCCCAGCCATGCCGCCACGGCCGCGGCCAGCAATGCCGTGACCAGCCACGGGCCGAAATGCCCGAACCAATCGATGCCGTAAAGCCACCAGGCCACGGTGAAGATCAGCGTTGCCTGGACCAGGCCCTGCAACGTCAGGAAAAGCCCCTTGCCCACGACCACCACGGTGTACCCGCCGGGCCCGGCGACCAGTCGGTCGACGATGCCGGAATTGCGCTCGTCGATCAGGGAGATTGCCCCCTGCATGGCGGCGAACAGGAGAAACAGGATGGCCACGGCGCCGGCGTAGTAGCTCACACCGTCGTCGATCTCGCGGCCGCCGCCCAGCAAGCGCTGCGCGACCAGTCCGTCCTGCGATGTATCACCGCCTTCCTGTTCCAGTGTCTCTGCATCGAGCTCGGACAACGCCAGATCCAGCGCCTCTTGCTGCTGGTCGGTATACGGACCCGCCAGCGCGTCGACCAGTGAGGCGGCGCGCGCCACGCCGAGTGTCGGGAATTCCGATTGCAGCACGCGCTGCACGCGACCGGTCACTACCGCCGCAGCCAGCGCGCGCGAGGCGTCGCCGATCACGACTAGCGGCGGATCGGCGTCCAGGTTGGCGTCGGGTTGGGCACGCAGCCACACCCCGGCATCGGCCTGACCCTGTCGGACCAGCGCTTCGAGGTCGGCAACGCCCAACGGACCGCTTTCAGATTTCCCGGGTATCGGCACGATGCCGTCCAGCTCGCCGATGGCGCGGGCAATGCGCCCGGTCAGCGGTGTGCCGGCCTCGTCGAGGACCAGTACGCGCATTTCCAGGTCGCTCTCGCCGGCGCCGGAAAACACCTCGGCGAACACCAGGAACATCAGCGGCGGCAGCACGAATGCCAGCATCAGCGCGCCGCGATCACGCAGCAGCGCCAGCCACATCACCCGCGCGACGGTGGCAATCATGCCACCGGCTCCGGATGTCGGCCGTAGAGACGCGCCCATAGCGAATCGAGACCGGGCCGGCGTACGCGAAGTTCCGTTACGGGTGCATCGACCGACAATTGCGAATGCAGGCTCCAGGCCGGCTGCTCGTCGATGAGCCCGGTCCAGTGCAATGCATCGCGATCGCTGCTGGCAAGACCCAGCTCGCCAAGCCGTGCGGCCAATTCGGGGCCGGGCGAATCAGCCAGAGAAACACGACATTCCCGGCGCGCGCCGAAGAATTCGCGAATCAATCCGGCCGGCGTACCGGTGGCCGCGATCCCGCCTTCCGACAGAAACGCGACGCTGTCGGCCAGCGTCTCGAGCTGGGCCAGGTCGTGACTGGTCATGAGCACGGCCAGCCCATTCCCGGCCAAACGGGTCAGCAGACTTTCGATCGCCTCACGGGCCGGCGGATCAATGCCCACGGTAGGCTCGTCGAGAATCAGCAGGCGCGGCGAGTGGCTCATGGCGCAGCCTATGTTCACGCGCCGCTGCCACCCGCCCGAAAGCCGGCCGGCCGGGCGCGCAGCCACCGCATCCAGATCGCATACCTTGATGGTTTCGGCCACCGCCGAACCGACCGCTTTCTTGTCGATACCCGCCAGACGCGCAAATGTCGCCAGGTTTTCCCTTACCGTCAGGTGCGGATACAGGGCAATCTGCTGCGGCACCAGGCCGGTCGCGGCGCGTGCTGCGGCATTCCTGAGCGGATCCTTTCCGACCACCAGCACCTGGCCGGCGTCGGGCTCCAGGCGGCCACATATGCAGCGGATCAGCGTCGATTTACCGGCACCGTTGGGCCCCAGCAATGCCAGAATCCGGCCCGGCGCAAGATCGAGATTGATATCGCGCAAGACCGGTTTGTCGCGGTAGGCGAACGCGATCGATTCGATCTCGAGGATCGGTTCGTTACCGGCCTGGCTCATGCGGTCGGAAGTCTAGATCAGGCGCTGGAACAACGAAAGCACGAACGCGCGCAACAGACTCCGGTCCAGACCGACTCGTTCGAGCTGTCCGTCGGCCTCGGCCAGTTCTCGCTGCAGCCGTTCGCGCAGCGCGCTTTCGCCGACCTGGTGCACCGACCCGGCCTTGTCGACGTCGGCGCCGCAGTCCTTGCCCGAACGCCTGCTGTGCTTGCGACAATCGAGAAGATCGTCCGCACTCTGAAATGCCTGGCCGACGTGGCCGGCGTAACGGTTCAGTGCGTCGAACCGTTCGTGCGGCAGGTCGACGATCATTCCACCGCCCACCACGGCAAGCTCGAACAGCACGCCGGTCTTCTGCTGATTGATGCGCGCCAGGCCGTCGCTGTCCACACCGCCCTTGCGTTCGACGAGATCGCGCGACTGGCCCGAAACCAGACCCGCCGTACCGACCGCCTGGCTGACCCGGGCGACCAGTCGGCAGCGCAATCGTTCGGGCAGGCTGTCGCTCGAGGCGATTACCCCGAAAGCCTGGTTGAGCAATGCGATCGCCGCCAGGGTGGTGGTGGCCTCGCCGAACTGGATGTGCGCAGCCGGCTGACCGCGGCGCATTCTTGCATTGTCCATGCACGGCAGGTCGTCGAGCATCAACGACGCGCAGTGAACGAGCTCGAGGGCGCAGCCGAAGTCGACAAGCGGCGCCGGATCGCGATCGAAATCCAGTGCTGTCAGCAACGTCAGGAGCGGGCGTACGCGCTTGCCGGGCGTGAGCAGGCTGTAGCGCATGGCCTCGACCAGCGTCGGGCAGGCGTCTTCATCGGCGCGGATGAGATCCTTCAGCCTTGTGTTCACTCGATCCCGCCAAAGACGAATCGTTGGCGCGGCGGGTTCGGACAAAGCGCTGCGCTGCTTTTCGGCGACCGAAGCGACGTCGACTATCGCGGCCATCAATTAGCTCCCTGCTTGTGGACTTCGGCCCGGCGGCGACATTGAAAAAAAGCGGCGAGCACGGTCTCTTTTAGTGGCGAATTTTCTGAAATCACTATACGCTGGATCATTGTGAATCGTGCGTGAACTCCAATCCAGCACAATAAGCCAATGCGCCCCAATATTCCAGACCTGCTGCTGGCCGGCGGCGGCCTTGCCAATTGCCTCGTCGCCCTTCGCGTGTCACAGAGCCATCCGCAAAGCCGGATCGTCATCGTCGAAGCCGGGCCGGCCCTTGGCGGAAACCACACCTGGTCTTTCCATGGCGGCGATCTGGACCCGGCCCAGCATGCCTTCCTGAAACCGCTGGTGCAATACGCCTGGACCAGCCAGCAGGTTCGCTTTCCACGCCTGCGACGCGAGCTGCAGGCCGGCTATTTCAGCATCACCTCCGAGGCATTGCGCCAGTACATGGGCCGCCGGCCCGGGATTGAGATCCATACCGACACCCCGGTCACCGCCCTGAGACCGCGGTCGGTCGCGGTCGGTGATGAGGTCGATCTGCGGGCCGCGGCCGTTCTCGATGGCCGCGGCCCGGAAGGCGCCGAGGGGATGGTGCTTGGATTCCAGAAGTTTCTCGGACGCGAGATCCAGACCCGGACGCCGCACGGCGTCGAATGCCCGGTGATCATGGATGCAACCGTCTCGCAGGCCGACGGCTACCGTTTCATCTACCTGCTGCCGTTCGATGAAACGACCTTACTCATAGAAGACACGCGCTACAGCGACGGCGCCGAACTTTCGGATCAGGAGCTGGCTTCAGCCATAGACGACTATGCCGCAAGCCACGGCTGGGTCATCGAGAAGACGATCCGGACCGAGCGCGGGGTGCTGCCGATCATGATGGCCGGCGACTTAGACCGCTTCTGGCCGCCAGACGACCCGGTCGCGCGCGCCGGTCTGCGGGCCGGACTGTTTCACCCGACCACCGGCTACTCGCTGCCGCAGGCGATGGCGCTGGCCGATGCCATCGCCGCGAACTGGCCGATGGATGGTCAGACCCTGGCCGCGTTCACGCGAAGCTTCACCGCCGCGTTCTGGACGCGCACGCGATTCTTCCGCCTGCTGAACCGCATGCTTTTCCGGGCCGGCCGTCCGGACCAGCGCTACCGGGTACTCGAGCGCTTCTACGGGCTGTCGGAAGACATCATCACGAATTTTTACGCGGCTAAACTCACACTTGCCCAGAAATCGCGCATCCTGATCGGCAAACCGCCGGTCCCGGTCACCGAGGCAATCCCGCTGGTGCGCGAAGACTCGTTCATGCGAAGGGAAAAACAATGACAACCAGCAAACGCGCCGCCGTCATCGGCTCGGGATTCGGCGGGCTCAGCCTCGCAATACGACTTCAGGCCGCCGGCTTCGATACCACTATCCTCGAAAAACGCGACAAGCCCGGCGGGCGTGCATATGTCTACGAGGACAAGGGCTTCATCTTCGACGGCGGGCCGACGGTAATCACCGATCCGTCCGCGCTGGAGGCGCTGTTCACCATCGGCGGCAAGGACATGAAGGACTACGTCGAGCTGATGCCGGTCGATCCGATGTATCGATTGTGTTGGGAAGACGGGGACGTGTTCGACTACACAAACGACGTCGAGCGGCTCGAAGCGCAGATCCGGCGGCGCAATCCGGCCGACGTCGACGGCTACCGGCGATTCCTTGAATATTCCCGCGCGGTATTCGAGAAAGGTTATCTCGAGCTTGGCCACGTGCCGTTCCTGAACTTCGGCTCGATGATCAAGGTCGCCCCGGCGCTGATGAAGCTCAAGGCCTACCGAAGCGTCTACGCCCAGGTGTCGAAATTCATCACCGATGAACACCTGCGTCAGGCGTTTTCGTTTCATCCGTTATTGGTCGGCGGCAACCCGTTCAAGACCTCGTCGATCTACGCCCTGATCCACGCGCTGGAGCGCGAATGGGGCGTATGGTTCGCCCGGGGCGGCACCGGCGCACTGGTGCGCGGCCTGGTGAAATTGTTCGAAGACCTCGGCGGCACCCTGCGGCTCGACAGCGAAGTGGCCGAGATCCGGACCGCCGATGGCCGCATCACCGGGCTTGCGACCAAGGACGGCTACTCTGCCGATTTCGACACCGTGGCCAGCAACGCCGACGTGCTGCATACCTACGGCAAGCTGCTGGGCCACACCGAGCGCGGTCGCAAGCAGGCGAAAGTGCTCGAGAAACGCGACTGGAGCATGTCGCTGTTCGTGATCTACTTCGGCCTCAAGCGCGTGCATCCGGACCTCAAGCACCACATGGTGCTGTTCGGACCGCGCTACAAGGAATTGATCAACGACATATTCAACGCACCCGACCTGGCCGAAGACTTCTCGCTGTACCTGCATGCCCCGACGCTGACCGACCCTTCGCTGGCACCCGAAGGCTGCAGCGCCTACTACGTGTTATCACCGGTACCGCATCTGGGCACGGCAGACATCGACTGGGACGAGGTGGGGCCGAAATACACCGACCGCATCCTCGACTACCTGGAACAGCATCACATTCCAGGCCTGAAGGAAGACCTGGTGACCTGTCGAACATTGCATCCGTTCGGATTCCGCGACGAACTGAATTCGCACCTCGGCTCGGCGTTCTCGGTCGAGCCGGTGCTCACCCAGTCGGCCTGGTTCCGGCCGCACAACCGCGATTCGAAGATCTCCAATCTCTACCTGGTCGGCGCCGGCACCCACCCTGGCGCAGGCATTCCCGGCGTGGTCGGATCGGCGCGCGCCACGGCCGGTCTGATGCTGGAGGATTTCGGCATGCCCGTCCCGGCCCGTTGACGGGGCGTCCAGCCAGAGACGCAGATGGACACGATGCTCGAACAACAGGCCCAGGCCACGATCGACCGCGGCTCGAAGAGTTTCGCGGCCGCTGCACGACTGTTCAAGCCCGAAACGCGCCGCGACGTCATGCTGCTCTACACCTGGTGCCGTCACTGCGACGACTTGACAGACGGCCAGGAATTCGGGCGCGGCCGGCTCCAGACCGCGTCGTTGGAATCGCTGGAACGGCTGCGGTCCGATTCCCTGGCCGCACTCAGCAACGCACCGTCGGGCGCGCTCCCTTACCAGGCGTTGGCCGAAGTCGCCGCCAGGCATCCGATCAGCCCGATGCTTGTCGAAGCTCACGTCAAGGGCTTCGAGCTCGACGTCGCAGGCTGGCAGCCGGATACGCTTGACGACACGCTGCAGTACAGCTACCACGTGGCCGGCTCGGTGGGCATCATGATGGCGCTGATCATGGATGTACGCGACGAGATCACACTGTATCGCGCCTGCGATCTCGGTCTTGCTTTCCAGTTGACCAATATCGCCCGCGACGTGGCCGAGGATGCATTGGCCGGGCGCTGTTACCTGCCCGCACAATGGCTTGACGAGGCGGATTTGACAGTGCCGGACCTGTCCGACGAGAAGTGCGCGGAGAAAGTCTTTCCGCTGGTGCGACGGCTGGTCGGGGAAGCCGAACCCTACTACCAATCGGCCGCGATCGGCATCCGCGCCCTGCCCCGGCGCGCGGCCTGGGCCATCGCCACGGCGCGCGCGGTCTACAGGGATATCGGTCAAAAGATCGTACGTCGCGGCCCCGATGCGCTGGGCGATCGTGTGTTCACCGGCAAGGGTCGCAAGATCTGGCGCATGACCACAGCCGTTCCGGCCGCACTGGCAACACGCCGAACCGCAGACGGCACCTCGAGAGCCGGACTTTGGACGCCGCCCGTCATTTTCTGACACCCGACATCCGCGAAGGATTCGTGGTTTGAAGTCGCCCGGCCAAGCGAAGCGCATCCGGGAAAGAATCATCTATCAACCAAATTCCCCGGGTGCGGCCTGCCGCCTTAACCGGGTTATCCGAAATGCCCGGGGCGGGGTTCAGCAAGAGCGGGTATCAATCATTCGCTCCGTCGGCGCCAAAGTATGCGGTCACCTCGTCGGTATATTTGCGACTCAGTGCCGCACAAAGCCGGATGCGTTCCAGCGTTTGCGCCAGCGCTCGCGGCCCGCCTTCGAGGTCGTCGACGCGGTCTTCGAACATGGCCTCGACCTGGTCGGCGCGCGCGTTGCTGCAAAAGCCGCCGCCGACGGCAACAATACTGCCCTTGCGCCAGGTGGGGATCCGATCCAGCAGCGCCTGAAGGTTGGTCTCGTCCTGCGCCCATTGCCACATCGCCTCGCGCTGGGCCTTATTTCCGACCTGGCCGAAGGCAACCGCGATCGCCTCGTTGTCGCGCAGCCGCGGGTCGGCGATGTGGGCGCGCAGCATGGCCCCGGTTTCAGAATTTTCCGATGCCCCCAGTGCGCCCAGCGCCCGGCCGCGGAAGGTGGCGTCGGTGCTGTCCAGCGCGCGCTGAAACAGGCCGTCGGCGAATTCGGCATCGCGCATCTCGACAGCCGCACGCAGAGCCGTGCCGACCAGGCCCGGATCGAGCACGTCGGCGGCAATCTCCAGGTCTTCCAGGTAATCGTCGGCCAGCCTATTCAGCGATTCGCGCAATGTAGCCAGCCGGCCTTCGTCCGACAGCACCGAAGCCAGCGACGCGCGCAACAGCGCATCATCGGTGGAATCCGAATCACGAGCCCCCAGGCCCAGCGCCTCCATGCGATCGGCATACATTGCCCTCAGCATCGCCGCGATGCCGGCCCTGGCTTCTTCGGTCCCGGCCAGGCGCGCATACATGGTCTTCAGGTCCACGACGGGGGCGGTGACCACTTCGCGGTCCTCGTCCGCCGCCAGCATACGCGCAACTTCCAGCAGCGCCCCGGTGCTCATGCCGCCGGAGCGCCAGGCGGCTGACATCGAGTCCAGCAGCATGCGCGACTCGGCATCCTTGAGCCGGTCGAAGTTGGCCGCCAGCGACGCCCAGCCGGCGTCGTCCAGCGAAAAACGGTAATAACCCTTGCCGTCGGCGTTGGGCATGACCCACTCGGGGCAGGATTCGGTCGGCAGTTCGACCACCGCTTCGGCCTCATCGACCAGCACGCAGTGATGCCGGCCCGGCTCGTCAGCATCATTGTCGCGGCCGAAGCGCACGCAAAGCGGGAATTCCCAACTCCGGTCACGGCTCGCGTTCGAGCCCAGCGGCAAGTAGCGGCTCTGGGCCACGCTCATTTCCGGCCGCTCGCCCTCGCAGCTCAGCCGGATCGAAACCAGCGGCACGCCGGGCTGGAACAGGAAGCTGGAAAATGCATCGACCAGTTCGGGGCGTCCCGACCCTTCGGCCAGCGAGGTCAGGAAATCCTCGTAGTCGGCAATGTCATTGGCAAAACGCTTCAAGTGCAGCCGCACGCCCGCGCGGAATGCGGCCTCGCCCACCCAGGCCTCGAACATCGACAGCACCGCGCCGCCCTTGGCGTAGGTGATGCCGTCGAACGCGTTGGCGATATCATGGTTGGTCTCGACCGGCTGGCGCACCTGGCGTGCGGTCTCCAGTGCGTCGGCGTTCATGACGCCGATCGCGCGGCCGAGAACCCGGTCCTCGAACCCGAGGTCAGGAAACGCCTGGTGGGCCGCCTTGGCCGCCATCCAGGTCGCGAACGACTCGTTCAGCCAGATATCGTCCCACCACTTCGGCGTCACCAGGTTGCCAAACCACTGGTGGGCCAGTTCGTGGCCGTGCACCGACGCGTAGGCGCGCTTGCGGCGCACCGAGTCGTTTTCGTCGAGCAGCAGTAATTGCTCGCGGTAGGTGATCGCGCCAACATTCTCCATTGCGCCGGCGGCGAAATCGGGCACTGCAATGATGTCGAGCTTGGGATATGGCATCTCGTAGTCGAAATACCGCTCCAGCGCGTGCACCAGCCGCGCGGTGTTGGCCAGCGCGAAGGTCAGCTGCCCGCCCTTGCCGGCCGCTGCCACGCCGCGCAGCGGAAGCGGCCAATTGCGGATTTCATTCGCCGGTACCGGTTCCCATTCCACCACGTCCAGCGGACCGACGGCAAAGGCAATCAGATAGGTGGGCAGCGGCGGCGTCACCGCATAGCTTCGCCGCACCAGGCCGTCGCCCATGGCCCGGGATGCGACCTCGGGCGTGGACGTGATCACGACCTGGTTTGCGGGTGCGGCGACGTGAATCTCGAACGGGGTCTTGAACGCCGGCTCGTCGAAGCCCGGAAACGCCAGCCGCGCCGAGGTGGCCTCGAACTGGGTGAAGGCGTAGGCCCGACCTTCCTCGACCACCTTGTAAAGCCCCTCCAGCGCCTGGTCGAACGGCGCGTCGTATTCGAAATGCAGCTGGGCCGGGCCGGCCTGCGGTACCGCGACCAGGTCGAGGCGGGCAACGCCGGTGTCGTCGACCTGGCTGTATCGCATGTCGATTCGCACTTCACCCTGTTCCAGCCACGCTTCCGTGACGTCCAACCGGTTGCCGTGGAGCCAGATCAGCTCCGAGGGTTTTCGGATATCAATCGCGATCGAGACACGGCCGGAAAATCGCTCGCGCTCGGGCACGATGACGAGATCGAGTTCGTAGTGTTGAGGCACCACTGCGTCGCCGAGCCGGCCGACCGGCATTTCTGCGACCGGGGCCGGTTCTCCGGGACCCTCGACCTGCAGCGATGGATCCAATTCCCCCACGTCTGAAGGCTGACAGCCGGCCAGCAGGACGGCCAGCGCGAGGCATGAAACAAAGCGGAACATTCATCCTTCTCCGGCTCGTACTTTGCGAGCGGCAGCGATAATTCCAATCAGGACCTGGAGTTCGGGATTCGACTCGCAGGCCTCGGAATGCGGGCGGGCGCGCAAAACCGGTAAAGCCGGCGCAGAAACAGCGGCATCCTTGCCGGGATCAGAAGCTCAACCCGCATTGAAATGCACTAGAACCAGGCACGGCTGGTGACGATACATCATTCCGCGTGCGGCGTGCCGACCCGGGACGGCTTCGGCTAGACTCGGCACATGTGGTTCGCCGATGCCCTCACCTTCGTCATTGCCGCGTTTGTGGTGCTGTCTGCCCTGATCTGGGGCGTCGTCATATTCAACCGGCTGGTCCGGGCCCGCAATCTGGTCCGCGCCGGCTTCGCCGACATCGACGTCCAATTGCAAAAGCGCCACGACCTTGTGCCGCAACTGGTCGAAGCCGTGCGCGCGTATGCCGGCTACGAGCAGAGCGTGCTCGAGGACGTCACGCGGCTGCGTGGCAGCGCGCGCAATGCCGAAGACATCACCGACCGCGACGAGGCCGAGCAGGCGCTGGCCGGCGGACTCGACAAGCTGGTGCTGCTGGCCGAGGCCTACCCCGATCTGAAAGCCGGCGAAAACTTTCGCCAGCTGGTTGCGGAGCTGACCGAGGTCGAGGACCACATCGCCCACGCGCGGCGCTTCTTTAACGGCGCGGTGCGCCAGCTCAACGACCGGGTGCAGCATGTACCCGATCGCTTCCTGGCCGGCGCCTTCGGATTCGAGCCGGAAGCCTTCTTCTCGGCCGGCATCGAAACCCGGCAGGTCCCCCGGATCGGCGAAGGACTGGGAGAAATTCCATGAAAAATCTGTCGGCGACCCTGTGGGCAATCGCCCTGCTACTGATGGCCACCGGCGCGCTGGCTGAAGAGCGCATCAACCGATTCGCATCCGAGATCGATATCAGGCCCGACGGCAGCCTTGTGGTCGTCGAGACCATCGACGTTCAGGCCGAAGGACAGGACATCCAGCGCGGCATCTACCGCGACTTCCCGACCGTTTACCGGGATGCGCTGGGCAACCGCGTCACCGTGCCTTTCGAGGTCGCCGCCGTGACCCGGGACGGCAACGCCGAGCCCTGGCACACCGAGAACGTGACCGGCGGTACCCGGCTGTATATCGGCGACGCGAATACCTACCTCGACCCCGGCGAATACAGCTACCGCATTGAATACACCACCGACCGCCAGCTCGGCCACTTCGCCGAACACGACGAGCTTTATTGGAACGTGACCGGCAACGACTGGGCTTTCCCCATCGACCGGGTCGAGGCCACGGTGCAACTGCCGGCAGACGTGCCTCGCGACGAACTGCGCATCGACGCCTATCTCGGCGAAACTGGCGCCAGGGGTACGGCCTGGACCTCCGACGTTCCGGCCGCGGGCGTCGTCACGTTCAGCAGCCAGCGAACGCTGCGACCGTACGAGGGCATGACCGTCGTGGTCGGCTTTCCCAAGGGCCTGGTGCCGCAACCAACAATGTTCGACCGGGGCACGCGCCTGCTGACGGACAATCGCGGCTCGATAATCGGCATGATCGGACTGCTGGTGGTCATCGGCTGGCAGGCCTGGGCCTGGAGCCAGGTGGGTCGCGACCCGCTGCCGGGCGGGATCTATCCGCGCTACGAAGCGCCGCCGGGCTATTCGCCGGGCATGCTTCGCTACGTGCTGAAATACGGATACGATAAGACGGCCACTGCGGCCGCAATTGTTCACATGGCCGTAAACGATCACCTGAAAATCGACAAGCACGGCAATCACTACGAAGTCACGCGCGCCGAAGGGCGCCCGGAATCCGGGACTGAGGCCAAGCTGTTCGACGCGCTGTTCGCCGGCGGCGACTGGCTCACGTTCGAGCAGTCCGAGCACGCCCAGGTGAGCAAGGCGGTCAAGGCGCACGAAAAAGCGCTGCGCAGTCGCATGAATCACGATTATTTCAAGCTCAACAAACGTCTGTGGGCGCCGGGGCTGATCGCGAGCGCCGTGTCCGTTGTCGCGATGGTTGCGGTCACACCCACCGACGAGCCGGGTCTGGGACTTTTGCTGGCATTTTTCGCAGCGATATGGTGCGGTTTCATCGGGCTGTTCGTATGGCGCATGTTGAAGCTCTGGAAACGGGCCCGAGGCCTGGCCATGCTGCCGCTGCTCATCGCGATCGTGTTCATCGTTCCGTTTGTCGCGGTCGGCGTCGGCGTGCTGGGCGGGCTGGCCTGGCAGATCGGACCGCTGCCGGCGCTCGTCCTGATCGCCCATATCGCGATCACGGCAACGTTCTATCAATTGATGAAGGCACCCACGCAGCGCGGTCGAGACCTGCTGGACGCGATCCAGGGCCTGCAGCTGTATCTGAACATCGCCGAGCGTGAAGACCTGGAGCGTCGCCACGGCGGCAATCACCCGGTTACGATCGAGGAATTCGAGCGGCTGCTTCCTTACGCCATCGCGCTCGAAAGCGCCGAGACCTGGGGCGCTCGCTTCGAGGACGCAATCCGTCAGGCCGAGATCGACGGCACCATCCAGACGCGCAACTGGTACAGCCCGTCGATGGTTTCGGGCGGCGCACTCAACGGCGCGGCAATCTCGAACTCGCTGGCCGGCGGCCTGTCGAGCGGCATTTCCAGCTCGGCCTCGCCGCCCGGTTCTTCATCGGGCGGCGGCGGGGGCGGATCTTCCGGGGGCGGCGGTGGCGGCGGTGGGGGCGGCGGCTGGTAGATTTATCGCTGCATCGCGGGCGGCTTGCCGCCCAACGCGAGCCAGGCCGCACCGATCGCGCAGCCGGCCGCGACTGCAAAAAACGTCGCGATGCCGAAGGCAGGATTCACCGGCGCGGCACGATCTCGAAATCAAGCGTCGAAAGGCCGTCGATCTCGAGATGCACGCGATCGCCGACGGTCAGTCCTGAAACGCCGGCCGGGGTGCCGGTAAACACCGCGTCGCCGGGATGGAGCGTGACCTCACGCGACAGCCGGGCCAGCAGTTCGGCCACCGGCCAGATTATGTCGCCCAGCACCGCTTGCTGGCGACGCTCGCCGTTGACCTCAAGGCTGATTCGCCGGCTGTCGTCGGGCTGCCATTCGTCGGCCGGCACGATCAGGCCCACCGGGCCGGACTGGTCGAAGCCCTTGCTCAGCGCCCACGGCATGCCGCCGGCCTTGGCGCGCGCCTGCACGTCGCGCCGGGTCAGGTCGCAGCCGACGGCATAGCCGAACACGCACTCGGCGGCCTGCGCCGGCGCAAGATCGCGCCCGCCCTTGCCGAGAAAAACCACCAATTCGGCCTCGTGGTGCAGATCCTCGGTGGCCGGCGGCCACTCGACGGTCCCGGCCTGAACGATCGCCGATGCCGGCTTGGAAAAGAACACCGGATCGCTCTTGTCCGGATCCGAGCCCATCTCGCGCGCGTGCTCGGCGTAGTTGCGCCCGACGCACCAGACGTGACGGACATGCAAATCCCGCCCGTCGACGAGCTTCAGCGACGCGGGCCGCCAGTCGGGAAGCACGGCCATGAAATCAGGCCAGGCGACGGATGCCGACCGCGTCGCGCAGTTGATCAATGAACGGCGTGGCGATGGCCCGCGCGCGCTCGGCGCCCTGCTCCAGTTCGTGCTCGATCTTTGCCGGATCGTTGATCAGCGCCTCGTAGCGTTCGCGCGGTGCGGCCAGTTCCGAATTCACCAGCTCGAACAACTGCTGCTTGACCTCGCCCCATGCAATCCCGTCGGCAAACGCCCGGCGCATCTCGGCGCGCCGGGCCTTGTCGGCGAACGCGGCGTAGACCGAATACACGCTGGCCTGGTCCGGATCCTTGGGTTCGCCGGGTTCCTGCGAGTTGGTCTTGATCTTCATGATCGCCTTGCGCAGCTTCTTCTCCGGGAGCCACAACGGGACGGTGTTGTCGTAGCTCTTCGACATCTTGCGCCCGTCGGTGCCGGGCAGCGTGGCGACGAACTCGTCGGTCGCCGCCTCGGGCAGCACGAAATGCTCGCCGTAGCGGTGGTTGAAGCGCCCGGCGATATCGCGCGCCATCTCCAGGTGCTGGATCTGATCCTTGCCCACCGGCACCGAATGCGCGTTGAACAGCAGAATGTCGGCAGCCATCAGGATCGGGTAGCAGAACAACCCCATGTTGATACCATAATCCGGATCCTCCCCGGCGCTTTCATTCTCGGCCACCTGCGCCTTGTAGGCGTGCGAGCGGTTCATCAGCCCCTTGGCCGTCGCGCAAGTCAGCAGCCATGTCAGCTCCGGAATCTCGGCGATGTCGGACTGGCGGTAGAACACCGAGCGAGACGTATCCAGCCCGAGCGCCAGCCAGGTCGCGGCAATCTCAAGCGTCGAGCGATGAATGCGCTCGGGCTCGAAGCACTTGACCAGCGCGTGATAGTCGGCCAGGAAGTAAAACGAATCGAACGACGTGTCGCGGCTGGCCTCGATCGCCGGCTTGATCGCGCCGACGTAATTGCCGAGATGCGGTGTGCCGGTGGTGGTAATGCCGGTCAGGACGCGCTTTCGAGTGCTCGGATTGGGGATCATTGGAATTCGACTTCTGGCTGCAAGCCCGATATTTTACGCCGGGCCGCGCCCCCGCAGGCCGCGGCGACCTTGCCGGCGGCGTTCTTCCCACCCCCATCGTTCAATTGCCGGTAGTTTTCCCAACGGCGTCACATGGACCAATCGCACAGCCAATGCGAAACCCAAGGCGGCCGAAACGTTGATCCATTCCTGCGGCAAGGATCAGCCGGCTGCCAGTTATTTATCACAAGGCTTTGCCGAAACAACACATTACAGTCAATAACAGATCGTCAGGCAGTTACGGCCGAAAGCTTTCGAATTGCGCAAACAGGTATTGGGCCTCCGGCAACTCGCCTAGCGACACATAATCGGAAACTTCGGAATATTCTCCCCACATTTCGACCACGTTAGAATTCAGGTGAGCGGAATCTATGGCTTCCTGGGATACCCACTCGAAGACTTCGACGATCGTGCCGTCCAGGGATTTCATCAGCACCGGTTCTCTCGCCGTCGCGAGCCCTTCATCCCTGAGACGCTGAACATGCGTTCGCATCAACGCGTCGAGTTCCGCCTCTTTCCCCGGTTTCGGCTTATAGCCTACGATTACGATTTCACCCATCATCACGCTCCAGACTCGTGTCGTGCCAAACAATATACTGCAGATGCATCTCGGTCCGGATCAGGTCAGCCCCTGTAACATGAACCGACGGCTTGCCAAGATACACGACCTGAGAGCCTGAAATACAACGCATTTCAATGAATTATCAACTTGTGCGGAGCGGGTATCGTGGCCGGCCGGCTCGCCGTTCGGTTTGCGAACCTCGATAGCCGAATTTCGACCTCTTCAAAAAAATAGACGCCCCCGAAGCGCGCAGCTTTTTAATGGAAGCGACGCTGCAGCGAAAGATCAGCCAGGGCGTCGTTGGTATTTATGTATTTCCTGACCGGCGTCGTACCTCGGTAGATTGCCGGGTTGTTCTCGATAGCGAAACCCACTGGCGTCGCTGATCAGGTCCGGGGCGACGAAACTCAATCCTCCGGCATGACCTTGACCGGGCGCATGCTCGCGTCGACCGACACCATCACCAACTCGCCCTGGATGGCCAGTTGCTGCCCCCCGGACAGCGGATCTTCGCGCAGGATCTGTACGGTCACCGTGATGCTGGTGTTGCCCACCCGCGTGACCTCGCCGATCAGCTCGACGATGCTGCCCTTGGGGATCGGCACCTTGAAATCCACCCGGTCCATGGATACCGTGACCACCTGCCGGCGGGCGAAGCGCGTGGCGGTCAGGAATGCGACTTCGTCCATCCACTTCATCGCCGTGCCCCCGTACAGCGTGCCGATCGGATTGGTGTCCTGCGGAAACACCAGCTTGGTGATTCGCGTGCGGGAATGTTCAATGCGTTCATTGACGGTCATGGACCGGTCTCCTTGGACAGGCTGAATTTCAGCTTGTCGGGGCAAATCCAGTTCGAAAGGCGATTTCAGATCGGGCCGGTGCGTCGGATATCGCGAAACGAGGTCACAAATGCAATCTGCGCAGCGCCGAAGAATATCAGGTCGATGCCGAGCAGTACACCCAACAGCCAGAAGGCGGATTCGGGAAGCGCGACCAGCACGATGACGCCGAGTACGATCGAGATGACGCCCGAAGTCACCATCCAGCCCCAGCCAGGCGCAGGCCGCAGCAGCCAGGCGGCAGCGGTCTTGAACGCTCCGCCGAGCAGAAAGAAGACCGCCAGCACCAGGGTAAGCGTGAACATGCCCTGCAGCGGATACGCAAGCAGCAGTCCGCCGGCAACGATAGCAAGAATACCGAAGATCACGCTCAGACCGATGCCGCCGGCCGACCGATCGAAAAACAGGCGAACCAGTTCCAGCACCCCGACGATCAACAGGAAGATACCGAAGACCAGTTCGATTCCCAGCGTGGCCCACCATGGGAAAAACAGGGCCGCGATGCCGAGGACGATCGAGATGACGCCTATGGTGACCATCCAGCCGCCCCCTCGAGGGATGTTGGTCGTGGCTTCGAGTTGATCGTGTTTGTTCATGGTCGAATCCTCCATGCACGTTAGACCTTCGTGTACAACCGGGTATAGCTGCCGGAGTTCTCCAACTGCCTGCAATCGACACCCTTGAATCGAGCCTACCAAAGTTTGCCGAACGGCTGGCCCTGAGGGCAGGAAAGCGGGGTGGCCGGGCATTCCGCACGTGCTCACCGGGTATCGTCTCTCAAGCCGGCTTTCGTGACCGGTCGGGCGGCAACCGCCACCAGGTCCAGACCACCAGTGCCGCGAACAGCGTATAGGCAGCGACAAACACCCACCACGGCAAGTCCAGATAAATGTATCGGGCCAGCCAGTACTCGATGAAGCTTTGTGCGTGGTCTGCCAGGCCGGCCTCGCGCCGCAGTCCTTGCTCCCAGCGTGTCGGCGGACATAACCGACCGAGCCAGGCCTGCAACGCGACTACGACAATAGTGGCGAGGTGGGCCAGCCGAAACCAGGCGTTTCGAACCCAAGACCAGTCCCGCCACCCGCCGACAAGGACCATCACCTGGCCGGCGATCACGAAACATACGACCAGGGCATGGACCAGCAGGATCAGGTCGGCCGACAGGCCCGGATGCGGAATGGACTGGTAGATTTCGTCGGCCATCGTGCTCATGCTACCGCCCATTGTCTGGCCGCTCGGGCCGAGGTCGACCCCGGAAGGTGCCCGCCTGTCGGTTCCGCACCGCCGCCGTGATCAGGCCGGTGCTGCGCCGGCCTCGCCGCAGCCCTTCTATAATGATCGTACCTGCAATATTTCTTGGAAGCTTTTCTTGAGCACATCGTCCTCGTTTACCCGGTCATTGGGCCGATGGATGGCCCAGATTCACCTCTGGATCGGCGTGGCCGCCACGGCTTTGATTGTCGTCATCGCGATTACGGGTGTGATGCTGAATCACAAACAGCTTTTCGGCTTTCAGCCGGATCCTCCGAATGCCGGCCAAATCGGACTTTCAGGCGCGATGCCGATGATCGACCTGGTCTCGACGGCCCGCGCGACGGTCGGGAATGAGACCGCAGCTGCAGGGGTCGACCGGCTGGACGTGAGGCCCGACAAGGGCTTCATGAAGGTGCGCTTCGAAGATCGGCTGGCGACCGAGGTCACGCTGGCGATCCATACCGGCAAAGTACTTTCGATCGGGCCACGCGACGATGTTTTCCTGGAAAAACTGCACTCCGGCGAGATCTTCGGCAACAATTGGATTCTGC
>Ga0209943_1000541_pt1 | contig 26082 bp, 21 predicted proteins | sample SalPonR1_B_D2_MG_FD_185698 | JGI IMG/M metagenome (GOLD analysis project Ga0209943, IMG submission 185698) | Salt pond soil microbial communities from South San Francisco under conditions of wetland restoration - Salt Pond MetaG R1_B_D2_MG... ... | reverse complement strand
CCGCGGCCGACGCCAGGTCCGCGTCGGCGTGGACGTACACGTGGCAGTTGCCGACGCCCGTCTCGATCACGGGAACCTTCGCCGTCTCGACCACGTGCGTGATGAGCGAGGCGCCACCGCGAGGAATCACCAGGTCCACGCGCCCTCGCGCGGAGAGCAGCTCGGTCACGTAGCGCCGCTCAGGACTGTCGATCAGCTGGACCGCGTCGGCGGGAAGGCCGGCCCCGACCAGCCCGCGGCGCATCGCGGCCACCAGAGCGCGATTGCTGCGAAGCGCCGAGGCGCTGCCGCGCAGCACCGCCGCGCTTCCGGCCTTGATCGCCAGCGCCGCGGCGTCGACCGTCACGTTGGGGCGCGACTCGTAGATCATGCCGACGACGCCGAACGGCACCGTGACCTCACGAACGTCCAAGCCCGCCTCGAGACGCCAGCCCCGCGCCACACGATGGAGCGGATCGGGAAGGGCGGCGACCTGCTCGCACGCGGCCGCGACCGCCTCCAGACGCTCCTCGTCGAGACGCAGCCGGTCGACCAGCGGAGCCGGCGTGCCGGCGTCGATCTCGGCCGCGACGTCCAGCGCGTTCGCCTCCAGGATCGTCCGGGCATCGGCGCGCAGCGCTGCGGCGACCGCGTTCAGGCCCGCCTCTCGCGGACCGCTCGGAAGCTGGCGCTGGGCGAGCCGCGCCCGGTTCAGGAGCGCGGTGAGATCGACGACGTGAGGCGCGGATGTCATACGGGCAGGATAGCCCGGAGAACGTTCGCCGGCACGCGCCGAACGTAGACTCTGCGCCGACGGGAGGACGTCATGAACGACGCTACGACACGACCCGACTCCGGAGCCGAGGAGGCTCCCTCCTACGGCCGCGGTCCTCGCCACGCCGTGATCAGCGGCGCGGCGGGTGGGCTCGGCTCGGTTCTGGCCGCCACGTTCGAAGCCCGGGGATGCCGGCTGGTGCTTCCCGCGCGGTCGGGCGTCGATGCGTTGCGCGAGGCGCACCCGGGCGCCCGTGTCGTGGAGGCCGACCTGACCGACCCGGACGACTGCCGCCGCGTCGCGGACGCCGCCAACGAGGCGTTCGGCGGCGTCGACGCCGTGCTCAACGTCGCGGGGGGCTTCGCGACGACGTCGGCGCTGGAGCTCACGCGCCGGGACCTCGAGGCGCAGCTCGACGTGAACCTGCGAACCGCGGTCCACCTCACCGGCGCGTTCCTCCCCCACATGGTGACGCGGGGCGCGGGGAGCGTGCTGGCCGTCTCCGCCGGCGCAGCACGCGGCGGTCGGAACCTGGGCGCGTACGCCGCGTCGAAAGCGGCGCTCGAGGGGTACGTCCGCTCGGTCCGCGCGGAGGTCGAGCCGCACGGCGTCGCCGTCTCGCTGCTGATCCCGGAAGGCACGATCGATACGGACGCCAACCGACGCGCGATGCCGGACGCGGACCCCTCGACCTGGATCGCGCCGGGCGCCCTGGCCGAGGCCGCCTGGTTTCTGGCGACCCGCCCCGCCGGCGGGCGCGTCGGCGAGCTCCGCGTGAGCGCCTGACGCGCGGCGGAGGGTCGGGCGCGACCGGTCGTCAGGCCCGGTACACGATCCTTCCAGCGACCACCGTCGTTCGGACCGCGAGGCCGTCGAGCCGCCCGGCGACGGGGTCGTCGCTCCAGGCGACCAGGTCGGCGTCCGCTCCGCGCCGGAGGACGCCGGAGCGTCCGGCGCGACCGATCGCCGTCGCCGCGCCCGTCGTGTACGCCGCGACGGCGGTGGCGGCATCGATCGCCTCTCCGGGCGCCACGGTGCGACCTTCCAGCCCGGTCCGATCGATCGCCGCCCGCAGGCTGGCCACGGGGTCGGGCGGCGCGACCGGCGTGTCGCTCCCGAACGCCAGCACGGCGCCGGAGGCCGCCAGCGAGCGAATCGGATAGGCGCGGCTCTCGCGGTCGCGCAGCCGCTCGTGGATCGTCGGCGCGTCGAAGGTGAGGTGCAGCGGCTGCATCGACGCCACCAGGCCCATCCGTCCGAGCCGCGCGACGTCGTCCCGATGGACGTGCTGCGCATGCTCGACGCGCGGGAGCAGACCGGCTGCGCGCCACGCCGGCTCGGTCGCCTGGTAGGCGTCGAGCAGCGCCCGGACCGCGGCGTCTCCGATCGCGTGCCCGACCGGCGTCAGGCCGGCCTCGATCGCCAGCGCCACGCGCTCGGCCAGCGTGTCGGGCGCGGTCAGCACGATCCCCACGTCGCCTCCGCCCAGGTACGGCTCCAGCATCCACGCCGACAGGCTGCCCAGCGCGCCGTCGACGAAGAGCTTCGCGCCCCCCAGCACGAACCGGTCGCCCCCGATGCCGGTCGCCAGGCCGATCGCGCTGGCGGCCTCGATCTCCTCGTGCGGCAGGCACGCCCACACCCGCACCGGGAACGCCTCGTCGCTGGCAGCGAGGGCCAGAGCCCGGAAGTTGTCCGCCGGCTCGTACGCCATGTGGTGCACCGTCGTGACGCCCAAGGAGTTGAGCGAGCGCGCGCCCGCCTCCAGCGCCTCGCGCAGCTCCCCGGGCGTGGGAGCCGGCACGGCGCGGGCCACGACCTCGACGGCACGCTCGAGCAGGTGACCGCTGGGCGAGCCGTCGGCACGGCGCACCAGCACGCCTTCCGCCGGATCGTCGGTACCCGCGTGCACGCCGGCTCGCTCCAGCGCGGCGCTGTTCGCGAGCCCGCTGTGGTGGTCCTGCGAGCGGAGCAGCACCGGATGGTCCGGAAGCACCGCGTCCAGCGCGGCCCGGTCGGGGTGACGCAGCCCCCAGCGCTGGAGCGCGAAGCCGGTCCCCAGCAGCCACGTTCCCGCAGGTACCGAGGCCGCCTGGAGCCGGAGGCGTTCGAGCGCCTCGTCGAGCGAGCCGGTATCGCCCAGCTGCACCTGCGAGAGCTCGAGCCCGTGGAACCCTAGGTGCACGTGCGCGTCATGGAAGCCGGGCGTGAGCACCGCCCCCTCGACGTCGACGGTCTCGGCGTCCGGGGCGACGCGCCCGCGGACCGCGGCCTCGTCCCCGACGGCCAGCACGCGACCGCCGCGCACCGCGACGGCCTCCGCGACCGGGCGTCGGTCGTCCAGGGTGCGTACCGACCCCCCGACGAACAGGCGGTCGCGAAGCGGGTCGAACGAGGGATCCGGATCTGTCGCGTAGGGCAAGGGCTCGGTCTCCAGTCGGGGCGTCAGCGACGCCGCAGAGGGTCGACGGTCAGGTCGATGATCCGGTCGAGGTCGTCGGGTTGTCGCGGGTCGTCGAGGGCGGCGCGGTTACGGCGCTCGGCGCCGCACGTTCGGCAGCGCGACACGATCACCCAGCCCTTCTTCGGCGCGTGCTCGGCCCCGACCGGCTCGAGGTCGCCACCGCAGTCCGAGGCCCGATCACCGGGATCCACGTCGACGTGCAGCGACCACAGGCAGGCGGGGCAGTGGTTGCGCACCGACCCGTTCGCCAACGGAAGCACCTCGCATCCGCAGTGGACGCACACGAACCCGACGTTGGTGCCGCGGACCGTGAACCGTTTCACGGTCATCGAGTCTACCCGTCTCGGCCCGGCCGCTCCGTCGCTCCGAACCGCCCGCGGTCGGCCTCTTCCTCCTCGATCTCGAGCTCCTCGACCTTGGCGACGTACGCGTCCGGATCGGCCTTGCGGCGGAGCCCGTTCGCGTTCATGTAGCGAACCTTGCCGTACACGGCGCGCTCGGCCCAGGCGCGATCGTGCAGCCCGAAGCACCAGGCCACGCCCGCGTAGCTGTTGGGGTCGCGGCCGTCCAGGAACCAGCGATCGTTCAGCCGCCGCGCCCGCTCGAACGCCTCCTCGGGTTGGGCGCTCCACTCCAGGATCTTCTTGCCCCAGTACATGCGCATGTAGTTGTGCATGTAGCCTGTGGCCCGCATCTCGCGCATCGCGGCGTTCCAGTACGGATCGTGCGTCTCCGCGTTCTCGAACGTCGCATCGTCGTACACGTAGTCGCGGGCGTCGTCACGATGCTCGTCCAGCGTGGCGCGCGCCCACGACGGCAACGTCTCGTAACGGTCGTAGTCGTTCTCGGCGTGGAGCACGAAGTTCACCGCCAGCTCGCGCCGCACGATCAGCTCCTCCAGGAACGCGTCCAGCGCCTCGCCGCCGGGAGCGGCCTCGCGTGCGCGCAGGGCGGCCGTCACCGGCGAGAGGTGACCGAAGTGGAGCGGCTTGGAGAGGTGGCTGACGTCGTCCGTCTGCGGCTGGTCGCGATGCTGGGCGTAGCGGGCGAAGCGGTCGGCCAGGAACCGCTCGAACGCCCGCTCGGCGGCCACCGGGCCGCCCCGGAAGCGCGCGACGGGACCGACGGAGCGATCGACGTCCAGCTGCGCGAGCGTCCCCGCGAGGTCCCGCGGCTCGACGCGAGGCAGGCCGTCGTGCGGATCGAGGCCCGGATCGCGGCGACGCGGCTCCCTGGCCGGCGTCTCGACCAGGAACCGCTCGACGTGGCGCCAGAGCTTCGGTCGGATCGTCCGCGCCGCGTATTCGCGCTTGTCGCTCGCCAGCTCGGTCGGCACGACGACGTCCCCCTCGACCCGGACGACGCGAACGCCCGCCTCGGCCGCCACGCGGCGGCGCCACGAACGGTGATGGCGCAGATAGCCGCGGTCGCACACCACCAGGGCGGCGTCCGCGGCGAGGCGCAGCGCCACCTCGGGCGGCGCCCCGAATCGCGGCGCGAACGCCACGCCTCGCTCTCGGAGCGCGTCCGCCACGTCGGCGAGGCCCTCGACGAGGTACGCCATGTGACGGAGATTCGCGCCCGGATACGTCTCGTCCAAACCGAACGTCACCAGGAGCGGCAGGTCCAGACGGTTCGCTTCGTCGAGCGCGTGCTCCAGCGCCGGGTTCTCGACCGTCCGCTGCGAGCGCTGCATCCAGTACAGGACGTACCGCCCGTCCGCGCGCACCGGTGCGTCGTTGAGAACGTGGAGGCGGGCGACGTCGACCGGCTCGTGGGTCATGCCCGAAGGGTACGGCGGCGAACCCCCGACGACCGTGGTCCACGCCGCTCGCGGCCTACGGAACCGCCCGGCGCCCACGCGTATCCTGAGGCTCGTGGAGGAGCTCGTTCGCCTCGAGGGAGCGCGACTGGCGGCCGGCGATCGCGCCGTGCTGAGCGGCGCGTCGTGGATCGTTCGGCGAGGGGAGCGCTGGGCCCTCTGGGGTCCCAACGGCGCGGGCAAGTCGTCGTTGCTCGCGCTGGCCAGCGGCGCGCTCTGGCCCGACGACGGCACGGTCCGGCGAGCACCGGGCCTACGCCTGACGCTCGTCGACCAGCGTGCCCGCCTGCCGGCCGTGGAGACGTTGAGCGAGGTGATCGAGGCCGGGCTGAGCCGTGTTCGCGAGGCCGAGGCCGCCGTCCGCGCCGAGGAGCGACGCCTGGCCGACGGCGCCGGCGACCTGACGCGGTACGGCGCGCTTCAGGAAGCGTTCGAGCGAACGGGCGGCTACCGAGCCGAGGCGCGGCTGCGGCGCGAGCTCGACCGTCTTCTGCCCGGTCGCCCTGCGGACACGCCGCTCGCCGGGCTGTCCAGCGGCGAGCGGCGTCGCGTCGCGTTGGCGCTCGCGCTGGCCGAACGCCCGGAGCTGCTCCTGCTCGACGAGCCGACGAACGGCTTGGATGCGACCGCCAGGCGCTGGCTGGCCGACAGGCTCGCCGGCCTCCCCGGCGACGTCGCGCTCGTCGTCGCGAGCCACGACCGCGAGCTGCTCGCGCGCGTCTCGAACGCCAGCGCGCGCGTCGCGAACGGTCGCTTGGAGACCACCCGGATCCCGTTCGATCGCGACCGCGAGCGGCGCGGCGTGCTGCGCCGCAGCGCGGCGAAGCAGCTCCGCGCCCGTGAACGCGAAGCCTCGCGGCTGAGGGCGGCGGCGGAGCAGGCGCGCCGGCACGGCTCGCCCACGCGTGCCGCGGCGGCGCGAGCGCTGAGCCGACGGGCGGCGCGGATGGACGCAACGACCGCGGACGCCGACGCGTTCGAGCCCTCGCACCGCACGGCGCCAGCCGTCCCCAGCCGGCCGCTGCCCGACGGGACGCTCGCACCGAAGGACGGACGGACCGGGCCGCTTCTGAGGGCCGAGCACCTTTCGCGAACGGGGCTGTTCGACGACGTCGCACTGGGCCTCGACGCCGGCGAGAAACTGGTCCTGCTCGGGCCGAACGGCAGTGGCAAGTCGACGCTGCTGGCCATGCTGGCGGCGGAGATCCGCTCGGATCGGCCCGAAGCACGCGTGTGGCTGCGCCCCGGCGCGCGCCTGCACTGGTGGGACGCCCGCACGCGCGGTCTGGCGTCCAGCGACGTGGCGTCGCAGCTGGCTGCCTGGGTCACGACCGCCCGGGTCGCATCCCTGCTCGCGCTGGTGCGGCTGCCTCGCGACCGCTGGGCCGCACCGGTGCACGAGCTGTCGGGCGGCGAGCGGGCGCGTGCCGCGCTGGCGCTGCTGATCGCGTCCGAGCCCGACGTCGTCCTGCTGGACGAGCCGGAGAACGACCTGGACATCGAAGCGATCGAGCTGCTGGAACAGGCGCTCGCCGAGACGCGCACCACGGTCGTCCTGGCGACGCACGATCTGCGTCTCGCGGACGCCGTGGGCGACGAAGTCCGCAGCGTTCAAGGCGGCGCGCTCGTGGCGTGGCGCGGCGGCGTCGACGGTTGGCTGCACGGCCGTCGGCGGCGAGACGCCGGGCCGCCAGCGCTTGCCACGGGGCCCCGCCCCCGCTCCCACGGCGGGCGCATCGAGCCCGACGTCGTCGAGCTCGAGGACGAGCAAGCCGAGATCGAGGCGCGCCTCGAAGACCCCACGCGACTCACGGAGCGCGAGCTCGAACGGTTGGAGGCGCGCTCGCGCGAGCTGGTCACGGCCCGGATGTCGGCGTACGACGCGGCGCTGCCGCAGCCCGCACCGCGCTACCGGGCGCTCGAGCCGCCGCTCACGCTGCACGCCGACGCGAGCGACGAGGGGCTCTCGTTCTGCGCGAGCGACTGGCCGTCGCTGCCACGACTCAGGCGCGTGGACGACGTCGTCCACCTGATGCTGCCCGACCCGGAGCGGGCGGCCTGGCTACCGTGGGCTCGCGCGCGTGCGCTCGGCGCCTGCCTGGCGCTCATCTTCCCGGTGCTCGCGCCGACGGCGGTGCAGACGCGCGCCGGGCGTGGTCCGCCCCCGGCTCCGTTCGAAGCGCTCGACGCCGACTGGTGGGTCGCGACGCGTCGGGCATGGGAGCGGTCGCAGGGGTTCGGGACGTTCCAGGACGAAGGCCGCGCCACGCTCGCGTCGCAGCCGACCGGACGCGACGATGGTCGCTCCGCCACCGACGCTGCTGCGACCGCGGCGCGCCCGACCGTGGGGTCGAGGCCGAGGTGAGTCGGATCTCGCGGCTCCTGTTCGTCGGCGTGGCCGCGGCGGCGGGCGTCGCGGCCGTGGCGCTCCATCCGAGCGGTCCGAGCGCCTGGTCGAGCCGCTTCTACCCCGCGTGGACCGCGACGATCGTTCCGGCGACGGAGCGCGCGCCGTGGCCGTGGACGCCGCTGCTCGCCGCGGCGCTGCTGGGCGTGCTCGTGGTCTCGATCGTGCGCGCACCGAGGCGTGTCCGCACCTGGACGCGACTGATCGGCGTCACGCTCCTCGTCGGCGTCGGATTCGAGGCGTCGTGGGGCCTGCACGCGACGCGGCCGCCGGTCGAGTCGCGTCTGGGGCTTCGCTCGGCGCCGGGGTCGCCCGGGTCGCCGGCCACCCCCGGCGAGCTGGCCGAGCTGGCGCAGGTCGCTGCGAAGCTCGCCGCGATCGTGCGTCGCGACGTGCCGACGAACGAGTACGACGCGTCGGCGGCCCACGCCTCGGTGACCAGGTCGCTCGCGACGTTCGCACCCGGCGTGCGCCTGCCCGTGGCGCCCAAGGTCGTGCGTGCCGGGATCCTGGGTCCGCTGGGCGTCGGTGGCGTGGTGTCGCCGTGGACGCTCGAAGCGCACGTGGACGGCGCGCTTCCGCCTTGGGCGCAGGTGGCGACCGGCGCCCACGAGGCGGCCCACCTGGCCGGCTACGAGAGCGAAGCCGGAGCCGAGCTCGTCGGCCTGCTCGCCGGGATCCGCGCCGACCATCCGCACGCGCGCTACGCCTCCGCGCTGCGCGCGTGGGCATCGCTGCCCGCCGCGTCTCGGCGGGCGACCCCCTTGCCGCCCCGTGCCCACGCCGATCTCGGTGCGCTGCAGGCGGCGGTCGCCACGCGCTGGGACGCGCCTGCGCGCCTTCTCTGGTCCGCCTACGAGCGCTGGCTGATCGTTCGGGGGCAGCGCGACGGCCTGGCCGGCTACGCCAAAGGTCCGCGCCTGCTGGCCTCCGCCGCCGAGGCGGGCTGGTGGTGAGGCGTCCTAGCGACCCGCTGCGCGCACCGCTCGTTCGCTCGGCCCGAACGGCCTACCGTGCCGTCAGCCCGAGGTTACGGACCAGCAGCGCCTCGGGATCGGGATCGCGGCCCAGGAACGCGCGAATGAGCGACTCGGGCGGCGCGGAGTTCCCTCGAGCGAGGACCGTGCTGCGGAACGCCTCGCCGACGGCCGGGTCGTAGATCCCCTCGTCGCGAAAGCGCGAGAACGCGTCGGCGTCGAGCATCTCGCTCCACAGGTACGAGTAGTAGCCTGCGGCGTAGCCTCCCGCGAAGATGTGCGAGAAGGCGGGCAGGAAGCCGTCGGAGACGGCGTCGGCACGGATCTGGAAGGGTGCGAGCACCGCCCGCCCGAAGTCGACGGGATCCTCGCCGGCGCCGGGGTCGTAGTCGACGTGCAACGCCAGGTCGACCGTCCCGAAGCTCAGCTGGCGCGCCATGTGATGCGCGGCGCCGAAGGTGCGGGCCTCGCGCATGCGCGCGCGGACCTCCTCGGACAGCGGTGTGCCGTCGTCGACGTGAAGCGCGATCCGGACCAGCGCCTCGTCCTCCCACAGCCAGTTCTCGAGGATCTGGCTGGGAAGCTCGACGAAGTCCCACGGCACGTTCGTGCCGCCCAGAGAGCGGATCTCGACGGTCGAGAGCAGGTGGTGGAGCAGGTGCCCGAACTCGTGGAACACGGTGGCGGCCTCGTCGTGGGTCAACAGCGCCGGCCTGTCGCCCTCGGGCGGGGTGAGGTTGCCGGAGATCGCGCCGAGGTGCGGCTCGAACCCCTCCGCGGTGGGACCGCCGCCCGCGAGCGGCATCATCCACGCCCCCCCGCGCTTGTCCTCGCGCGGGTACCAGTCGGTGTAGAACGTCCCGATGCGCCGCCCGTCCACGTCGACGACGTCGTAGACCTCCACGTCGGGATGCCACGCCCCGTCCGCTCCAGCTGGCCGGATCTCGACGCCGAACAGTCGCTGGGCCATCTCGAACATGCCGTTCTGGACCCGGTCCATCGGGAACCAGGGGCGGAGCTCCTCGTCGTTCAGATCGAAGCGTGCGGAACGCAGGCGCTCGAAGGCGAAGCGCACGTCCCACGGCTCCAGGCGGTCGAGCCCCAGCTCGTCACGCGCGAACGCCTCGAGCTCCTCGATCTCGCGCTGGAAGTGGGGCCGCACACGCTGCCACAGGTCGCGCTCGAACGCCTGGGCGGTCGCCCCCCTTCGCGCCATGCGCGGCTCGGTCTGAAGATCGGCCCAGTCGGCGTAGCCCAGCCGCCCCGCCAGCTCGCGGCGAAGCTCCAGAATCCGCGGAATCAGCTCGCGATTGTCGCGTCCCTCACCGATTCCACGCGCCTGGTACGCGTCGTGCATCGTCTTTCGGAGGTCGCGGTCGGCGGCGTGGTCGGCGATCGCAAGGTACGACGGCTGGTGAAGCGTGAACCGCCAGCCTGGGACGTTCGCCGCCTCGGCCGCGGCGCGCGCCCGCCGCAGCGCCGAGGCGGGCACGCCGGCGAGGCGCGAGGCGTCCTCGACGTCCATCGCGAACGCGTTCGTGCCGTCGAGGAGGTTGTTCTGGAAGGTGTTGGCGAGGGCGGCCAGCTCGCTCTGGATCGCCTCCGCTCGGGCTCGCGACGCCTGATCGAGTCCGGCGCCCGCGCGCCGCATCGAATCGAGCGTCAGCTCCAGGAAGCGGGCGCGCTCGGGCGGCAGGCCCGTCGCCTCGTCGGTGTCCGCGTACGCGGAGAGCACCCGGTACACCTCCGGGTCGCTCCGCTGCCTCGCCTCGAACGCGGCGAGCTCCGGCAGGATCTCGCTCCACGCTTCGCGCACGGCGGGATCCTGACGCACCGAGTTCAGGTGCGACACGATCGCGACCGTTCTGGCCATGCGCGCCTCGGCCCGATCGATCGCGCCCAGCAGGTCGTCCCAGCGGTAGGGAGGGGTCGTGGTACGGATTCGGTCGAGCGTCGCCTCCGCCTCGGTCAGGGCGGCCCTCAGACCGGGCGCGACGTGATCGGCGTGGAGCTCGTCGAACGGAATGCGGTCCTGGTCGCGAAGGAGCGGGTTGTCGTTCGTCGGCGAGCTGGCGGTCGGCATGGAACGGATGGTACCCGCCACGCCACGCACGTCGCGTGGCGTGCGCCTCCCTTCAGGACCGGTCTCGGCCCGCGGGCGTTCCGTCCACCGGGGGTCGGTCCGCCGCGCCTCGTTCTCCCGCGGGTCGGTCCCGAGGGGATCAGTCCGCGGAGAGCGGCATCTGCAACGCGTAGTCGGCCGGCACGGCTTGACCGTACAGGAAGCCTTGCACCTCGTCGCAGTGCAGCTGCTGGAGCGCGTCGCGCTGTTCGTCCGTCTCGACGCCCTCGGCCACGACGGTGAGGCCCAGGCTGCGGCCGATCGCCACGATCGCACGCACCATCTCGCGATCGCCGCGCGTCCCGTCCACCAGGCGATCCACGAACCGCTTGTCGATCTTCAGTCCGTCCAGCGGGAGCTTCTGGAGCTGCGCCAGCGAGGCGTGCATCACGCCGAAGTCGTCCAGGCTGATCCGCACGCCCCGGGATCTCAGCTCGCGAAGCACCGACACGTGGCGCTCGAACACCTCCATCGGCGTCCCCTCTGTGAGCTCGATCTCCAGCAGCGCGGGGTTCAGATCGAGCCGCTCGAGCTCCTCACGGACCCAGCGGGCGAAGTCGGGATGCTCCAACGTCTGTCGGCCCACGTTCACCGCGACGCGGCACGGCCGGCCCGCCAGGCGCCAGGTCGCGGCCTGCGTCATGGCCCGGCGCAACACCCAGCGGAACAGATCGGGATCGAGCCTCGCCACCTCGAGCGAGGGCAGGAACGACTTCGGCTTCAGCAAGCCCTCCCGCGGATGCAGCCAACGGACGAGCGCCTCTACGCCGGTCAGCGCGCCGGTACGCAGATCGACCCGCGGCTGGTAGTGCAGGACGAGCTCGTCGCGCGCCAGCGCGGCGCGGATCTCGTTCTCGTTGTCGCGACGCGTCCAGAACCGCGCGTCGTCGCCGGCACCCGCGAAGGTCGCGTCGCCGGGCCGTTCGAGCTTGCTGCGCTCCAGCGCACGCTCGGCGTCCGCGAGCCATCGCTCGACGCCCTCCGCGGGATGGACCGAGACGACGTCCGATCCGCCCTCGTCGCCGCCCACGCGGGCCAGGCCGGCGCTGACGGACAGCCGCATGTCGCCGCCCGCCCAGCCGACCGGCTCGGAAAGGCGATCCTGCACCGTGCGCAGCAGCGGCACGATCTCCTCCGGCGTGTTCACGTGCGACCAGGCGACGCCGAAGCGGTCGCCTTCGAGCCGGGCCAGGACGTCGCTGCTCGACGTCAGGCGGCGCAAGCGGTTGGCGACCTCCTGAAGCAGCCGGTCGCCTTGGGTGCGGCCGATGGTCTCGTTGACGAAGGTGAACGCGTCGAGGTCGAACAGGGCCAGGACGGTCCCCGTGCCGTCGCCGCGCGCGCGCTCGACCGCCTGCTCGAGCCGGTCGCGGAACCGCCGCTCGTTGGGGAGGCCGGTCAGCGCGTCCACGTTCTCGACGTGCCAGAGCTCCGAGCGCGAGCGCCGCTCCGAGGTGACGTCGCGTACCAGGGCGTGGACCGCCACGGCGTGAGCCTCCGCGTTGCTCCAGCTCCGCTGACCGTGGTCCTCGACCCACCGGACCCGGCCGTCGCGCGTGACCAGCCGGTAGCGCACGCGATGGCTTCGCTCGGACCGTCTGAGGATCTGCGCCTCGCGGAACGCCTCGCGGTCGTCCGGGTGCACCCACGAGCCCGCACCTTCGTCGAGCAGCTCGGGCGCCTGAAAGCCGCTCAAATGCACCACCGCGTCCCCGACCCAGAGCAGCTGTGGCTCCCGGTCGGGCCTGAGCAGCACGCTGTAGCCGAAGAAGCCGCCCTGACCGCTGCGGCCGATGCGGTCGCCCGCGTCCACCACGCCCAAGGCGTGCATGCGGTCGCTGACGTCGCGCTGCACGCTGACGAGATGCGTGACGCGTCCTTGCTCGTCACGAAGGGGGTAGTGACGCTGCTCGTTGAAGAACAGGCTGCCGTCGCTGCGGTAGTTCCGCACCACGACCGTGCACGGTCGACCTTCCGCGATCGCTTCACGCATCTGGGCGAGGCCGTCCTGATCGCCGTCGTCGCGTTGAAGGAACGCGAGGCTGCGCCCGCGGACCTCGTCGGCGCCGTAGCCGGAGAAGCGCGCGAACGCTTCGCTGGCATGAACGATCGGTTGACCGACCTCACGGAGGTCGGACAGCGTGTAGCACTCGTCTCCGAAGAGGCTCGTGACGAGGGCCAACACACCGTCGTGCGGCGCTCGCCGAGGACGTCCGTTCGACTCGGTCATCATCACTGCGCGCGGGCGGAGCTGGTCCGCGGGCGCCCGGCCTCCCAACCGGTGAACGCGCCCGCGACCGCTCGAACCTCGTTCCCCACGTCCCTTCCTGACATGAGGATAGGCCCGCCCGCGACCGGCGCACGTGAGAAGTTTCCTATGGGTACGACGGAGGGCCCGCGCGACGGACCGCCGTCGTGCAGGTACACGGAGTGTGCCACGGAGATCGTCACGGGATTCTTACGCCGACGTCGTCGCGGCCTCGGCCCGGCCTCTGGCGTGGGACGCGAGCCAGGCCGCGCGGTGGCGCTCGAACGCCGCGGCCGCTCGGCGGGTGACCGGTCCCGGCCGGCCGGCACCGACGGTGTCGTCCCCGACGCGAACCACAGGCATCACGCCTTTCGTGGTGCTGGTGAGGAACGCCTCGGGGGCCCGCTTCAGCTCGTCGAGACCCACGTCGCGGACGTCGACGGCGATCTCGCCCTCGAGCGCCCTCAGCATGTGCATCCGGGTGATGCCTTCGAGCACCCCGCGTGCGGGCGTGAGCAGGGTCCCCTCCTCGGTGGCGACGAACAGGTTGCAGCGCGTCGTCTCGAGCACGCGCCGACCGTCGTGGTAGAGGACGTCGGCCGCCCCGGCCGCCTCGAGCTCGCGGGCGTGCCGGACGGCGGTGAAGTAGTTCGTCGTCTTCGCCTCCGGAAGGTCCCGCTCGAAGCGGTACGGCAGCAGCGTGACGCCGTCGCGGTAGTACGCGTCGGGGTAGGCGGGAAGGTCGACGACGAGCACCAGCGTGCGCGGCGTGCCGGGATGGAACCCGTCGAGCGGATCGCCTCCGGTGAGGAACAGCTGAAGGCCGAACGTTCCGTGCCCGTTCGCGGCGATGACGTCCCCGACGTGCCCAGCGATCGTCTCGGTCGACGGTCTGGGAACCAGGCCGAGGAGCTCGGCGGTACGCTCGAGGCGCGCGAGATGGTCGTCCACGAACAGCGGAACGCCGTCCACCACCCGGAGGAAGTCGAACGCTCCGTAGCCGCGGCGGATCGTGAGATCGGTCAGCGGCAACGCCGCCCGGGAGGCGGGCACGAGCTCGAGGTCGAATCCGAAGATGCGGTCGGGGCGACTCATGCCGGCATCGTACCCGTCCCGGCCAAGGCACCGGCCGATCGTTCGTCACGGAGCTGGCCGCCGTGCCGTCCACCGTTCGTGCGATACCCCCTCCCGGTATCTGATTTGACGTAGCGGACGCGGGTACCGGTGCTAGCATGCACGGCAGTCGAAGGAGGCTTCATGGCACGGAAGACGGTCACGACGGACGTAGCGATCATCGGTGGAGGACCCGCCGGCCTTACCGCGGGCATCTACGCGGGTCGAGGGCAGCTCGACACCCTCATCCTCGAGAAAGGCCTGCCCGGCGGCCAGATCGCCCAGACCGAAGAGGTCGAGAACTACCCCGGTTTCGACGAGGCCGTCCCTGGCCCGGAGCTGTCGCAGCGCATGGTCAAGCAGGCCGAGAAGTTCGGCGCGCGCATCGTGATGGAGGAGGTCGAGGGGCTGTCCGGGGACGCCTACCACGGGTTCGTCGTGCACGGCTACGAGGCCGACTATCGGGCACGGGCGGTGATTCTGGCGACGGGAGCGAATCCGCGACGCCTGGGCGTACCGGGCGAGGACACGTTCTACGGTCGTGGCGTCTCGACCTGCGCCACCTGCGACGGCTTCTTCTACCGCGGCAAGAAGGTCGTGGTGGTCGGCGGCGGCGACGCCGCGATCGAGGAGGGGATGTTCCTCACCAAGTTCGCCGACGAGGTCGTCGTGATCCATCGTCGCGACGAGCTCAGGGCGAACAAAGCGGCCCAGGAACGGGCGTTCGCCAACCCGAAGATGCGCTGGGTGTGGAATACCGTCGTCGACGAGATCATCGGCGAGGACGACATGGTCAGCGCCGTCCGCGCCCGCGACGTGATCGACGGAAGCGAGACGGTCATTCCGACCGACGGCGTGTTCGTCTACATCGGCCACACCCCGAACACGGAGTTCCTGCGGGACGTCGTGAAGCTCCGCGAGAGCGGCTACGTGGAGGTCCACGACGAGATCTTCACGTCGGTCGAGGGCATCTTCGCAGCAGGCGACGTCGCCGACGAGATCTACCGTCAGCTCGGCACCTCGGTCGGCGCCGGAACGCGCGCGGCGATGACCGCCGAGCGCTGGCTGGCCGAGCGAGAGCCCGCCGAGGCGATCGCCGCAGCCGCGAGCGACTGAGCCCGCCGAGCGGCGCTCAGCGAGGCGCGAGCCGAACCAGCTCGAACCCGCCCTCGACCCACAGCACCAACAGATCCTCGTGACCGCCGCGTGGCGCGCCGACCAAGGCGCGCCACGTCGTTCCGTCGACCTCGAGCACCGTCCACGCGCCGTCCGCTCGGGCGATCCACGAGCCGCCCGCCACCGCGGCGTCCACGGCGTCCGCGGCGTCCACCGACGATCCGGACGATCCAGGGCTCACCTTCAGGAGCACCTCGCTCGCCCGGGGCGGAACGCCGCCCAGCCAATCGTCCTCCTCGCGCGAGGTCGGCTCCGCGCCGGCGCGCGCGACGCCGGACACGATGGGCTCGCCGCCGCCTTCCGCGCCCGTCGTCCGCCATGCGACCAGCCGACGCTCGCCCGGCTCGCCCCGAACGGCCTCCTCTTCGAGCACGCCCGGATCGAGGCCGCTCCGCTCCGCGACGAGTCGGACCCGCTGACGGAACAGCGCGTCCTGCACCGTCGGATCGTCGCCTTGGGCGTCGCCCGCGTCGAGCGGCAACGCGACGATCTCCTCGCGCCGACCGTCTTCCAGCGGGCGTGCCCACCACGCCTCGAACGACGCCCCGCCGGCCAACGTCCGATACTCGGCCACGCCGTCCGCCGGGCCGATGCGGACCGCCACGTCGTCGTCGCCCCACGCCAACACGACCGCGCGCTCCTCCGCGGCGATCCTGACCCAGCGCGTCGGCGCCAAGGGAAGGATGCCTGCCGGGATCGCCTCGGCCAGCGCCGGCCGCGGCTCGCCGCCCACGCGGTCGCTCATGGCCCGTGCATAGCGGTCCGCGCTCGCCCGATCACCGAACGCCGCCACGCGAACGCGGAACACCGAGCCGGCCGCGCCCTCCGCGCGAACCACGTAGGCGGGAAAGCCGTCGCGCAGCAGCCGGCCCGAGAGCTCGATCGCGGCCTCCGCGTCGCTCAGCGCGGCGACCTGCACGGTGTAGGGAACCAGGCCGCCCTGCGCCAGCGCGACGATCGCGCTCGACGCGACCATCCAGGCGAGCATCGCCACCGCCAAGGTCCGTCGCGAGCGATCGACCGCCCATCCACCGACGGAGCCGGTCCAGCCTCCCAGCGACACCGCTCAGAAATCCTTGCGCTCGAACAGGACGACGGCCGCCGCCGCGAACGCGGCGGAGTACAGGGCGATCAGCGTCACGACCCAGCCCACGCTGGCCACGGGATCGGTGTAGGCCGACAGATGCCGCGTCAGCAGGAACGGCTCCAGCGAGGGAAACACGACCAGCAGCTGCATCACGATCAGGACGGCCAGCGTCGCGAGCGCGCCGCTGGCCGCGTTCATGGTCACCACCGTCGCCAACACCGACAGCAACGCCACCGGGATCAGCGCGATCGCGGCCAGCAGATACGCCCCCACGAGCTCGCGAGCGGCGTCCACCGGCAGCATCGTGCCCTGTCCGATGAGGCCGCCCTCGCCGAGTCCGGTTCCGCCCACGAACGCGTCGAATCCGTACGGCACGCCCGCCGCCAGCGATGCGATCAGGAAGTACGCCATCACCAGGAACGGCAGCACGGTGAGCACGAGCAGCTTCGCCAGCAGCCAGGACGAGCGCGTCACCGGTCGGAGCAGCACCGTCGGCAAGGTCCCGTGCATCGCCTCGATCCCGACGAGCTCCGCGGCGATGATCGCCACGAGCAGCGGCATCAGGAACTCCATCGACGACAGCAGGCTGAGCGCGGGCACCTGGAACCCGGAGACGAGGAAGAAGCCGTACACCTCGAAGATCCCCGGCGCGTACGCCCACAGCGCAGGGAACACCAGCAACAACACCAGCGCTGCGCGCACGCTGGACAGGCGGAACAGCTTGCCCGCCTCCATCCGCAACAGGGCGCTCACGACGGACGCTCCTCGCTGGGCACGTCGCCAGCCGAGGTGCCGGGCCGTCCGATCTCCGGAGCGATCTCGACGCCGGTCCGCTTCAGGCGCTCGGCGGAAACCCGCTCGCGGTAGTAGGCGCGAAGATCGAACACGTCGGCCGTCAGCTCCTGCAACCCCACGCCGTGCTCCACCAGCAGCGGCGCGACCCGCGGGAGGGCCGCGGGCTCGGTCAGGTGGAAGATCACCTGTCCGGCGCGGAGGAACGCCTCCTGGATCCACGGCTGCGCCTGCAGCGCGCTGCGGGCTGCCTGCGGATCGTCCACGCGCGCCCTGTGACGGTCGCGCCGACGGTCTAGGTCGACCTCGTCGATCAGCGCGCCCTCCTCCATGATGCCGACGCGATTGCAGTACGCGGCGACCTCGTCGAGATGGTGCGTGGAGAGCAGCACCGCCGAGCCCCGCCCTGCGGCGTTGCGCAGCACGCGGTGCACGAGATGCAACGACAACGGATCCATCCCGCTGGCCGGCTCGTCCAGGATCAGCACGTCCGGGCGCGTCAACAACGCGCCTGCGACGCCCAGCCGCTGGCGCATGCCGAGGCTGTAGACGCCCACCTTGCGGTCCGCCGCCGGACCGAGCTCCATGAGCTCCAGCAGCTCCTCGATCCGCTCGTCCGCGACGCCGCCCGCGAGCCGGGCGTGGAGCCGCAGGTTCGCGCGCCCGCTCAGGTACGGATAGAACGCGGCGGGCGCTTCGACGACGGCGCCCAGCCTGCGACGGACCTCGGGATGCTGCTGAGGATCCTTGCCGAGCATCGTGACGGTGCCCTCGGTCGGGAACGCCAAACCCGACACCAGGCGGATCACGGTGGTCTTGCCGGCACCGTTCGGGCCCACCAAGGCGTACACCTCGCCGGGCGAGACGTGGAACGTGAGATCGCGAACGATCGGCCGGCGACCGTAGCGCTTGCCCAGCCCTTCGGTCCGGATCGAGGGCGCAGCGGCCTGCTCGGCGGGCGCTTGGGTCATGGATCTCCTCCTGGGGCAGTCTACGCGGGGCGCCCGACGCGGGTCATGGCATTCTCCATAGGCCGACGCCATAGGCCGGCGACCGGACCGGGGGCCGCATCCGCTCAGGAAGCCTCTCCGGGCGAAGGGGCGGCCTCGGCCGATGCACGCGCGTCCCGCTCGCTCTGCGCCAGGACCGCCTCGAGAACGTGCTCCACGGCGCGCTCCACCGCGTCGTCGAGGTCGGTCACGTCCACGACCGGCGCACCCGCCGCATGCGCACGACGGACGAGCCAGCCCTGCAAGAGACGGATCTCCTCGAAGTGCTCCAGGTAGCCCGCTTGCGGACGGCGCGCACCCGTCCTCCCCTCGCGCGTCGCGAACCGCGTGCGGTGCACCTCCTCGTCCTCGACCGCCAGCATCAGCTCGACGACGATCGCGCCCTCCACGCGGGCCGGACTTACGCCCGGCACGACGTGGATCCCCTCGAGCATCAGGGACGTCCCCTCGGTCACGTTGCGGTCCGCGATCGCCTCGAGCGCTGTGCCCAGCTGCAACACCTGCGACTGGAACCCGCGGATCACGCGCTTGCGCTTGGGCTTCGCGCGCGAGCGCTCGGCCGGAAGCAGCTCCGCCATCCAGGCGGTGTAGCTCGACGCGTGAAGGACCGGCGCCAGATCGGGCCCGATCAACGAGCGCAGCGCTTGCCGGACGGCGTCGCTGGACACGACCCGGACGACGCCCAGGCGATAGGCGAGCTCGGCCGCGAGCTCGGACTTGCCGACCCCGGCGGTTCCGCCCACCATGACGACGATCGGGCGCTCGGGCCGGCGCACCACGCGCATCAGGTCGTAGCGCCGTGCGAACTCCTCGCCGGCCTCCTCCACCAGCAGCCGGTGCACGGTCCGCCGGACGACGGACCGGTCCACGGTCCCGCCCCCCTCGCGCCAGAGCGCCTCCTCGACCCGCTTGGCGAGGTGGTGGGCGAGCTCGGGCGCCAATCCGATCGACGTGAGCGAGCGCGCCAGGATGCCCCGCGAGTACGGCATCTCCGAGCCGTCGGGCTCGATGACCATCAGGTCCGAAGGGCGCGCCAGGGTCGCTTCGTAGCGGATCCGCTGCTCTCGCCCGTAGCGGGCTTCGAGCGCCAGCGCGACGCGCTGCGGAAGCTCGCCCTCGCCGATGCGGTCCAGACCCTCCGCGCGGATGCCCTGCTCGACCTGCTGCGCGAGCGACCACGCTTCCTTGAAGTCCAGGCCCAGCTTCTCGAGCGACCCGGCCAACGTGCGCCGCGAGAACGGCGTCGGCTCGCCGCTCTGGCGCTCGAGCACGATCGGAACGAACGGCGGCGTCTGCGACGACCAGCGCTCCGCCACCTCCTCGCCGATCGCCTCGCGCGTCCGCTGGGCGACGCGATCGCGCAGCTCGGGCAGCGGCACCACCGACCGTCCGCTCTCGTGCAGCGCGCGCTCCACGTCCCGTGCCACGGCCAGCGCGTCGTCGGTCAGCGCACCCGCCGCCTGCAGGCCGTCGACGATCTGTCCCGGCGAGAAGCGCACCTTCTTGCGATCGACGGCGATCTTCAGGTCGCGACGCTTCACGGTTCGTCCCCCTCCTCGCCCGGATCGCCCAGCACGTCGAGCAGCTCGCGTAGCACGTTGCCGGTGAACCCCCAGATGTCCCGGTCGCCCCACACGTAGCGGTGGAGCGTCCGCGGCGCTCCGCGGAAGGTACGGACCTCGGTCTGCGGCAGCGTAGCGCGCAGGTCTCTCAGGGGGACGGTGAACGCCTCCTCGACCTCTCCGGGATCGATGCGCAGCGGCTGCGGCCAGCGGAGCTCGGCGACCACCGGCGTCGCGACGTACCCCGCCGGCGATGGAAGGTCGCTCAGGCGACCCACGATCGCGGTCTCGGGCACGACCAGTCCGACCTCCTCGTACGCCTCCCTGCGCGCGGCCTGCTCGGGACTCTCGCCGGCTTCGACGCCGCCGCCCGGGAACGAGATCTGGCCCGCATGGTTCGCCAGAGCGCGGCTCCGCACCGTGAAGAGCAGCTTCGCACCGTCGTCGCTCAACAGGATCGGTACCAGCACGGCCGCTCTCCGGAACCCCGCTGGGCGCGCCGCCACCGGGTGCGCGCCCGACGCCCGCGCGAGCCGCCGACGAAGGCGGCTCAGACGCACGTCGCTCATGCAGGCTCCGAGCCGGACTCCGCGGCGCCGTTCGCGCGAGCCGCGAGCCGCGACGCGAGCGCGTCCCGCAGCAGGAGCTCCGGTGCATGGCCGGCTCGGGCCGCCCGGATCGCCAAGGCGAGCAGCGCGTCGGCCAGCACCTCCGGACGGTCGTCGTTCGCGGCCGCGGCACGCTCCAGCGCGCCCTCCGGCGCAGGCCACGCCAGCGCCTCGGCCAGCGCAGCGGCGCGTGCGAGCGCGGGTAGGCTGCGAGGCACGCGCTCCGCCGGGTCCGGCGTCGCGGCCCCGCGCTCCGCTGCCTTGACGCGCGCCCAGGTCGCCTCGACCTCGGCGGCGTCGGCAGCCCGCTCGTCCCCGAAGACGTGCGGGTGGCGCCGTACGAGCTTCTCGACCAGCGCGCGCTCGATGTCGGGGTACGACCAGCGGCCTTCCTCCTCGGCGATCACGCCGTGGAAGCCGACGTGCAGCAGCACGTCGCCGAGCTCTTCGACGATCTCGGCGTCGACCCCGCCCGCGAGCGCGTCGACCGCCTCGGCGGCCTCCTCCAGAAGGTGCGGCCGCAAGCTCTCGTGCGTCTGTTCGCGATCCCACGGACAGCCGTCCGGTGCCCGGAGGGCACGCAGCGTGGCGAGCAAGCGTTCCATCGTGCGAGCGTACCAGCGGGCGCCGCGTGGCCGCGTCGGCACGGGCGCGACCCGGGCGGGTGCGACGCGAGCGGGCAGCTACGCGGGCGGGCGCGACGGCGGAGGCCGCAGCAGCGCCCAGTGACGTCCGGTCGAGCCGCGATCGCGACGGTGCGAGAAGAAGCGCTCCCGATCCGACGCCGTGCACCAGCCACCGTCCTGCACGTGCTTCGGACGGACGCCCGAGCGCGCCAAGGCGACGCGTACCGCCGCGTCCACCGAAAGCAGGAAGCGCCCCGCGTCGTCCGGATCGGGGCGAGCGACGCTCTCCGGGAACCCTGCCGCGGCGAACGCCTCCACGACCTCGGGGCCGACCTGGTACCTCGGTCCCGAGATGTGCGGTCCGATCGCGACGCGGAGCCGATCCGGCCTCGATCCGTAGCGGCCGACGAGCTCGTCGATCCCGGCGTCGACGATCCCCGCCACGACGCCGCGCCAGCCGGCGTGGAGCGCCGCGACCGCGCCGTGCGCCGGATCGACCACGAGGACCGGTACGCAGTCCGCCACGGACACCGCCAGCGTCCAGGCCGGATCGTCGCTGACGATGCCGTCGGCTTGGACCTCGGGTCCGGCCTCGCGAGCCTGGACCACGCGAGCGCCGTGCACCTGGTGGACCGTCGCCGTGCGGCTCGGATCGGCTCCGAAAGCGCGCAGCACGCGGCGGCGATTCTCGCTCACCGTGTCCGGATCGTCGCCCACCGAGCGGCCCAGGTTCAGCTCGGCGTACGGTCCCAGGCCGACGCCGCCACGCCGGGTCGTGAACGCGTGCGGCGCTGGAAAGCCGTCCAGGCGCAGGAGCTCGGGCGTGCCATCGAGGCGGTGCCGGGTCGCGCTCACGCTCAGTAGTTCCGCGCGTCGACCGTCACGGAAGCGTGTGCCTCGAGCCACTCGGTCACCGCGTGCACCGCGCCCCGGACGGCGGGCGTGACGATGGGGTCGCCGAACGACTCCAGACGCACGATCCAGGCGTCGCCCTCGCGCCGCTGCACGACGACGAGCAGCTGCTGGATCAGATCGGGCTCGTCCACCGTCGCCCGCACCACCAGGCGGTCGCGTCCCCGGTCGCCACCCAGGCTGCGCATCAGCTCGTGAAGCACGACGTGACCGCCGGCGTAGGGAAGCACGCGCTTCTCGAACCCGACCGGATCGGGCGGCGCGCCGCGAAAGAGTGCGTGAGGCATGATCGCTGGCCTTTCGATGGGGGGCGAGGACGAAGCGGGGACGTCGTTCCGGACGAACACCAGGTAGTGGAGCGGCTTGCCCTGGTCGCGCCACTTCAGAGCGTACTTCGTCTCGAACACGGCCGCCGGCGGCTCGCGCTGCTCGAGATCGTACAGGCCGCTTCGTCGCGCCTCGTCCCGGCTGAACGCGAGGTAGTCGGGGTGATCGGTCGCGAGCCGGATCTCCCCGCGGGCCTGGAGCCGTTCGGCGAGCAGCGTGAGGAACGGCACGCGCAGCAAGCGATTCTCGGCGTGCCGGTCCTTGGGCCAAGGATCGGGGAAGTTCACCGTGACGGTCGTCAGCGACGCGGGCGCGAACAGCTGTCGCACCGCCATCTGAGCACCGGCCTTGACGAGTCGGACGTTGCCCAGCTCCTCCTTGCGGAGCTTCGCAAGGGCGCGGCGGACGCTCACGCCGGACGCTTCGATCCCGACGAAGCGCTCGTCGGGATGGCGAATCGCACGGTGCACGGTGTAGCGGCCGTCGCCGAAGCCGATCTCGAGGTGGAGCGGTTCCGTCGAGCCGAACCAGACGTCCCACGGAGCGGGAAACGGCGCGCGCCGCCACGGAATTAGCCTTCGGGCGCCCGCCGCGGCGTCCACCGGGACCGTCAGGTCGAACGGCACGTCGAGCTGGGCTGCAGCGTCGTGCGGCGTCACGCCCCGTCCTCCGCGGGTCGCACCAGCAGCGGCTCGTCCGCCATCAGTCCCGTCCGCATCAGCGTGGCGTGCCCCAGAAGCAGGAACGGGCCGGTACCCTGGCCCGACAGCAGGCGAAAGCGATCCACGACACCGCTCTCGCGACGGCCCAGGATCTCGTCCGGTCGCTCGCCCAGCGCCCGCGTCCACGCCTCGACGATGCCCGCGTCCACCATCGCCGCCCCGGGCGCAAGCGCCGTGCTGGCCGCTCGAACCACCAGCCTGGCGGTCCTGGGGCGTCGCTTCCGCACCACGATCACGCCGGCGGCGACGAGGCGCGCGACGATGCGGGACACCTCGACGAACGGCCGCTCGGCGAGCTCGGCGATCCGCTGAAGGCTTCGTCGACCGTCGATCCGATCCAGCACGTCGCACTCGGGCTCCCCGAGGTCCACCCGCTCGCTGGCGGCGTCGCCGCTGCGCTCGGGCACCATGTCCGACTCGTAGGGGATCACGTCGTCGTCCGCGTCGCGGCGTGCCTCGTCCAGACGGCGAACCGCCTCGAGCACGAGGTTCCGCGTTCCCAGCTTCACCGTGCGCCGGGGTGCCGGCAGCCCGGTCGAGAACGCGAACGCTCCGCGCTCGTCCGCGAACAGCGCGTACACCGCCTCCTCCCCTTCCTCCCCGTCGAAGGCCGCGTGGGTCACGTCGCCCTTCTCGAAGTAGATCCGTGCGTCGCCGCGCGGATGCTCGACGACGAGGCGTCCGGTGCGCGAGGCGCCGGCGAGGAGCTGGAACAGGTCGACGAGCGAGAACAGGCCAAGCGTGCCGGTCATGACGGACTCCGAGCATACCCGAGCCCCTCGCCGGGCGACGTCAGCGCGACGGCCCCGCCCACGGCACGACGGCGCGCACGAACCGTTCGGCGTCGTCACGCTCGGCAGCGGCCAACACGCCGCCCGGAAGGCCGGTCCCTCCACCCGGGCCTGGACCGACGATCGACGACCGACCCCTCGGCCGCAGCCCGAGCGCGGCGCCGACCAGCATCGGATTCACGCCGTAGCGGAGCGACAGGCGGCCGCGAACCGCGCGCGGTGCGCCGTAGCGCCACCACGCCTCGCCTTCGCGCAACGACGGGTCGCCCGGCCACGGTCGCGACCAGTCCGCCAGGTTGGCGCTCGGCTGGACGAGGATGCGCGTGCCCAGACCGTCGAGACGCGCGATCACCTCGTCGTGGAAGGCGTCCAGGCAGATCGCGACGCCGACCGGACCCGCCGGCGTGACCAGCGGGCGCAGGTCCTCGATCCGGCCCCGCGACAGCCCGATCCGCGACTCGACGCCGGGCGTGAGGAACACCTTGTCGGTCGCTCCGATCCACGAGCCGTCGGGCCCGAACGTCGCGGCTCGCGCGCGCGGCCGCGGATCGGACACGTGCCATCCGCGCGACGCCTCGAACCCGACCGGCGGCCCCAGGATCGTGCCCGCCACGACCGTCGCTTGGACTGCGCGCGCCGCCTCGGCGAACGCCTCGGCGTGGATCCGACCCGCGCGCACGGCCTCCGTGTGGAGCAGCAGCGAGGGGCCGATGCGCCGCGAGCGCGCCGCCGCGCGCACGATCGCGCCGGGGTGCCCGCGCACCGTCTCCGCGACGCGGTGTCGCGCCTGGTCGACGTCGCGAGGATCGGGCGGCCGGTCCAGCAGCCACGCCAGCGGGGCGCCGATCAGCTCGGGAAACGCCACCACGCGCGGGACCTCCGTCGCGCCCGGGAGCCCTGAGACGGCACGATCGGCGAGCTCCACGATCCAGGCCCGGTACCGTTCCTCCGAGCGGTACCGTTCGGGATCGAGAGCGGCCTGCACGGCGACCAGAGCGACATCCACGCCGCCACGATACCGGCGCCAGGAGCGCCTCGGGCGATCGGGGCCCTCTGCTATGCTCCGCGAGTGCCGATCCGCCTCGCTCGCGCCCTGCTCGGAGAGACGACCGGCCTGTTCCTCCTCGGCGTCGCGGGCGTCTCGCTGCTGCTCTCGATCGACCTGTTGAGCGTGCTGGCACGGTTCCTGATCGAACAGGAAGCCAGCCTCGCGACCGTCGCCCGACTCCTCGTCGCGAAGACGCCCTGGTTCCTGCACCTGGCCATGCCGGTCGCCGCGACGTTCGCCGTGCTGGTCACCGGTGGACGCATGGCGCGCGACTCGGAGCTCAAGGCGGCGCAGGCCGGCGGCATCGCGCCCAGGTCGCTGATCGTTCCGCTGGTGGCGTGGGGCATCCTGATCAGCGGCGCCGGCATCGTGGTCAACGGCGTGGTCGAGCCGCGATCCGAACGGGTCTACCAGCGCATAATAGACGGATTCCTGTACGGTCGCCCGCCCGCCGCGTCGGAGCGCGACGTGTCGTACCTGGTGGACGACACGATCTTCCACGCCTCCCGCATTCGGGCGGACCGCGACGATCCCCGCCGAGCCGATCTCGACGGCGTGCTGGTCCGTCTCCCCGACGGGACGCTGCTCACCGCCCGCTCCGGCCGCTGGCGATCGGACGAGGGCGTGTGGGACCTCGCCGAGGGCTGGCGACTGCCGAGGGACGGCGATCCCGTTCCGCGAGGGCCCGAGACGCTCGCCTTCCCGCTCGAGGTCGATCCGAGCACCTCGCTGGCGCGTGGCGACACGCTGCCGTTGGGCGAGCTCCGCGAGCGTATCGCCGAGCGCCGCGCCGCCGGCACCGACGCGAGCGAGCTGCGCTTCGATCTCCACCGGCGCTTGGCCGACGCGACGAGCGCCGCGGTGTTCGTTCTCGCCGCGGCCGCCCTGGCCCTACGTCTGCGCGGGCGTGCGGCCGGCGTCGCCTGGACGATCGTGCTGGTCGCAGGCTTCTGGGCGGCGTGGACGTTGTCGGCCGCCCTGTTCGACCGCGGCGTGCTGGGGCCCGTGGTCGCCGCCTGGGCGACCCCGGCTCTGGTCGGAACGATCGGCGTGGCTCTGGCGTTGCGGAGCGACGCGCCGTGAAGCGGTTCGGACGGGCGGTGCTGGCGGAGATCGCGCCGCTCTACCTCGCGGGCCTCGCCGTCCTCTTGCTGCTGCTGCTGGTCAGCTTCCTCCTCGACGTGCTGGCCGACGCGCTCTCGCGCGGCGTGCCGGTCGGCCTGGTCGCCCGCTACCTGCTGTTCAAGGTGCCCGCAGCCGCCTCGGCCGGGCTCACGTTGGCGCTGCTGTTCGCCGCGCTGCTGGCGTTGGCGCGCATGGTGGGCGACCGCGAGCTGCGCGCGGCGCTGGCGCTGGGCCTCTCCCCCGCCGCCCTGCTCCGGCCGCTGCTGGCCGCCGGGCTGGGGGTCGCCCTGATCGCTGCGACGAACAACGAGATCGTCGTGCCGTGGGCCGAGGAGCGCGCACTGGAGGTACAGAAGGAGATCCTGCTCGAGGCCCCCTCGACGTTGCTC
>Ga0209943_1000537_pt1 | contig 26196 bp, 30 predicted proteins | sample SalPonR1_B_D2_MG_FD_185698 | JGI IMG/M metagenome (GOLD analysis project Ga0209943, IMG submission 185698) | Salt pond soil microbial communities from South San Francisco under conditions of wetland restoration - Salt Pond MetaG R1_B_D2_MG... ... | reverse complement strand
GGGATCAGCCCTCCCTGTCTGGACTTCCAGGGCGAGACTATCTCCTTCGTTTTCTCCGCCACCTCTTCCATCGTGTACGCCATGATTTCCCTCCTCGATTCTTTGTTTTCCCTTGCTCCTTTAACATTTTGCTTTTAGATTCTTCTTGCGAATAAACAAAATATTCAAAAAATTAAAGTATAATGATATCTACAAAAAATTATATTTTTCACAAATATGCAACCAGAATATTAACACTACATACGTGAGGACACAATAATATATACATTATACGAATATTTCGAGTTTTACTATAGCATTTTTTGTCTTGTTTGAACAAAATATAAAAAGTCTTAAAATTAAAAATAATAAAAAAATATCTTTGCCACTACCATCAGGTAAAATAGGAGAAGTACAAAAACAAAGAAAATATAAACCAGGATTTAAAAAAGAAAGGCAGGGGTGTAAATGACAAAATTAAAACCGGAAATACAGTTAGTACTTCGAATTGGAATCACTCTTTTTTTAATGTTATTTCCGGTACGTCTTTTAGCATCGGAAGATATCCTTTTTGAATGTCCGGATGAGGTGGTGATAGGCAGACCCTTCAGGGTCGCTTTTACTTCCCGGAGGGAGATTGATGATCTGAGGATAAAATGGTCCGGTATCGAGTTAACCCCGGAAATTGTGAGGCAAGAAGGCGACTCATGTATTGCCGAGGTCATTCTCGGTACTGACGTATCCCGCCATAATACAGGCTATGAGCTTGTAAAACTTTACCTGGTTTCTGGAAAAGATACTGCTGCTTTCAGCTGGCAGGTCAGGATTGTCCCCTTTGATTATACTTCGGAAAGTTTTACGGTAAGTTCGGCAATGGTAAAACCACCTGCCAGTGTTACTGCAAGAATAAACAGAGAAAGAAAACTTATAGCAAGAGCTCTCGGATCTGACAGCACAAAAAAATACTGGGAACTTCCTTTTATACTACCTCTTGAAGGGGAGGTAACCAGCTCTTACGGAAAAAAACGAACCCTTAACGGAACTAAACATTATCGTCACAGTGGAGTTGACCTGAGAGCAGGAACAGGGACTCCCGTAAAAGCCGTTGCAGCAGGGATAGTTGTCCTTGCAGAAGATCTCTATTTCGGAGGGAGATCGGTATATGTGCACCACGGAAACGGCCTGGTGTCTATCTATTGTCACCTTTCAGAGATATCCGTTGAAGAAGGAGCTTTTCTGCATAAAGGGGAGCTCCTTGGACTCTCAGGTAGTTCGGGACGAGTTACTGGTCCTCATCTTCACCTTGGAATGAGCATAAAAGGACAGATGGTGGATCCAATGACCTTTTTCAGCGGAAATTTTGGAGATGAAAAGGACAACCTGCTTCAGGTGTTTTGATAACAGGAGTTGTTCTGAATATGCAGTTTCTGATCGCAGTTGCTTTTATAGCGGTCCTTGGGGGATCATCCTGGTTTTTGTGGAAATACAGGGAAGAGCACGTCTTTGCTCCTGACAGAGTAATTTATCCCGTCTTTCCCGAGGAAAAATTTCAGGTTTCCCCGGTCTGGACCGGGGAAAAAGACAGGGTTGTCCATGGATGGTTTGTAAAGCCATCACAGTTAAAAAGCAACAGGGTTATGCTTATCTGTCACGGAACAAAGGGCAACCTGACCACTCCCTTCAGGGTCGACCTTGTTCGTGCACTGAGTCTTCTCGGAATGGAATTTTTAATTTTTGACTATAGGGGAACAGGTTTTTCTCCGGGGAGGATCTCACAGAAAGGCCTGTTCGAGGATATTCTTACAGCCTGGGAATATCTCGAAAGGAACCTCGGAATAGATCCAGAAAGGATCATAGTATTCGGCAGGTCTCTTGGAGGCCCTGCCGCGGCTTACCTTGCATCGGAAAGAAATCCTCTTTTGCTTGTACTTGAATCTACCTTTCCGGATCTTTCAACGGAGGTTTCTTCTTTTTTACCTTTTCTTACTGATAGCGTAAGTTCCCGTATCTTCCACGGAATGTATGAAACGAGGAAGTATCTGGATTCTGTTCGATGTCCGGTAGTGTTCCTTCATGGAGACAGTGACAGGCTTGTAAGTTATGATATTGGCAGAAAGCTCTACAGAGACAGCGGAGCAAACAGAAAGGTCTTTGTTACCATGAAAGGCCTTGGGCATAAGGGTTTTTCCTCTGATCCGGCCAGTTATGCAGGGGCTATCGAAAAGGGATTCAGAGCCTCTGGTTTCTACGGAGAGGATGATTCCTGAAGCCCTTTTGTGACAATACTGGCTGGACAGCAGATGTTGCTGTTATAATTTGTTTCTGGAGAGTGAGATCATGGGTTTGATTTTTAGAATAGTCAGGGTGCTGTTCCCCTTAATATTGGCTTTTGTTGTCTTCAGGATACTTAGAGGTCTTCTCGGATATTTTGCCTACAGGGGATATTCCCGTCAGCACTCTGCCGGAGGTCAAAGCAGTAATAGTGGTCCTTTTCAGGGTTCAGGAAACAGTAGTTCCTTCCGGGATCCCTATGCTGTGCTTGGTTGTAGTTCAAGGGATTCAGACGAAGAGATCCGTAAATGTTACAGAAAAATGGTAGCAAAGTATCATCCGGATAAATTTATCGGTCAGGACCTTGATCAGGAATTCGTGGAACTTGCCACCAGAAGGTTCCGGGAAATCCAGAATGCCTACGAGCAGATCCGCAAAATGAGGGGAATGAAATAAGACCCATGAAAGGACTGGACCCGGTACTTCATGCCCATACAATAATAGTTGTCTTTTGCTATATTTTTAAGGATGACAGAATACTTCTCATAGAGAGGAATAGAGAGCCCTATCCTGGAGATATAACGATCCCCGGCGGCAAAAAGGAAAAAGGAGAGACTTTTGTTAACGCATGCAAAAGGGAAATAATAGAAGAATGTGGTCTTGAGCTGGGACAGATTTGCCTTGCAGGCATGGTGAATAATTTTTCTCCTGACCCCCTATCCGAGGTTCTGTCGGTATACTTTGTAACAGACAATTTCAGTGGAGAAGCGGCAGCAGGTTCCGAAGGATCTATTGAGTGGTACAAAATTGAGGATTCTTTCAATCTTCCGAATATCAGTCCCTTTTACAGAATCATTTCACCCTGGGTACTTGACGCGGAAAGCAGAGTCTTCCATGGTCATATAAGAATAGATAATGGTGGATCTATAATAGATTCAAGACTTGAATATTTTTAAAGCATCTTAATTTAATGAAATTTTTGTGTTATAATTATCTCACTATATGAAACAAAGGGGAGCCTCAGGAGGCAACTCTCATAAGACATGAAGCTCTTCGGGGGGAAGGCTTCATGTCTTTTATTTTGGAAAGTTACCGATCTTTTTCTTCCATTAAGTCACTAACTGCTTTTCGAATATCCTGCATCTCCAGTTCCTGTTCATCTGCTATGCCCTTGAGTTTGATATCCTGAGGAGTATCTACAGGCCAGCCAGCCTTGCGGAAGATCTTCCTGCCTTCCAGTTCGTAGATTTCCGATATTTCATCCATGGTCATGCTTCCCCTGATCTCGTCAGGATTTAAGGAGGCTGGATGCAGCATATTTTCATGGGAGGTATTTGCAATATATTCTGCGAGATTTTCCTTTACTTCCTCGTCATTTATTAACTCTATCTCTTTCAGGGGTACGTCAAGAGGAATATCAGCGTAAAGTTTTCCGCCCATTATGATTTCCTCTACTGGCATATTCAGTGTTTCGGATATCTCTGAAACTGTCATCCATCCGTATATGGCATCAGCAGGATCTGTCTGTATCTGGTAACTTGTAGGGCTAACCCATGTCTGCCAGAATCCTGTTATTCTTGCTACTGACCAGGATCCAAAAAATATAATCAGTCCAGCAAGTCCCACAGATAAGGTTTTGAACTTCCAGGAGCCTGCACCGAAGAAAAGGGCTTTTTCTGCAGGGCACGCTTCCACACATCTTCCGCATGCTATACATTCAGCGCTTTTCATAACGTCAACTGATTCCGGATCGAGCCTGACAGGGCAGGCCTTTGAACAGAGATGGCAGGAAATACAGTGTTCTTCCCTTCGTCTTACCTTTATCAGGGCAATTTTCTGGAAAAGGGCGAGAAATGCACCCAGGGGGCAGAGATAACGACACCAGAACCTTTCAATATACAGTCCTGCGCCTATTACAGTCAGAAAAAGAACAATGTATGACCATGGTTTTTCAACTACCTCAGACCAGCCGGCGGAAAGGTGCATCCAGGCTACCCAGGGGTCGTAATCTCTCCAGGCCAGGGTTCCAAGTTTCCATGTAAAGGCGATGATAACTATAAGAACAACGTATTTCAGGTATCTCAGGGGCTGGTCTATGTTCTTGGGAAGTTCCCTCTGTTTTATTCCAAGTTTTCTGGCTGCTTTTGAGCTCAATTCCGCGATTGTTCCAAGGGGACATATCCATCCGCAAAAAGTTCTTCCTGTTACTATTGTCATCAAAAGAACTCCTCCGAGTAGAGCAAGGGCACTTGGGGCAACTCTTCTGAGCCATCCTCCTGTGGTCAGATAGCTGTAAAGGCTTTCCAGACCTCCGAAAGGGCACAGGGCATCAACTGTGGGAGAGCCGCTCGATCCTCCTCCAAGAACCTGGTGTCTGTAACCGACCCACGACATAAAAACAAGGAACCCGATCATAACAGCCATTCTGACCCTGGAAGCCTTCATTAAGACCAACTCCTTCAGATTTTACAAATTTTGACATTATTGGTTTAGTTAGTTTGATGATAAAAGAAAAGAGATGGAAATGTCGAAAAAAATATAAAAGGGGCTGTTCCCCCTGGATATTGGAGAACAGCCCTGTTAAATACAGTTGCTACTGTTTTTTAGCCGCAGCTTCCGCTGCAACCTGCACACCCGCCGCCGCAGCCGTTTTTGAGTGCACTGTAGACAGGGACGTAGATATCAAGTATCTCCTGGATTGTGGCGTCGCAATTATCCTCAGCGCAGTTTCCAGTTTTTCCTGTAAGTGTCTTTACCATTTCGACTGTATCTGCATCATTAAGGGCTATTGCCCTTACTACATCTCTCAGGGTAAGGTCGCAGCTTTCGCAAACCATGGTGTCTCCTGATGCTTTTGTCCAGTCCATAAATAACCCTCCTGTTTTTTTGTTTTTTATGGTTCTTCCGGGGGAATATACCCCTAAGCAGTATTTCTGTCAATAGTTGATTTTACTCACATTTTTTATTCTGGCCCTTTAAAAAAGATGGGTTATCAGTATTCTTAAACCGATCAGACAGAGAAGTGCTCCTCCTCCCATTTCCATTTTTTTCCCGAGTATAACACCTAACCTGTTTCCCATGTGCACGCCCGAAATCGACAGGATAGCAGTAATTATTCCTGTTGAAACAGAAAGGAAGATAACAGGATTTCCCAGGGTACCCAGGCTTACCCCCACTGCAAGGGCATCTATGGAGGTGGCAATGGCAAGAAAAAGCAGGGTCTTGCCTGTTGTAGGATCCACGGTATAGCACTTTGTTTCCTCTCTGCTTTCGTGTATCATTCTTATCCCGATGACGAGGAGGATGATAAAGGCTATCCAGTGATCCAGACTTTTGATCATGATCAGGAATTTTTTGCCCATAAACCATCCTGCTACAGGCATAAGGGCCTGAAGGCTTCCGCATGCAGAACCCATCCTTAAGGCAGGCAACCAGGAAGTGTGTGAAATGCAGGCTCCTATGCCCAGGGACACAGCGAAGGCGTCCATTGCAAGGGCCAAAGCTGTAACAAATGTCTCGATAATGCCCAAGGGATCCCGTCTTTCCGTGTAAGATTAACAGTCCTAACTGTTTAGAAAAATACTTTAACATATTTTGAGAAGGTGAAATAATATCTGTTGAAACACTTGAAGTGTTGTTTCCGGCTGTAATATAATGAACAAGTAACGAATTGAAAGGAGGAGTTCTTATGTGCAAAAAAAAGATGTTTCTTGTGTGTGTTATCCTGGTGCTACTTTCCTTTTCCGGTTTTGCCATGGCCCATCCACCTTCTGAGGTCAGAGTGGATTATGACAGTGTAAGTGAAATCTTAGTTGTGGAGGCTTTCCATTCAGTTGGAGATCCCGTGAACCATTTCATCGAAAGTATCTTGGTCTCTGTTGACAATGAACCATACTACGAACTTGTATCGAAAAGACAGACTGACAGCTCTGCAGCAGAGGCTCTTTTTTATCTTCCCGATCTTTCTCCCGGTACTAGGGTAGAAGTTGAGGTAAAGTGCAGCCGTTTTGGCAGCAGGAAAGCTGTTCTCATAGTCGATCAGGAGTAAACTGAATGGGAAATGAGGGGATTTATTTCCCCTCATTCCGTCTAATTTTCCTGTGTCTCTGAAACTGTCAGTGAAATGTATACGAGAGGATAGTGGCCTGCGTTCTCGAGGCTGTGTCTTGTTCCTTTTTCAGTAAGTATAACGTCTCCGGCATCCACTCTCTGACTTGATGAATCCTCCGTGTACATTCCCAAGCCGTATATTATTATCTTGGCTTCTTCATGTCCCTCATGGACATGATCGGGGATGACAGTCCCTGGAGGCATTTCCACCCAGTTTATCTCGTGGAAACTGGTTCTTTCCGGGAATTCCTCTTCAGTGATAAAATCGTCCGGATTGAGAGATTTGACATTAATTCCTTCAAGTTTGCCGTATAGAGGGTGAGTCTTGAGGTTTTTCATCTGATCCTGTTTGATGATCATTTTGACAACACCTCCTCTTTTTTATGTTATCCTGTTACTCTGATGCTATTATTATACATCCGATCTTCTTTGATATACAGTTGGTTTTTCTCATCTCCGTAAACCTCATATAATATGGTCAGAGTGTACAGGAGAGCAGGGAGTTTTTTGGAGAAAGGAGTAACGCAGATGAAACCGAGGGAAGTCCATGTGGTTATCAGAGGCAGAGTCCAGGGTGTCGGTTACAGGCATTCTTTGAAAAGGCAGGCCACATGGAATAATATCAGGGGATGGGTCCGGAATCTTCCAGACGGGAGTGTTGAAGCTCTTTTCCAGGGGCAGGAAGCAGAAATTGAAAAAATACTTAAATGGTGTAAAAAAGGGCCTTCCTCAGCAGGAGTGGAAGAAGTTGAGGTAGCATGGAGGGAGCCGTCGAGGAGTTTGACCTCCTTTGAGATCGTATTCTGATGTCATTTTATAATGGTTCCCAGTTCTGTTATCAAGCTCTGGAATTAACAGGATCAGACCAGTTAAAGGCAGGTGTTGTACGATTTCCAGCTCAGAAACCCTGAAAGAGAGCCTGAGGAAAAAGGTCGAAATATTAAGTTCGGAGACCCTTGGTGCCAGGGGACTATGCTGTCTTTTCAGGACAGAGGAAAGATCGATCCTTATTGATCCCGGCATAGCTCTCGGATACAGCAGAAATGGATTGCTTCCCCACCCGGTACAGGTTGGTGCCGGAATAGCATTGCGAAAAATAATACTGAAAAGGTTTTCCTCAGCCAGTGACATAGCATTCAGCCATTACCACGGGGACCATGTTCCTCTGAAGGACGCCAATCCCTACCAGTTCTCTCTTGAAGGTCTGGGAAGCATTAACAGCAATTGCAGGGTCTGGATGAAAAGGCTGGCAAATGAAACCGCGAAGATGGTTCAGAGGGCTGAGGACATACGCATGGTTTTTGAGGGAAGAACCTTTTTCGACCATGACAGTTCTGGTGGAGATATGTCCCTTTACGGTCCTTTTTCCCACGGGCTTAAGGATAACGGACTCGGGGAAGTCATGATTACTGCCCTTTATTCAGACCTGGGGGTCCTGTGTCATGGTTCGGACATTCAGCTTTTATCTCCGGAAGGTGTCAGGTTTATCGCAAGACTGAAGCCGGCATTTTTACTCGTCGGGGGTCCTCCCCTTTACAGGAGCCACAACCGAAAGCTAATTGAAAGGCAGGCTTTTGAAAATGCACTTTCCCTGGCCAGCGTTACTGGCTTAATGGTTATTGATCACCATCTTTTCAGATCTGCAGAGGGTTACTCCTGGTTGAAAATGCTCCGGGAGAATTCAAGAGGAAATGTGATGACTTCAGCTGAATTCATGGATTTTCCTGAACATCCCCTGGAGGCAATGCGGAAAGAGTTATACCGGAATTTTGCTGTCCCTGAAGGATGGCATAACAAATATGAAAGTAAAAGAGAGGGATGTGAAGAATTCCTGGAAATGGCCAGGAACAGATATAAGTGGTTCAGGTACTGATAGTTTGAATACAGTTGGGAAAAATACAATTCACTTGTTACCCTTCGAGAAAACGTGTAAAGTAAAGCCATAAAGAACTTTTGAAAAAAATAACTATAAGGAGTCGATAATCGCATGGTGGTGAAAAATTACGTACAGGTATCGGGGAATCTTCACCTGATAAAAGGTCACATGGAAGATGAGAACCAGGTTGGCAGGTATGTTCACTTCGCGGTAAAACAGGACACTAACTGTTCTGACGGGAGGATACGCCACGATTTCCTGCTCATGCGTGCATATGATCCTGAAATTGGAGAGTGGGTAAAGAAACAGCAGGAAGGTTTGCCGGTAATAGTTGAAGGAGAAGTAAAATCATCACTTGGAAGCGGAGAGATGTACATACTGGTCAAGGACGTTAAGGCTCTCTGACATTCAGCCCTCAATTTTATCCAGGAATATTTTCAGACAGGCCCTCCTCCGGGAGGGTCTGTTTCTTTTTTTGATTTAAAGTTGACAAAAATAGTAGGGTATTATATCTTTGCATCTGAAACGAAAGAGCAGGTGGTGATATAAAGTGAAAATGTCAAACCGGACACGTTATGGAATGAGGGCAATGCTTGACCTCGCCGTTAATTATGGAGATGGGAAACCGGTCCCGGCGAGGGAGATAGCCTCAAGGAACAGAATACCTGAAAATTTCCTGGAACAGCTTATTAGAATTCTGAAAAAAGAGGCTCTTGTGGAGAGTATCAGGGGTTCCCAGGGAGGATATGTCCTCGGTAGAAAGCCCGCTGAGATCAGGGTATCAGAGATAATTAACGCTCTTGAGGGACCCATATCCCTTGCGGACTGTCTTGAAGTCACAACATGCCGTGAATCCATGTCCTGCCCTTCAAGACGGCTATGGTCCAGGATAAAGGACAGCATAGAGAAAGTTACCGAATCAACCACACTGGAGGATCTTGTAGCTGACGATCTTTCAGGTAAAGAGAGGGAGATAGAAACTAATGACCAGACATGTGTATCTTGATAATGCAGCCACGACAGCTGTTGCTCCTGAAGTCCTGGAGGAGATGCTTCCATTTTTCAGCGCATCCTTTGGCAATCCTTCTTCGATCTACTCATTTGCGCGCAGGAACAGGGAAGTTCTGGAAAAAGCCAGGGGAAAGGTGGCAAGGGCTCTAAATGCTTCCCCGGGGGAGATTTTTTTTACCAGCGGCGGAACCGAATCCGATAACTGGGCCCTGAAAGGAGCAGCTTTCAGAAAAGAGAATAGAGGTAGAGGTGGCCATATAATAACATCAGCCATCGAACATCATGCAGTTCTCCATTCAGCCGAATTTCTTGAAAAGATGGGCTACAGGATAACATGGCTTCCTGTTGATAAAAGAGGCATGGTGTCAGCTTCTCAGGTAGAAGATGCCATTGATGAGGATACCTTTATTGTTTCTGTTATGTTTGCAAATAACGAAATAGGAACGATTCAGCCGGTAAAAGAGATAGGTGAGGTTTGCAGAAAAAAAGGTGTACTTTTCCACACTGATGCAGTACAGGCTGCAGGACATGTACCTATTGATTTAAAGAATCTCCCGGTGGACATGCTTTCCCTCTCTGGACACAAGTTCAGGGGGCCCAAGGGTGTCGGAGCACTTTACATTAGAGGGGGAACAAAGATCGAGAACCTCATCCACGGTGGTGGACAGGAAAGAGGGAAAAGGGCCACCACAGAAAATGTCCCCGGAATCGCAGGTTTCGCCAAAGCATTGGAGCTTGCTGTAGAAAAGATGGAGAAGGAATCTGCGAGACAGGCAAAACTGCGGGACAGACTTATCTCAGAGCTGAAAGAGAGGATCCCCCGGGCAGTGCTTAATGGAGCAGAGGGTGATCTCAGGCTTCCCAACAACGTAAACATGAGCTTTGTGGGAGTAGAGGGTGAGACTCTTCTCCTTGATCTTGATTCTGCAGGTATATCGGCTTCCACCGGCAGTGCCTGTTCATCAGGTTCACTGGACCCATCTCATGTCCTGATGGCCATAGGTCTCGATCATGAGCATGCCCATGGTTCGCTGAGAATGACGGTGGGAGACCTGACCACAGAAGAGGACATTGACTATGTCCTTGAAACTCTTCCCGGGATCATAAAAAGAAGAAGGGAAATGTCTCCTCTGTGGGAAAACATTTCTTCCAAATCGAAATAGTCAGGAGAGAAGATATATGTATACAGAAAAAGTTATGGATCACTTCCAGAATCCGAGAAATGTTGGGGAAATAGAAAATGCAGATGGTATCGGAGAAGTGGGTAATCCAAAATGCGGTGACATAATGAAAATATATATTAAGGTCAGGGACAACATAATTACAGATATAAAGTTCAAGACCTTCGGGTGTGCTTCTGCCATTGCATCATCAAGTATGGCTACAGAACTGGTCAAGGGAAAGACCCTGGAAGAGGCCTGGAGGCTTTCGAACGATGCTGTAGCGGAGGCCCTGGATGGTCTTCCTCCGATCAAGATGCACTGTTCCCTTCTCGCCGAGGGGGCCATTCACATGGCGATAAATGATTATCGACTGAAGCAGGGACTGACTGAGTGGGAGGAAGATCCGGCTCACAGGGCAGTACATGATGATCACCATTGATCCTCATCCCTTTCTCGTCAGAACAGACTCCAGGAACTTTTAGAAAGGCCAAAGGTGATGGAATTGAGCAGCCTTATCTTCACTGAACTTGAACTGGACACAAAATCTCTATATTCCGAAATATTCAGCAGAACTCCGCAGAAGCCATCGGATTACAGTTTTGTTAACCTTTTTTCCTGGAATGAAACACGGAATCATACCATCGCTATTAAAGATGATCTTGCCTGGATAAAGAGCCATGAAGAAGCGGGCTCTGTCATATGGGGGCCTGTAGGGGACTGGTACAGTGTAGACTGGGCTTATTCCCTTGAAAAATATTTTCCCACGGGAGCTATTTTTGAGAGGATCCCGGAGGTTCTTGCGAACCTTCTCTCTGAAGCACTTGGGGACAGGATCGAGATAAGCGAGAACAGGAACGATTGGGAATATATTTACAGTGTGGAGGACCTTGTTTCCCTAAGTGGCAATAAGCTCCACAGCAAAAAGAACAAGCTGAGACAGTTTGAAAAGATGTATGAATACGAGTATCTGGATGTCAGCTCTTCGACGATAGAGGAGATTCTCCTTATGCAGAAGGAATGGTGCAAATGGAGGAACTGTGACGGGACTCCCGGTCTCAAGGCAGAACATGATGCTATCATCAGGGTCCTTGGATCCTGGGATTCTTTTCCCGGATTGCTTGGCGGAGTAATACACGTAGACGGCAGGATGGTTGCCTACACGATAGCGGAACCGATCTCCGAGGATACCCTCGTAATTCATTTCGAAAAAGGCATGACAGAATACCAGGGGATCTATCAGGCTATTAACCAGAAATTTCTCGAAGCCAACGGCAAGGATTTCAAATGGGTTAACCGCGAACAGGATATGGGTCAGAAAGGCCTCAGAAATGCCAAGAGATCATATAACCCTGACCATTACCTGAAGAAATTCCGTGTAAAATGGAAGGGATAGCATATTCAGTCAGAATTTTGTCAGTGGGTTAAAAACTGTAAAGGAGGTTTTGAAAATGACTTTATGGTTAAAATCAGGTTCCTTTGCGGAAAAAGAGGTTGTTCCCGAAAGGTTTTCCTGTGAAGGGAAAGATATCTCACCGCCTCTTGAATGGGGAGATGTACCGGAGGAAACGAAAAGCTTTGTCCTTTTGATGGAAGATCCCGATGCTCCGGCAGGGATCTGGGTACACTGGGTTCTGTACGATATCCCGGCCAGCACCACGGGTCTTGCCGGAGGAGAGGTAAAGGGCACCGAAGGTATCAACAGCTGGAAAAAGTCTGGTTACGGAGGCCCCTGTCCTCCTCCTGGCCATGGAGTTCACAGGTATTATTTCACCCTTTATGCCCTGTCGGAAGATGTAACCGGATTGCCGAAAGGGGCGGACGCAAAGCAGGTCAGAAGTGCCATAAAGGACAAGGTCATCGCAAAGGCTGAACTGATGGGTACTTACGAAAGAAAATAGAGATCTGGACATCTGCATCTGAAAGGGGCAGGAGAGGATCTGCAAAGATCCCCTCTGCCCCTTTTTGTTGAATCCATATCTCTGACTAAAGTATATCTTTTGGTGTCTTTTCCGACTGTAGCAGTATCCTGACGTACTGTGCCCTTTCAAAAGCGTGGGGATCAGTACTGTTATTCTTGTCCATCTTTCCCTTTATTGAGGTTATGTCATTGTATCCGTGCTTATCCATCCAGCTGTTCATAGAGGATGTCATTTCCCCAATGGTATCTATGCCTTGACGGTAGAGGGCACTTACTGTCTGGACACAGCCTGCTCCTGCCAGAAGAAGTTTAAGGGCATCTTTCCCTGACTGGATACCTGTGGAAGCACAAATATCAGAGCTGATTTTTCCGTGGGCCAGGGCAGTGAAGCGAAGGGGGAGTCTGTTTTCCATGGTATTGCTAAGATCGAATCTGAAGATCTCTTTGCCGGTTTCAATGTCCAGATCAGGTTGAAAGAATCTGTTGAAAACTACAATACCCTTTGCTCCCGCTTCAGAAAATCTTTTCATTACGTTGAGGGGATTTGTGTAAAATGAGCTGATCTTTACGCTCACTGGTATTGAACAGTTCCTGCAAATTTCCTGTATTATGTTTACCTGTTCATCTTCCATAGTGGCTGCTGATGCCTCAGTTTTTGTCGGTGTTGAGTAGAAATTAAGCTCAAGGCCGTCAACACCTGTGTCTGCGAGTCTTGGAGCCCATGCCTTCCAGGTTTTGGGAGTTGATGCGTTGAGGCTGGCTATGACAGGAATGGAGAGATTTTCCTTTAATTCCCTGAGCCAGGCAATATGCTGCTGGGGGCCTGTGAAAGTGTTTTCGGAAGGAAGGCTGAGTTCTGTCTGGTGCATTCCTCCAATGGCAAGAATAGAGTCTTCCAGCAGGCCCTCCTCGATCCTGATCTGTTCCTCGAAAAGGGAAGGCGTTACAATAGCCCCGGCTCCGGCCGACTCTATTTTCCGTGCAGCATCGATGTTTCCTGTCAGTTTTGATGCCCCGGCGATCACAGGATTTGCCAGTTTTATTCCCATGTAACTGGTTTCCAGATTTGCCATGGTTCATTCCTCCTCCTTCATTTTCCCAGTATGTACACTGTTCTTTTCATATCTTGACAGACTCAGGATCCTTTCCGGTATTGATGGATGGGATGAAAACCATGTCGAATAAAGAGGACTTGGAGGTATCCAGGCCAGGTCATTGGTAGCAAGTGACGAAAGGGCTTCCCGAAATGAGGATGCATCGGTGTACAGTGCGGCGTATTCATCTGCTTCAAATTCATATTTTCGCGAAAGCCAGCTTTCAAGGGGCGAAATAAACAGGCCGAGAAGTGATGAAACAATGAATATTATTACCAGAAGACGTGGAAGTGTCATATTCTCCATACCAAAAACAGATACAGAGAAGGGTGAGTTCCACATTGCCCATACCACCAGGAAAAGAAAAGCCTGCTCTGCTGTTCCTGCAAGAAGAAGCTTGCGGGTATGTTTTTTGCTCCAGTGTCCAAGTTCGTGGGCGAGGACTCCCAGAACCTGTTGTAGTGACATACGGTCCAGTAGAGTGTCAAAGAGGATTATCTTCTTTGATCTGCCCATTCCTGCCACCATGGCATTAGCATGGGAGGACCTTCTGCTCTGGTCAGCTTTGAAGGCTCCCTTGACAGGAAGACCTGTTCTGCGTATAAGCTGATTTACTTTTTCTTTAAGTTCTCCTTCTTCCAGGGGAACTATCCTGTAGAAAAGTGGCATTATAATCACGGGAAAAATAAAGGATATGCCCATGGAAAAAAGGATTATCGTAATAAAGACGAGAGGTATGCCAAAAGGTCTGCCAGCCAGGGTATTGGCCAGTCCCATGAGAAGAGGTGCAATAGCAAGGCCAAGACAGGTGCTGGTCAGCTGATCTTTCCAGAAGGTCAGGGGTGTTTTTCTGTTGAATCCAAATCTTTCCTCTATTACAAAAGAACTGTACCAGGCAAAGGGTATACTGTAGAGGGTGTATGCAAAGACGAACAGGAAAGTGAACCAGAATCCCTGCCAGAATGGAGTTTGCCAGGTCTGGAAGATCGTTTTCATTATTGAGGTAAAGGATCCTGAGAGAAAAATGACAAGTGTGAGGGCAAAGCTGATTATGGACGAAAAAAGGCCGAAGTTTCTTCTGCTTTTTTTGTAATCTCTTTCCCTCTGCCAGTTGTAGTTTTCCGGAGCATAGGGTGCTATCTCCGGGATCACTTCTTTATGCAGGTCCCTTTCGTATCTTTTTTCATGAAAGTGAAAGAACAGTTCAGATGCCATGTTCAGAACAAGCATTGCGTAAAATAGAGTTTCAATGGTCATTTATATACCTCCGTATTTATTCTGGAGAGTAGGGGCCAGCAGTGAAATGCAGGAGCTCTTCAGGCTCCTGCTAAATATGATGATATTCAACTACATCCAGGCTCTTTTTCCGACATAATTCCTTTATCTTATCCTCGTCCCCGCAGGAGTAGCTGCAGGCAAGACCGCAGCTGGCGGAGAGATTTCTAGGCACAGGTACGATTCTGACCTTAAGCCCTTCTTTCCTGCAGGCTCTCTCAAACATTATGGCCATACTCGTTACGTTGAAAGTCGCCAGACATTTCATTTTCAAAATTACCTTCTTCCTCTTTATGATGTAGGGAACAACTGCAGAACAGTTTTACAGTGTCTTCAGTTTCAGACAGGACCTGGTTCTCGTAATTCTGGGGATATATTTCAAATCCATCGGGAAAAAGGTTGCCCCAGCTGAACATGTCCCTTTTATCGCATAATTCTATCAGTATATCCGTTTCTCTTGTGTGAAGGCCCATTCCAGCTATGGTGTTGAAATCCGATATAAGTTCCTCGGAACGTTCGTTAAGTTCATCAGTTATTTCCTGTATTTCCCGGCTTATTATCTCTTTTCCGGAGAATACTTCTGAGGATACTCTTCTCAGGGCGTTTTGAAGGCCGTTTACCTTCACAAAAAGATTTATCAGGTCCTTTCTCAGGTCGGCCAGAAACGCCTTTGATGGTTCATTGTGTCCCCTGAAAGGTCTGTCGTAAATTCCGTCTCCCATTCCGGAGGGATTGTAGCTTTTCTGTCTTCTGGAGTGAAGAGCCCAGGGATTTATTCTTCTGGCCATTTCTTCCCTTTTTTTGCGTTCTTTTCTTGCTTTGGAAGTGCTGAATTCGGCCAATACGGGTTTTTCTGCATCAAGGCCTGTGAAGAAAGGCTCGACGCCGTCAGGAATGTCCTTAGTTTCATCTGAAGACATCCACTTGTTAAGGGAAGAGGTTTTAAATCCCTTTCGCAGAGACAGGGCCTGGCCGGTCCTTCTGGAGACGAATTCAGCAAACCTTTCGAAGGGAATATGTTTCCTGCTCCGAATTATCCTGATATCCCAGTGAAGTTGTCCAATATTGCTGATGATTTCCTGTCTCTTTATTACAAGAAATTCCGGATCCTCAGGTTCAAGCAGTTCTTTGTCTGTGACCAGCGGTAACGCAAGAGGATGAGGATCAGCTGTTGGCACAATGTGATAACCTTCCTGTTCAAGAGTTTCGTAGAATTCGATCATGGCTGCTATCTCAATGTCTATCCATTTTCCGTCTATGACAGGCACCTTTCGAAGGCAAAGGGCAGGGAAATCCCTTATTTCGAGGTATTTCCCCTTTTCTACGATATCTTCTTCAACGAGTTCATTTACATATTCGTGAACCCTGTCCAGTCTTTTTCGGAAAACAGCGTCACTGACATCTGCTATCCCGAAAGAAAAATCTTTTTCTTCGATATAGTTTTCGAAATCCCTTTCTCTTTTGAAAAGGTCCCTGAGATCAGAAAGTACCTGGGGAAGATCCCTGTCATTACATATGCATTCCTCGTAGCTCTTTTGCATAACGGGCTTTAGCAGCTTGAAGGCTTCACCTGAAGGTACTGAATTATATCCTTCTTTCAGAAAAGAATTTCTTACAGCGTCAATAATATATGACCTGGAATCTATTCCTGTAACCTCTTCCTCGGTAATGTATCTGAGAAGGTCCTTTTCAACAGGGTCTGCAGGATAAGGTAGATCCCTGAGGATTTCAAGGAAGAAACCGGAATCCCTCTCTGTAAGTTCTGCCATCATGGAAAGGTCTATCCTGTTCTGCAGGTTTTCAGATTCGGAAAAGAGGATCTTCTGGATCTGGCTGGTGTGGTAATTTGTACGGATAATGATCTCCCCGAGGTGGAGGGCACAACTCTCCAGTTTTTCAAAATTCCTGTTGAGATATCCTCTCTTCTTTTCAGGGCATTTTTCCCTGGAGACCTTTCCGAGGATATGTCCAAGTTTTTCAGTTTCAACCGTGTCAGAGTGAATATCGCACAGGTCAAAGGGTTTGCCTCTTTCCTCTACACTGTTGAAAAACCAACGAACAACTGCCGTGCTTACCACTTCCTTCTCGCCTTTTGTCAAATGCGCCGATCTGTCAATGGATTCAGGCATAGCAGTCTTTTCTCCCTTCCTGGATGATGATCTGATTGTACCCTCTTTTCAGATTGTACGTAACATGCAGAAAAACCTCAAATAGAGTATATGGCAGAAAGGAACCAGATCATGTCCTGTCACTGATTTTATCGAGTGAAATCTCAGATCTTATCTTGTCCCTTAAAATGTCCTGGGGAATTCCCCTTTCTTTTGATATTCTTTTTATGTCGTCGTATTCAAGGGATCTTTTGATGAGCTCTTCTTCGAGATAACCCTCCTTGATCCTGACTTTTCCAAAAGTAGTGTCCCTGTTCTTTATAACATGTTCAAGCATTATCTTTTCGACCTTATAAGATCTAACGCCCAGTGTGGTTGTGTGCCTTATGATTGTATCAGAGAGTATGTAGACCTTGTCCTTTGAGCAGAGGCAGGACAGAGTTATAGCAGGACGGCCTTTTTTCATGGTAACAGGAGTGAGCCAGACATCCATAGCTCCCCCGGCAAAAAGAAGTTCCATTACAGATTCGTAGTCCTGGGGATTCATGTCGTCAATATTAGTCTCAATAACTACAGCTTCTTCCTCCTGATAACCTTCGGCGCTCCTGTCTTCTTCTGTTTCAAGGCTGAATACCCTCAGGATGTTGGGCAGGTCGGTCTTTCTCGTGCCTATACCGGTGCCAGTTCCTTTGATAGTTCCTTCCGGCATTGAGGAGAAAGAGGATGCGAGGCATCCTGCGAGAAGGGCTCCTGTAGGTGTAGTGCGCTCCACAGGATTTCCCTTGGCAAAGATGGGGATATTTTCGAGAAGAAGTGCTGTGGCTGGAGCGGGAACGGGCATGGTCCCGTGGGCACATTCTACAGTGCCTGAGCCTGTATTAAGAGGTGAAAAGACGAATCTGTCTGCAGATGCCATTTCTGCAAGAATAAAGGCTCCGCATATATCAATTATTGAATCTACCGCACCTACCTCGTGGAAATGTATCTTTTCCGGAGAACATCCATGAACTTTTCCTTCGGCCTCGGCAAGTATCCTGAAGGCCTTTTTAATTTTTTCTTTGAGGTCACTGTTCAGACTGCTGGAATCGACGATCTGACAGATATCTGAAAGGTGACGATGGGGATGATGTTCTGAAGTTTTTATTGTAACCTTTGTTCCCGTTATGGAATTCCTCTCGTCCTTATTTATATCTATTTCGTAGCCCTCGAGGGGTATTCTGCTGAGTTCTTTCAGGAATTGCTCTCTGTCGAGGCCAAGATCGAGCATTGCTCCGAGAAACATGTCTCCGCTTATTCCTGCAAAGCAGTCAAAATAAATAGTTTTCAAGTTTATCATCCTCCAGATGTTATGTCCTATATGACCTTATCTTTTACAGTTTTGTAACCATGGAGGTCCAGAGAGACCTTTTTACAGCTTCCGGAACTCAGAACGGATAGAATTTCCTTTCTCATCCGCAAAGCCTTTTCCATCAGTTCTTCAGGAACTTCAATGCGTAAGTTACCCTCTTCGTTTCTTATCCTGACAGTATCCAGGCCCAGGTCCCGAAGGGAGTTTTCCATTTCGGCTGTTTTTTGAAGTTCCTTTATCTCGAGTTTTGTATTCTCCGGAAATCTCGTGGCAAGACAGGCAGTGGCACTTTCATTCCACCAGGGTATTTCCAGAATACCAGCGAGTTCCCTGACTTGTTTTTTTGTAATGCCAGCCCTGGCAAGAGGTGAAAGAACCTGGGGATATTTTGCGAGGATACTTGTTCCAGGCCTTGTGGGGTCCTTGAAGTCATCTGCATTGGATCCTTCCATTACAGCTTCGGTCCCATGATCAAAGGAATATTTCAGAAGGGTCTTGACCCTTGCCTCCTTGCAGAGGGCACATCTTTCAGGTCTGTTGTAAATAACGTTTCTGATCTTCAGTTCGGGCCCCTCAATAAAATCGTGGTTGATTCCAAGATCCGAGCAGAAGGTTACTGCTCTTTCCATTTCTTTCTCAAAATGAAGCCATGAACGGAAGGTAACTGCATGAATCTCTGCTGGAGAAAGGATCCTTGCCATGAGAGCCACAAGGAGACTGCTGTCAGTTCCACCGGAAAATGAAACAGTACATGATGAAATTCCGGAAAGCTCCCTTTTCAAAGCTTCCGGAACAGCATCCGGAAGGCCCTTCTTAACTGGTTTCATGTAAACACTGCCTTATTACAAGAGCTGCCGAATAACCGGCGCCCAGTCCGTTGTTTATGTTTACCACGGAGACTCCTGGAGCGCAGGAATTTATCATTGTAAGGAGGGGAGCTATACCTCCGAGGTTTGCTCCATAGCCGACATCTGTGGGTACTCCGATAACAGGACATGATACAAGTCCTGCCACTACACCCGGAAGGGCCCCTTCCATTCCTGCCACAGCTACTATTACACGTGCGGCCTGGAGCTCTTCCACATGGGAAAGTAGCCTGTGGACTCCTGCCACACCCACATCATAGATCCTCTTGACATCGCATCCCATATATTCCGCAGTTACGGCCGCCTCTTCTGCCACAGGAACATCAGTACTGCCTCCCGTAGCGACAACAAGACCAGGATCCTTTTCAGTATCAGTTGACCGAATGCCGGCCATTCTTGCTGTCTCGTGAAATTCAAGGTCAGGCAGTACATCTTTCACCAGGTTATACTGTCTTTCTGTTATCCTGGACAGCAGGAGTGACATTGAGTTCCCTTTCAGGGCCTCTGCTATAGAAAGGAGCTGGGAGTCACTTTTCCCGGGGCAGTATATAATTTCCGGAAAACCCTTTCTGACTGTCCGGTGCAGATCAAGCTTGACTTCGCCCAGATCCCGGAAGGGGTCTGATTTTACCATCCTTACGAAATCCGATCTGTCTATCTCTCCGGAGATAAGGGCATCCGCTATTCTCGCCAGATCCTTTTCTCTCATTAACTTTCCTCCCTGCAATAGCATCTAAGGCAAAATATTCAGCAACTATATCTCTTTTCCCGAAAAGGATATCTCAGGAACTGGTTGCCGAAGCTAAAAGATCTCAAGTGGAAGACTTGCAGAGTCTTCCTGTTCACGAATGTTGTCCCTGACTGTAAAAGTCAGGGTATACCTGCCTGTTTTCCATTTTGAGAAATCCAGGGGTACCTTGAAGGAAAGGTCCTTTCGCTTACTTTTCAGTTCGTTTTTCATTTTGAAAACCTTTTCACTTGTGAATACTATCTCGTTTTTGTCGTTAAAAACATCAAGTTTGGTCTGAATGTCAGTTGAGAATTTTTCTTCTTCCTGTTTTACAGAAAAATTTTCTATCTCAAGATATACGCTGGACTTGCTTCCACTCAGAAAATGGTTGTTTTCCTCTCTTTCGTATATTCCGAAACCGCTGGCTTCAGAAACAAAAATTGCTTTGTTTATTTTTATAGAGCCGTCCTCAGCAACTGCAGGTACCTGGAGCATAAAGAGCAGAAGGACCAGTAATGTCGCTATTTTGACCAGTGAAAGACCAAGATCTTCTATACGCAAAGCTATTCCTCCCGACAGGTGTATTCTTTGTTACGGAAAACATTATACATTTGAGGTATCATGTTGTCATAAGTAATAAATGCAGATCAGGTTAATTTTATAAAAAACTCTACTTCAGGTGGTGAGAAAGTGTCCTTCAAAGCATATTTTGACGGTGCATCAAGAGGCAATCCAGGCCCCGCATCTGCAGGAGCAGTCATTCTCGATAAGAATGATACGCCTCTGTGGGAACTGTCCCTTTTTATAGGTGAAAAAACCAACAACGAAGCTGAATATTCTGCTCTTTTAAAACTTCTCGAGGAACTTGAAAGAAAGAACATAACAGGTGCCTGTATCCTTGGTGACAGCAGACTTGTAGTAAACCAGGTCAAAGGGGTCTGGAAGGTCAGAAATGAGAGACTTGGAACTCTTTACAGGCCGGTACGAAAGATGATGGACCGCGGTAAACATACCCTTTCCTGGATACCAAGAGAGGAGAACAGCTACGCTGACAGGCTCTGCAACGAGGCCCTTGATCCTCCCCACAAGGTGGAAAATTCAGCTTCCTTCAGTCCCGAAAAACTCGATAGAGCCGGAGACCATATATTTATCGCTCACGGTACGGAGGACTATGCAGTTGATACCTTACATGGAAGCTGCTCATGTCCGGCCTTTCGGCACAGGGGAGACTGCAGGCACCTGAGGGCTGCCCGAAAAGTGGAAAAAGGAAATAGAGAGTAGAAGAAATCATTGAACTGACAAAGGAGACAGATGGAATATGGATACTTTTGAAAGAAAGAAAGCAAGTGACCTCATACATAAAGTCATTGAAAAAGATGGACTTGTCCTTGAAATGATAGACCTCCCGGTTTCCCTTCCGGGATTTGAGCATCATATAACATCATGGCTGCTTCAGGACAGGGAAAGAGGGCAGAACTTTCTGCTCGATCCCGGGCCTGCCGTTTCAAATCCGGCTCTCGAACACGTTCTGAAAGAGAGGGGCATAAAAAGACTGGATTATATTCTGCTGACCCATGTCCACCTCGACCATGCAGGCGGAATAGGGCACATGATGAAAACCTGGCCTGATGCAAAGATCGTTGTGCCATGGAAGGGAAGAAAGCATCTTGTGGATCCTTCAAGGCTATGGAAAGGAAGCGTAAAGACCCTGGGAGAAGTGGCAGTTACTTTCGGAGAACTTCTCGCCGTTTCAGCGGATTCTTTCCACTCCGATGAAATAGAGATCCCCGGGCTGACCATTTTTCAGACACCGGGTCATGCTTCTCACCATCAGTCTTACTTATACGAGGCCACTGGTGAAAGGGTCTTTTTCCCGGGGGAGGCCGCAGGAGTTATCCTTGGGAAAGATATGCTTCCCCTTTGGATCAGTTGCGACAGGGATCCTGGTAAGGTACAGCCTCCGGTAACTGAACTTGAGGATGTTATATATATGTCACCGGCTTCTCCTCCGGTGTTTAACCTGGATATTGCCATCTCCTCCCTGGCTTTACTTATGGAATATGAGAGTTCCATCATGTGTTACAGCCATTACGGATACACCCGCTTTCCAGGTCTTGCCATGTCCCTGCATATGCAACAGCTGAAACTCTGGAAGGATATTATTAAAGGTGCAAAAAGGGAGACTGCCGGTCTGGACGAAGAAGAGACTGTGGAACTGGCTCTTAAGCTGCTGATGGCAAGTGACGGTTTTCTCTCAACCTTCAGTTTCTTTGACAGTGAAGTACAGCAGAAAGAACTCTTTTTTCTGCGATCCGGCATAAGAGGCTTTCTGGGATATCTGGGAGAAAATTGATCAACAGTTAACAATGAGGATTAAGGAGCCTGAAAAATATAATTGAAACTGGTGTTTCTCTGGGGAATAAATGTTATAATTTAGCAAGAAGAAACAGTAGCAGAAAAGTATGATATCATGATTGGAAAACATGATAAAACCTGTTTAATAAAGGAGGTAAGGCAGTTTCGGCAACAACTTTGACAACATGCAAAAATCTCATTCGAGCAGGGGGTTGAGTTAATGAATATACTTCCAAGAACTGAACTGAAGGCCCTTATGGAGACTGAAGATAAAGTGTGTGTGTCTATTTATCTTTCCATTCCTCCTTCCGGAGATCCAGCCCGCCAGATGCAGATCAAGCTTAAGAATGCCCTGAAAGAAGCAGATGAAATGATCAGGGGAAAAGACGAGAATGAAAAAAATTCTGAGGATATTCTCAAGCCTCTTCGTCAAATGGTTACAGAGACTCCCTTTATGGACAATCTCTCTTCTGCGCTGGTGGTATTTCTCTCTTCATCAGGGGCAAGACAGTTCTGGCTTCCCATTGAGGTCAGTGATATTGTGCAGGTCTCAGGCCGGTTTCACGTCAAACCCCTCATAGCGCTTTTCAGTGGGGAGGAGCAGTTCTACCTGTTGACACTCAGCCAGAAAAAGGTTCGGTTCTTCAGGGGTTCAAGATATGCCCTGACACCTCTGGAAATTGAGGGAATGCCCAAGAGCATGAAGGATGCCCTTAATTATGAAGCCAGAGAAAAGACCGTCCAGAGGGTCGCCGGCCAGGGAGCAGGAGGCCGGGCTGGTTATGTTCATGGCCACGGTGCAGGGTACGATCTGTCGGAAGAGGATATGATGAAATTCTTCCGCATGATAGACAGGTCACTTTCAGCATATTTAAAAAAAAGCGACATGCCGCTGCTTGTAGCAGCTGTTGAGGAAGAGGTAGCCCTTTACAGAAAGGTAAATACTTTTCCAGGTCTTCTGGAAGAATCCCTTAAGGGCAACTTCGACGCAATGACGTCACATCAGATCCACGAGAAAGCCATGGAGGTAATGGATCCGGTTTTCAGAGGCAACGAGGAAAAGGCAAGAGAACAGTACGAAGAACTTGCAGGTACTGAAATGACGGCTTCTGATCTTGAATACGTAATTCCTGCTTCTACAGAGGGAAGGATCCAGACCTGTTTTGTGGCAAGAGGTTCCCGCCAATGGGGGAAATTCGATCCTGAAACCCGATCTGTTGAGATTCACGATACACGGGAATCCGGGGATGTAGATCTTCTTGATCTGGCAGCCTATCATACGCTGCACAACGGAGGTATGGTTTTTGCCCTTCCCGGGGAGAGAGTTCCGGGAGATGGTCTTGTTGCAGCACTTCTTAGATATTGATGTTCTTCAATGACGGCATTGTCAGAGGGTTTCCCAGAGGGGAAGCCCTCTGACAATTTATAGATATTTCCAGCATGCCACTTCCCTGCCGTTGATATTTCTCAGGGGAGGCATAGAGCTACACCTGTCGTGGCTGTCAGGACACAGTTTCTGAAAGGGGCAGCCCATAAATGAGTACTCATCTGTTTTGTCAGTATTCTTTGAGGGCGGTCTTATAGATCCACCGAGGCGCGGCAGAGCTTCGTGCAGTGCTCTTGTGTAGGGATGTAGAGGATCCTGCAGAACTTCCTCCGAATTTCCCCTCTCACACATATATCCCCTGTACATTACCATGGTATTTTCAGAGGCGCTTCTTGCCAGAAAAAGGTCATGGGTAACAAATATCATGGACATCCCGCTGTTAACCCTTTTTTTCAGGATCCTGAGGATTTCTCCCCTTGTAGAGGCGTCCTGCATGCTTGTGGGTTCGTCGGCAATAAGAAGTATCGGATCAAGTACCAGTGCTCTTGCCACAGAGACCCTCTGTCTCTGTCCTCCGGAAAGGGTGGTCCTTATTCGAGATGACAGAAGTTTTTCCCCTTCAAGTCCGAGTTCCGACAGCAGCTGTTCCGACTTTCTGCGTCCTTCTTTGCGGTTAACTCTTCCTTTGACAATGACAAAGGGTTCCTCTACTGCTTCTTTTACTCCCAGGGTGGGAGGAATGCAGCCGTAGGGATCCTGGGGAATGTAGCCGCACCTCTGTCGAAGTTTCATGAGCTCTTCGGCGGAACAGGAAAAAGGATTTTTCCCCTCTATCTCCAGGGTCCCTCCGGAAGGTTTTTCAAGAGCGGTTATGCACCTTAGAAGTGTGGTCTTGCCGCTACCCGATTCCCCAACGACAGAAAGGGAGGATCCCCTGGCGAGCTCCAGAGAAAGTCCGGCAATGGCTGTCACAACATCACCTTTTCTTGATCTGAAGGTCACCTTGAGGTCCCTGGTCTTCAATACCGGTATAGAGGTCATCTCTTTGTGACCCCCTCTATCTCCCTGATGGATCCAACAAGAAGCCTTGTGTGTTCATTCCGGGGATCCTCGATTATCGAGGAAGGGGAACCTGTTTCCACGACCCTGCCGTCTTTCATCACGGCTATATTGTCCGAAACGCAGGATGCCAGGGCGATGTCGTGGGTAACGAGCAGAAGGCCTGCGGATCTCTCCCTTGCGCATTCGACGAGGGTATCCATTATCTGGCTCTGGGTAATAACGTCAAGGGCTGTGGTAGGTTCATCTGCGAGGATGTAACCTGGAGAACAGGCCATTGCCATAGCTATGGCTGCCCTCTGTTTCTGTCCTCCGGAAAGTTCGTGGGGATAGCGCCTGGCAAAATCGCCAGAAAGGCCGGCCTGTTCAAGCAGTTCTTCCGTTCTTTTTTTGACCTTCCTGGGTCCGTACTTCAGGTGCCAGGACAGAACCTCCCCTATCTGGTCCCCGATACGGATCACCGGTGTAAAAGAGTTCATTGCACCCTGTGGAACAATAGCCATCTTCTCCCATCGTATTAAGGAAAGCTTTTTTTCACTGTACCCTGTGATTATTTCTCCATCCAGGCTTATCCTGCCGGTGATCTTAGCTTCTGGAGGAAGAAGAGAGGGTATTGCCATAAGAAGGGTTGTCTTACCGCTGCCGGATTCCCCTACAAGGGATGTTACAGTACCTTTGGGAAAGTCCAGTGAGACATCTTTTACAGCCTGGATCTTTCTCTGACTTCCCTCGTAGGATATAGAAAGGTTCTCTATCCTTATCATCTACTGTCCCTCCTTGAGTCTCGGGTCCACCATTTCCTCCAGGAATTTTCCGATATCAAGAAAGACAAGACAAAGAAATGCAATTCCGGCTCCGGGAGGTATCAAGAGCCACCAGGCTCCAGACGAAAAAGCGCCAAAAGAATGAGCCTCGTGAAGCATTCTGCCCCAGGAAATCACCCTTGGATCTGAAAGGCCAAGGAAGGAAAGACTCGCCTCTGCCAGGATCGCTCCGGGAACGCCAAGGGCGATATTTGCCAGCAGAAGTGGCAGGGTCTCGGGGAGGAGGTGCCTGTAGAGAATGTAGGATGTCTTTGCTCCCAGGGATCTCAGGTTTTCAATATAGCATGCTTCCCGAAGGGAAAGGGTCATGGAACGTACCGTCCTTGCAGTTCCCATCCATGAGAAAAGGGAGAGAATAATAACAAGTTGCAGAAGGCCTCTTCCCCATATTCCGGCAAGGGCCATCAGGATCGGTAAAGTGGGTATGGAAAGGAGAACGTCCACGATCCTCATTATAACAGTATCTATGATTCCTCCGGCGTATCCGCTTATCAATCCCAGGGACAAACCTGTCAATGTAGCGATCAGGGTAGCCGAAAGGCCCACCACAAGGGAGACCCTTATTCCAGAGATGAATAGCTGAAAAACGTCTCTTCCTCTCTGGTCTGTTCCCAGGATCCCGTATTTCCCTCCGGTAATATCAAGATTCAGATCGACCTTAGCAGGTTCTGCAGAGCTCTTGATTTCGAGGCGGTAAAGGCCTGACACAGGAAAAAGTATCTCCATGGCTTCCTCAAAGGGACTGATCCCGAGACGAAACTTGAACTGGAGATCCCTCGCGTCCAGATCCAGTTTTTTTTCACGGTATCCAAGGTCGGCAAGGGGAATTTCTCCTTCCGGAGTGGTCCAAACCAGTTGGGCTTTTTCAGGGGCCTCATTAAA
>Ga0209943_1000536_pt1 | contig 26222 bp, 18 predicted proteins | sample SalPonR1_B_D2_MG_FD_185698 | JGI IMG/M metagenome (GOLD analysis project Ga0209943, IMG submission 185698) | Salt pond soil microbial communities from South San Francisco under conditions of wetland restoration - Salt Pond MetaG R1_B_D2_MG... ... | reverse complement strand
GATGAATACAGAGTATAGCTTCAGGGCTCACTCTGTGAAAATCTATGTCCATCTGCGGCAAAAACCTCTGGGAGCCATACATCACCTGCCGGTTTTGAGTTTGTCTAAGTGGTTTTAGATCTTCTGCGAAGCTGGATCTAGCAGGGAATTAACCGCAGAGAGAACGCGGAGGGGATGTGGGTGGTGGCTCAAACGATGCAAGGAACCCGGGAAACCGCCGGGCACACTCGAAGGATTTATGTGTTAGACAATCAAAGCATGTTCGAGGTCATTCACAGACCGGTTGATAAGAATGAAGAGATTTCTTGATACTGTTTTGATCTGTTATTGATTCGAGATAATAGTAAATATATTTATCGTCGCTGAAACGAATTTTGGGATCAGGAGTACCGTCAATTTCTCTGATGAGAGTTGTATGGCATTTTAGATTAAAATCATGATCGTATAAGAGAAGGTCCCGTCTATAATTATCATGCATATGCATCACTTCAAGAATAAAAGAGGTGTCAATTTTATGAAAACCGGTAATAAGACTATTTTCTTCAATAAAAGCATTCAATTTACGGGGGTCGTTAAAATAAGAGTTTCTGCTTCCGGTGGCTTTTTCCATTTGAAAGTCGGGAATTTCGAGTTCAATCGATTTATCCGGCTCAAGTGTTGGTGATTTGTAGACCTCAAGATGTTTTCCGAAAGGGGGGATGACATACAAAGATTCATCAATTGCTTTTAGAGTGCCTCCATTCTTGAATACAGATAAAAGTACATTTTCAAAAACATGTTCAGGACCGAAGGCATGAGGAGTCTTATCCTCACTGCTATTTGGAACCTGGAAGAGATGATGGTTCAACTCCATGCCTTCATGTGAAATAACCAGGGCGCCTTTTGCTGCAGTTAAGTCTTTAGCGCGAACAATACCTGTTTCTTTCTCGAATAGTGGCTCACCTTTCACAGTCCAGGCACTAATTTTTCCTGTATATCCTAAAAGATGAATTGTATCGTTTGATACAGCAAGGTTGTATATGTTTTCATGTTCAAAGGGACCTGCCCCCTGAATATTTTTATAGAACTGCTGGATACCGTCATCAAGTGAATAGATACTTAAAGTAGCCGGTGAATCAGTGATATAAAATAATTGCCCGTCACTGTATTCAAACTCTGAATAATGCTCTTGAAAGCTGCTTTGAATCGTATCTTTTAACTCTGTTTCTTCTATTTTATTTAATACGAGCTCTTTTTCATTGAGCTGTACAAAAAGGAATTGGAAAGAGATAAAAATTCCAAGAACGAGAGTAAGTATTTTCATATAAATTTAATCTATTATTAGATTAATAAAGTTGCAATCATTTTTCCAAAGTACATTTAAACTAAGATTTTTTGGTCAAAGGTCGTCAATTGAAATACTTTGTGTTTCCCGGTTCTCTCTGCGATTAATTCCCTGTAAGATTTAATTTCGCAGAGCATGTAACCGCAGGGGGCGCGGAGAAGCGCAGAGGAATTAACCGCAGAGAGAACGCGGAGGGGATGAGGGTGGCAGTCCAAACGCTGCGGGGAACCCGGGAAAGCACCCTGCAGGCGTGCAGGGTGCAGTAATCATGCCGTGTTGCGTAAGCAAAAAAATGAAAGTAACATGTCTGACTTCGAACGTTTATATTCAGAAAATTAACTTTATAACTTAAAAAAAATACAATGGAGAAAATCAGGTATACAACTATTTTACTGGGAATTATTTTATTATTTCAAACCGGGTCAGCGACAGGGCAGGCTGTCCAGGAATTTGAAGAGTGGCATCCTGATCAGATGATTCAGTTGCCTGGAGTTTTCTCAGCAACTATTTCACCAGACGGCTCAACGGTTGCCTACGTTGTTAGAGAAACACTTATGGAAGGAGAACAGTCAGAATTTTTAAGTCACATCTGGGTGGCTAAAACAGACGGAAGTATGAATCGTCAGTACACACGCGGCGATAAGTCGGCATCTAACCCCTCATTTACTCCGAATGGGGAGTACCTGTCCTTTACTTCGTCACGTAATGAAAAAACGCAGGTTTATCGAATGCATCTGGATGGTGGTGAAGCTGAGCAGGTTACATTTGCAGAAAATGGTGTGGGAAATTATAAATGGTCGCCCGATGGAAACAGCATTGCTTATACAATGACTGATCCGAAATCGGAAGAGGAGAAAAAAAGAGAGAAAGAGAAACGGGATGTAATTCTGGTTGACGAAGATCATAAATTCTCCCGGCTCTATGTTCAATCAGTTGCAGATTTGCATGAAGAACCCAAAGCTGTTCAGATATTTTCTGATGATCTGCATGTAACATCATTTGATTGGTCGCCCGACAGCAAAACCATTGTTTTTTCACACTGGCCAACACCAAAAATTAATGACCGGTACTATTCTGATATATCCACAGCTCTGGCCGACAGCGGTAATATTTCAACCATTGTTGACTGGGAAGGTGATGACAGTTCACCTCATTTTAGTGCCGACGGTTCGTTTATTGTTTTCACTTCAAGCGGAGGTACAAAAGAACCGGTTGGTCTTTCGGATGTGTATCGTGTGGATGTAACCGGTGGAACACCTCAATCGCTTGCGAAAACATTTGATCGCAATGCTTCCATCGTCGGCTGGTCCTCGGATAACAGAAATCTTTTAGTTTCCGAATCCAGGAAAACGGTGTCTGCCTTATACAGTCTTCCCGTGAACGGCAATGATCCTGTACTTATTACTCCTGAAGATGGAATTTACAGGGGGTTTGAGGTTAACAGTGAAGGGAACAGGGTGGTATTTACGTTTGAAACCCCGTCCCGCCCTGCCGAAGTTTATGTTTCAGAGTTAGGAGGATTTTCCAAAAACAAAGTTTCTGCCGTGTATGATGATTATTCATTTCCCGAATTTGGGAAAACGGAACTTTTAAGCTGGACATCGCCGGATGGCACACCGGTAGAAGGTCTGCTTACCTACCCCGTAGGCTATGAGGAAGGAGATCGTGTTCCTCTTATTTTGAATGTTCACGGTGGTCCTGCCGGTGTATATTCACAGACATTTACCGGCAGTGGCAGTATCTACTCCATTCAGTATTTTGCAGAAAATGGCTATGCTCTGCTGAGGCCGAATCCAAGGGGCAGTACCGGTTATGGAAAAGAATTTCGATATGCAAATGTTCAGGACTGGGGATTCGGAGATTATGAGGATCTGATGAGTGGTGTGGATCATGTTATTGATATGGGTATAGCTGACCCCGACAGCCTGGTTGAAATGGGCTGGAGTTATGGCGGTTATATGACTTCATTTATTGTGACACGTACACAGAGGTTTAAAGCTGTGAGTATGGGAGCCGGACTTCCGAACCTGATCAGTATGGTTGGAACCACCGATATCCCGGATTACCTGACAGCACACATGGACGGACTCTACTGGGAAGATGGATTAATGGAAATATATGAGCGACACTCTGCCCAGTATCATATCGATCAGATTGAGACACCGGTACAAATTATACACGGACAGCAGGATTTTCGTGTACCGCTTTCACAAGGCCAGGAGTTCTATTGGGCACTAAGTGAAAAAGGAGTTCCAACCGAAATGATTATCTATCCCAGAACACCGCACGGTCCGCGTGAGCCAAAATTCATTGCGGATGTTTCAGTGCGTATTATGGAGTGGTTTGATCATCATTTGAACAGGTGATTTATAAGCAACCTCGCAGCGTCCGGAGGACCTGTGAGCGTTGCGTGCTGGTGGCGTAGACACGGAATTTAAGATATACCGATGGAAAAAAAACTCCCTCTGAAGAACTTAGCGTTTCATGGCGCTCTTAGCGGTTAATTCACTGTAAGATTTAACCCGCATTTCTCACAGAGATTTTATTGAATATTTCATAATCTATTGTAAGATAATAAGTTGGGTCAATATTTGAGTCCTTTAAAAAATAACAGGTTGTTTTCGGCGAACTTTATTCCTCAGCTGCGTTGAAGGTAAAAATTTCTTAGTGAGAAATGCGGGTTAATTTCGCAGAGCATGTAACCGCAGGGTGGACGCTGAGAAGCGCAGAGGATTGGTGGCAGGATATTTTAAACTTCTGAAACCTGGTTTACTTTTTGCCTGTCTTTTTTCTAAGACGTTTCACCTGCTTGTGATACTCTTTTTCTTTGTTGGGATGAAGTGCGATCAGTTTTTCATAAGTTAGTATAGCGGCTTCATAATTTTTTTGTTTTTCATGAATAACCGCAAGTGTTTCAGTAACAATATCATCTGTTTGGAGTGAAGAACTGCCAAGATCGGTGTCATCATCAGTCAGGTCATCTTTGCTCAGTCGCCGTGTTTCAACAGATGAGAGTTTACTGATCAGGCTGTCCAGATCAAAAATAGGATGTGATTTATCGTCGTACCTGAAATCGGGCCGGGTTTTTTCAGAAGTTGATTCAGGCTTCCAGGCCTTAAATTTTTTTGGATGCTGCAGGAAGTAGTGAAACTGTTCAAGAAACGGGCTGCCGGGCGCAAATATTTTTGCCTTCCAGGCATTTGAAACAGCTCTTGAATTATCACCCTTTTTATAATACATCCATGCCAGAAGACAGTGCCCGATTGCATCCTGTCCGCGCTTTTTCACGAATTTTTCAAACCTGTTTATTGCAGCATCCGGTTCTTTAGCAAACTGTTCAATATAAGCCTGAAATGATTCCGGAAAGTGTTCAATAAATTGATCCATAATGTTTGAATTAATAAGAAGTTCAGATTCTACCAGTTGCCAACAGCGTCATTGAACATATTATTTGCAATCTGCTGAAGAGCTTCTTCAGCCGCTTCAATCTCTGCATCCAGCGGATTTGTCCGGACATCATAGGTAGAGTTGCCGGAAAAGGATTTTGACCAGAGTGGTTTCTCATCTTTTGCAAATTGAAATGTTGCACGTACGGATATCTGAACCTGGTTCAAATTGGCCTGTTCATCGCCGCCAACACTAAAAGGCTGATTTCTGTATGACTGAATTGAGCCTTCAATAAAAGAGTCGGCATTCTCCTTATCGTTTGCAAGCGAAAGCCGGCTTTGATTTATAAATCTGTTAATCAGAGCCTGGTTCAACCTGTCACTCAGATCGCCAATTCCACTATCTGTTCTGTCGGGTAAAAAAGGAATATAAACTGTTCTTACATCCTGCGGTATGGAGGTGCCTGTAAAACTGTATGTCAGACATCCTGTTGCAATAAATATTAGCAGCAGTAAATAAATAAGTAGATAATGCCTACTGTAGGTCATACTGATCCAGTTTTCTGTAAAGTGTTCGTTCGCTTACACCGAGAGCTTCAGATGCTTTTCGTCTGTTGCCCTCATATTTTTGTAACGCTTTTTGGATAAGAAACTTTTCCGCTTTTTCTATCGATGGTATTTCATCGTTACTGAAAAATTCCTCAGTTGCACCCGTTGGTTCATCTTCATCAATATCGTCTATTGAGCTGATTCCCAGATTATCATCCATTTTTTTTTGCAGATGGCTGGAAATATCATTTGGGTCAAATTCACGCGGCAGACTGTCGGGCAGTGCTTTTACGTCCTTGGAAGTAAAAGTGTTATAAAGAAAATTTGCCAGCATTTTTTTCAGATCTGAGATATCAGTTCTAATTTCAATCAAAGCCCTGTAAACCATTTCATTATCTCTGCTGCCATCTGATGATTCTCTCTCTTGCTCCTGTTTTTTTTGAGATGCGAGAACAGGAAGATTATCTGCTGATCCCTGGTGCTGGCGTCCCTTCAGGTACTTTTGAAGTCGTTCTTTATCAATAAACTGAGACTTCTCAAGTACAACAAGCTGCTCAGCGATATTTTTAAGCTCACGGATATTGCCTGGCCACCGGTAAGACACCAATAAGTCTCTTGCTTCGTCCGAAAAACCTTTGAATACAGAGTCATACCTGGAAGAGAATTCGTTTACAAAGTCTCTGAATATTGGCACGATATCTTCCGGTCTCTCTCTGAGCGGGGGTAATTTTATTTTTACAGTATCAAGTCTGTAGTAAAGATCCTCACGAAATGCGCCATCCTGAACGAGCTTCCAAAGATCCTGATTTGTTGCCGCAACAACACGAACATCACATTTTTTTAGTTTGCTTGAACCCACCCGGAAATATTCACCCGATTCAAGAACTCTGAGCAATTTCACCTGAACATTTTTTGGCGTATCCCCTATCTCATCAAGAAAGATTGTGCCTCCGTCCGCTTTTTCAAAGTAACCTTGCCTTGCTTCATGAGCTCCGGTGTAGGCTCCTTTTTCATGGCCAAACAATTCACTTTCAATAATTCCTTCCGGTATGGCTCCGCAGTTTACAATCACAAGATTATTGTGTTTTCTTTTGCTGAGCGAATGAATGGCTCTTGCTGTTAAATCTTTCCCTACACCGGTCTCGCCCTGTAATAAAACTGTAATATCGGTTCCGGAAACCTGCATAATTTTATCAATTACCTGCCTGATTGCGGGTGATTTGCCAGTGATTCCGAAACGCTCCTGAAATGCTTGTCTGTCCATATGTTATTTACTCAAAAAAATCTTAACAAATTAAATTTAACAAAGTTCTGCATTATGGCATAATGGTCATTTTATTACTACACTTACAGATCAGCTATATTCTGCTAATGACAACTCTGTGCGGTATCCGATGGTTAATAAAGGATGTATTTATTTCTTTACTTTTATTAGAATTCACCGTTGTTTTATGAGCTGAACAATATAACAAGTTTATAATGAAATACGATCGAATAACCACTGAAATTGAAGCAGACTTACAGGATCATCTCTCATTTATCTATGATTCTGAAACAGCAGATCATTTTCTTGGTAAGATAGAAACTCTGTTGCAAAAATATGGTTTTAAGCCTGCTGATGCTACAGATGACCGGGATGTCTGGTCACACGAAGACAGCATTTTAATAACATATGGCGATATGGTGCAGCCTGAGCCGGGTGAACCGGTTTCAAAATTGAACAAGCTGCACTACTTTCTGAAAAAACATGTGCATGGCCTGATTACATCTGTGCATCTGCTTCCTTTTTTTCCAAGTACGTCAGATGATGGTTTTTCAGTTGTTGACTATAAAAGGGTTGATGACAGGCTGGGGGGCTGGAATGATATTGAAAATATGAGCAGTGATTTCAGATTAATGGCTGATCTTGTCATTAATCATACCTCCAGGCATTCGGACTGGTTCCAGGCGTTTTTAAACCGCACGTCACCTTACCATGACTACTTTATTGAGGTCAAAGCAGGTTCTGATCTTCAACATGTTACAAGGCCCCGAAGTTCTCCACTATTAACACCCGTACATACAAAAAAGGGGGAAAAATTTGTGTGGACAACATTTAGTGATGATCAGATCGACCTGGATTTTTCCAATCCCCGGGTTCTGTATGAATTTCTGGATATATTTTTCTTTTATATCTCAAAAGGAATTAAAATTATCCGCCTTGATGCAGTAGCCTACATCTGGAAGGAGAAAAACACCTCTTGTATTCATCTTCCTGAAACCCATGAAATCGTAAAGCTATTCAGAACACTTGTTGATTACTACGCTCCCGATGTTACATTGATTACGGAAACCAACGTTCCTCATAAAGAAAATATCAGTTATTTTGGTGATGGAGATGAGGCTCACATGGTTTATCAGTTCAGCCTGCCGCCTTTACTTCTGCATGCGATTTTAAATGAAAATGCCAGTCATTTAACAAAATGGGCATCATCTATGACATCGCTGCCTGAGAAATGCACATTTTTTAATTTCACTTCTTCACATGACGGAATCGGGGTCCGCCCGCTTGAGGGACTGATTCCGGATGAGGAATTTGAAGAGCTGATTGAAGGTATTAAAAAAAGGGGAGGCTTTGTATCCTATAAACAAAATCCGGATGGAACAAACAGCCCGTATGAATTGAATATAACTTACTTTGATGCCTTTTCGAGCCTTGAAGGATCAAACGCTCTCCAGGAGCGGCGCTTTATGTGCTCACAAATTATTGCGATGAGTCTTTTGGGAGTACCGGGCATCTATTTTCATAATCTTACAGCTACCAGGAATAACCTGAAAGGAGTTTCCATAACAGGTCGATACCGGTCGATCAATCGTAAGAAATGGATTTATGAAGATTTAGTAGATGGGCTGAGTGATCCGGATACAACCACTCATATGATTTTTAACCGCTATCGTCAGATTATTAATTTGAGGAAAAAACACCCGGCATTTCACCCGATGGGCAGCCAAAAAATATATAATATCGGGCCAGATTATTTCTGCCTGCTGAGGCAGGATCCGGATAATACAGAACGGATCCTGGTGATTTGTAATGTAACCAATAAGCCTGTTCAGCTGAACCTCAATCAGACGGATCTGCCTGTGAATCCGGATAAAAATTACAGTGATATCATAAGTGCGCAGGAACGAATCCGGAAGGGCAAAGCCACTCTGTTGCCATTTGATGTTTTATGGATTGTTCTCGAGTAATTCTATTCGGATGTTTTATTTTGTGAATCCGGAACGAGATGAAGTTTCTCCCCGAGAGCACGGTCGAAAGATGGTGGAATAATTTTAGCAAAACCATTTCCCGGGTAATTTGTCAGTTCACCGACATACACCTCTTCACCAGGCAGGTATAAATCGACCCGCAAAAAAGAAACTCCGGCTGAAAGTTTCTCTGAAATTTCAATAGCTTTATCGAGATTATCGGGACGTGAAACGTTGCCTGAATAGTTATCGTAAATAATTCTGGCAGGCAGCAGATTGAAATCCCGGTCATAAAGATTTCTTTTCTGATCGGAAAACCTGCCAAAATCTACCTGGATAACTTCGACAATTCCGTTAAAACAGAAAAACTTGTAATCCTGGGGTATCTCACCATTTTCATTCAGGAGAAGCTTTTCAGCGACCAGCGATCTTGGAAGATTTTTATAAACCCACTCCCTTCCAATTTTGTAGTAGTCGGTCCTTTGCCATTTTTTTACTGTTTGATGAATATATTCAAAGTCGTGTTCACTTTTATTTTGTATGATCTTTACCATTCCGCATCCGTGATTGGCTTTTAGAACAAACCTGGAAGGGAGATTAGCCCAATCTTTTTCTGTCAATTCATCGTAAATGCCAATGACCGGTATCAGGTACTTTTCATCTGTTTCAGAGGCAATATGTGAACGGGATTCTATTCGGCTGGCGAACATTTTGCGTATGTTGCTGCGCTCAAATAGCTTTATATACTGGATTTTCTCATTAAATGTTTTTGGATTTTCAAGATTTGGCAGCCGGTCGAACTCCAGCCAGAACCGGATCTGTGCATATTTTTTGTCCGTTACGATATGTCGTAAAAAACCCCAGAAAAATTTGCGGACGAATTTTTTAATCATATCCCGCGACATCTAAAAACCTGTAACTGTGATGGTCAAAAAACATTCTTTTTCCGGACAAATAATAGGATGCCGAATAGTCCTGCTCCGAATAAGAGTACTGTGCCGCCTGCAGACATCAAATTACCGGCTTCATACCAAGAGGGTTCAAGTGTCACAACCAGTTCATGATCACCCGGGGGAATTTCAAATCCGCGCAATACGTAATTTGTGCGAATGATATCAATTTCCGACCCGTTCAGAGTTGAACTCCATCCCGGCGGGTACCAGATTTCACTAAGTACGAGAAATCCGGGTTCAGATCGCGAGATATCAAGTGATATTTTATTTGCATTATACTCGGTGACCCGGACAGAAGCGAGACTGTCTTTCTGAACAGGTTCTGAAAGCCTGCCGGTAATGTAAGCAGTGGAGCGGGCATTAAAATTCTCTTTTAACTCCTGCAGAACAGAAGTATGATCAGGCAATGATTCTACCGAATCTACAAACCAGGCTTTTGGAAGTACCTCTGTGTTTTCCAAAACCGCACCCTGTCCTGTCTGAAATACAGTTTCAAATCCGGACAGGTTCAGAGAGCCCTGGGCAGTAAGGTATTTAATATTGAGCATATTGAATACACCCTGATTCAATCCGGCCGGCCCGGCAAAAAAGGCTTCATCGATCAGATCCTGGTAATAGCCAAGCTTGGCACCTGAATACCCGCCGGCTGATGGGTAGAAATAGGATGGAATAGCATTATTGAATGGATTACTTAACAGTGGAAGAGCCCTGTATTCCCACAACCCGCCATCCACATTATTTGCACTGATAAAATTATCTAACTCGCTTTCCTGACGTTCAATATGTTGTTCCCTGCTCATTGAGGCATCGGTGAGTGAATTTTCACTTAAGTATCGTTTATCGACCCGAATCATATCAAATGCAATAATAAGGGCGATAAGCCCGAGTGAGACAGAGGGTGAAACTTTACTGACGCCGGTTAACCAAAGTAGAATTATACCGGCAGCAAACATAAAAGCGAAACGAATTGTATCACTTTGTGCAAGTTCTTTACGGGTGGGTATCAGCTCATTATTTATATATCGCTGTACGGTTTGTGTTACGCGAGGGTCATCAGGTGATACCTGGTTTTGCTGGGCAATTTGCTGAGCTAACTGTGTGCGTTCACCCGGTTTTTCAAATGAAAGCATCTGGAACCCGATAAATACAAATACTAATCCGATTCCACCTGCAATTGCAGCCGCCTTTTTCCACTCAGACGATTTTTGATTTAGCTGTTGAAACGACCATTCCAGGCCCATAACAGCAACAACAGCAAAACAAAAAACGGAGGCCATCAGCCACATTTCCGGTGCACGGAATTTATTAAATAGCGGGAAATAGCTGAACATGGCATTATTCAGCAGGTAGAAATTCTCACCCAGTGAAAAAAGGAGTGTGGCAACCCCGGGGGCAAAAAACACCCATTTTAAATGATGCCGCGATTTGATCAGCCCGATAATAAAAAATAAGAAAGTAAGTGCTCCCATATAGTGGGGGCCGCTGGTGAAAGATTTTGGTCCCCAGTAAGCATCCGAGGATGCTCCGCCATAAGATCCGGGTATAGCCAGTGTAAGGAGTTCACCAACCCCCTGAGACCAGGCAAAAGCGTAGTCCTGCGATAGTCCTTCCGTATTCTCAACTTCAGAACCTCCCCGCATACTGTATGGTGAATACTCTGCTGTACTCCAGTAAAGCTGAAACGTGATGGCCAGAGCCAGAACCATTGCCCCGATAAGTAATCCTGTTTGTTTCAGGAAAACAGATGTTGTTTCATTTTTCTTTGATTTCCATAAGTCATACAAAAACAGTGTTGCGAGAGGGAATAGAAAAAAATAGGTGACCTGCGGATGATAAGATCTCAGATGCAATGTCAGGGCAAGAGCAAACAGGAAAAAAGCAAGCCAGCGATTTAAATCGGATCTTGTAATAAGAAAATAACCGACGTATAACCAGGGAATGTAGATATAGGCAATAAATTTTGCATTGTGGCCGGCACCGATAATAATTGGAATATAGGTACTGAATCCGATAACTATGGCGCCGAATACGGATGCGAGGGGGCGGAATCCCATCAAAATAAACATCAGGTATGCACCACCGAGGAGAATCCAGTACTCAAGAGCGGGATAGATAAAGGAGAGTGATTTCAGAATTGTATCCAGGTTCCAGACCTGCGGAGGATGAGAAATGGTAATAGCAGGCATTCCGGAAAACATGTTGGTTGCCCAGTGTGCAGGTTCTCCAAATTCTTCGCGATGCTCAATAAGCGACTCAGCTCCCGCACGCCACTGAATGGCATCGTGACCCATGTACTGCTTGCCTCCAAGTGTTGAAGAGAAATAGAGAATAAATGGAAGCAGAAACAGAAAACCAAGGCAGGCAATATGCTTTTTATTGGCAGGCAGTGCTTCCCAGAAATCTTTTTTTACCGGGGCATTTTTTCCTTTTTTGGCGGCCATTAAATTTTTTATTCTAAAATTATTTGTTAGACAGAAAGGGATTTCAAAATTTTAGCAGCAGTTATTTCTCTGCTGCTTCTTTTCTTATCTCTTAACGTGTAATCAATATGCCACTATTCAATAACACGGGGCACCCGAAAGTAATCGGTATCCGCATCGGGGGCATTTTTTAAAGCATCTTCATGAGAGAGTGGCTTTTTAGCTTCGTCTTTTCGGAATTCAGCGGTGAATTCAGTTACGTGTTCAAGCGGCTCTACGTTACTGGTATCTACTTCCGCAAGTAAATCCATATACTCAAGAATCCGGTTCATATCACCGGCAAGTTTACTGATCTCTTCATCGGCGAGTTTAAGCCGTGCAAGATCAGCTACATATTTAACATCTTCTTTGGTTACAGACATGATAATATTATTTTTTAGTTAAGCAGGAATTTAACAAACATTTCACAAAAGGATAAGCCCGATTATGATTAATGAGATTTTGGTAATGGGTGCTGGTGCAGTTGGGGGATATTTTGGCGGCCGGATATTTGAGAAAACAGATGCTAATGTATTTCTGATTGCACGAGGCGGGCACCTGGAACAGATTCGTGAAAACGGGCTGCAGATAAAGAGTACGGATGGCGATGCAAATCTTTTGATCCCTGCTTCAGATAATCCGGAAGATGCGCCGGATCCTGAACTAATTCTTTTCACGGTAAAATCGTATGATACGGATTCTGCCATCAGGCAAATAACTCCCGCAGTTAACAAAAACAGTACGATACTGACTCTGCAAAACGGGATAGAGAACTATGAAAAATTGGAAAAAAGTTTTGGAGACCGGGTTCTTCAGGGATTGTGCCAGATCGGCGCGGGTGTTGAAAAATCCGGCGTGATTCGCCATAAGGCATTTGGCCATATCGTCTTCGGGGAACAGGACGGATCACCCAGCAGACGAACCCGGGAAATAGCTGATTTACTGATTCAGGCAGGTATCTCTTGTGAAATATCTGAAGAAATTAAACGAGATGTTTGGCTTAAATTTGGCTGGAACATTGTTTTTAACGGTCTGACGGCTGCTCTTAACGTAACCACCGACCGTCTGTTCGAAAGCAGTGAGTCGGAGATGTTCCTGGTGAAATTGTTCGAAGAGTTTCAGGAAGTGGCAAAAGCTGAAGGTGTTGATATTACTTCCGGTGATATCGAAAGGATTTTGGAAAAAAGCCGGGATCTCGGATCATTTATCACCTCCACGCTGAGAGACAGAAGGCAGGGAAAACCCCTCGAATATGACGGGCTCACCGGTGCCTTGCTCAGGAAAGCGGATGAAAACAGTTTTGAGCTACCGGTTTTTCAAACCCTGCACGAAATGCTCAGAATCGCAGATACACATTCATCTGACAATTGAGGTTCGTTTTTTTTACAAAAGAATTTCTTGGTAAGAAATGCGGGCTAACCTGCTGCAGGCCTTCAGCCTGCCCGTTTGGTGTCCGGCTGTAAACCCCGACACCGCCGTGTCGGGGCTGAGTTACAAAAGGCCTTCAGCCTCTGAGGGCGAATGCGCAACGATCTCCTCGTCTGACGACTTTGAAAAAAAAATAAGCGAAGGGTAGCCAACTTTCAGTACCTGACGAGCATGGATGGCAACGTCCCACTATTGGAATCCAGAAGATCAAGTCCCTGGGGAACTTGTCAGTCGGGGATAGCCAATTATGAGCAAAAGACAGGCTGAAAGCCTGATAAACACAGCCCGGGGCAGCGCTCCGGGAACACATGAGCCACAGAAATACCCAGGCTGAAAGCCTGAAGCAGGACGAGTAGCATACAAGCGCAGTCATTCAATACCGACCGGTTGCCATAGCATAAAATCCTGCCCGGCCATCATAATTGTCACCCGAATTGAAACTAACCTGCTGCAGGTCTTCAGCCTGCCCTTTTGTTGCCCGGCTGTAAACCCCGACACCGCCGTGTCGGGGCTGAGTTACAGCAGGCCTTCAACCTGTGAGGGCTAATGCGCATCGATCTCCTCGTCTGATGAATTAAAATCTTGGCGTTTCAAGGCGTTTTCGACGTTTTAAATACCAATAAGTTCAAAACTACCAGAAGATAAACCGCCAAGGCTGCCGGGAATCGTAAAGAAGATTATTCATTAGTGATTCAGCTATTCTTCTCTTTGAGTAATTTTAGCCATAGCCTGTGCACGCGACAGATCGCCATTTTGATACTGCCTGATATCCTCTTTTTTGATAGCCAGGTGCACAGCGTCCGGAACATCCCTGTCGCGAACTGAGATATTCAGCGACACCATAATCATTTCATCAGGTTTTACTGAGGAGAGTGTTCCGCCATAATTTATCATGATTTCTTTAACCAGGTCCAGGCTTTTTCCGAGTTCCTTTTTATAATCAATCGTATCACTGTCTGCCATTGTAAAAGTAAAATTACCGGAAAAATCGTTATCTGAATACATTGCTCTGATCTGCTTTTCAGCATCACTGTACTGTTTCCGGGCTTCCTGTAATGCTGTTTCTATCTCTTTTGAGTAAGCAGAGTCCCATTGTTGAGTTACTTTTCGGATGCTATCCATCATGACGCGAATATCATTCTGTTCAATTCGGATACTGTCAATATGAAAGCGGATAGAATCCATCTCAAACCTGTCGGTATCAATTCTTGTACGAAGTGAATCGATGTGAACGCGAACCTCAGGAAGGTTTCCGGTTCGCAGTTTCGCTATAAAGGTATTTGCCCTCCGAAGGTCTGCTCCATACATCACACCAAGCCCGGGCAGATAAACCGGTTCCGGCTTCCGGGTTATTTTTAAAACAGGAGATTCATTCTCTTCAAAGGCAGAAGTCAAAATATTGGAGAAAATAACCAGGTCTGTACGTTTATCATCGGTATCAAAAATAGCCTCTTTGTCGATCCGCCTGTCAAATTCCTGTTCATCAATGCGCTTTTGGTGAAACTCTTTCAAATCACCTATCCCGACAGAAATGGCCACATCTGGAGATTTATCATTGATGATCAGAGATGCATCTCCGGTAATGGAAAAAGATCTTGCAGCTGCAGATCTGAATATAGATTTTCCATATATCAGCATGAGACGTTCCTCATCCGGAACATTTGTTATAGCAGATGTGTAATTTTTTAAAAAATCACGCAACCTGTTTTCAACTGTTTGCTCATTTACTTCACGGGTTCCTTCGTCAAGCGCCGATTCATATTCAAAAAATAGTTCTGCTTTCTCTTCATCGTCTGATCTGACAACCATAAAGCGATTCGATTTCACATCCGGAACAGAAAAAATAATCCCATACCCGGGCTGGTAGATGGCAGAAATATCTTTTTCAGTTACAGCGCCGCTGTTAATTTGGAACCGTACTTCTGAGCTGCTTTCTACTTTAAAGAGTTCAGCCAGGATCGTTTTCATAATTTTTAAATCGCGGTCCATAGTTTCAGTCTGGGCGTACAATAGATTTTTTGGGACCAGAAAAATCAAGGCAAATAAAATAATAGTAATCGTTTTAAACTTCATATTATGACTCCGTTTCGTTTATAAATAAAATTTTTTGCTAAACTGTTACAGTTAATCCTGTTGCAGATTAATTGCATAAATCAAATCAACCAGTGCTTCATCCGTCTGTCTGAACCGGTTGTAGGTCTCCTCTTCAAGCCGGGAAATTCCGTTATCTACGAGCTGAAGATCTTTCATTCGCTGCTCTTCAAAGTAGCTGACAACATTCCGCATAACGTCTTCAAATTGCTCTGCCTGTCTTGTCTGAGCCTGTTCAATTAACTGTGTTGCGAGAATGGCATTTTCTCTCTGCACCTGTTCAATCAGCAGAGCCACTTCTTCATCACTAAAACCTGATTGCTCTGCCTGCGGGATTGAACCAAAGGAAATTGTCAGTCCGTTACCAGTTGTTGATACAGTGAGGTTTACAATTGATGCAAGCAGAAATGAAATAAGCAGAACTGCAGCAGCTGCAAGAAATACACGGCCGGAACTTGAACCGGGGAGGAATGTCTTGCGGATACTATTCCACCGGTTATTGGGCCGGGCGGAGCGATCTTCAAAAAGCGAGGATTGCTCTTCCGTATCTGCTGACGTTAGCTGCCCCAGCAGATTTCTTGTATCCTGCATCTCTTTCAATTCCTTTTGGAGATCCGGGCTCTCGCGCAGAATCTGTTCAAAATTTTCTTTATCTGTTTGATTCATCTCATCGTAGAGATATTCCATGATGAGTGATCTTGCTTCATTTTTATTCATAATTCATCATTTCACTGTTAATATTCCAGGCATTAAAAATTTTACGCAATGCCTTTAAGCCGTAATACATTCTTGATTTCACTGTATTCTCCGGTTCTTCTAAAACCTCAGAAATTTCGCGAAAGGTTAATTTTTCAAACTCCTTTAAGATGATCACCGTACGCTGTTCTTTTGGGATTGCCTGCAGCGCTTTTTGCAGAATATGCTGCATCTCTTTTCTTTCCAGTTTTGAATGGGGTGTATGTAATTCAGTAAATTCCTTTGTTTCAATCCATTCATCAAGTTTTACTGACCTTCGCCTGCCGGCACGTTTCAATTCGTCTAGGCATAAATTTGTAGCTATCCTATAGATCCAGGATGAAAATTTATGTTCATCATCAAGTGTATCAATCCGGTGATACACTTTTATAAATGTTTTCTGAGTAATTTCCCTTGCCTCATCACTGTCTGCAAAGTAACGGTATACAAATCGGTGAATCCTGTTCTGCCACCTCGAAACAAGTTTGTTGAAAGCGACAGCATCGCCATTCCGGAAATCCCGAACCAGTTGTACATCCTGCATATTACCTGAGTTATTTTTCAAATCTCCGGAGAGTTAATCATTTGCCTGCAGTGTTTAGACGATACAATGTTTCAAATAGTTTTAAAAGAGTTGTAATGATTGCATAATATCCCGGGGCGGGTTTTAAAATAAGTGAAAATGATATACTTTTTATATATTCCGGTTAGTTATTTAAGTATTAAACTATTTCTGTTATTTTGAAAATACTACTGTCAACCATTCTGATTTTCACCTTCAGTTCCCTGTTTGCAACAATGAATTCTCAGCATGTTTCCGCAATGACATACAATCTCCGTTTTGACAATCCGGGGGATGTTGAAAACCGCTGGGACAATCGAAAGGATCATGCAGCCGGTCTTTTAAGGTTTTACGAACCAGGAATCATAGGCACGCAGGAAGCTCTCAAACATCAGCTCGACTATCTGAATAATCATCTTGAAGAATATACATATGTGGGTGTTGCGCGGGAAGACGGGGCCCGGGAAGGTGAATATTCTGCCATATTTATTGACACCACACGATTTAAAATTGACAAAGAACAAACATTCTGGCTGTCAGAAACACCAGAAATTCCATCAACCGGCTGGGATGCAAACATAAAGCGTGTCTGCACATTCGCTCTTTTGGAGAACCGTGAAAGCGGTAACAAATTTTATGTTTTTAATGCTCATCTGGATCATCGGGGGGAAAAATCCCGGATGCAGTCAGTAAAACTGATATGGAAAAAGGTTGAAGAGAGAACAGGGTCAAGCAAGTACCCGGTTATTGTAATGGGTGATTTGAATGCAGAGCCCGGTGATGATCCGATTGCTTTTCTGAACCAACATTTAAATGATGCTTATAAAATATCGGAAGAACCGCCCTATGGACCTGTGGGCACATTTAACTCTTTTGATGTAGAAAAACCTGCTGAAAGGCGTATTGATTATATTTTTGTAAGTGACGAGTTCAGTGTTAAAAAATATGCATCTATTTCAGATTCCAAAAATTCACGGTACCCGTCAGATCATTTTCCGGTATATGCGGAATTGGATCTGGAATAATTTTTTATCTGGCTGATTTGTGCCGGTCATTCTTTTCAAACATTTAACCCGCATTTCTCACAGAGATTTTATTGAATATTTCATAATCTATTGTAAGATAATAAATTGGGTCAATATTTGAGTCCTTTAAAAAATAACAGGTTGTTTTCGGCGAACTTTATCCCTCAGCTGCGTTGAAGCTAAAATGGCTTGCTCAACGTACCTATGTACGTTTCCGCCACCATTTTACCTTCGCCTTGCTGAGGAAAAAATTTCTTGGTGAGAAATGCGGGTTAGCGGCGTAAAATTCAAACCCCGTTTCACCAGCCGTTCCTGAAGGAACGGGGGAATGAATCTCATCATTCTGAGCTACCCACCAATCGTCCCGCAATGGGACGAATATTAAGCCATTCTTTTTATAACTAAAAAGAAATACATAGAAAATGGCATATCAGGTAATGATCTCCTGAAAATAAAATCAATCTCTTTAATAAGCAGATGGTACTACTGGCAAAAAAATAAAGATAAAAAAAATAACCCCTACCGGGTATCAGCCAATAGAGGTTAATCAAGAGAGAGTCAAAATATTCTTATATTTAAATCAATGCGTGAATCGGGTGGGATTCGAACCCACGACCCACGGCTTAAAAGGCCGTTGCTCTGCCAGCTGAGCTACCGATTCAATCGAAAATCTCAAAGACTTCTAAGGTAAGATTTTTGTTCAGTGAAAATCAACATAAAATCCAATCTTTATCCGTAACGTTCGTTAGTGAATCGATGAAGTTTTAACGCAACATGAATGGATATCGTTCATAAGAATTTTCAATAAAAAAGTACTCGAACTTATCAAAAATTTACCAGTATAAAGAAATTCTTAACAGTTGAACAGTCCTGCCTGAACCCTTACATTTATAAACTTACAAAATAACCAGTTATTACAGATTTATGTTAGACCAGTTAACGAAAGTTCTTACAAAAATATTCGGCTCAAAAAGTGAAAGAGATATTAAGAAACTATGGCCGGTTGTTGAGGAGATTAAGTCATTTGAAGAAGATGTTAAAAAACTCAGCGATGAAGAATTAAAAGGCAAAACGGAATCGTACCGTGAAATGATAAGGAAAGCCACGGAAGAGATTGACGCGGAGATTACCGAAGTAAAGCATAAAATGGAGTCGAATGATGACTCTATTACCCTGGAAGACCGCCGTGAATTTTCAGATACCCTGGAGGAGCTTGAGAAAGAGTGGCTTGATACCGTTGAGGGTGTGCTTGAAGATATTCTTCCCGAAGCATACGCCGTTTTGAAAGATACATGCCGCCGGTTTGTTGGTAAATCATGGAAAGTGGCTGGCACAGAAACTGAATGGCAGATGGTCCCCTATGATGTTCAGCTCGTTGGTGCTGTTGCAATGCATAAAAGCAGCATCGCAGAAATGAAGACGGGTGAAGGTAAAACCCTGGCAGCTATTTTTCCGGCATACCTCAATGCACTGCCCGGAAGAGGAGTTCACATCGTAACTGTAAACAATTACCTGGCCACAAGGGATGCCGAGTGGAATGAGCCAATCTTTAATTTCCATGGATTGACTGTTGATTGTGTTGATCTTTATGATCCGAATTCGGATAAAAGACGGGAAGCTTATAAGGCAGATATTACCTATGGAACCAACAACGAATTTGGTTTCGACTACCTGCGTGATAATATGGTTATTGGAAAAGAGCAGCTTGTTCAGCGTCATTATCACTATGCTATTATTGATGAGGTTGATTCCATTTTGATTGATGAAGCACGTACACCTTTAATAATATCAGGTCCGGTGCCGCAGGGTTCTCAGTCTCAAAAGTACGAAGAGATGAAGCCCCGGGTTGAAAGCCTGGTAAATGCACAGAAGAAGCTGGTCTCAAATCTTGTGAATGAAGGTGAAAAACTGCTTGACGAAGGGAAAGAAGATGAAGCCGGGCTTGCGCTATTTCGTGCTCAGCGCGGGTTCCCCAAGAACAGGAAATTCAGAAAGATGATGCAGGAACCAAGCCTGCAGAAACTGGTGCAGCGGACTGAAAATTTTTATTTGCAGGATAATGCCAAGAATATGCCGGTTGTAGACGAATACCTCTACTACGCTGTGGATATGAAGATGAAATCGATTGAAATGACGGAGAAAGGCCGTGATTTCATAACCAAAGGCGACGAAGATAAAGAATTTTTTGTGATTCCCGACCTCGGAACAGAAACTTCCGTTATTGAAGAAGAGATCGAAACTCTTAAGAAAGAGAAGATTGAGGAGATCAAAAACAATGACGAGTTCAGTGATGACTACAAAGAGAAAAAAATTGAAGATGCGGAAACAGAAGTTCGGCGGGAGCGCGAACAGCGGTTTAATGAATTACACAGGTTGTTTGCGGAACGCAGCGACAGGATTCATACTGTTAACCAGTTATTGAAAGCATACACACTTTTTGAACGTGAAGATGAGTACATCGTTCAGGAAGGCAAGGTTCAGATTGTGGATGAACACACCGGCAGGGTACTATCCGGAAGAAGATATTCAGACGGACTGCACCAGGCCATTGAAGCGAAAGAAGAGGTGAAAGTTGAGGCAGCTACTCAGACCTACGCTACCATCACTCTTCAGAATTATTTCCGGATGTATCACAAACTTGCCGGTATGACCGGAACTGCAGCTACGGAAGAGGGTGAGTTTAACGAAATTTATAACCTGGATGTGGTTGTAATTCCTACAAATCGCCCGATTATCCGGGATGATAAAGAGGATATGATTTTCCGGACCAAGCGTGAGAAATACAACGCTTCGATTCAGCGAATCAAAGAGTATCACGAAAAAGGTCAGCCGGTACTGGTCGGTACAACCAGTGTAGATGTATCGGAAACGATCAGCCGGATGCTGAAAAGGGCTAAAATCCCACATAATGTTTTGAACGCCAAACAGCATGCAAGTGAAAGTGAAATCGTTGCACAGGCCGGCAGGCCCGGAGCGGTTACCGTTGCTACAAACATGGCCGGACGTGGTACGGATATTAAACTGGCTCCCGGAGTGAAAGAGAAAGGGGGTCTTGCCATCCTGGGAACGGAGCGGCACGAAAGCCGGCGGATTGACCTTCAGCTTCGCGGACGTGCAGGCAGGCAGGGTGACCCCGGCGAAACCCAGTTTTTTGTCTCCCTCGAGGATGAATTGATGGCTCTGTTTGGCGGATCCGACCGTATTTCCAATATCATGGATAAACTCAATTTTGATGAAGGAGAGGTGATTCAGCATCCCTGGGTCACAAAATCCCTGGAACGAGCCCAGAAAAAGGTAGAGCAGAACAATTTTAGTATCCGAAAGCGCCAGCTGGAATATGATGATGTTCTGAACAACCAGAGAAAAGTGGTTTATTCGAGACGTAAACATGCTCTTTTAGGAGATCAGCTCCAGGGTGATATCTTTGATATGCTGGAAGACCTGATCGAAAATGTAGTCTACACTTACTTCCCCGATGGAGAATTTGAACAGTTGCGCGATGATATTCTTCGTCACCTTGCAGTCGAAATTGAAATCGACAGAGATAAATGGGCAATAATGGGCGAAGATGGATTGATTGATCACATCATCGAACGTGCCTATGAAGTGTATCGCCAGAAAGAGAGACTTATTTCGGAGCCACTGTATCGTGTTGTGAAACAGATTGATGATTCGGATGCCGAAAATAAACCTAACAAAATACAAATTATCTTTACGGATGGTATCCGCAGGATGCGGGTGGTTGTAGAGGTTGAAAACGCACTTAAAAATGAAGGTCGCGAGGTGGCGCGAGCCCTTGAAAGATCTTCCATACTTTCCACCATTGATGAAAAATGGATGGAGCATCTCCGCGAACTTGATTCCGTTAAGGAAGGTATCGGGCTCCGGTCATTTGGACAGAAAGACCCGCTTCTCGAATATAAGCGTGAAGCATTCGAAATGTTTAAATCGCTGATTGATGATATTAACCGTGAGACTATTTCGCTGATGTGGAAAGCTGTTCCCGAAGTTCAGGCTGATCCTTCAAAATTGCAACAGGCACAGAAAACGAAATCCAGGTTTGACATCAGCAGCGCCAAAACTCAGCATGCCGATTCAACAAATATGGGCTACAGGGGAAGTACCGAGGCCCAGGACAAAGCCCGGCAGCAACAGGCAGATGCAGCACGCGGTGATTCAAAACCGCAACCGGTTGTGGTTGCCGATGAACCCGGACGCAACGATCATGTAAAGATCCAAAATATGGGAAGCGGTGAAGTTAAAGAGATCAAATGGAAGTATGCGAAAAAAATGGTTGATGAGGAAGGGTGGATCCTGGTCGAAAAATAAATGATTACTAAATGGAAATTTTAGGCATTGATATCGGCAGCTACGGAATAAAAGGGTGTGTAGTAGATACAGATGCCGGGAAAATCATATCCAAACGAAAAAAAACAGCTCCGCTCGAAGACACTTCACCACATAAAATTCTTTCTCAGCTGCATGAATTTGTCGTAAACAAGTTTAAATGGAAGGGGCCTGTTGGCTGTGCGTTTCCTGCTCCCGTATTAAAAGGGATTGTGGTTTCGGCAAGGCGTATCGATAATTCGTGGGTTGATGCCGATGCGCAGCATCTCTTTTCCGAAATCACGGAAAATCCATGTACCGTTATCAATGATACCGATGCAAGCGGTATCGCTGAAATGGAATTTGGTGCCGGGAAGGGACAAATGGGAACTGTAATTATGCTGACGGTTGGCACAGGCATCGGATCTTCAATTTTTATTGACGGCAAGCTGGTACCCAATACAGAGATCGGTCTCATTGAAATGCGGGGTATCACCGCTGAAGAGCGTGCCTCAAACCGGTCCCGCAAAGAAGAGGGACTTCGAAAAAAAACCTGGGCCAAGCGCATGCAGTTTGTTCTGGAAGCATATGAAAATATTTTTCACCCGGAGCTTTTTATCATTGGCGGGCAGATGAGCCGAAAATCTGATAAAACATTTCCCTACATAAAAATCAGGACACCTTTCAAAGCAGCTGCTTTTGAAAACGAAGCCAGTATCGTAGGTGCGGCATTATGTGCTGCCAACAGCCGGGAATTTTAAATGGAGAAGTTTAGAATTGGAGACTGAGCGACTGAGCGACTGAGAGAAGGGGAGACGGAGAGATTGAGAGAGACCTGCCAATGAAAAGCCACCAAAGCAGGTGTAAGCATCAGCACAGGTCAACGCTCTTTGATGAATGATACCATGAAACATTTGCAACGCGGGATTTCACGCGAAGGCCGCGATGGTTGCGCAAAGAGCGCGGAGATTTGTAGAACCGTTGAATCGTTGAACTGTTTCTTGCAATTGATCTTTCTGCTTGACCGGGTCTTAGTATTAGAACATCCATTGCCCGCCGCTTTAGCGGGGGGATTTTAGGTGGCAGCCAGTTTAAAGCCATCGGGTTGTTAACTTGCCAGGATTTGGATCTTGAATCCGATGGTTATGGGAGGTGTTTTTCCGGGCTTTTCCCAGCCATCCCTCGGTATAAATCACGGCGTTGATAAGGTTTTCGCCTCGGGATGTGTGTATTGAGCCATGCAATCCACGGGTTGCACCCGCGGTTACCCACGAGTTATCCCTGCCGGGATATATTGTGTGGATGTTTTCCGGCCATCCCTCGGTATAGATCACAGCGTTGATGGGGTTTTCGCCTCGGGATGTGTGTTGTGGGGCCATGCAATCCACGGGTTGCACCCGCGGTTACCCACGAGCTATCCCTGCCGGGATATATTGTGTGGATGTTTTCCGGCCATCCCTTGGTATAGATCGCAGCGTTGATGAGGTTTTCGCCTCGGGATGTGTGTTGTGGGGCCATGTAATCCACGGGTTGCATCCGCGGTTACCCACGAGTTATCCCTGCCGGGATATATTGTGTGGATGTTTTCCGGCCATCCCTCGGTATAGATCACAGCGTTGATGGGGTTTTCGCCTCGGGATGTGTGTGTTGCGCTACTCAAATTCCCCGGGCGATTTGCCCGGGGTTGTGATGCGTCAGGCCTTCAGCCTGCTATTTCCTCGCGGCGCGGGGAAAATGTTGTTCTTAACTGTATGCTGATGCGCCGTGCGCTATCAATCTGGATCCCTGTCAACCGTCAGTGGACGATCACTGTCTCCTGACTGATCTCCTTTTTCTGGCAGATATTTTCTGAAACGACATCCATTGCCCGCCGCTTTAGCGGGGGGATTTTAGGTGGCAGCCAGTTTAAAGCCATCGGGTTGTTAACTTGCCAGGATTTGGATCTTGAATCCGATGGTTATGGGAGGTGTTTTTTCCGGGCTTTTCCCAGCCATCCCTCGGTATAAATCACAGCGTTGATAAGGTTTTCGTCTCGGGATGTGTGTTGTGGGGCCATGCAATCCACGGGTTGCACCCGCGGTTACCCACGAGCTATCCTTGCCGGGATATATTGTGTGGATGTTTTCCGGCCATCCCTTGGTATAAATTACGGCGTTGATAAGGTTTTCGCCTCGGGATGTGTGTATTTGGCCATGCAATCCACGGGTTGCGCCCGCGGTTACCCACGAGTTATCCCTGCCGGGATATATTGTGTGGACATTTCCCGGCCATCCCTCGATATAGATCACAGCGTTGATTTGATTTTCCGCCTCGGGATGTATGTGCTGCGCTACTCAAATTCCCCGGGCGATTTGCCCGAGGCTGTGATGCGTCAGGCCTTCAGCCTGTTCTTTCCTCGCGGCGAGGGGAAAATGTTGTTCTTAACTGTATGCTGATGCGCCGTGCGCTATCAATCTGGATCCCTGTCAACCGTCAGTGGACGATCACTGTCAACTGGCTGATCTCCTTTTTCTGGCAGATATTTTCTGAAACGACATCCATTGCCCGCCGCTTTAGCGGGGGGATTTTAGGTGGCAGCCAATCTAAAACCATCGGGTTGTTAACTTGCCAGGATTTGGATCTTGAATCCGATGGATTTGGAAAAGGGTCTTTTTTGTCGGGATTCCCAGACATCCCTCGGTATAAATCACGCGTTGATGAGGTTTTTGCCTCGGGATGTGTGTTGTGGGGCCATGCAATCCACGGGTTGCACCCGCGGTTACCCACGAGGCCGTCCCTAAAGTAGGGATTGTTTAAATCCGGTATCGCTGCGAGCACTGGGAAAAGCATCGGTGCGGTACTTGTGACAGATAATTCGAAGGAATTTAGCTGTGATACTTTTTTAGAATTGCCGGGATACGGATATATTGGAAAAACGGGAAGATAAAATTGAGGTTAAATTAGCCAATTAGAAAAGTTGTAAAGTTATTCGTATTGCCCAACAAACAATAATAAATCATGATGTTTGAGAGCATTTATATTGATATCCGAAAATTGAGAGATTATTGCCTGAATCCACATCACCCGGTTGGGAAGCATAAAGCACGGATTTTTTTATCTCAATTAGGAATAGGCAGAGATGATGCCCAATTATTAAAAGAGAAGATTATAGAAAACATGAAAGATGTTGAGATTGAGTGGGCACATGAGGATAAATTTGGAAAACGGTTTAGTGCAGATTTGACAATGAACATGAAAAACAGGTCAGCCCTCGTTAGGACAATATGGATTATTAAATCAGGAACTGAAGTTGCTGAACTTGTTAGTTGCTATATTATCACATAATTTAAACCCATGGAAATCATTAAAGAACTTCATACCGTTGCCTTGTTAAAAAATATCCCGGAAAAAAATTTGCACAGGGGAGACGTAGGTACTGTAGTTGTTGACCATTCCGATACAATGGCCGAAGTAGAATTTGTGGATGAAAAAGGAAGAACCACTTCTTTAGCGACAGTAGCAAAAAAAGATTTGATCAGGCTTAGGTTAGAAGCGGTACCAGCATGAAAACCGGCCTGAATATCAAATTATTTCTATTGATCGGCTATATAGCAAAAAGTGGCTAAAGATTTCAACATAAAAGTACATAAAAATCTGCTTCGGAGTTTGTTTCTGAAAATTCTTGAAATGAGCGTACACAGCCTGCTGCTATGCGGAATTGAGTAATGTGCCGACATGGTTATTATTTCTCGCGGCGTGGGGAAAATTATAGCGCGATTGGTTGTCTTTATCCGCCGCGCATAATCACACCGGGCCCCTGTCATTTCGACTAAGAGAGCGGAGCGAACGCATGGAGAAATCTCCTTTTTCTGGCAGAAATTTTCTGAAATGAAATCCATTGCCCGCCGCTTTAGCGGGGGGGGATTTTAGGTGGCAGCCAGTCTAAAGCCATCGGGTTGTTAACTTGTCAGGATTTGGATCTTGAATCCGATGGATTTGGGAAAGGGTCTTTTTTGCCGGGATTCCCAGACATCCCTCGGTATAAATCACGGCGCTGATTGGGTTTTCGCCTCGGGATGTGTGTTGTGGGGCCATGCAATCCACGGGTTGCACCCGCGGTTACCCACGAGCTATCCCTGCCGGGATATATTGTGTGGATGTTTTCCGGCCATCC
>Ga0209943_1000530_pt1 | contig 26407 bp, 19 predicted proteins | sample SalPonR1_B_D2_MG_FD_185698 | JGI IMG/M metagenome (GOLD analysis project Ga0209943, IMG submission 185698) | Salt pond soil microbial communities from South San Francisco under conditions of wetland restoration - Salt Pond MetaG R1_B_D2_MG... ... | reverse complement strand
GCTGGTGATTCGCTGCCGCATCGCGTATCCCCGGACCCTCCGGATGGCCGATCAGAGTAGTCTTCCGGCAGTCTGCACAACTCTCGCGCGCGCCGCACCGCTAGGATATCGAGTCGCCGTACTCGAAGAGGCGGATGTGCCGCAGGGGAGTGCATCAGGCGCCATGATTTCATATTCGGACAGGAGCAGCGGATGACCGGTGCCGAGCCAGGGGCGACGAAGGATCGGGCGGACGAGGCGAAAGGCCGTCGTCTGCTCGAGGCCGCGCTGGTCTGGGACAACCATGCCAACCTGCCCATCGATTACGACGCACACGAACGCCTCATCCATCGGCTCGGCGAATTCCGCACTGCCGGCGTCGATGTCGTCAGTCTCAATGTCGGCTACAACAAGGTGCCGCTCGAGCGGCAGGTTCGCCTGCTGGCGCAGGTGCGCCGCTGGATCAAGTCCCATGTCGATGGCTACAGCCTGGTGGAGACAGTCGCCGATATCCGTTCCGCCAAAGCGTCGGGAAGACTGGCGGTCACGTTCGATATCGAAGGGATGGACGTGGTGGAACAAGATCCGAGCCTTCTCGGACTGTTCTATGACCTGGGCGTGCGCTGGATGCTGATTGCCTATAACACCGATAATCTCGCGGGAGGCGGTTGCTACGGATCGGGGATGGGTCTGACCCGCTTCGGCCGGGAGCTGCTGGACGAGATGGCGGCGCTCGGGATGGTGCCCTGCTGCAGTCACACCAGTGAGCGTACGGCGTACGACGTACTCGAGCACTATGCGGGACCCGTCATATTCTCGCACTCCAACCCGGCTGCTCTCGTGCCGCATCCCCGAAATGTGCCGGACGATCTCATCCGGCGCTGCGCGGCCAGTGGTGGCGTGGTCGGGATCTGCGGTCACAGTGTCTTTCTGGGCGCACCGAAGCCGACTGCGACCGATGTCGTACGCCACATCGACTACGTCGTGCAACTGGTCGGGCCCGATCACGTCGGCATCAGTCTGGACACCGCCCTGTTCGACGAAGCGGCGAAACAACGTGAAGCGGAGCTGGCGCCCCGCACGGTACCTGCGGAGTACGCTTACACGAGTGCTGTCACACTGGGCCCGGAAGTCTACCCGGCGATCGCGGATGAACTCGTGCGTGCCGGCTATGCGGACACAGAAATAACAAAGATCCTCGGTGGCAACTTCCTGCGCGTCGCCGAGGCGGTATGGAAAGAACCGGGAGCGCGATCCGGCATGCCGTGCAGCGCCGGTCCGGAGGAGTGAAGAAATGGTGGTCAACGCGAAATCGGCGTACGAGGAATTCAAGACACAGGCGGAGGCTCTGGAGTTCCGAAACTGCGCTTTCATCGACGGGGCCTACCGTGATTCGGCGAGCGGGGCGACATTCGCTACCGAGAACCCCGCCACCGGGCGGGTGATCACGCAGATAGCGGCGTGTGACAGCGCGGACGTTGACAAGGCGGTGCGGAGCGCTCGACGTGCCTACGAGCAGGGAGGGTGGTCGCGGTGCAGCCCCGGTGAGCGCAAGGACAAGTTGCTCAGATTCGCCGATCTGATCGAGGAGCACGCGGTCGAGTTGGCTCTGCTGGATGCGCTCGAAGCGGGCAAGCCGATCACCGATTGCACGGGCATCGACGTGCCGGAGACGCTGACCTGTATCCGGTGGTATGCGGAAGCGGCCGACAAGCTCTACGATCAGGTGGCACCGACGGCCGCCGACAAGCTGGGTCTGATTCTGAGAGAACCGGTGGGCGTGGTCGGGGCGGTCGTGCCATGGAACTTCCCTCTGCTCATGGCGGCCTGGAAGATCGGGCCGGCGCTTGCCGCCGGCAATTCGGTGATCCTGAAGCCCGCCGAGCTGTCGTCGCTCAGTGCGCTGCGGGTGGCCGAACTCGCCGTTGAAGCCGATATACCCGAGGGCGTGCTGAATGTGGTGCCCGGGCTCGGTGAGACGGCGGGACGCGCCATCGGCGAGCACATGGACATCGACGTGGTCACCTTTACGGGATCCACCGAGGTGGGCCGCCTGTTCCTGCAGTACGCTGCGGCATCGAATCTGAAACGCATCACGCTGGAGTGCGGTGGCAAGAGTCCGCAGGTGATCATGGCGGATGCTGCGGATCTCGATGTGGTCGCCGAGCATGTGACGAATGCCGCGTTCTGGAACATGGGTGAGAACTGCAGCTGCGGTTCGCGCCTGATCGTACACCGCGACGTGCGCGAGGCGTTGCTCGAGCGCATTGTGGAGAAGACGCAAACATGGGTAGTCGGTGATCCGCTCGATCCGGCAACGAAGGTGGGCGCGATGATCGAGAAGGCGCACCTCGACAAGGTGCTCGGATACATCGAACAGGGCGGCCGGGATGGTGCTACGGTCGTCGCCGGTGGCCGACGCGTGAACCCGGAGTCGGGCGGGTACTTCGTGGAGCCGACGATCTTCGACAGGGTGACCAACGACATGCTCATCGCCCGTGAGGAGATATTCGGGCCCGTGCTTGCGGCGATCACCGCGGAAAACGAGGAACATGCGATCGAACTGGCCAACGACTCCGCCTATGGGTTAGCGGCTTCGGTGTACACGCGGGACGTCAACCGGGCCCACCGGCTCGCTCGAGCTCTGAAGGCAGGAACGGTGTCGGTGAATTGTTATTCGGAGGGAGACATCACGACACCGTTCGGAGGCTACAAACAGTCCGGGTTCGGCGGCAGGGACAACGCATTGCAGGCGTTCGAACAATACACCGAGACAAAGACAATCTGGTACGACTTTGCGGAGTAATTCGAGTTGAAGATCACGGCTATACAGGCATTCCGGGTCGCCTTGCCACTGCGCGAGGACAGCTACAGCTGGTCCGGCGGCAAAACGGTATCGGAGTTCGACAGCACCATCGTCCGGATCGAGACCGATGCGGGCGTCAGCGGACATGGCGAGGTGTGCCCCCTCGGTCCGTTCTACCTGCCGGCCTTCGGGGAAGGCGCACGGTCCGGTATACGGGAGCTTGGGCCGCACCTGCTGGGCGAGGATCCCACACAGCTCACGCGAATCAACGCTTGCATGGACACGGCGCTGAAGGGTCACCCCTATGTCAAATCGGCGCTCGATATCGCCTGCTGGGACATACTAGGCCAGGTGGCGGGACTCCCCGTCTGCGAGTTGCTCGGCGGGCGTTTCGGGGATGACTTCGTCCTGTATCGAGCCATATCCCAGCGTTCCCCCCAGGAAATGGCGGACAACGTCGAGATGTACCGGGACGAGGGCTATCGCCGCTTCCAGCTGAAGGTGGGAGGCGATCCTGACACGGACATCGAGAGAATCCATGCCGTGGCAGAACGCCTCCAGTCGGGAGACAAGCTGGTGGCAGATGCCAACACGGGCTGGCTGATGCACGAGGCCGCCCGCGTCGTGCGCGGTGTCCGGGATGTCGACGTCTACATCGAACAGCCATGTCTCAGCTACGAAGAGTGCGTATCGATCCGGCGCCGTACGGATCTTCCCTTCGTGCTCGATGAGTGCATTGATGGCGTTGACCGGATATTGCTTGCGAGCACCGAGCAGGCCATGGATGTGGTCAACATCAAGATCAGCAAATTCGGGGGGCTGACGAAAGCCCGTCTGGCGCGCGATATCTGTGCCAGCCTGGGGATTGCAATGACCATCGAGGATAGCTGGGGCGGTGACATCATTACGGCTGCCATCGCGCATCTCGCGCACAGCACACCGGCGGAGCTGTTGTTCTCGTCGACGGACTTCAATAGCTATGTCACCGTGAGTACGGCCGACGGCGCACCGCAGCGAGAGAATGGCCGGCTGCGCGCGTCCGATCAGCCGGGGCTCGGTATAGTGCCCCGCACCGAAGTGCTGGGTGACCCGGTGCACGATATTCGCTGAGATGGACAGCGGCTGATCCGCGGAGGCTTCGCATGACAGAGAAATTCACAGGCGTATTCGCCGCGATGGCGACCCCGATGTCGGCGGAACAGGAACTCGACCTCGCCAGGCTGGAGGAGCTGACCGAACGCCTGGTAGCCGGTGGCGTGCACGGTCTCGCGCCGTTGGGCAGTACCGGCGAGTTCTATGCGCTCTCGGCTACGGAGCGCCAGACGGTTGCGCGTACGGTCATCCATGCCACGTCGGGGCGGGTGCCGGTGGTCGTCGGTGCGAATGCGGGGTCCACGCGTGACGTGATCGCCTATTGTCGGGAAGCGGAAGCGCTGGGTGCCGATGGCGTTCTGCTTGCACCTCCCTACTATTCGCTGCCGACCGATTCCGAGTTGATCGGACATTTTCGTGCGGTAGCCGGGGCGATCGACATCCCGATCATACTCTACAATTATCCGGGTCGTGCCGGGGTCGACCTGACCCCCGATCTGGTCGAGCGTTTGTCCGAGGTCGATGGCATTGACTACATCAAGGAAAGCAGCGGTGATGCTACTCGCGTCACCGATATCCTGGTGCGCTGCGGCGAGCGCATGACGGTTTTCTGTGGCAGCGATACACTGGCACTGGAGAGCCTGGTTGCCGGGGCGACAGGCTGGGTCGGCGGCGTCGCGAACGTTCTGCCGGAAGAGCACCGGGACCTCTATGAGCTCGTTGTCGACGGCCGCGTCGACGAGGCGCGTGAACTCTACTACAAGCTGATACCTTTGCTGCAGCTGTTCGAAGGCGGTGGTCAGTACACGCAACTGGTGAAGGCGGGTTGCGCCATGCGCGGACTCGATGTCGGACCGCCGCGGGCACCGCTCGCGGAGACGGGAGCAGCCGAGCGCGACCGGCTCGACAGTCTGCTGCAGGCATTTTTCGCGCCGGAAGCCGGGTGTCGGCGCGAGCAGCGGTAGTGAAGGAATCGCAGCAGCGAACCGCCGTCTACCCATTGGCGGACGCGATCCCGCAGGAGAAGCTCGATGCCGAGGTCTGCTATCTCGCGCATCTGAACGAGAAGCCTCTCATCCTCCGGCTGCTGGCTTATCTTCGGCTCGGCGGGCCTGGCTTCATGGGGGCTGCGCTGACGCTGGGGGCCGGCACCCTGACGGCAGCGATGCTTTCTGGTGCGCAGTTCGGCTACAAGACGTTATGGATCAGCTGGGCCGCCATCGGCTCGGGACTGTTCATGATGGCGGCCATGGCCCGGTTCACGGCCAAGGGCCAGTTTCGCATCATCGAAAAGCAGCGTGAGCATCACGGCTGGCTGATCTCGCGGGTGCTGACCGCCTTCGTCGGCTTGGTCTGCGTGGCCGTGATCTTCAATTTCGGACAGGTTGCTCTCGGCACCCATCTGATCGAGTCCGTAGCGTCGGAACTCGGTGTGCATTTTCCACAGTCTTTGAACTGGCCGATCTTCGGTCTGGTGACCGCGTGGATCGCGCTGAGCTATGGCAGGGGCGGGCGCCGTGGCGTGGTTTTCGTCGAATCGGTCATGAAAATAGCCCTGGCGCTCATGCTGCTCTGTTTCGCGGCGTGTCTCGCGGTCGTGGGCATTGACTGGAGCGCCGCGCTGGAAGGATTCCTCATACCGTGGCTGCCCACCGGCGCGGCAGGGATCGATCTTTTCATCGCCTCGTCGGCCGCTGCCGTCGGCGTCATGGACTGGGTCTTCTTCCACTACACCGGCCTGTCGAAGGGCTGGGGCGCCGGCCATGAGAAGCTGGCGCGGACGGACATCGTAGTCGGCTTCGCGTTGCCATTCCTGCTCGTTAATTTCGTGGTGGTCTCGCTGTTCGCCGGCACGCTTTACGGCGCCGGGGACCTGCCTACGACCGCCGTGCAGCTGTCGGCGGCACTGGTGCCGTTACTCGGTGAGACCGGGGCAAAATATGCTTTCCTGCTCGGGTTTCTCGCCGTACCAATAACGACTACCGTTGGCATGAGCATCGCCTGCGCCATCGGCATGCACGAGGCGTTCGGCTGGCAACCGAATGTTCGGTCGTGGCGCTGGAAAGCCTGCATATTGTTGCCGCAGGTGGGATTGCTGGCCGCATGGTTGCCCAGCCCGGTGCTGCTGATTATCTTCATCGCAGCACTGTTGTCGCTTTCCAACAACGTGGTCGGCTGGTCGTTTTACCTGATGCTCAACGACAGGAGCGTCCTGGGCCGGGATTGTCCGAGGTCCTATCTCTGGAACCTGGGCGTGCTGGTGCAGATCACACTACTTAACTGCGTGGCGATCATGTGGGTGTTCAATCGACTGGGGCTCTGGGAGTGACGCGATGATCGATCTGGAGAAGAGGGTGGGGCCCATGCGTCTCAGGGCATGGGGTCTGGTCGTGAACTTCCTCGGCAACGTCCTGGCTTTGCTCGGTTTGTCGATGGTGTTGAGAGAGGGCACCGGCTGGCCTTTACTCATCACGGGCGCTGCCGTGACGTTGCTCTGTCTCCTGATACTGGCGCGGTCGGTCCGCACGGAGGAGCCATGATCGGAAGATCCCGTAATATTGGCAAGATGCTCGCCGCCATCGTCAGCCTGTCCATGCTCGGGACGGGGCCCGGGGCGCTGGCCGCCGAGTACGGTCTCGTGATCCAGGGCGGACGGGTGATCGACCCCGAGAGCGGGCTCGATGCGGTCATGAACGTTGGAGTGAATGGCTCGACCATCGAGTCCGTATCGGCTGATGCACTCGACGGTGAATATGTGATCGAGGCCGACGGTCTCGTCGTTGCACCCGGGTTCATCGACCTGCACGCCCATGGCCAGACCGAGGAGGCCTACCGCCTGATGGTGCACGACGGGGTGACTTCGGCCTTCGAGATCGAACTCGGGACGGATGATGTCGACCGCTGGTACGCGGAGAGAAATGACGGACAGTACCTGAACTACGGCGTCGGTGCGGGCCATATCCCGGTGCGGATGGCCGTGATGGGTGACCCGGCAGAATCGCTGCCGACGGGGCCGGGAGCCTGGCAGGCCGCTACGGCAGAAGAGATCGATGCGATGATCCAGGGGTTGACGCGGGGTCTCGCCAGAGGAGCGGTAGCAGTGGGGATGGGCCTCGAATACACGCCTGCGGCGACCGACGAGGAGGTTCTGGAGGTGATGCGGCTTGCCGCTGCGAAGGATGCGAGCGTCCACGTGCATCTCGACGCCGGCCTCGAAGGGCTCAAGCGGGCGATCGATCTGGCATCGGAGGCGGATGCGTCTCTGCATGTCGTGCATGTGAACTCCGCCGCTAAGGCCCTCATCGACGAGTATCTCGCGCGGATCGGGACGGCGGCCGAGAGCGGGCTGGATATCACGACCGAGACCTATCCTTATGGTGCGGGCATGACTCGCATAGAGTCGGCGAAATTCAGCGATTGGGAGTCCTGGCCGGACGAGGAGTTCGGCAAGTTCCAGTGGGCGGAGACCGGGGAGTGGCTCGATCGTGAGACCTTCGGCACCAGGCGCAGCGAGGGCGGCATCATCATCCATCATGCGCGTAGCGAGGCGATGACACGGAAAGCCGTCGGTCACCCACTGACGATGATCGCGAGTGACGGGTTTATAGTGGACGGGGTCGGCCATCCCAGGGTGTCGGGGTCCTTTTCCCGTGTCCTTGGCCGTTATGTGAGGGAGGAGAGCTTGTTGGCCTTGCCGGCCGCGATCTCGAAGATGACCCTGGAGCCGGCTCGACGCCTCGAAGGCCGGGTGCCTGCAATGAAACGAAAGGGGCGGGTACAGCCGGGAGCGGATGCGGATCTCACGATCTTCGACCCGAACGCGATCATCGATCGATCGACCTACGCCGACCCTGCCGAGACGTCGGCGGGTATCGAGTACGTAATCGTCGGCGGCCGCCCGGTGATCCGCAACGGCGAGCTCATTGAGGATGCCCGTTTCGGCAAGGCTGTCCGCGGTGCCATTAAGGATGCGTCGGGCGAGGGAAGCTGACCGCCACGGTCGGACCAGGCTCAGGGGGCCTTCCGCCGCTCTTCGGGCAACTGGGTGGTCGGCCGCTGCACATCACTCGGCAGGTAGCCGTGGTATCGCTTGAAGGCATGAGTGAAGTTGGCCGGGTATTCGTATCCGACCGCATACGCGATCTCCGAGATGGTCCTGTCCGTATCGAGCAGCAGCTCGATCGCCTTCTCCATCCGGCTCTGTCTGATGAAGCCGAAGATCGTCTCGCCGAACACCGCCTTGAACGCCGCCTTCAGTTTGGTCTGGTTGATAGCGACGGCGCGTGCGAGCTCGGATATCGACGGGGGATCCACGTAGTTATCCCGTAGGATGTCTCGTGCTTCGTAGATCCGGTTGATGTCCCTGACGGTCAGCGTCAGGTCCGAGAGGGCCTCGCTTGGGGGGTGCTGTAATTGCCGGACCACGGAACACAGGATTTCATTCGATTTGGCCTCGACATAGGCCCTCAGAAGTTCGTCCGAGTAGTGCAGGCTGGCACCCATGATGTCGTTTGCGGCTCGCAGCACGTTCGGGCCCAATCGAATCTGGTCTCCTCGCGGCTGGGAGGAGCGTCCCTGGTCGAGCAGACAATCGAGGGGTGGCGGCACGGATGCCGGGGGTAGCTTCAGAACGTCCGTCAGCTGTGGCATGCGGCAGTGAAGGACGATCAGGCTGATCTCGCCGGGCTCCACGTGGTAGCCGCTCACGGACTCGCCCGGGAATGCTTCCACGAAGGCTCCCGGTCCCTGCACGATGGTCTCGCCACTGGCATCGGTCAACCGGCCGCGCATCAGGATGCGGACCTTGAAGGTTTCATCCGCCGGTACGTCGATCCATGTGCGTTCGGCATAAGCGGCACGGGTGACGGAGACGATGAGATGTGCCGAGATGCGGACGAAGTCCCAGCTTCCCTGGCCGCTCTCCGCGGGGAGTCGGCTCGTCAGCCCTGCCAGGCCGCGGCGGAGCGACTCTACCCGCTCGCCCGGAGCAACCGAGCGGGCGAGATCATTCAGAATCTGCTCGATCTTGGTATGGGGTGCGCCGACGACCCTTTCGCTGGTGGGAGGGAAAGCGCCTGTGCTCTCGTCGCCTTTCCTGTCTTGGTCTTTGTTTGCCATGGCTTTTGCGACGCCCCGGATCGCGCCGTTCGTATTGACCAGGATCAGTATAGCAGGGTAGCCCCGTAAACCCTCAGCTACACGAGCGTTTCGGCTATGCGGGGCGCCTTTGGCGAGCTATTTCCCGGGCGTCTCTCAATAATGTGCGTCGGTCGATCTTGTGCGTGCCGCCGACCGGGAGGCGGTCGAGAAAAACGATGGCTCTCGGATGGCTGTAGGCGGGCCCGTGGGTCAGCGCGAAGCGCTTGAGTTCCTCCTCTGATGCCGAGTCGGGGTCCTTCAGCACGACGAATCCGATCGGAACCTCGCCCTTGATGTCATCTGGCGCCCCCACAACCGCCGCCTGTGCGACCTGAGGGTGGCGCTCCAGCAGCCGTTCGACTTCGGCGGGATAGATGTTCTCGCCACCGCAGACGAACATATCGTCTGCCCGACCGACGAAGAAATAGAATCCCTGGGGGTCACGGCGGAACAGATCACCGGTGTTGTACCAACCATCTACTACCTTTTGCCGTGTCAGGTCGGGCTGGTTGAGATACTCGCGCATCATGGACGGCGCACGAAGGTGGAGTACGCCCTCGTCGGGGTTTCCATCCCCGTCCAGGCGGCAGTCGATACCCGGTGCCGGATGACCGACCGAGAGAGCGGGGCGGGGCAGTCCGTCAGGATGTTCCCCGAAGATCAGGGGTCCCGCCTCGGTAGCCCCATAGCCATTCATCAGCGCGGCCCGCGGGAAAGCCTGCCGGATGCGCGCAGCCAGGGATTCGCTCAGCGGCGCGGAGCCAATGTTGATCCTGCGGACATGACTCAGATCGAGTGTACGGATCAGGTCCGCTTCGCGCAGCAGCATGGCGAACATGGTCGGTATGCCAGTCAGCCAGTCACAGCGGTGTGCGGCCGCGGCCTCGAGATACGCCCGCGGCTCGAATCTTGGCAGAGAGACCACGGTGGCGCCCGACGCGATGGCATAGGTCGCGAAATATAGCCCGTTCTTATGATAGTAGGGCGCTACGACCATCACACGGCTATCGCTTGCGGGCGTGTCTGCCAGGCTCTGCGTGATAGCCCAGATCTGGCCGCCATGGTCCAGTACCGTTCCCTTCGGTCGTCCGGTGGAGCCAGAGGTATAGAGTATCTTGCAGGCAGTCTCCGGGTCCGGCCGCACGGTGCGAAATGGCTCCGCCCCCTCTGGGTTCGCAGCGGCTGTGCCGGCAACCGCGTCCAGCGGCGCCGACTCCAGACCCTTGGGTATCAGATCGGCATGATCCTTGTCGGCAAATACCAGGCTGATGTGCGAGTCCTCCACGATAAATTCGATGGTATCGGCCGGCAGCCGATAGTTGATGGGGACAGGCGTCAGTCCTGCCCGCATCGACGCGAAGTATACGATCAGGTAGGCGGCGCTGTTCATCCCCAGGATGCCAATGCGCGAGCCGGGAGCGAGCCCCCGATCGGACAACTGATTCGCCGTCTGGTCGATTGCCTGATTGAATTCCTGCAGCGTCCAGTGCCGAGGAGTCTCCCCATGCTCGATGTAGGAGAGCCGGTCGCCGGATGCTCCCGGACGGACGATATCTCCGAGGTTATGGATCTCTTTGCTCATCACAAAAACGATCTGCCGTCCACGCCGTCAGGGGACCAGAATGATCTTGCCAACGACTTCGCGGTCCTCGAGCCGTCGCTCGGCCTCGGCGGCTTCGACCAGCGGAAGCGTGCTGTCGATCACCGGCGTGAAGCGGCCCTCGGCAATCCAGTCGAGCAGGGCCTGGAGATCGTCCCGTGTCCAGCCGTCCGACCCGATCATCTCGTGCTCGTAGGTCCACCAGTAGCGCGCATCCAGGTCCAGTTCGTAGCCGGCTGTCGCGCCGCAGCAGAGTATACGACCCTCACGGCATACGGACTTCTGAGTGTCCGGAAGTGTATCGCCGCCCGTGAAGTTCACGGCGACCGTCACGCCGCCGCCGCCTGCTACACGTGGCTTCCCGTAGATTCTCTTCACGGCCTCACGGAACGGTTCCTCGGTGTAGTTGACGAGGTGGTCGATGCCGAGTTCGGACAGGCGGTCGATCTTCTCGTCGCTGCTCGCGCAGGCTATGACCTCGGCACCGACGGCTTTGGCGATCTGTACGCAGGCGACACCTACGCCGCCGCTGGCTCCCAGCACCAGTATGCGATCATCGGCCGAGATGCGGCCCTTCGTGATGAGCATTCGGAACGCCGTACCGTAGGCGAGTGGCAGTGCGGCGGCCGCTGCGAGCGAGACACCTTCGGGTACAGTCAGCAATTGGTCGGACTTCACCGCTATGTACTCGGCACGGCCGCCGTCCATTGTCTCTCCGTACATTCTCGGCTTGCCGGAAGAGAAATCGACGGGATCCACGAGCACACGGTCTCCTATCTCACGGCCCGTAACGCTCTCGCCGATTGCCCGGATCTCGCCGGCGATGTCGGAACCAGTCACGACAGGCAGGGGAATGGTGATGCCGGGCATGCCCCGGCGCGTGAATACATCGTGCGGGTTGACGGCGCATGCCGCTACCCGGATCAACACCTCGTCTTCCTGTAGCGACGGCACCGGGTAGTCGTCGACGGGATTGATCACGTCCCGGTCGCCGTGTGCGGTCGTCAGGACCGCCCGCATAGTCTTGGGTGGCTCACTCAATCTGGCTTGTTCTGTCATCGAGTATCCTGTGCTGTTCGGAACGCGAGGTATCCGTCCGGCATTCCGTCGGGAAAGGAATGCTACGGCAGTCCCCCTATCTTGCCGCCTGTGCTGCTAGCTCAGGTAATTACTCTCGCCGTCAGGTTTGTGCCGGGAGACGGTGATCGCCGACAGGTGACCCGCACTGTAGCGGCGGGAGACAATCCAGGCGAGACAATGATCGACGAGAGCTGCAGTTGTGTCTATCAGCCACGGTTCGTGCTCGAGCCGCTCACCGGCTGCAAGCGGAAGTTCGGTGCAGGCAAGCAGGATCACGTCCGAGCGTTGGTGGACGGAGGTGATCACCTCCTCGAGGAGCACTTCGGCTTCGCTAACGTTACCCCCCTTCACTCGTGCGATGACCTCGGCGACCACGCGCGACTCGTCTGGTGTCGGCGGACTCAGTGTCAGACCGGCGCGTGCGACCGGCCGGTCATAGATGCCTGCGCGCAAGGTTCCTTCGGTGGCGAGGACCGTTATCGTGCGTGCCTCGATGAGGCGACGGCGCACCAGCGAGAGTGAGGCCTCCACGATACTGAGTATCTGTCGTGTCGTCCGGCTGCGCAGACCGTCCAACCAGTAATGGGCCGTGTTGCACGGGATGGCGATGACGTCGACACCGGCGTATTCGAGTCGGTCGATACCTGCGGTCAGGGCCTGCAGGACTTCCGATGTACTACCCCCGAGGATGGCTTCGGACCGGTCCGGTACCCCCGGGTCGCCGACGATGATGACGGGGACATGATCCTGATCTCTCTTCGCAGGGGTCGCTTTGACGAGCTTCGTATAGAAGTCGGCGGTGGCAAGTGGGCCCATACCGCCCAAGATACCGAGGACCGGACCGCGGGTGGCCACAGCTAGCTTCCTGCTCGTTCCAGCGCGCGCATGATATCCGCGACGGCGGACTCCGCTACAATCGTTCGGCCGGTCGCCGGGTCGGTGGACTGCATCGGCTCAGCCATGAGCAAGCTGTCGTAGATTGCTTCCTCCGTAGCCTCGATGGCGGCACGGAAAAGCGGTGACATCGAATTGTTGGGCAGGTCGGCAGTCCGACGGGGACGCCGAGATCGGGCTGACCGGCGGCAATCCTGGTTGACCGAGAAGGCGATTGCATAATCCCCGGACCCATTCTCGAAGCTGGAGCCCGTGCGCGCGAGGCCCGCGATTGCACGCCATGCGAGGCGCGTGAGGTTGCGGTCGGAAAGTGGCGCATCCGTGGCAACGACGATCATGATCGATCCCTGGTTTTCCGTGTCCGCGGAGCGCGGACCCGCATCACCGGCGGATCGGGCGACCCGGATCCCGTCCAGTTCCAGTATGCCGCCGAAGTTGGCCTGCACGAGGACGCCGACTGTGTAGCCAGCGTCCGTCACTCGTGAACTTGAACCGATGCCGGCCTTGTACCCGAAGGCCATCGTTCCCGTACCGGCACCGACCGCGCCCAGATCTACGGAGCCGGTGCCCGCGGTCTCTATGGCACGGAGCACGTCCTGCTGACTGATTCCTCGAGTGCGGATGTCGTTCAGCGGCGAGTCGTTCGTTTCCCCGACCAAGGCATTAACGGAGCGCACGCGTTCGCAGCCCGGCCGGTGGAGCGTCCAGTCGATCACCGCCTCCACGGCGCGGCCGACGGAAAGTGTGTTCACCAGGACGATCGGCGTCTCGAGTTCACCGAGTTCCAGCAGCTGCGTTGCGCCTGCGAGCTTGCCGTGACCGTTGGCGACGGCAAGGCCAGCCGGGACTCGCTCCAGATAGGGATTCCCCGGATGCGGCAATACCGCGGTGACCCCGGTGCGCGTGGCGGGATCCGCTATTCTCGTCACCTGGCCCACGGCAACACCGTCCACGTCGGTGATCGAGTTGAGTGCGCCGGCCGGCAGGACGCCGGGACAGCGACCGAGATCTCTCAAGCGAGGCATGCCATCTTATCCCTGACCTTGCGATAGGCTAGCTCAGGTTCCGTGTCGCAGATGTCGTCAAAGGAAGCCGGGCTAATGAGAGACGGCGATCGGCGGTCCTCCCGCTCAGAATCTGCCGGGGTTGAAGGCATCGGCGGGGATATGGGTAGGGCGTTCCGCAATGATCTCCGCGACCAGTTTCCCGGTCGCGGGTGCCAGGGCCAGTCCGATCATATTGTGGCCTGTCGCCACGATAGCGTTGTCCAGTTCCTGCAGCCGGCCGATGATCGGCAGACTGTCCCATGTCATGGGTCGCCACCCGTACCAGCGCTCTTCCTCCTGACCCTCCGGCTCTGTCCGGAGTACCGCGGTAGCGGCAGCGGAGAGTTGACGGATGCGCAGTTCGGGGATAGTGCGGTCGTAGCCGACGAACTCCATCATCGACCCAATGCGCAGTCCCCCGCGGAACGGTGTGATCCCCACGTGACGCTCAGGAAGCAGCAAAGGGCGATTCGTGAGCCCGTGGGCGACGGTAAGCGTCATCGAGTAACCCTTGCCTGGCTCCACGGGCAATTTCTTGCCCAGCAATCTCCCTATGCCCCGTGACCAGGCGCCGGCGGCAAACACGTAATGATCGGCGCTTATAGACTCGCTCTCGGTGATTAGTGCATCGATCCGGTGTCCCGTCTTCCGGATTCCGGTGATCTCTCGATTTTCGAGGACCTGCACCCCACTCGACCGCAGGTGTGCCGACCAGGCGCCGCATAGCGTGTCCGGACGGATGGAAGCATCCTCCGGGTAGTAGTAAGCACCGGCCAGCCCTTCACGGAGGGCGGGCTCCATGGCGCTCAAGGCGGACCCGTCGAGACGGCGCGCGGAGACCCCGAACTCCCGCGACACGATTTCATCGGTCTCCGCGAATGCGTCGAGCCCTTGTTCTCTCTCGAAGACGTACAGGAGTCCTTCGTCCCGCCACTCCTCGGCCAGTTTGGGATGCTCCGCGACGAGGCGCCTGTACTCGGCGATCGAAGAATCCAGAATGGCCCGCAGATGTGTGCCTGCCTCGATCATCTGTGGGTAGCGGCACCGTCGGGCGAATTGCCAGAGCCACTCATAGAGTTCGACGCGGAGCTGGGGCCTGATACGGAAAGCGGACCGAGGGCGCAGCAGCGACTTAAGGCCCCTTTGCAGCGTCGAGGGCTCGGTTAGCGGCAGGATGTGGCTCGGGCAGACCAGGCCCATATTGCCGTGGGAGCATGCGCCGCCGGCACTCTCACGGTCGACCAGGGTGACCTCGTAACCAGCGTCCCTGAGGTAGTGGCCGCAGGCAAGGCCGATGATCCCCGCGCCGACGACGACAACACTCTCGGATCGGCCGCTCATGAGAGATCGATACCGCAGGCGAACGGATCGCTCGCCTGGCGTACGAGCGTAGCCTCGCCGCATATGAACGCTCGACCCGTGAGGCTGGGGATGACGTGTCCCGAGTCGTCGAAGGAATAGCTGGCGCGAAAGCGCCCGCCGATGATGCTCTCCTGCGCCCAGGTTTGTCCCGGCGCAAGTCGGCCGTCCTCGGCCAGGCATGCGATCTTCGCGCTCGTACCGGTGCCGCACGGTGAGCGATCGTACTCGTTGCCCGGGCAGAGGACGAAATTACGGCTGTCGACACCTTCGGTTGGCGAATCATCGAAGAACTCGATATGGTCGATCTCGGAGTCGTCCGGAGCCGCGATCCCTGCCGCTCGCAGCGCGTTCTTCACAGCGATGGCGGCGGCGGTCAGCGCTGGGATGTTAGCGGGTTCGAGCGTGGCCGGAGGCGTCTCGCACAGAAAGAACCAGTTTCCCCCCCAGGCGACGTCGCCGCGGACGATTCCCAGACCCGGCACGTCCAGGGGGACGCCCGCCCGGGCACGATAACTCGGTACGTTGCGAATGGTTGCCTCGTTGGCATCATGCAGCGTGACATTGACGATGCCCGCCGGTGTCTCTATGCGCACCTCGCCGGAGGAAACCCGGCCCAGATAGCCGAGCGTGACGGCGACACCGATAGCTCCATGCCCGCACATGGAGAGATAGCCGGTATTGTTGAAGAAAATCACGGCAGTGTCGCAGGATGGATCGATAGGCGGTGCGAGCAGGGCGCCGACCATGGCGGCGCTACCGCGCGGTTCGAGGATCACCGTTCTGCGCAAATCGTCGTGGTGGCGTTCCAGATATGCCCGTTGCTCTTCGGCCGAATTGCCCTGCAGCACAGGCCCCCCGCCGATTATTGCACGGGTAGGCTCACCCTCCGTATGTGAATCGATGATGCGAAGCTGCATGTCGATATGGTTATCATCCATGGCGTGATTCAGCATAGCGGGAGTAGCGATCCAGATGAAGCTCGAGCCGGACCATTTCCTGATCGGTGCCCCGGAACTGGGGCAGGGTATGCACTTCATGGAAGGGCTCGCTGGCGTCCCCCCGGAGCCAGGCGGTAGTCATCCGGGGCAAGGCACCTGCAATGCGCTGCTCGGTCTCACTGCGGATACCTATCTCGAACTCATAACCTCTGAGCCCTGTGACTCTTCGGTGACAGGGCTGCAAGCGTATCTCCGGCAGGTGGCAGAGCCCGCGCTCATGTGGTGGGCTGTGCGGTGCGAGGACCTTGGCGAGTTGCAGCGCCGGCTGGAGGCCGCGGGCTGCAGTGTTCGCACCGTCGTTCCGGGGAGTCGCCGCCTGCCGGACGGTTCGCTCCTCACCTGGGAACTGCTGATGCCGGAGCCTGATGCGTCGGGCATCGCTATGCCTTTCTTCATCCGCTGGGATGATCCCGATCTCCACCCGGCCCGGCGCCTCGCAAGCCACGGCGAACTGGATATGGTCACACTGCAGGCGCCGGAGCCTGGGAGACTGCAAGCGGTGCTGGGTGATTCGGTCCGGGTGCGCACTGGCGCTCCACGGATCGAACTCCGGCTCCGTTTGACGGAGGGAAACGTCACTATGGCTACGCCGAAGGGTCCTGTCGAACCCATCAGTCGCTTCTTCTGACATGGGGTGCAAATTGTCAGTCGTTAGGGGTCAAGCGTGAAGAAACAAAGAGACTCCAGTTCTGCCAGTCGCTCGTCCGGCGTTGGATGCTCTCTGACCTCGCGCAGTTCGTCGGCGAGCAGACGGGCCTCCATCAGGCACTGGTCGTATCGGCTTCTTCGCTCTGGCTCGGTGCTGACTGTCGATGGCGGCCCCTCGGAACGTATAGCGGCATCCAGAGACAGGGTGGCAGGCGTCGGCTTCCAGGATTGATGACTCCAGGTTCCGCTGGCCCATTCGAATCGGTACAGGCAGAGGAAAAGCCGCCCATGGCGGGCGATGAAGTCGATGGCGTCGATCAGGTAGTCCGCCTCGGCATCATCCATCAGCCAGTGGAGGCTGACACGACACCAGCCCGGCTTGATCCCGGTATGACCGGCGCGAACCGCTGCCCGGTATTGCTCTGAGCGCTCTGCTCCTATTCCCAGCAGGCGATGGCCGTAAGGTCCGGCGCAGGAGCATCCTGATCTCGCCTGAATGCCGAACAGATCATTCAGTAGGGTCGCAACGAATCCATGATGTAAATAACGTCCATCCGGACAGCGGATATTGAACGATACGATCCCCAGACGGCATTCGGGTTCGTTATTGCCGAGAATCTCGATCGCTTCGTTCTCGCCCCACGCCGCGATCGCCCGGCTGGTCAGTTCCTTTTCTCTGGCGTCGATCCGTTCCGCTCCGACTCGCCGCTGCACTTCCAGTGCCATTGCGGCCTTGATCGTCTGGAGTGTCCCGGGCGTCCCGCCGCTCTCGCGCGTTTCGATGTCTGAGACGTAATCCTGCTCCGTCAGCCCGACATAGGTAACGGTACCCCCGGCGCTGATTGTAGGCGGGAGGGTGCCGTCATAAAGGCGCTCGTTGAAGGCGAGCAGGCCCGAGGAACCAGGGCCGCCAACGAATTTGTGCGGAGACAGATACACGGCGTCAAGGCTCGCTCCCGGATCGCCGGACGGGCTCATGTCGATATCCACATAGGGCGCGGCAGCGGCGTAGTCGAAACAGGCGAGTGCATTATGACGATGGAGTAGTCGCGCGATCTCATGCACATCTGTCCTGATCCCGGTCACGTTCGACGCAGCAGAGAATGAGCCGATACGTGGTCTGCCCTGATACTCGGGCGCCTTCAGCAGGCGCTCGAGGTCATCAAGATCGATGCGCCCGGAGCAGTCCATACGCACATCCACTGTCTCGGCGAGAGACTCCCGCCAGGACAATTCATTGGCATGGTGCTCGTAGGGACCTATAAAGACGACGGGACGCGACGCCTCGATCAGCGAATGGAGTGTCGATCTGTCGATGCACGACCCCGGTTCGTCGAGTATTTTCTCGATCGTCTGGCGCGTAGCGGGAGGCAGGTAGACTCCGAGGATATGCTGGAGCCGGATGATGGCAGCTGTGGCGCCGTTACCACAGGCGATAAGGCATCCGCGGGGACCGGCATTGAGGATCTGTTTTATTCTCCGTTCTGCGTCGTGCAGCAGTTCGTTGGTCCGTCGTCCGGTTTCGTCGTCGTCGGTATGCGGGTTGGCATAGAAGGCAGCGATTTCCTGCAGGTAGTCTTCTATGAAGCGGAGACAACGGCCAGACGCCGTGTAGTCTGCATAGACCATGAGCCGCCGCCCGAATGGCGTCTCGAACTCCACGTCGATCCCAAGGACCTGAGACCGGAGGAAGCCGGGTTCCATTGCTCCGCTAATTCGTTCGAGGGTTGTCATTGCAAGGACGGAGAACATCGACCGGCCGATGCGCCGTGCCGATAATGGGCAAGTGTTAGCGGAATCATATCTAGGGAACGTGTCTCGCTTAGATTGCGACCGGACGGGATCCTGATGACCGGCGTTGTGAATTCGTCGTGACCTGATCGCAATGCTTTTCTGACATTCGCAATAAGGCTCGGGGAAAAATGCTTTGCTAGCCTCGCTCCCTAAGCTGGTACGAAAGTACCTTTCCTACCTGCCTTGGCGCATCGGGGAGCAGATGATGAGACGCATATCGACCAGTAAGACCATCGGGTGCAGGGGAGCTGACCAGGCTGGCCGCGCGAGAGCGCTTGTGAGGAGCCTTGTCCTGGCCCCATGCCTGGCGACTCTGTTCGTGACGGGTAACGCATGGGCACAGACCGAGGAGGATCCGGCACCGGTTATCGAAGAAATCGTGGTTACTGGCTCGCTCATCCAGCGTGACGATTACGTGGCAAGCAGCCCGATCGTGACAATCGATCCCGAATCTTTCGAGGCGTTCGGGGTCACGACGCCGGATCAGCTGCTGGATACGCTGCCCCAGAACATCGCGTCATTCGGTGCACGCTCGAACAACCCCGCGAACGCCGGTATCGCCACCGTTAATCTGCGAGGTCTTGGGCCGAACCGTACGCTGGTACTCATCGACGGCACCCGTGCAATGCCGTCGGACGGAGCGAACATCGTTGATATGAGCCTCATTCCTTCCGAACTCATCCGTTCGGTGGAAGTCATCACCGGTGGCGCTTCTGCCACCTACGGCTCGGATGCCCTGGCAGGCGTCGTCAATTTCTCACTCGACAGGAAGTACGAAGGATTCAACATTGGCGTTCAATACGGCGCCACGATGGAGTCCGATGGCCAGGAGGCCGGTCTAGAGCTCGTTTACGGTCGTCGGTCGAGTGACGACAGTAAGGGTTTCGTCGCCTTCGCGAGCTATGTGGATCGAGAGGAGGTCAGTGCCCTGGACAGGGATCCGACCCTCTGGCCAATCAACCGATTCCGGGACAGCTCAGGCGCGATCGTTGATGAGTACATCACGGGATTCCTCTCAGAGGGACGGCCCCAGATGCTGTCGAACCCGCCCAGTCAGGATGCTGTCGACGCGGTGTTCGGAAGTTACGGCGTCGCTCCCGGCCTGAATATCTGCTCTGGCGTGAACTGTAGTGTCGGCGTGAATCAGGATGGCACTCTGTTCAGCCTCTCGCCGCTCGAGAACTTCCGGGATACTCCGCCTGCTATCATCACCGACCCCTACGGCGGCAATTTCGACGATCCGGGCTTTTTGCAGCTTCCGCTGCAGCGCTGGGCTGTGGGTTTCCTCGGCGACCTCGAACTCAATGATCGTGTGGAGCTTTACACGCGCTTTATCTACTCGCACCGTGAGGTAGAGCGCGTTATTGGGCCTGCCACCTTGTTGGGTCGTAGCTCGATCCCGGTGGATCCGAACAACGCCTTTATCCCGATCCCTGCGGACCTGCAGACGCTCCTCGCGTCGCGGCCAGATCCCGATGGGCCGTTCTTCATCGAGCGCGTATTCAGGGAACTCGGCGGCCGTGGGGCGACCTTCGAAGATGACCACTACCAGCTGCTCGGAGGACTCCGGGCGGACCTGACAGAAGACTGGGTGTTGAACGCGCATGCCTCCTACGGCGAACTGGATCGTGAGGAGCGCCAGCCGGGAACTCTGAACGTACAAGCCTTGACTCAGCTTTTGACGGGCCAGGCCGACTGCGGCGGATTTGCCCTTCTGGGCAGGAACAGTATCACGCCGGAGTGTGCACGGTTCATCGAGTACGTGCCACAGACCGAAATCAAGTTCGATCAAACGGTTCTGGAGGCGGTGGCTTCAGGGCCTGTCTTTGAGCTGCCGGCAGGGGAGGTCTTGCTCGCTGTCGGTGCCAGCTACCGCGAGAACGGACAGGAATTCAAAGGTGACCCGTTCGTTCTGGCAGGGAATACCGTTGGTTTCCGCGCGACCGACTTCGAGGACGGCTCTATCGATGTCTCGGAACTGTTCGCCGAGGTGGTCATACCGATTCTCGCGGACGCCCCTGGTGCCGAGCTCCTGGAAGCCTCGTTCGGCTATCGTTATTCAGACTGGTCCACGGCGGGTAACGTCGAATCATACAAAGCGGAGCTGAACTACATGCCGGTGGACAAGCTGAGGTTCCGAGCATCCTTCCAGCAGGCCATCCGGGCTCCCAACCTCACCGAGGTGTTCCTCGGCATCTCGGATACGAACGAGAATCTGCCAGAGGATCCGTGCAGCGTTGACTCCACGTTTCGTCAGGGCGCCGTCCCCGGAGTCGATCCGGCGGATGTCAGGGCGCTCTGTCTGGAGCAGGGAGTACCGCAGGCAGCCATCGACACCTTCGCCGGCCTGACCAGTGTGTCCGGTCAGACCCAGGGTAATGAAGATCTCTCGGAGGAGAGCGCTGATACGATTACATTAGGTGTCGTCTGGACGCCGCTCGACGCGCTCTCGGTTTCGCTGGACTACTACGAGATCGAAGCGGATGACTTCATTAATTTCTCCAGCGTAAATCCGCTGCTGCAGCGCTGTTACAATGCGTTCGACGCGAATCCATCGTTTTCCACCGGCAGCAACTTCTGCCAGGTTTTCGATCGTGATCCGACGACCGGAAACATCGTGGACATTGAGAGGACGTTCAGTAATCTGGCTTTCGTCCGCCGTGAGGGAGTCGATCTGCAGCTGGATTACGCTGTCGATCTGCCTGACGGCGCGGGTCAACTCGGCGTTAATCTCCTGCTGTCCAATCTGATGGAGGCCAACGAGCGGTCCTTCGTGGGCGAGCCTCTCGTCGACTACTCGGGTTCCATTGGCCGCCGGATCGGCCAGACCTTGCCCGAGTGGAAGACGGTCACCACCGTGTCCTGGGCGCGCGACGATCTGAGCCTGAATCTGCGCTGGCGCCATATCGACGAGATGGAGAACCGGCTGGTTGTCGATAATCCTCAGAATACCAGTGCAGTAGGTGTGGACAGCGTCAACTACTTCGATCTGACGGGGTCCTGGGACGTAAACGAGAACATGCGCGTCACTCTCGGCCTTCTGAATGCAACGGACGAGGAGCCGCCAATCTACACCAGCCCGCTGGACTACAACACGGATCCGAACACCTATGATGTGCTGGGTCGTCGCTACTTCGCGCGACTGAGCTACGGGTTCGAATAGTCTCCCCTGGCGGCAGCGAGCCTCTGCGGCTCGCTGCCCTCTTCAAACCGATGCCCGCAGCGCGCTGCGGGCATTTTCTTTGGGATATCCAGGGTGGATGGCGAGATCAGTGGTCGTAGAAGGGGATGGGGCGATTCGCCGATCGGCTAGCGAGGAAATCGAAATCGCAGCCTTCCGGAGCCTGCGTCACGTGCTCCTGGAAGATCTGCCCGTAGCCGCGCCCGTAGACAGGCTCCGGAGGCGCCCAGGACTCACGGCGGTGCGCGAGTTCTTCATCCGGAACCTGTAGAGTCAGTCTTCGTGCCGGCACGTCGAGTTCGATCCAGTCTCCGTCACGCACCAGAGCCAGAGGTCCACCGATATGTGCCTCCGGGGCTATGTGGAGGACGCAGGTGCCGTAACTGGTCCCGCTCATGCGGGCATCGCTGATACGAACCATGTCATTGACTCCCTCGGCCGCGAGCCGGGCGGGGATGGGGATCATGCCGCATTCCGGCATACCCGGTCCCCCCTTCGGGCCGCAGTTACGCAGCACCAGGACCGATGCCGCGGTAATGTTCCTGTTCGGTGAGTCAATGTTTGCCACGAGGTCTTCGTAGCCGTCGAACAAGACGGCACGGCCGCGATGCTGCATCAGGCGCGCGCTGGCAGCGCTTGGTTTGATGACTGCACCGTCCGGGCAGAGATTCCCGCGCAGGATAGCGAGGGCTTCCGTGGCGACGGGATCTGCGAGCGGGCGGATGACACTGTCGTCATGAACTGTGGCACGTTGTATGTTCTCTCGGAGGGTGCGCCCGCTGACCGTGAGTGCTTCCTTGTGCAGAAGATCCTCCAGGCGATGTAGCAACGCCCGGCTGCCACCGGCGCGATCATAGTCTTCCATGAGCAGTTTGCCCGCCGGCTGTACATCGAGAAGGACCGGTATCTGCCTAGCGAGTCGATCGAAGTCATCGAGAGAGAGTTCCACGCCGGCGCGGCGAGCCATGGCTATCAGGTGGATGACCGCATTCGTCGAACCGCCAAGGGCCAGGCATACGGTCACCGCGTTCAGAAAGGACTCGCGTGTGACTATGGCCGAGGGGCGGCTGTCGGACCAGGCCATTTCGACAATCCGGCGTCCCGCTTCGGCGGCCAGGCGCTCGGCGCGGGCGTCCACCGCCGCGAGGGAGGAGGCGCCCGGGAGGCTGAGGCCGAGTGCCTCTGCGATAGCGGTCATCGTCGACGCCGTGCCCATCGCGTTGCATGTGCCAACGCTGCGCGCGTTCGCCTGCTCGAGTTCCATTGCATCGGGTAGTGTGAACCGCCCCGCGCGTAACTCCTGCCCGAAACGCCAGAGATCACTGACACCGACCGGATTACCCCGAAAATGTCCCGCGAGCATGAATCCGGCCGGCACGTAGATTAAAGGCAGGTCCATACTGAAGGCGCCCATCAGCAGCGCCGGAGTGGTCTTGTCGCAGCCACCCATCAGGACAACAGCGTCAATCGGGTAACAGCGGAGTAGTTCCTCTGTCTCCATCGCAAGGAAGTTCCGGTAGAGCATCGAGCTGGGCTGCATCATGATTTCGCCTACCGCCATCGCCGGAAGCTCCACCGGGAAGCCACCAGCCTGATATACGCCTCGCTTTATGTCCGCTGCCCTGTCCCGCAGGTGTCGGTGGCAGGTGTTCATATCGCTCCACGTGTTGACGATACCTATCACCGGCCGGCCAATGAACTCGTCTAGCGCATAGCCGTTCTGGAGAGTTCGCGAGCGTTCAGGGAAAGAAGAGGGGCCTCGCCCGTACCACTGATGACTGCGGAGCTTTGCGGGATTCTTCGGGTCAGTGAAGCTCATGGATTCTCCTCATCGATGATCGGCGGGACCGTGGGGTACAACCGGAGATGGCTTGGAGCGCAGGCGCACCGGCTCCCATTGTGTTCGCTTCCGCCTGCCGATAGGTGTCCTGCCCGACATTTCTGCAATGCGATAGGGGTGCCCATGCCACGATTCCCTGGAGTAAGCGGATCGAATCCTCTTGGGGCATGCACCAATGTGTTTCGGTGTCAGCGGCGAGTTGCTCTTTCTGGTGGCGGCAAGTGGAGGACTAAGCTCGGCCGTGATGAGTCGGCGCCTGATCCCGGGGTGGCGAACGAATGCCGCGGGAGAGTTTGAGTCTGAGTTATCCTTGCAATCGATTCGGGTATAGGGTCTTCAAATCACTGGCCCCTGTCGTATTGGGGCGCCAGCAAGTGCGGACCAGAGATACCAGCGTGTCTTGCTTGGATTCCGTCGATGTCTGTCGATTCCACGGCAATTGGCATCTGAGTTCCCGTCGCGGGTTGGAGAGGTTGGAAAACAAAAGTGCGTCATTGCCGGTGCGTCACGGTGCGTCATTGGCTATTTTCGGCCCGGAATAGGCCAGATCAAGAATTGGGCGGGAGACCTCTGGCTACGCATCCCCATGACATTCCTGCCAAAATAACCATATGAATAATTGCCCACATCGCCGAGAAATACAGGTTGCGCCGATGATGGATTGGACGAAAGGAATCTGAATAACGATTCCGGATCAGCTGGTTACGGATCGAGGGTATCGCGACGTCGCCCCGATGTCGCACCCTGATATCTTCGGGGCTCGGCCAGATATTGGACTTGCTGCGTGCACAATTCATATCGCACCGGCGAACGCGGTGTCAGTCTACTGTCAGACTCTAGGCGGTTGCCCTGACCCGGTCGCGGGAGCGGGGGATGGGGGATTCCGCTTGACAGATTCCGAATGCCCGACGGCCGGTGGTATATAGTTCATGTGCCCGTCGCGTGGACCTGGTAGTTTGATTGTCAGCCATGAGCACAATCCGCCGCGATGACCTGATACCCCTCATGCGAGTTCGGGATCTGCTCGCGGTGCTGCTTCCTGACAGGGAAACGCCCGAGATTCTGAACGAAACCGTGACGCTCGCCGACGTTCCTGCGAGCGCCCTGTCGGATCCCCGCGGCTTTCTGGCGGTCGATGCGGTCTGGCGTCTTTTCTCTGCCCGCGTTTCCGTCCTCGATGACGAGCTTCTCGGTCAAAGTACGCGCCGGGTCCCGGTCGGCACGCTCGAACTGGTCGCAGCGCGCACCGCCCACAGCCGTACGGTCGGAGAGGCGATCGAGGTCTTCGCGCAGGCCGTCAATCTGGTGGTCCCGGACCTGCGCGTGAGGCACTGGCGACGCCTTGGAGATATCCATCTCTCAGCGGATTTTCCCTCGGGCATGTCTGCCGCACGGCAGATCTATCTCGAGATCGCCTGCCTGCCATGGCACTGCACGTTCTGCTGGATGAGCGGCGGCCTGCTGCCGGTGCGCCGCTTCCGAACCGGGCGTGGCAGGAGCCGTGTCGCCCCCCAGCTCGTGGCGACATTCGGCAGCCAGGTAGAGTTCCGCGGTGCCGGAATAGAAATCGTCTATCCGGCAGAGGTGGCCGGGTTTCCGCTGGACGTGCCAGCGCTCGATGAGTGGCGGCAGGGGATGTACGACGCGCTGCTGGCTCAGCTCCGCGGGCGGCACGAGGATCTGGCATCCGGCGATCTGGTCCGCTATGTGGACCACGCGCTGCGTCACGGGGTTACGAGCCAGGAAGCCATCGCCACATCCGCCGGGATGAGCGTTGCCACATTACGCCGCAAGCTCGCGCGCCGGAATATCCGCTTCCGTGAGCTGCGGGACGAGATATTGGGTACGGATGCCCTCATGCTGATACAGGCCGGGCACGATGTGGAGACCGTAGCCGAGAGGCTCGGCTACTCGGATGCACGCAGCTTTCGGCGGGCGTTTCAACGCCGCTTCGGCGAGAGCCCCAGCGATTACCGGAGGCGTCTCGGCGGATCCATCCCGGATCATTGAGCGAAAATGTCCCCTACAGTTCGAACGTAATTGTCCTTCCGACAGGGTCTTCCTGGAGTGATAGTGGCATCCGGTCACACGTTTCGGGGGAGAAACCATGGCTCGGCAATACACTCGCCTGCGCACCGCCTTCCTTTTTGTCCTGGGCTCTGCGGCCGTTGCTGGTCCCGCACTGTCTCAAGACCGGCAGGTCATCGAAGAGGTAGTCGTCACCGCACAGAAGACGGAACAATCCGCTCAGGACATCGGAATAGCGATCAACGCCCTATCCGGCCAGGAACTGGAGGCGCGACGTATCGAGACGCCGCTCGACATCCAGGCCGTGGCGCCCAACATCAACGTCAAGGAGATCTCGCCGGGGTTGTTTCCCGTGTTCACGATCCGCGGGGTCGGACTGAATGACTTCAGCGCCAACAACAACCCGACAGTGGGCGTATATCTGGACGAGATCTTCCTGACCTCGACTACGCAGCTCACTTTCCAGCTCTACGACATCGAGCGCGTTGAGGTGCTAAAAGGCCCCCAGGGGACCCTGTACGGTCGTAATACGACGGGTGGGGCGATCAGTTTTATCACCGCGAAACCCGCCATGGAGAACGACTGGAGTGTCGATCTCGGCGCGGGTGACTACGAGCTCGCGGAGGGCGGCTTCATGCTCAATCGTGCGCTGAGCGATACGCTCGCGGTTCGCTTCGCGGGTCGGGCCGTCAATCAGGGCGAGGGCTTTTACGAGAGCCGCACACTGGGCGGCGAGGACATCGGCGCCCGGGAGGAGTACGCGGGGCGCTTCCAGGTCGCCTGGCTGCCGACTGACGCCATCGACGTGAACCTGAAGATCGAGGCATCTTCGGCCGATTCCGAGGCAGGCCAGTTCGAGCACTTCGGGACACTGCAACCGGGAGTTTTCCCACCGGCGCCGTGCCAGCCGGCTCTACAGG
>Ga0209943_1000527_pt1 | contig 26468 bp, 19 predicted proteins | sample SalPonR1_B_D2_MG_FD_185698 | JGI IMG/M metagenome (GOLD analysis project Ga0209943, IMG submission 185698) | Salt pond soil microbial communities from South San Francisco under conditions of wetland restoration - Salt Pond MetaG R1_B_D2_MG... ... | reverse complement strand
TTCTCTACTTCTACAAAGGGGAGGACAAGGAAATCCAATATGTTTTCCCGGATCTTTTTGTCAGATGGATTATTGTTACAAGCGACAATATCAGGGAGTTCAAAGTCATCCAAGACCACATCAACAGTATTATCGTGAAAGTGGATTTGATGGATTCTGATACGGGGATAGAGGATCGTCTAAAGGCAAAGCTGACAAGCGAGCTTGGGCGCTTTGAGATTTTCAAGCCCGAAATCACTATTGGTAAAGAAACAATAAGGCTGCCCAGAGAACGCAATAAATTCAAGCGGTTTGAAAGCCATGTGGAAATGCCGGGGTCGCAAGTATGAAAACCAGAGAATTGACTCAACTTTCTTTATTGGTCGCCATAGCGGTTGTTGCAAGCCGGCTCAACATCGACAATCCCATGTTGGGATCCTCAAGCCGATTCGGCTTTTCATTCGTCGTCTTTCTCAGTGGCCTTTGGTTTGGTCCGTGGAAGGGAGGCTTGACAGGTCTTGTGTCAAATCTATTGGCCTTTGTCCTTTTTGATTCGGCAACCGGACCGTTTCACATTGGTTTCAGCCTCAATGCCTTTCTGGCCGGCTTTATTCCAGGTCTTTATTTTTATTGGATAAGGAAGCGGAAAATCACAGACAACTTCAGCAAGCATTCAGTTCTGCTCATGGGACTAGTCAGCATGGGTGTAATAGTATACGCTTGGAAAGCAGCTTATAGCCCAGGCATAAAAGCGATAATTATGTTTTTGGTCATATTCATGAATTTGGCCATGGTCTTTGCAATCCACAAAAAAACACCGGTTGAAGAAGCAGAGATTATTAGCTTTGACAAGGTTTTATTCATCAGTTTTGTTTACAAGTTCATCAACTCGGTTCTCTTGGCGCCTCTGTGGCTGTCCCAGCTTTTCGGCAGGTCTTATGCTTTTTATTTTCCCATCAGGCTAAGCAAGTTTCCGGTTGAAACCCTCTTGGTGGCCTTTGTGGTCTATGGCGTCAACAGAAAAATGGGCAAGAGAATATTCAATGAGTAATCACTGGGGACGGTTAAATCTATTAAATGAATTGCTTCGGTGACAGCAGAATGATATTTCTTGATTTAGAGGAACCAATTCCATTTTCGACTGGATCGGGAGATTATTTGTTGCCAAGCACAAGTGATGTTGTTAAAGTTGTAACAGGGATATTTGAATCAACCAATCAATCGATATAAAGCGCGACACTCTAAACTGGAGGAATCATATGTCTACAATTGGAATAATTGCAAACCCTGCTTCTGGGAAAGATATTAGAAGATTCGTCTCTCATGCAACGGTTATGAATAATTATGAGAAAGTAAATATTATCGAAAGAATAATATTGGGAGCACAAGAATTGGGTGTCACAAAAGTTTATATTATGCCGGATTCCTTTGATATGGGTTATAAAGTGATTAAAAATTTGAGCTTGTCGAAAAAAATGATTGCAGAGATTGAAGTTCTCGATTTTGAGTTGAGCAAATCTCCTGAAGATACAGAAACCGCCGCCAAGCTGATGGAAGAAATGGGAATGGGCTGCGTCGTTGTTCTTGGAGGAGACGGCACCAACCGCCTTGTAGCAAAACATTTGAAGAAAGTTCCCATGATCGGTGTTTCAACGGGTACCAATAATGCTTATCCCAAAATGATTGAAGGCACAATTGTCGGGATGGCCGCGGCGGCTGTGGCGGCCGATAAAATCGATTGCATGAAAGAATGTCAAAGAGACAAGATTATCGAGATAGGCAAGAATGGAGAATGGATTGATATGGCATTGATGGACCTTGTCATATCGGATGAAGTCTTCATTGGTTCTAAAGCGATATGGGATATAAAACATATAAAAGAGATTATTGTATCAAAATGTCATCCTGCCACCATAGGATTTTCGGCTGTGGTTGGTGTCCATAAAATAATCAGAGAATGCGATGATTTTGGTGGAAAAATTTCCTTGAATACAGGAGACTATAAATTTGTCGCGCCAATATCTGCAGGTGTCATGACTGATTGCGTCTCATCGGGCATTGAACTCATTGAACTCAATAAGGTGATCGAGTGGGAGGCACCGTTTAGAGGGATTATTGCAGTAGACGGAGAGAGAGAAATAGCATTTAGACAAGGGGATCAAATGAAATTTAGAATTTCAAGGAGTGGTCCCATAAATGTGGATGTGAACAAGGCAATCGAACATGCACAAAAGGCGGGATTCTTTAAATTATAGAACTGGAGAATAAATCGCTGGCGACGGCTGAATCTATTGAAGAAATTGTTGCCATGACAGCAGAAAAATATTTTTGGAAGATTATATTTGTTAAGCACAAATAATCTTGTAAAAGCTGCAAAAGGGATATTTAATAATTGGAGGAATCATATGTCTACAATTGGAATAATTGCAAACCCTGCTTCGGGAAAAGATATCAGGAGATTGGTCTCTCGCGCACTGATTACTAATAATAATGAAAAAGTAAATGTTGTTGAAAGAATAATATTGGGAGCGCAGAAATTAGGGGTCGCTAAAATTTATCTTATGCCGGATTCTTTTACGATGGGTCAAGATGTCATTGATAATTTGAGCTTGTCAAAGAAACTGACTGCAGACATTGAAATTCTCGATTTTGAGGTGACGGCTTCTCCTAAAGATACAGAAACCGCTGCCAAGCTGATGGAAGAAATGGAAATGGGCTGCGTCGTTGTTCTTGGAGGAGACGGCACCAACCGCCTTGTGGCAAAGCATTTGAAGAAAGTTCCCATGATCGGCGTTTCAACGGGTACCAACAATGCTTATCCCAAAATGATTGAAGGCACAATTGTAGGCATGGCTGCAGCAGCCGTGGCGACTAATAAAATCGATTGCGAAAAAGAATGCCAGAGAGACAAGATTATCGAGATAGGCAAGAATGGAGAATGGATTGATATGGCATTGATGGACCTTGCCATATCAGATGAGGTATTTACTGGCGCCAGAGCAATATGGGACATGGACCATATAAAAGAGATAATTGTATCAAAATGCCATCCTGCCACCATAGGCTTTTCAGCTGTGGCCGGTGTTCATAAAATAATCAGGGGATGCGATGACTTTGGCGGAAAGATTTCTTTGAATACAGGAAACCATAAATTTATTGCGCCAATATCTGCAGGCCTTATGACTGCAGGTCTTTCATCGGGCGTTGAAGTCATTGAACTGGATAAGGTGATCGAGTGGGAGGCACCATTTAGAGGCATTATCGCAGTAGACGGAGAAAGGGAAATATCGTTTAGACAAGGTGACCATCTGAAATTTAGAATTTCAAGGAGTGGTCCCATAAATGTGGATGTAAACAAGACAATCGAACTTGCACAAAAGGCGGGATTCTTCGAATTATAGAACTGGAGAATTATTGCAGAATCACCGGGGACGGTTTGGTCTTAACCCCAAAAGTGCAAGCATGCAGGGACAGGAAAATCAGAATATGGCGGGCAGGTGTTTCCCGGTGTTTGAATTTGAAATAATTGAAACGAATAAATATAGAAAGTGCTATTGGATTTAAATGATTGTAATCATCAATGAAAAGTGTTAGTATATCACGGTATACTGAAGGAAATGTCAAACCAAATATAACTAATTGCATAGTTGCAATTGGAAATGATATGTATTTAGGAGCTTATTTGTATAGGCTCTTTTTCAATGTAAAAGGAAGGGAATATTATGATAAAAGTTGATAGCTTGTCCTACTCATATCCGCAAAAGGAGCTGTACAACAAGGTTTCATTTGAACTCGAAGACGGTCAGCACTGCGCGTTTATAGGAAGAAGCGGAAGCGGTAAGAGCACGCTGATGGATATAATCATGAATCCGGAAGATTATATGTTCGACGGCAAGTTGGATATGGACCCGAATTGCAGAATCGGGTATGTGAACCAGTTCTCAAAACTGGACGAAACAAAAGAAACCACTGTCTTCGAATATATAGGGCAAGAGTACATCAAGCTTCAAAGTGAAATAACATCTATTTGCGCAGAAATGGAAACATCACCGGATATCGATATTTTGCTGGAAAAGTATCAAAAGGCCCTGGACGCCTTCGATGCCATTGGCGGGAATGACTACGAAAGCAACATCAACAACAAATTGAACCTTTCAGATTTGGTCAGACACAAGGACTTAAAGGTGGCTGAACTCAGCGGCGGCGAATTCAAGCTTGTTCAGGTCATAAAGGAAATGTTAACCTGCCCGGATTTGATAATAATGGACGAGCCGGATGTGTTCCTGGATTTTGAAAACCTAATTTCACTGGAAAAACTGATCAATTCCCACAAAGGGACCATGCTGATCATTACCCACAACAGATATTTGTTGAATCACTGTTTCAACAAGATTGTGCATCTTGAAAACATGGAGATAAAAGAGTTTGACGGAAGATTTATTGATTACAACTTCTCGCTTTTGCAAAGCAAAATAGAAATGCAGGAACTGGCCTTCGCCGATGACCAGGAAATGCTCCGCAATGAAATTATGATAGACAAGCTGAGAGACATAGCAACATATAATTCCGACGCTTCAAAAGGGAAATCCCTCAGAGCCAGGATTAAAATCCAAAAGAGGCTGGAAAAGAGCAGAACCAATGCGCCGTTCGTAGATGTCAAGCAGCCTGAAATCAGCTTGGATATGGAGAATGAAATTGAAGAATCCATTGTCTTGAAAGTTGACAATTACTGCGCAGCCTTTGATGAAGAGCTTCTTTCAGATGTAAACTTCGAGATCAAGGCCAATGACAAGGTGGCCCTCATCGGTCCAAACGGATCCGGAAAAACAACCTTGATTAGGGATATATTTAAAAACGAAAGCGATTCAATCGAAATGAATTCCGATGTCGAGCTTGCCTATCTGTCCCAGTTGCAAGGGGAAATACTGGATGAATCAAATACAATAGTCGATGAGTTCTTTGATGCGGGATTTGAGACTTTGCATGATATAAGGGCATACCTTTCAAGCTACGGGTTTGAGGAAGAAGAAATCGGTCAAAAAATAGAGTTTCTGTCCGGAGGAGAAAAAAACATACTTCAACTGGCCAAGGTTTCACACAGCAAAGCGAATTTGTTGCTTCTCGATGAACCGACAAGCCATTTGGACACATATACACAAATGGCTCTGGAAAATGCCTTGGAAGAATATAGCGGTGCGGTAATGATGATTTCTCATGATTATTATTCAATTGCGAATTGCATGGACTATGTTTTGGTCATCGAAGACAAGCATATCAGAAAGATGGGCATGAAAAAATTCAGGAAGATGATTTATTCCAATCATTTCGACAAAGACTATTTGCATAGAGAACAAAAGAAAAGAACACTTGATAAGAAAATAGCAATGGCCTTGAAAGACAGTGATTTTGAGCTTGCAAAACTGCTTTCCGAGGAGCTTGAGAAGTTGATTGAATCGCTTTAGGTGTATGTTTTATTATAATTGGCTGGAAGACTGCAACTATAGAATTGATGGTCAAAAAGAGGGCATATTAGCTCTCTTTTTTCACGTCATCATATGCAATATTCTACTTCTGAAGCGTCTGAAAATGACGAACGAAGCGAATTGAAAATTTCAAAGAACAGAAAAATTTTGGTGTAGAATTTGAACAATCCAGGTATAGATAGAATAAGGATAAAAGATGGAATCCTGTAGAAGAGAAATTCGGCATGTTCAGCTGATGAAAGATGGCTGCGCCGGAAAGGAGGGATTGAATTGGCCCAAAAGTTAATCTGTTCATTATCAAAAAGACGGCTTAATCCATATGTCGGAAGCAAGGCGGCAAACATTCATTTTTTGTTGAGACACGGCATAAAGGTTCCAGACAGTTGGGGAATCGTCTGGACAGCCTATGAGCAAAATCTTCGCGATAGCCGTAAAACGCAGATGGATCTATGCAGAGAACTTAAAACTATAATTGATCCACGAAAGAGTTATGCTGTTAGATCTTCTGCATCGCTTGAAGATTCGGGGGAATTTACCTGTGCGGGCCTTTTCAAAAGTTATCTTCAAGTTCAGGGAATAGACAATATCATAGCTTGCATTGCCAAAGTATGGGCATCTTTGGAATCCCCTGAATTTGAGGCATATTGGAAGCATAATATGAATTCGAAGTGCATTCCTCGCATGGCTGTTATAATTCAGGAAATGGTTCAGGCACAATTTTCCGGAGTGGTTTTCACCAAAAACCCGGTGTCGGGTTTTTCTGAAACCATAATTGAGGCCGGAAAGGGTACGGGTATATCCCAGGCCCAGTCCCATCAGGATCCTGAGCGTTGGGTAAGCAAATGGGGCAATTGGTGTCAAAAGCCGAAAGACGGGGTATTGAGTGAAGCTCTGGCAAGAGAAATAGTGGTCCAAGCGGCAGATATTTCGCGAAAATACAGACAGCCCGTTGATATTGAATGGGCATGGGACGGGAAGGAGCTTTATTTCATACAAGTTCGCCCGATAACCCGTTTGGACATTCCTGTCTATTCAAACCGCATAGCCCGTGACATGCTTCCGGGAATTATCAAGCCGCTTGTTTGGTCAGTCAATACCCGGCTTATCAACCCTGTTTGGGCAGACATCCTCATGCGACTTACAGGAGAGCGTTCGTGGGAACCCGATAACTTCACCGGTCATTACTATTATCGTGCCTACTTCAATATGAGTATTTTTGGTCGAGTGTTCGAAAGGCTGGGAATGCCGGCAGAGTCCTTGGAATTATTGTATGGTTTGGAGCAGGATGGACCGGAAAAGCCAAAGATGCGACCCGGATTGGGTATTATCTCGCGGTTGCCGGGCCTGACGGCATTTGCCATGAGTCTTGTTGGAATACATTACCGCCTTAACCGCTTAATAAAGGTAAAGAAACCCGTTTATGAAAAGCTGGCAGTCCGTATGGAGAGCGAGAGGGATTCAGAGGAATTGTTTAAGCTGGCTTTGCGGATTTTTGATGAGACAAGAACAGTGGCTTATTATAATATTATAATTCCCATGTTTGCGATGATGCATCACCAGCTTCTCTCCCGAATGATTAAAAAACAAGGGTATGATGTGAGGTTGCTGGAACTAAGGGGCGGAAGGGAAGCGGCAGCGCTATATAATCCTCATCATTCCTTAAAAACTTTGCATGATCGTTATTTTGGCGATATTGAAATTCATCCGGACAGCGCTATGTTGCCTCCGGAAAAAGAAGAGCAACTAAAGAAGGATATTGACCAATTCTTACGGAAATTCGGGCATTTGAGCGACAGCGGGAATGACTGTTCCAGTATTCCGTGGCGGGAAGTTCCTGGTTTGATTCGCCGTATGATTGTCCAGCAGAAGGCAGTCAGAAGCGAACAAGAGTCTCAGAGTTTCAAAGAATTGAAACTGCCATGGATGCAGCGGATTTTAATCGGCATTGTATTCAGGCGCACGAGCAGGTTTGCTGTCGATCGTGAAAAAATCAGTTCCATGTACACCTACGGCTATGGTCAATTCAGGACTTGCTTTGTCAAACTGGGCGAGCAACTGGTAAGGCAGGAAGCACTGGAAGACCGGGAAGATGTTTATTATCTCTATTTGTCGGAACTATCGGAATTGGTAGGGGTTGAGAAGCCGGCTTCACAGAAGGCCTTGGTTTCATCACGCCGTCAGGATATGGAATACTACAGGGAAGCCGTTTTGCCGGAAATAATCCTAGGCAATGAACAACCTCCGGTTATGAAAATTGCAAAAGGCGCATTGCATGGGATTCCCACATCAATCGGCACTTATTCAGGTCCGGCCCGGATAGTCAATGGCATAGAGGATTTTGAAAAGATTCAGGACGGGGACGTTGTTATTATTCCCTATTCGGATGTAGGATGGACTCCTTTGTTTGCAAAAGCCGGCGCTGTGGTGTCGGAATCCGGGGGGATGCTTTCCCATACTTCAATTGTTGCCCGGGAATACCGCATCCCTGCAGTTGTTTCGGTTGCGGGAGCCTGCCGGCTCGAGGATGGCAGCAAGGTCACTGTCAATGGATATAATGGCGATGTCGCCTTGCATACTGAAAGGAGGGAATATTAATGTCTCCTTTATGGATTTACACAATCATTGTTGCAGCAGGCTATCTTATCGGTTCAATATCCTTTGCACGGCTGGTTTTCGCCAAGCTTAAACCAGGTGAGACCCCGGATTTTATACGGACTCCAACAACTGATGGCCAGGCGGAGCTTATTTCTCATGCGGTAGGCGCTACGAATGTGATGATTGCCTTCGGCCCACGGTGGGGAATGCTGGTCAGCATACTCGATGCGCTGAAAGGGTTTCTGCCAACCTTGGCATTGCTTGCTGCCTTCCCGGAGGATTCCTATCACTTGGCGGCTGCCGTGGCTGTTTTGATTGGTCATTTATGGCCGGTTTGGCACCGGTTTTCCGGGGGAGGCGGCAATTCGAGCATAATGGGGATGCTGCTTGCTATCAGTCCCTTGGGACTTGTGATTACTCATGCAGGGGGCATGCTGATCGGACGTTTTGCGCCAATTTTTGCATTTATAGGCGGCATTGTTTTGACTATACCATGGTTTGCCTTCAGAGATGGCGTTTACAGTCCAGAAGTCGCTTTTGCGATTGCAATTTCGATTTTGTATGTCTTGGCTGAGATACCCGAGATGGTGCAATTAAGGGACCTGAAACGAGACGGGCATGTGTTGGATTACAGGCATGTTCTTTCAATGATGAAAAAATCTGCAGCTAGCGGAGAGTCTGGCAAATCTTTCGGAGACCGGAAATAAAAATACAATAAAAAGCAGGGTTAAAAAGTAGGGGGGCGGGCTTTTTGCTTCATATCAAAACAACTGAGGAGCACTACAAGCGATTGGGGACTTTAACATGAGTCAATGATGACAAGTCAACATATGGCCTCAATGGCTTACACTCAAGAAATGCCTGCTCTAAACACAATGAATTCCCTGGGTTTGGAGTTTTTGATTTGTTTTGGCAACTTTTCTTGTGGCGTGCAGTTTGAATTGTTATAATTCAACTGTGACAAATTCGGACAAAATTTTATTTGGCTGGAAAACAAAAGTGATTCAAGCAGAAAAGCTTTTTACCAGCTTAGAGGCGTTTGGCGTAAAATTGCGGATGGTATGGAGGGGAAAATGACTGAATTATTGGCACCTGCAGGAAATATGGAAGCTTTGAAGGCCGCAATCTCTAACGGTTGTGATGCAATATACCTGGGAATGCAAAAATTTGGCGCGCGTGCGTACTCGTCCAATTTCGATCTAAAATCGCTAAAAGAGGCTGTCAGGTATGCGCACCTTAGGAATGTTAAAATCTATGTCACAATGAATACCATCGTTTTTGAAAATGAAACCCCAGATATGAAAAAGCAAATGGACGATTTGAATGAAATCGGGGTCGATGGAATCATCGTCCAGGACCTGGCCGCTTTCGAGTATCTGGTTGAAAACTTTATCGACATGGAGGCGCATTGCTCGACCCAAATGGGAATAGACGATCTGGATGGAACCCTGCTTTTCAAAGAGCTTGGAGCCAAGAGGGTCGTCCTGTCCCGAGAACTTGAGATTGAAAAAGTAAAAGAGATAAAAAAAGCAGCCAAGATGCCTTTGGAGATATTTGTCCACGGAGCTTTATGCGTGTCCTATTCCGGAAACTGCCTTATGTCCGGCCTGATAGGCTACCGGAGCGGAAACCGCGGAAGATGCGTGGGTTCATGCCGCAAGGTCTATGAACTGATTGACAAGACAAGGGACATATCCTTGGGGAAAAGCTATATTCTGTCCACCAAGGACTTAAACACAATCGAGCATATCGATGAGCTGAAAGAAATCGACTCTTTGAAAATAGAAGGTAGAATGAAAGAGCCTGCCTATGTCGCCAATGTCGTATCGAAATACCGCAAGGCCTTGGACAATAAAATAACCGAAGAGGACAAGGAAGACCTGAAGAAAACATTCAATAGGACCTTTACCAAAGGCTATTTGTTTGGCGAAGACAAGAAGGACATCACAAACATCTTGCGGCCCAACAACTTTGGCTATGAAATTGGAAGAATCAGCAGGGTTGTAAAAGACATGTACGAAATAAAACTTACGCGCACTCTGAATCAAAACGATATAATCAGAATAAATCATGACAATGAAGACGTTAATTTGACTGTTGTAAAACTCTACGACAAAGACGGCAAATTAATAAACAGGGCGGAACATTTCTGCTATATCAAAATCAAGGAAAAGCTTTCTAGGGGCGACGCCGTATATATAACTAAAGACTATTTGTATTACAAGGATCTGGAATCATCACTTGAAAAAGAATTCAAGCGCTTTCCCCTGGATATCAGGGTGTATGCATATCCGGATTCAAAGCTTGTCATAGATGCCAAAGGCCTGGGTTTCAATTATCTATATGAAAGCGGGGAAACATTGGGCCAAGCAATCAATAATCCGACAACAAAAGACCAGGTGATAAAGCAATTTTCGAGATTGAATGACACTATATTCGAGCTGGGTCATGTGGATTTTGAGGAATGTTATGCATTCATTCCGGCCAAGCTGCTTAATGCTGCAAGAAGGGAAATTGTGCGCGGCTTATGCGACTTGAAGATCAACAGCAAGAAGAAAAGAATGAAGGCTTGGCAGGTAAAAGAAAAAATAAGCTTTCCCCCTAAAAAACCCTACCTAACGGCCTCTGTCACGACCAATGAGCAGTATGACGCCTGCGTGAGCTGCGGAATAGGGGAAATCTATTTTCAAAACATCGTCAGAAGAAACCACAACGATTACAAGGAAAAAGAAGAGCAGCTTCTCATAGGGGGATACGGGGGAATTCATCACTACAGAAAAACCAATCCTTTCGTTGCGGACTATTCTTTGAATGTTGTCAATTCCGTCAGTTGCCATGAATTATTCAGACTTGGCGCCTCGCGGGTGACTCTGTCCTATGAACTTAACAAGCGACAAATCGAAGACCTAATCCACGCCTATCATGAAGAAAATGACGGTTATCCCGCGCTGGAAATGATTGTATATGGAAAGGCTCCTTTGATGTTTTCAAAATATTGTCCTCTTAAAAAAATGGATCAATGCGGCATTTGCAGAAGCAAAAACTATGAGCTGAAAGACGGGCACGGAAGTTTCCCCATAATTGCTCATGATGACTGCACAACGACTATTCTCAATGGGAAGACGCTGAATCTTTTAGATGAAATGCAAAGCATAAAAGGAATCGAGGCATTCAGACTGAATTTTACGGTTGAATCAGAAGACCAGGTTGTCAAAACTATTAATGATGCATTGGGCAAATTAAACGGTACAATCGACAAAGCTGTATTTAATCAGGAAACCGACACAAGAGGGCATTTCAATAAAGAGATTTTGTAGGGAAAACCCGGAATCCGAGTGTTGTTTCCAATAACCATTGGGGAATAACCGCGGGACTGGGCTGTTGCTTCATATGAAAACAACTTGACAAATCCAGACAAAAACGTCCTCAGCGATTCTAATAAATAAGTTTGTTTACAAAGGATATAAAACAAAGATAATGCTTTAATTGTAAAACGATTAAGCATATTTAGAAGAGCAACTAGTCGTGTCGATGGTTTATATGATGAATTATGGCGCGTTACATTAAAAATTCAATATATCAACGGGATTAGTATTGTTTTATAATATCCTTTAATTTTATAAAGAGGAGGAATAAATGGAAAAACGAAACCGTCGTGGAAATATAGCTGTTGTTGGATCGTGCATGGCTATTTTTTGGTCTGGTGCAATGGTTTTTGGTTATCCTGGACTGTTAGCAAGTTATTGGAGAGAGATTTATAATGTTGATGCAAGTTCTACTGGTGCAGTATTGACATTATTGTTATTCTCACTCGGTATTTTTATGTTCTTTGGTGCAAAGTGGCATATGAAATTAGGTACAAGCAAGAGTATTCTTATAGGCGCGGGGATAATGGTGGTTGCATTGTTTTGTCTTAACTTTGCCCAGGATATGACTCTTGTTTATGTGTTTGGCTTTTTAAACGGTACTTCATCTTGCTTTATTTACAGCCCGGGGCTCACAACCGCTCAAAACTGGTTTCCTAATAAAAGAGGATTCTATACAGGTATAATAAATTTTATATTTGGAATTTCAGGTGCAATTATGGCACCTGTTATGAACAAGTTATTACAAAATTACGGTTTTGTTAATATGAATTATATCTTAATGGCATTGATGGTAATCACATGTATTATTGCTTCGCGACTTACAGAAATGCCTGACAAAGCCAATATGTCTGATGAAGAAAAAGAAGCTCATGTGAAACTTCTTGAAGAAGTGAAAAATGCCAAATCCGGGCAAAAAATGGCTGAATCCAAGACCGTTAATGAAGCCATTCACACTAAGCAATTCTGGTTCTTATGGTTGACATGGTGCTTTATGGGGGCAGCAGGAATATCGATGGTCGGACTTTCTACCGGTTATGCAATAAAACTTGGATTATCTGCTGTAGTTGTACTAACTTCATTTAACTTGACAAATGGTATCAGTCGTATTATAGCGGGTACATTATCAGATTATATTGGTCGCAATTTGACAGGAGCGATTACATTTGTAATAGCTTCTCTAGCATATTTCATGTTGCCTTATTCCACAAGTCTTGTAATTGTTGCAATTTGTTCGGCTTGTATCGGTTTTGCATTTGGAACCTTGTTTGCTGTTACGGCACCTCTTGCAACTGACTTATTCGGACTAAAGAATTTTGGTATGATTTTCGGACTTATCTTTACTGCATATGGTTTTGTAGGTGGAATTGTAGGCCCTGCACTCGCAGGGTTTGTTCTTAAGCTTACCGGAGAGAACTATGGCCCGGTATTTTCATACTTGGGTACGTTCTGTGCATTGGCGGCATTCTTGGTAATGTTTGCTAAACCAAAAGAAGAAAGCGTAAAAAAACAGAACATATACTAATTAATCGAATTTAAATCATTGGGTCATTCAACTTATTGAAATTATAGCTGCCTTAATAAACTTAATAATATTCTTGACTCAAATCACACTGAAAATGTTTCTGTAAGAACCGGGGTTTATTCAAGGGCTATTCATATTGGAAAGGAAATGAACTATACTGTTTTCGTATGTTATAATATGAATATCATTGACATTGATTTAAAACATAAGCACTCTAACGCATTCATTTTAAATGAAAAAGTTGGAGTTTTTTATTATATTGGATAATATGCAAGTTTAAAACTTACTGAAAGGATAGGGGTATATGAAAAAAAGTAATAAGACGGAGAAATTATTTGATAGAAACTTCATGAAGTGGGGATTTGATATGAATTTGTTTGTATCAATCGTATCCGCTTTTTTGGTATTGTCATTTACAGGATTTACTCTTCTGCGACCCAATCTGGCAGCAGAAACATTTGCTTCCGCTAATTCCATTTTGAATACCAAATTCAATTGGGTATTTGTTATTACTGTAAATGCATCATTTGTATTTTTGCTTGTACTTGGTTTTTCAAAGCTTGGCAGGATTCGTTTGGGTGGTTTTAATGCGAGGCCGGAATATAATAATTTTTCATGGTATGCTATGCTCTTCAGTGCCGGAATAGGTATCGGCATTTTCTTTTATGGAGTAGCAGAACCAATATATCATCTTTCTATTCCAGATGCATTGAGAAGCGGGTCTTCGGTTGACAATTTCAAGATGATGTTTCTTCATTGGGGAGCCCATGCATGGGCACTCTATGGACTTGTGGCTGTCGGTCTTGGATATTTTGCGTTCAACAAGGGTTTGCCGTTTTCATTCAGATCACTTTTTTATCCAATAATATACGATAAAATATTTGGGATTTGGGGAGATATAATTGATACTCTTGCAGTAGTGTCTGTTTTGTTTGGTTTGGCAACATCTCTTGGTCTTGGTGCACGGCAGATCAATTCAGGGCTAAATTATGTTTTTGGCATTGAATTCAGCCCGGCTGTTCAAGTTTCTTTAATTATAGGGATTACATTTTTAGCGACACTCTCCGTTGTAAGCGGTATTTCAAAGGGGATTAAATTATTAAGTCAAGCTAATACCATTCTGAGTTCTGTATTCTTGCTAGCTATTTTAATGATTGCTCCTACAGGTTATGTTATTTCGACGTATCTGAGCAGCTTAGGCATTTATTTGAAAGATTTTGTGCAGATAGGCTTATTTACAGGCACAGAGGCAAGCGATGTAGCGTGGCAAGAGGGATGGACTATATTTTATTGGGCTTGGTGGGTATCTTGGACACCATTTGTGGGGACTTTCATTGCTAGGATTTCAAAAGGTAGAACAATCAAGGAGATTGCTGTCGGTACTGTTGTATTGCCTACTTTGATAATAACGTTTGCTATGACTGTGCTGGGGGCAACCGGTATTTATCTTAACCAATCAAGCGGGGGCGTAATTGCTGAAGCAATTAATACTAATATATCAACATCAATATTTGAAATGCTAAAATACCTAATTGTATCCGAAGGGTTGAGAATTTTCATGTATTGTGTAGCTGTTGTAGCAATAATACTGTTTTTTGTTACAAGCAGCGATTCCGGATCCTTGGTTGTTGACAATCTTACAAGTAGCGGCAAGGAAAATTCTCCGAAGAGGCAACGTGTATTTTGGGCAATTATGGAAGGCATAATTGCCATGTCAATTCTTCTTCTTGGCGGTGAAGAGGCACTCAAAACACTTCAGTCAGCAGTTATAATCACTGGCTTGCCATTTTCGATTTTATTGATCATTATGATGTTCTCACTTACAAAAGAATTGAAGCTCAGCTACAAGAAACACGAATACAACAAAGTTGTTAAGCTGAAGAGAAGACTCGACAAGCTTGATAAAGATGTCGAGTATAAATAAAAACATATATAATCACTGTGGACGTTTAAATTTATTTAATACTGAATATCACCATTCAATATGAAAACAGGTGCACTAAAAAGAGGGAGGGAGTTGCTATTTTGAATTTATAAAAATATACGGGCTTTATCATGAGTTGTAAGGAGTTGAAGAATGGAGTATTATAAAAGGAAAGCTGCAATGATAAGTCACAAGAGTTGATGGCGAAAATGAGGCAAGAAACACATATGAGAAAACCGGCAGATACGCTTTTAAACAAAATATTGAAAACGAGAGTTGCCAAGGCAAATATTTATTACATAGCGATTGTTGCTATTATAGTTTTGCTTTCTTTTATTTCTCCTGAGAAAGACCTTGGGCTTGTTAAAGGTGAGATTTTTCCGTTGAACGAGCAATGGGATGTTTCGGATGGTTATGGCAGTTTCAATGATGTCTCATTGCCTTATAAAATAGAGGACGGTCAAAAGGGCGAAGAGTTTTCCATTACCAGAACAATTGAAGAAGACTTTGAAGACGGAATGTTTTTGAGAATACGGGCTTCCATGCAAGACATTGCTGTGATTGCAAAAGGTGAGGTAATATATGTAAGCAAAAGAGACAATGAAGGAACTTTGACATTCCCGGAAGTGAGCATGTGGCATTTGGTCAAAATTCCGAGGAACATGGAAAATGAAGAATTGACTATCGAATTCTCGACGCGGATTGATACCTTCAAAGGTGTCGTGAATCCCATATATTATGGAACAGAAGGAGCCTTGCTTAAGGATTTGATAGCGCGAAATTATGCCGGCTTGGTTGTGGGAATCATTATGCTGCTTGCTGGAATAATATCGATAATTGTTTCGTTTGCACTTAGAAAATTGGATGATAGAAGATTGTTTTATATCGGGACCTTTTCCGTCGCGGCGAGCATATGGATGCTTGCGGAACTGCGAATTCTACAATTTGTGACAGGGAACAGGTTCATATTGGGAGGAATCAGCTATCTGATGGTTCCTTTAATGGCGGTTTCGCTTATACGCTACTTCGGAATCGTTTTTTTGGAAAAGTATTCGAAAACTATTTACCGGATTTCAGTTCTTTTGGCGGTTTGTCTTGTATTATTGCTTGCTTTTCAGATGTTTGGGATCTTGCCTTTCATCAGTGGAGTTGCATATGTGAATTTTTTATTGGGTCTGACTATAGTATGGCTGGCGGCAGTTATTTTTTATGAGGCCGTTTTGCTTAAGAATAAAAAAGTGGGCAAATACGGAATTTATATGGGATTATTGGTAGTTTCAGGTTTGATGGAAATTATTGCATTTTTCAAAAAGGATTTTGAACATATGTCTCAATACAGCAAATTGGGTTTTGGGTTATTCCTTTTTTGCATGCTTTTGGAGTCTATCCGTTACTTTAACAGCATTTTGACACTTAACCATAAGACAAAGTTTTTGGAAGAAATGGCATATACGGATAGTCTTGTAGAAGGAAACAACCGGGCTGCATACGAAAGGGATCTGGACTTGATTTTAGATTCGCCCAATTACAAAATATTTGGATTCGTTTTGGTAGACATCAATAGGTTAAAACAAATCAATGACATTTACGGTCATGCAAGCGGCGACAAAGCAATCATAATATGCTATCAGTTGCTTTGCAAAGCCTTCGGAAAAACGGGCACATGCTATAGATTGAGCGGAGACGAGTTTGCCTGCATCGTTAAGGAGATAGATGAAGCGGTGCTGAGAGAGGCTGTAAATGACTTGAACCGAGAAGCGGATAGAGAAAACAAGCAACAAAAATATCCTTTCAGTTTAGCTGTAGGTTATGGCTTGTATGAAAAAGTAGGTATGGACGAAAGAAAGAATTTCAGCCAATTTTTTCATGAAGTGGATCAGCTTATGTACGGGAAGAAGAAACGCCGCTATAGCGATTGGATTGAATCGGAGACCGATCAACAAAACAATGGAAATTCAATTGATATCAATTTGGTCAAACCGGGAACGAGCTATAGAAAGGCAAGCGGGCGGGGTTGAATTTGATTGGTTATATAAACACAGCGGACTGCTTGATGTGGATCCTGAAAGAGACGTGTTTTAGGGCGGATAAAATTGACTGTATTATTCTGCTATTAAAAAAAGCGATTATAAATCATCGATGATTTATAATCGCTTTTTTTAATTTTTGCTAGCTTTTGCATTCTTGATGACGCTAAGCAGAATGCTGTGAATCGATTGATTTTCACTTTGTATGACGGGATTCTGTATATAGGTATTGTTCATGTTGAATCTGAATTTATTGGCTTTGCTTATCAAATTGTAATCGTCCCCGGTAAAGGATACCCCTACTACATACTTGGAGTCGTTTTGCGCATATCTTACAATTTGACCCGTTACAGTTCCAACGGATTCAATGCTCAGTTCAACTGACTTGTTTATATTGAAGTCGAAATTTGGACAATATTCCTTTAGAGTAATCAGCATGCCTTTTTCGGAAAAATCGGTTACTGTGCCGCAGTGGCCGCAATTGTCATGATGCTCGCAGGAAGTTATCAATGACTTGAAACCGAGGCTTGTAGGAATTCGTTCGGTTTTTCTTAAACGTTTCTTTTCCAGTGACAAGAATATTGAAATGAAAATGGCAGCCATGTTGTAAACGCACCAAATCATGTTGACAATGATTCCGCTGAGGAACATCCCGGCGGACCATTTGAATATAATATTCATGTTGACTACAAATGCTAAAACACTTGCGGCAAAAAGAAAAATATGAACAGATGCAAGGCTGAAATTGAATTCATCTTTGTCCTTGAGAGTTCCCTTTGGGGTTACGTTGAACTTCAACTGCCTGTTCAATAAAAACTCGCCTGCGAATGAAAGGGCCAGTTTGGGCGCCATGGCGGTATCATAGATATGGCTCCATACGGTATTTCTTTCTTTACCTGAAATCGACTTGAAATAAAGCGATGTGCTTATGAAATGCGGAAGAAAAATCAAAAGCAGGTCCCAACCGTTTGCGGTGAAGATAATCACCCTGAAAAGAAGGAAAAGCAAAGGGGAAACGATATAAACCATCTTTTGAAGTCCGAACATCCAATAAACAAAACCGTCCAAGTAAATCAGCTTTTGGGCAAATGTAAGATTTTTCATTATCAAAGGATTGTATTTCTTCATGACCTGAGTGTTGCCTCTGCACCACCGGTCCCTTTGCTTCATTAAATCCTGGAAATTTTCGGATGTCAGCCCGAGCGCCAATGTCTCTTTAACAAAAAAACTTTTGTAACCTTCGTTTTGAATAAGCATGCCGGTGGCCATGTCTTCGGTGATGGAGCCTGTCGGAATGCCTCCAATTCTGTCTATGGCAGTTCTTCTGAAAAGGGCATTGGTGCCCACATGGAGAACCGCATTGAAATGAGCCCTTTTTTCTTGCATTGTCCTCATGAAAAAATCTTGCTCGTTAGGAATGTTCAAGCCCATTCCCAGATTGTACTGGAATGGATCCATATTGTAGAATACTTGGGGGGATTGCACAAATCCCGTAGCCTCGTCTTCAAAGTAATTAAGCATGACAGATATTATATTTTCTTTTGGAATCATGTCCGCATCCAGCAAAAGAACGAATTCTCCCGATGCTTTCGTCAAAACATTGTTTATATTGCCGGCTTTTGCGTGTTCGTTGCTGTCTCTTGTCATGTAGTTTATATCATATTCTTGGCACAGATTCCTTATTTGGGCCCTGTTGCCGTCGTCACCCATGTATATTTTCAGCTTGTCCTTGGGATAATCGATATTAAGGCAGCCGACAATAGTCCTCTTCAATATGTCTTCCGGTTCATTGTAGGTTGATATGATGATATCGACTGCGGGCTTTTCAATAAAGGGATGCGTTCTTTCAATAACCATAGGTTTATGCTTAGAAAACAGCATTCTTAAAACAATGTTTTGACCCAGTGCGACAGTCTCGAAGAAAATCAGCAAAAAAGCAAAAATAAAATCAAAGGTTCTGATATCGGGCAAGGTATAAAAAATTCTCCAAAAGATGTATACAGAGGATAGAAACAATCCAAAAACACCCAAAAGATTTCTGAATCGGTTTTTATTGCTTAAAAAATAGAGAGTCAACGTGATGAAAATCATCACTAATGACAGAGTGACCTTTACAAACAAATTGAACACCGCCTCGAATGAAATTATGTTGTATAGTGCAAATTGAAAAAGAATGAATGCTTGATCTTTCGAAAGATGTTTACCAATTCCATCCCAATAGGTTTTGACTTTTGATCATGAAAATGTCACAAAAACATTAGCTGATGTATATCTGAAGCTTTTTCAAATCTCTTGATTCTTGACTCAATTTCTATGATAAAGCAATTCAGCCAACTCTTCAAACCTTTGCGTATAGAATGTTCAATTATCGTATGGCAATAATTTTTATGGCTTGATATCATGCATTTAATTGCGAGTATGATATAATCGATAAAATATACTAAAGCAGATGTATCGAACCCATTTGACGGATACCCCAGGCTGCTGGTTTAGTGTTAGGAATCCCAGCTTGTTTGGAAAGCTGCGCATCTGCGCGATAGGAGGGAATTATGTTTAATCTTACAGCATTCATCGGATATATGGTTGCGGTTACCTTCACACCGGGGCCCAACAATATCCTTGTAATGACAAATGCCGGAACTTACGCTTCAAAAAAACCTTGAACTACATGATGGGAGGGGCAATCGGAGTTTTTATGATTGTTGCCGCCAGCACATATTTCAATTTGTTGCTTTTCGATGTTATACCGACAGTAAAGCCTTTTATGGGGCTTGCGGGAGCGGCATACATGATTTATCTGGCGCTTAGGATCATCAGGTCTAAACCGCCGGAAGCCGGCCAATCGGGCGACCCTCTCAGGTTTCATTACGGATTCATAATGCAGTTTTTAAACCCCAAGCTGTTGATATTTGCCGTGACCGCCACATCCAATTTCATCGTGCCCTATTTTGACTCTTATTATTATGTTCCGTTCACACTTCTAATAACGATGATTTTTATCTTATCCTGGGTGGTTTGGTCTATTTTCGGATCCGTATTCAAGCTGTTTCTGAACAAGCATTATAAACCCTTCAACATTGCAATGGGTCTGATTCTTATATACAGCGCAGTCTCAATATCGGGTTTGACCTAAAGGCAATGAATATTCAGCATTGATGCAAGTGCCGGAATCGCCGGGGAAGGCCAAGCTTATTCGCCGCGCTTGCCATATTCCGCATGATTCTGCCTTGGGGTGCAAACATATAGGGCGGACCGCGCGCCGATATCGACGACTTTGACTTTCTCAAAACACTTCCTTAATTCATGAACGCAGTTCATCATTTCGGATTCAGGATTCTTGATGAAATTGAAATAGTGTCCTCCTTCAAGCCATTCAATTACGCTTGTCAAAAGAGATCTTTTTTGATTATAGTCATATATTAGAACTGCTGATTTTGTAACCCTTCCCATTTCGGAATACATAAGACTTCTATCGCCGGTATTCATTCCGTGAGCGACATATGAAGCTATTGAAATGTCGTAAGACTTATCATCAAAGGCCAGTTTTTCAAGAATATTTGTGCTCACAAAGCGGACCGAACTGTTTTCGGGTTTCTTCCTTGCGACACTTAGCATCTTTTCTGCCGAATCGACTCCAGTTACGGTGAACCCTTTTTCACTTAAAACCGCACATAAAGCTCCTGTTCCGCATCCCACATCAAGTATGGTTTTAAATGACGAAAGGCCCAGCTCTTTTTCGGCTATTCCCAACATCCTTGAAAATCCTTTTTTCTGACGTTGGTAAAACAAGCCATAAATTGGGGCTATAGAGTTGAATACAGATTCGCTTTTTCTTTCCTTCACAAATAAGCGCCTTCTTTCTTAGGCTTTTGAATTTAGTAAACAGAGCCTGTTCTACATAATTCGGTATTTCTTATCCAAGGGAATCAAAAGATAATCACGGCTTTAAGGGGAAAGTATCGGGCCCGTTTCATTTTGGTCTTGAATAAAACATTTCGACATGGGGTATTCCGTCTTCAAGATACATGTTCGAAACAGTCTCAAAGCCAAAGCTTCCATAAAAATTGGTCAAATGCTCCTGCGCTGAAATCCTTATTTCGCTTTCTTTCAGCCCATTTTCTATGAATTCAATTGCCTTTTCAAGCAGCTTTTTCCCCAGACCGCGACCACGCCATTCTTTTCTTACAAGAACCCTGCCTATGGATATCTCGTCATAGGAAACCCCCTTTTCAAGAATCCTAAGATAAGCCATTACCTTTCCATCTTCCATACATGCGAGGTGAAAGGCTTTCCGGTCTTTTCCGTCGCATTCCTGATAAACGCAGGCCTGTTCAACAATGAACACTTCCTCGCGGATTTTTATTATTTCATAGAAATCCCTCAAACTGAATTCTTCAAATCTTTTTATTATAAATTGCAAACTGTTTGCCCTCCCGTTTATTTATCTTTTTACATCAATGGAGCCCGGTATGATACAATCATGCACATTCATGAATAACTCAGGCGGTGACTGTTGCATAAGGAATAACCCTGGATTTTTTAGTCTTCAACGTATTCCAGTATGTCTCCCGGCTGGCACTCCAGGGTTTTGCATATTGAGTCCAGCGTCGAAAACCGGATTGCCTTTATTTTGCCGGTTTTGATATTTGACAAATTCACAGGAGAAAGGTCAATAAGCCTGGCAAGCTCGTTCAGTTTCATTTTTCTGTCTGCCAATATTCGGTCCAATCTGATAATTATGGCCATGTCCAATCTCCTTAAAGTGTCGTATCGTATTCATCCTGCAGGAAGAGTCCATATTCAGTGATATCCGAAAATATATAACCGAGTACACCTATCAGAACCCCAATCCAAGAAAAAACCACGGTAACGCTGAAATAATCTGCTGCAAATATGCTGATCAGTATGCATAGAAGGGTATTGCCAAGGGTTGAGTAAAGCAAAATAATATATGAAATTTTCCGCAGCGATTTTAAATACTTTGCCTGGAAGGGACTTTTCTTGTTTAGCATGTCGCTTGTCAAATTGCCGATTTCCCTGAGACCTATTATTACAATGATAAAGGGGATTATGTGGCTTATCAGGAAGTCCAAAACGATTGCGGCGCGGATATTGATCATATCCGTGGGGACAAATTGGAGGATATTCTTGGGAATCTCTCCCGAAATCATGAAAAAAGCACTTCCTATGCCAAGAGGCATATTTACGGAATAAATCCATCCGCGGATTCCTCTTTCAAATGAAATGGCAGAATCGGGGATGTTGAATATAAATACTAGGGCAATTAAGCCTAAAGCGGTGAAGACTATGCTTGCATAGTAGAAAAACCTTATTAATGAATGCAGGTTGCTTATATTTTTGTAACTTGTTTTTGATTTCATGGTCTTAACCTCCATTTGAATTCTCAATAGAAACATCCTTATAAATCACAGTATATAGTTAAAAATACGGAGAGTCAACGAAAAAATAATGAAAAACATAAAATTATTAATGATAAACGATAAATAAGCAAAGGAAGAGAGAAGAGCATCAAATGAAAACTTTCTTGGATGGATTGCTTTAATCTTGTTGTAAAGGTTTTGATTGGTGATAGAATTTAATTGAAAGATACATTTTGAAATAAATTTATGAATGAAATTAAAGATAGAATCAATTATTTGTAGGGGGCAATTGCTGTGGAGATAAAAATTCTTGGGACAGAATCGCTGGGAGTCAGGGGTCTTAGCTGCCTTGTCAAAAGCGGAAACAGAAAAATATTCATAGATCCCGGCATAGCGCTTGGATACACAAGAAAAGGCCTCATGCCCCACCCTGTCCAAATCGGAGTCGGGAGAATCATACGCGACAGTATAATCGAAGAATTGGAAGATGCAACAGACATAGTAATAAGCCATTTTCATGGAGACCACATACCCCTTTTGGATGCAAATCCTTACCAGCTTTCAATAAGCCAAGTGAAAAAATTGCCGGAAAAATGCAAAATTTGGTCAAACAAATGCAATGCTGCAAACGGCAAAATCAAGCAAAGGGAAGAGGCTGTAATCTTCGGGCTTGGCAGAAGCATTCACCAAGCTCAAGGGCGGGTGGACGAATCTCTGCTTTTTTCCGGTCCGGTACCGCATGGAGAGGAGAATTCACACCTTGGAAGGGTGACGATGACAAAGATTTCAGATGGAGACACTGCTTTTATCCATGCCTCAGACATACAGTTTTTAAGTGAAAAGACTATAGGCCAAATTCTGGAACAAGCGCCGGACATAGTACTTGCAAGCGGTCCTCCCATTTACATTCAGGGCTTTACGGAAGATAAAATGGAAAAAGCTTGGAATAATGCAATCAGGTTGGCCGATGGCGTGGAAACGCTTGTAATTGACCATCATTTGCTTCGCTGCATGGAGGGGCTCGACTGGCTTTCGGCGCTGTCAAAAGAAGCGGGAGGAAACGTAATATGCGCGGCCGATTACATGAAGTTTCCAAGGCATATGCTGGAAGCTCAAAGGGAAAAGCTGTACTGTGAAATGCCCGTTCCGGAGGCTTGGCACAGGCTTTATGCGGAGAATATAGTTGATGCGGAAGAATATATGGAAATGGCGAGAAGCAGGTACGATTGGTTTGCATATTGATCGGCAAGCCGGCTTTAATGGGACAGGATTGTTCAAATTGGATTTGTCTGATAGAATTAATGATTATATTTGCAAGCAAACATAAATACGAACAGGGAGAAGCCTATGTATGACATATTAATAGCAGGGGCCGGACCGGCGGGAAGCAATTTGGCTCGCATGCTTTCAATATCCACCGACTTGAAAATAGGACTGGTCGACAAGCGGAGATTGGACTTAATGGAGGACGACAAACTTGTCAAGGCCTGCGGCGGGCTCTTGTCTCCCGACGCGCAGCATATGCTTGCCAGGCTTGGAATTACCATACCGGTAAGTGTGCTGGAGGACCCGCAGCTTTTCAGTGTAAGGACCATAGATTTCGACAATGGACTTGACAGGCATTATCAGCGTTACTATTACAACATGAACCGTGAAAAATTTGACCGATACCTTTTCGGCTTGGTTCCGAATCAGGTTGACAAGTTTTGCGGGACAAGCGTAAAGAAAGCCCAAAGGAGCGGTTCGGGGTGGAAAATCACATGCCGCGACGGGGGAGAGAAAATTATGGAGAGCCGATTCCTTGTCGTTGCCGATGGAGCGAATTCGGTTCTGAGGAAGCAATTGTTCAGCGAAAAAATCAAACCGAGAAAATACGTAAGTCTTCAAAAATGGTATCCGGTATCAAGGGAAATGCCCTACTATACGGGTATCTTCGATTCGGAGGTGACGGATTACTATTCCTGGACAATACAAAAGAACAATGCGATGATTTTGGGTACGGCGGTGCCTTTGGGCGAGGATTTGCCACATAGCTTTGAATTGTTGAGGTCCAAGACATCGGAATATTTGGGGATTGCGCTCGATGGTCATTTGAAAACTGAAGGTGCCTTCATAGAAAGAACCATGGACATAAGAGGACTCAGATGGTCCGGCGACAAGGTGTGCCTTATAGGAGAGGCTGCAGGGGCAACGAGTCCCACATCGGCCGAGGGATTCAGCTACGCCCTCAAGACATCTCTTTATCTGGCGGAAGAACTGCAGAGGGGCTTCGGCCATGTGGAGAAAAGATACAAAAGAAGATGCCGCAAGATAGCAGCGAACATTGTCGGAAAGCATATCAAGTCGCCTGCAATGTACAACAAGTCGATTCGAAGGCTGGTAATGAAATCGGGTCTTACTGCCATGAAAATGACGCAAGGCGTGGAATAGGAAGGCGGGATGTCTTATTGGGCAGGGTTGGCTTTAAATATGATTTTGACGGCAGGCACTGGGCTTGCCGATCCTGATGGATATGCTCATTGTTGCAACAATCAATTTTGCGACAAGACACTACTAAAACAATCGGCTTGCTGAATAAGGCAAGCCGATTGTTTTTTGCAAAATGGAAGAGAAACATTTATTTAGAATTAATTTATTGTGAGTCCGCACAAAATATTAGGGTAATTATTACACATATATCACTCGTTGGAAATACATGAAAACACAAAATGCAAACAGGGGAAAAGTCATGAATAATGAGGAAAAATCCATCAAAATCAATATATTCGGTAAAATCGCCAGGCTTTTCATCAACCGGTTTCAGCTGTCCATTTTGGTCATTCTGCTGATTTTAAGCGTAGGCCTGCTTGGATTCGCCAACTTGCCAAAGGAATCGCTGCCAGAATTTGAATTTCCCGAAATAATAATTCAGACCACATTTCCCGGTGCAAGCCCCGAGGATGTAGAGTCATTGGTGACCAAGAAGATTGAAAACAAGGTAAAGGACCTTGAGGATATAGATACTCTTAATTCCGAAACCGGCTTTGGCATATCTGTTGTGAATGCAACATTCCTCGATTCTGTGGACATAGACCGCAAGAAAATCGAATTGGACAATGCGCTTAGGGAGATCAGTTTTACCGATGGGGTCGGAAATCCGGAATCATTCGTACTTTCCACAGCGGATTTTCTTCCGCTTATGAACATAAGCGTAGCGGGAGACTATGACCTGCCCCAGCTGACAAACATAGCAAACGACATCAAGGACGAAATTGAAGGCGTCAAGGGGATTGACAACGTTACGATAAATGGGGAAGTTTCCCGGGAAATAGAAGTCGTTTTGGATGAACTGAAGATGATGAAGTACGGTATCGACTACAATCAAATAAGGGAGGCAATACAAGTCAACAACTTCGATGCTCCGCTCGGTGAACTGCCGCTGAACGGAGTGAGATACAATCTTAGGGTGGACGAGTCCTACACCAGCCTTTCGGACATCGAGAACACCTTCATAAAAGAGGGCGTATATATAAAGGACGTGGCACGGGTAGTTGAAGGGCTGGCTCCTGTAGACAGCTACAACAGGACATTCATCAGAGGCTTGAACGAGGAGGCCTTGCCGTCCTTGTTCCTTACAGTCAACCGGGAAGTCAACAGCGATGTTATAGGCACAAGCCTGGCCGTAAAGGAATTGCTGAAGGAATCTAAAGGCACATTGTACACAGACGATGTTACGGTCAATGTTTCCAATGACTTGGCGGTCAACGTGGACAATGACCTGGGCAAGATAGAAAGCAGCGCATGGTCGGGTCTTCTGGTTGTAATAGTTGTGCTTTTCCTTTTCATAGGGCTCAGGGAATCGCTTATCGTATCCATAAGCATTCCTTTAAGCTTGCTTGGAACTTTGGGGATTTTGAACCTTTTCAATCTGACATTCAACACTTTTGTGGTTCTGGGACTCATAGTGGCGCTTGGTCTTCTTGTGGACAATTCAATCATTGTGATGGAAAACATCGATCGCCTGCACAGGAAAGAGTATTCAATTTTTGAAGCCGCGTTCTACGGAACCAACCAAGTCGCTTTTCCAGTCGCGTCCGCAACGATGACGACTTTGGCGGCCTTTTTCCCATTGGCCATTTTACCGGGCGTTCTTGGCAACTTTGTGTCGCCAATCGCCGTAACGATCATGATTACGGTTTCTGTATCACTC